>JACCDX010093754.1_pt1 | contig 14863 bp, 15 predicted proteins | sample 7449681 | NCBI WGS metagenome assembly JACCDX01 (sample SAMN15323450, study PRJNA562643) | freshwater metagenome | isolation source: river surface water | place: USA:Blue River Watershed | collected 2017-08-18
AGGTTTGAGTTGTTGTACCCTGCAAATGAAAACCTAAAAGATTTACGACGTTCATATACAGATAAAGATTTGTCTAGTATTTTTAGACTAGTTGATAATGAGGAACTGCGTAAAGCAGTTATAGAAGAAAACCTACATAGCATTTTTAGGTTATCGCAAGGATGTACATTACTTGATGGATCTTTAGAGGATTTTCGTAAAGCAGTTATTGAAAATAACTTGCACAGTATTTTTAGATTTATTAATCATGAAGAATTGCGTAAAGCAGTAATAGAAAAAAACTTGCACAGCATTTTTAGATTAGTTGATCATGACGAACTTAAAAAATTAGTATTGGATGATAATATTTGGAGTTTGTGGAAATTGCTCAGCGAAGAAACATCTACAAATTTTATTTCGTCTTTTAAACATTTTCAGATGAACAATGTTGTAATTGATAATGATTGTTTTAGTCGAGGACAGCTTCAGAGTAAAATTTGGCTTGTTGATGAACTTAAGAAATTAAATTTAGAATTAGGTACAGTTTTCTTATGTGCTGGCTGGTATGCTACCTTAGCCACAATGTTATTTGAAAATAATATTAATTTAAAAAAAGTTAGAAGTTTTGATATTGACACTACATGTGCTAGTGTAGCAGAACGTTTCAACAAGCCGTGGGAAATGGATGAATGGAAATTTAAAGCCAGTACCGCAGATATAAATTCATTAAACTATAAAAAAACAACCTATACAGTTAAAAAACCAGATGGTTCTGATTGCGAATTAACTGATATACCAGATACAATTATTAATACAAGTTGTGAACATATTGATAATTTCTCAGATTGGTATGCTAAAATCCCTGAAGGCAAACTAGTAATACTACAAACAAACAATTATTTTGAAATTACGGATCATGTAAATTGTTCCCAATCTTTAATAGATTTTGAAAAACAAACTCCTATGGGAAGATGTTTATTTCAAGGCGAATTAGATTTAGCCAAGTATAAACGGTTCATGAGGATAGGTTATAAATGATGTACAAGTATAACGATATTAAAACAGTGCATTTAGAAATTACAGAAAAATGTAATGCTAGTTGTCCTATGTGTGCTCGTAATATTAACGGCGGCGAAGATAATCCGCATTTACAAAATAACGAACTAACTTTACAAGATTGTAAAACTATTTTTACCCCGGAGTTTATAAAACAATTAGATAGAATGTACATGTGCGGAAATTACGGAGACCCAGTAGCCGCACAAGATACTTTAGAAGTATTTGCGTATTTTAGAAGTAATAATTCTAAAATGAATCTAACTATGTACACAAATGGCAGTGCTAAAAAACCTGAATGGTGGGCCAATCTTGCAGGTGTATTAGGGACAAACTCCTATGTAGTTTTTAGTATTGATGGTTTAGAAGATACAAATCACTTATACAGGCAAAATACTGTATGGAGTAAGATTATGGAAAATGCTCAAGCATTTATTAACGCTGGTGGAAGGGCACGATGGGATTATATTGTTTTTGCTCATAACGAACATCAGGTTGAGCAAGCAGAAGCGTTAAGTAAAGAAATGGGTTTTGAAAAATTTCAGTATAAAAAGTCTGCAAGATTTTTTAGTAATGCAAGCGGAACTACAAAAGAAGTCCACCAAGCTGCCAATAGAAAAGGTATGACAACCTTATTACAAGCACCATTAAATCCAAAATATAGAAACGGTGTGTTAGATTCACTTACTGATGTAATTGGTAAAGAAGAAAAGATAAAATTTATTCCGTCTAAGCAAATTGAAGCAATAGAAGTTCAAGGAACACAAAAATTCAACTTAGATACATCTGCCAAATCCAAAATGGAAAAAGAACTTGATAATACAGTAATAAAATGTAAAGTGGCTGAGGAAAAATCGCTATATATTAGTGCTGAAGGAATTGTCCAGCCTTGTTGTTGGACGGCTGGGCAAATGTATGTTTGGTATTATAAGAGTTTAGGAACACAAATTTGGAAAGCTATTGATACTGTGGGCAAAAATATGTTAAACGCAAAAGAACAAAGTTTGCAGAGTATTGTTGATGGCATGTATTTTCAAAAAACAATACCAGAAAGTTGGAATAAACCAACTTGTGCCGAAGGCAAACTTGCTGTATGTGCTAAGACATGTGGTACAAAATATGATGCTTTTGCAGAGCAATTTAAATGAGTATAGATAATATTAACAAAATTGAATTAGAAATTACAAGTAATTGTAATGCTGCCTGTCCTGGTTGTGCTAGGACACAGAATCCTGACATTTTAGAAATAGACAATTTTGGTTTAGATGATTTAAAAAGGATGTTCCCAACACCACGCCACATAAAAAATAAACAGTTCAAATTCTGTGGAGTATTAGGAGATCCTGCTTTTAATCCAGAATGTGTTAATATGGTAGAGTACTTAACTGATTTTGGAGGGTACTGTCAATTAAGCACTAACGGGGGAATACAAAATGCTGAATGGTGGCATCGTTTAGGTACACTAAGTAATCGAACTAGAAAAGTTGATGTAGTATTTTGTGTTGATGGACATAAAGAAACAAATCACATATATCGTGTCAATACAGTTTTTGATGTTATTGAGCGCAACATGGATGCTTATGCAAAAGCGGGTGGCACTGGCACATGGATGTTTATTGTGTTTGATCACAATGAACATGAATTGCCATTAGCTGAAGCACACGCTCGAAAATTAGGTTTTAAGTTTGCTACAAGAACTGGCATGCGAAATAGCATACACGATTGGGTAGCTGTTGTTCGTAAAAAACAAGAAGGCAAAGTTGTTAAAGAAGAAGTAGTTATAACGACAACAGGTGAAAAAGAACATAGTAAAAAAGAACAAGTTAAAGAACTACAAAAATTTATTGAAACATATAAAGAACCAGAAATACCTATTCTTGAAAATGAGGAAACATGGAGTCAACGTGTAATTGATGAGGAAGCAAAGAAAAAAGAAATTTTGGATTCTATTGTATGTAAATTAATTCACGAAGGCGAAATTTTTATTGCGGCAAATCAAACAGTATGGCCTTGTTGTTTTTTATGGGATAGCTATTTTAAAAACAAAGAAAATATTAAAGAAAAACTAAGTGAATATGGCACTGATTGGAATAGTTTAAAAAGTCACAGTATTGAAGAAATATTACAAAACAAATGGTTCAGTGAAGTGCTGGCATTAAGTTGGGAACCTGCACACAATAAACACTTAGATAGATGCATACGAACATGTGCTTATAAAAAAGCATATCAAAATGAGATTAAATTTAAATGACAACTAAAAACAAATTACCATCAGAAACTTTTTGCATACTGCCATGGGTACATTTAAGCACTAGACCTGATGGCAGTATGCGTGTGTGTTGTACAGCCAATGCAAGCAGTGTTGGACCAACAAATGATAAAGCACATGGTGGAATGGTAGGTATTCTTAAAACCGAAGAAGGGAAACCTGCTAATTTAAATGTAAGTGATTTTCAATCTAGTTGGAATAGTACTTACATGAAGAACGTTAGACTTCAAATGCTTGCTGGTGAACAACCGCCAAGTTGTATTAAGTGTTACAAAGAAGAAGCCGCCGGACATAATAGTAAACGTATGTGGGAAACCGCATATTGGACAGAACGTGTTGACTTAAATCAATTAGTTGCTGATACAGCACCTGACGGATCAATACCGCCCAAATTAAGCTACATTGATTTAAGATTTGGAACAAAGTGTCAGCTGGCTTGTGTCATGTGTAGTCCTCATGATAGTAGTGGTTGGATTAAAGATTGGCAAGCAATACATCCGCAAATACAAAACCCAACATTAAAACAAACAACTATGTGGGCCAATAAAGGTAGTACTAACGGTTCTAGTTATAATTGGCATAAAAATAATCCAGTATTTTGGCAGCAATTTTATGAACAAATTCCGCACATGCAACAGTTATACTTTGCAGGCGGAGAAAGTTTAATTATTGAAGAACATTACGAAATTTTGGAAGAATGTATACGTCAAGGACATGCAAAAAATTTAGAATTGCGTTATAATAGTAATGGCGTAGAGTGGCGTGATGATCTGTTTGATTTATGGAAGCATTTCAAACTAGTTCGTTTTCATTATAGTGTAGACAGCATACACGAAATGAATGACTACATACGCTATCCTAGCAAATGGAGCCGTACAGAAGAAGTGTTTCGTATATTAGATACCCAAACACCTGACAACACAGAAGTAACTGTGGCATGTGCCGTGCAGGCTCTTAATATATACTATTTGCCAGACTTTTTAAAATGGAAGTTAGAACAAAATTTTAAAAAGATCAATATGTGGCCATTTGGCGCCGGCGGCATAAATTATCATTTTGTTTATCATCCACCTCATCTAAACGTTAAAGTTTTACCTAAGTGGTTTAAACAAAAATGTCGAGAAAAATATGAAGCCTTTTATCCTTGGTGGAATGAGAACTGGGAAAAAGGTATTCCAAGCTGGCACAAAGGCAAAGTAACAAAAGATATGTGGGATAGAAATACTTACGGAATTCAAAGACTTGAAGGTATGCTAAAGTTTATGGAGAGTGAAGACTGGAGTGTTCGTTTGCCTGAAATGAAAGAATTTTTAGACCTTTGCGATCAACAGCGAGGGATAAAATTTGCTGAAGTGTTTCCTGAAATGAAGGACATTTTTAATGAGTAAAATTTTGTGTCCATACGCTTTAGGCGCACTTAATTACAAAAATGGATTTGTGACCAGTTGTCCTCAACAGTCAGATCAATTAGTAAAATTAGAAACAGCAATAAAACCTTCAGAAATTATTAATTCAGAAAATTTTCGTAAACACAGAAAAGAATTAATGTCAGGAGTATGGAGTCCAGGATGTCATTTGTGTAAAGAAGCAGAGCACGTTGGCAGTCCATCAATGAGACAAGATTTCCCAGTTACTGAAAATGACTTAGCATTCTACAATGAGGATACTGGTACTGTAGATTTTAGTTTAATTCAACATTTAGAACTTAGATTCAGTAACAGTTGTAATATGGCCTGCTTACATTGTAGCGATGTGTATTCTAGCGGCTGGATGTCAAAACTTAAAAATTATGAGCCAGATGCAGAAGACAAGAAGCATAAGCTAATACAATTAACACGAGAGTTTCATAAACCTAATAAGGATGAAAATCTAAGCATTTCAATTAGCATTGAGGAAATGGAAGTTATTGTAGATGATCTCAATAAGCATTTTCCAAATATTAGAAAGATTGATTTTGCTGGTGGAGAAGTATTATATCAAAAACAATTTTTTCCTTGTCTAGAAAAACTTGCCGAACATCCTAATGCAAGTAATATTACATTATCGTTCCATTCTAATTTCAATGTTAAGTTTGACCCAGTTGAATTATCAAAATTATTATCAGTGTTTAATAGGGGTGTAATACATATAAGCCTGGATGCAGGTAAAAACATTTATTCTTATTTTAGAACTGGTAATTGGGACATCTTAAAAGATAACATAAAACGATTTAGAGAAGTTGATAAAAAATGCGAACTAGCAATAGTCTGTACTACAAGTGCATATCAAATTATGGATATTGAAAACATATTTGAATCATTTCTCACGTTGGACATTGACTATATTGATTCTTCAATAGTCTACACACCACGCTACATGAACCCTTCATTAATGACATTAAAGTTTAAAGACCATGTATATAACGACATACAGCAAACTTATAAAGTCATTAATAATGAAAGAACAAAGCGTATGAATAATCTTGAAGAATATAAGAATTATAGAACATGGGATCCATATACACGCGAATTTAAAGATATCAAATCTGCATTTAAGGCACTAAGAGATATAGAGCAATACGTGTTCAATCATCAAGCAACTACTGAGCAATGGGACGCTTTTATGGTTTATATTAGAAAAACAGATAGCATATGGAAACAAAATTTTAATGAACACATTAAAAACTACAAATATGTAGATGGACAAATAATAAGGGTTACTGATGTTTGAAAAATCTAATGCAATATATCGAAGACTCACTGCTGAAGAGTCTGAAACAAAATTAAAACATAATATACAGCTCTATCGAATTAATGGACTAGATATACCTTTTAGTCCTACTTGGAAGAGAATTGGTATTAATCTTTCTGGTGGCGCAGATAGTGCATGTTTAGCCTACTTATTATGTAAAATAATTAAAGAAAATAATATTGATTGTAAAATTGATGTTATTACTCATGTTCGTTGTTGGACAACCCGACCATGGCAACAACCTATTAGTATTGATGTATTTGTTGAATTGAAAAATATGTTTCCTAACATTATTTCTAATCGACACGAAAACTTTATTACTCCTGAATTGGAGCACGGTGTTAGCGGATTAATTTTTAGAGATTTGGTTTATAAAGACATGATGCGAAGCGGAGACCAAGTAAGTGTTGCAGGTTACAATCAATATTGTGTTTATAGATATAAATTAAATGCAATTTTTAACGCAACTACACAAAATCCTCCTAATACTGATTTTCCTAAAAAGATGAATGATAGAGAAAAATTAGTTGATGATGGTATATTGCGAGATTTAATTATTGAAAATGCAGGAGTTTTCCTGTGCCATCCTTTTAGATTTGTTGATAAATCTTGGGTCATAGCACAATATCATTTATTTAAAATAACAGACCTGTTAAACACTACTCGCAGTTGTGAAGGTGATGTGTCACATAAACGTATTAAACCCACTATTCCTGATCACACAAACTATACACCTAAAATGTCTGTACCAGAATGCGGTGATTGTTTTTGGTGTTTAGAAAAAGATTGGGCTAAATCTAAACTAGAAGAAACATTGGATAAACTTAAAAATGTCTAATACTTTTTGTCCTATACCATGGAACTTCCAAGCAATTAGAGCTAACGGTGATATGCGTGTCTGTTGTCAAGCCAACGTGACAAAAAATCAAGGTGTCATACGTAAACAAGATGGTACAGCCTTTAATGCTGGACAAGACATTTTAGTTGATGCACGTAACACTGAGATGATGAAAACTATGCGTCTTAATATGCTTAACGGTATATGGAATGACGAATGTGGTCGTTGTAAAAACGAAGAAGCAAGTGGTTTAGTTAGTCGCCGTACTTATGAAAATGAACAGTGGAAGTTAAGCATTGATGAAGTAAGAGAAAAAACAAAAGAAGATGGAAGCATTGATGTAAATGATTTCCCAGTAGTTTATTATGACTTACGCTTTGGTAATTTTTGTAATTTAAAATGTCGTATGTGCGGTCCTACTGATAGTAACGCATGGTATGATGATTGGATTAAACTAACAGGAACCACCAAGTTTAAAGATACAAGCGGTATAATGGAAATTGTTGATAACAAAGTTGCGGCATTTAATTGGCCAGAGTATGAACCATTCTGGGAACAATTAGAAGCAAACATACATAACATTCAGCATGTTTATTTTGCTGGCGGGGAACCTATGCTTATTGAAAGACATTATGATTTTCTTGAACGATGCGTAGAGAAAGATGCCGCAAAAAACATAATCATTGAATATAACACAAACATGAGCACACTGCCGACTCGTGTTACTAAGTTATGGGAAAATTTTAAACAAGTGCGTATAGGGGCTAGTGTTGATGGTATGGGTAGTATGCAAGAGTATCAAAGAAGTCCTGCTAAGTGGCAAAAAACTTTAGATAATTTACGCAAAATTGATCTACTACCTGACAATATTTTTGGGTGGTTAGCGTTTACAGTAACAGCGTATAATGTAAATCATATGATAGATTTTATGAAGTGGAAACTTACAGAAAGCGGATTTAAAAAAATTAATTTTACTCTGAAGAGACCAATTATTACACATCATGTAGCACACCATCCAAAACATCTTAATGTTAGGGTATTGCCTGCACAGTATAAAAAAGATGTTACACAACGATTTGAAGAGTTTGTTATTTGGGTTAAAGACAGCAATTATCCAGCACACGTTATTAAACAAGCAGAGGATATTTCTAAAGGTGTCACAAGTTACATGAACAGCGATAACTATTATGATACTCACTGGACCGAATTTGTATCTTATACTAAAAAGTTAGATTCTATTCGAAATGAAGATTTAGTAAATGTTGAACCAAAATTTAAGGATTATCTTTAATGGCTAGTTTTGATACCGTAGATTTACTTGACGGGAATGTATTTCAAGTAACATGGGATTTAGGACGTCGTTGTAATTACGATTGCAGTTACTGTCCATCGCATAGACATGACAATTTTAGTCCACACGCTACACTAGAAGATTTAATAAAAAATAGCGATTTTGTATTGGAGTATATAAATTTATATATGACTTACAGAAACTACAAACGTGCCAGTATCAGTTTCACTGGCGGTGAACCAACTGTAAATCCTAATTTTATTCCATTTATAAAATATCTTCGAGAAACGTACGAACAAAAATATAAAAGCAAATATGATTGTAGCTTTGCCCTTACTAGTAACGGTGCTATGGGCGAAAAAATGGCAAAAAATGTTATGGAAAATTTAGACCACATAACTATAAGCTATCACGCTGAAGCAGATGATATGCTAAAACAACAAGTAAAAGATCGTATGGTGCAATTTCATAAATTTGGTCCTGAACACAAGTGTACTATGAGTATTAACGTTATGTTTCATGCAGGATATTTTGACGAATGCATAGATGTTTGTAATTTCTTAGACGGCAATAAAATCAAATATGTGCCAAGAATTATAGGTGAAGAACCTGATAGTCGCAGTAATTTTGCTCATACATACACTGAAAAACAAATAACTTGGATGAAAAATTATTGGGATGATAACACTAAAAAGGTACAACAGCAATGAGTGAAGAAAATAAAGAACTTGGTCTTAAAATAGGTAGACCTTGCTGTGGTAGTAGAACCATGTGCCTTAGCAATAATGGTGAAGAAAGAAAAAGTAAATTTGTTGACTTTCGTGAATTTAAAGGTTGGCATTGCAGTGTCAATTGGTTCTTCATGCACATTGAACAACAGACTGACAGTGTATTTCATCATCAGACCTGCCAGGCGCAGTTTGGTCAAACACGCGGCCCAATTGGTAAGTTAAGCGAAGGCGACAAGATACTTGCAGAATTAAAAGAACGATTAGAAAGTGGCACAATGCCAACAATTATATGTCCTAAGCATACTTGCGGGTGTGGGTTATGTGCGCCTAAAGCAGTAACAAAAGAAAACTATCAACGTGTATTGTTTAACCATGTGGATAAAAAGGCATTTGAAAATAATGAATAACACTTTTTGTCCGCTCCCTTTCAGTCATCTTGCTATAAGACCAAATGGTAAAGTTTATCCCTGTTGTAACTTTAAATGGGATAATGTTCCAGACGATTTTAATATACAAGATCCAAATGTTTTTAATCATCCTTTTTTAGAAGATATTAGAAATAAAATGCGTCAGGGCGAGACAGTTGACGGATGTAGTAAGTGTTATGTTAACGAAAAAAACACTGGCAACAGTACTAGATTGTATTTTTTAAACAGAGTTAAAGAATATGACATGCCGGCTGAACCAATTGAGGATATAAAATTAACTTATTTGGATCTTGCATTGAGTAATACATGTAACAATAAGTGTAGGATGTGTAACCCTGATCTAAGTACTAGCTGGTATAGTGATTGGAAGGCGTTAGGAAGAAACATACCTAAAGGAATATTACTACAAAATACTGTTTTAGAAAACTACGATTTCAGCCAAATGAGGTTTATTAAACTTATTGGTGGTGAACCATTAATGGAACAGGCTAAGTTTATTGATGTACTAAAACGATGTGATAGATCAAAGTTATCTATATTGTTAACAACCAATGTTACACTTGTGCCTAATGATGAATTAACTGCATTACTCAAAGAATGTAAGAGTTGCAGTATTAACCTAAGTATAGATGCATACGGAAAATTAAATGACTTTTTGAGAAAAGGTAGTAAGTGGGAAAAGACTGTAGAAAATATTAAATGGTTTTACGAAAACTTCCAAACAAATTTAGGAGTTCACGGGGTTGTCAGTCTATATAATATAAACAAATTAGATGAGTTATATTTGTTTCTTAAAGAATCTTTCCCAAAAATATATTTAAGTTATGTTATGATTGACGGTCCAGACTGGATGCATCCTAAACATCTTCCTGAATCAATAAAAACACATTTACGAGAAACTGTTGAAGAATGGCGCAAACTATATAATACTCCTTTTTTTAATACACTATTAGCTGAATTAGAACAATTAGGTGACTTTAGAGAGTTTATGCGTCAAGACAAAAAATTAAGTGACATTAGGAACGAGCATTGGAAATTTGCTAATCCTGAACTATATGAAATGGTGAAAAACTACTATGAGTGATTTATCAAAATCTGCTTACGACTTTACACAAATACCGTTTAACGATCTAGTACGTGTTGGGCAACGTACAATGATATATCGCGACTTATTTACAGTAAGCTGGTTATTAGGTCGTTTTTGTAATTATAAATGTAGTTACTGCTGGCCATATGCTCGTAGTGATAAAAAGGATCATAGACCTACAGAGTTATGTTTAAAAACAGTTGATGAGATAAAACGTCAAGCAAGGGAGCGCGGATTTAACAGTTTCCATTTTAGCCTTAGCGGCGGCGAGCCAACGTTTCATCCTGGATATATTGACATCTTAAATCATTTAAACAACGATGTTAGTAATACAAACTACACCAGTGTTCATATGACTACTAATATGAGTAGGAATATGAAATGGTTTAAAGAAGAATATTGCCCAGCAGTCAGTAAATTTCACAGAGCTAGTATTACTGCCAGTTTGCATACTGAGTATGTAAACACACCAGAGAAAAAAGCAGAGTTTGCTGACAAACTAGATTTGTGTCAACAACATGATGTTCAAGTAACTATTAATATGGTTATGGTTCCTGAATGGTTTGATAGAGATTACGAGAACGCATTGTATTTTCATAATAGAGGTATCAATGTAACACTAAAGCCACAAAGTGATCCTACTGCAAGTTTTGTAGTTAGTGGTTATTCTGATGAAATGCTTAAGGTATTAAAGAACGGAATGCCACAAAGAGCTTATACTGAGCAAAAAGCCGCACTCGCAAAACTAGTACAACGACCTGCACCTAATTTTACTAAATCTCCTGATCCTATTTACTTAGAAGAAAATAGCAAAATACCACAGCACTTCCAAGTTGAATTTGTGGATAAAAATAAAAAAGTTTGGTATATGGATCAAGCAGAAAGATTTAATGCTTTTAACTTTAATAAATTTAAAGATTGGGAATGTAGTAGTGGTTATAGAAGTATAATTATACGTGAACCAGACGGTAGTATTAAACGTAGCTACAGTTGTCACGATGAGCCATTAGGCAATATTGAAACTGGGTTTAAGTTGTTTGATGGACCTAAACCATGTATTACTAACAGTTGTGTTAGTAGTGCTGATTCAAAGATTCCAAAAAGAGCCCCGGGTACAAAGTTACCTCTGTGGCCCGGGGATAATACTTTTAGTGATTAATGTACGTGGTTTGCAACCATTGGGAAAATGGCTGCGATCGCACAAGCACATTCTTTAGCTACAAGTTGATGTTCTAATTGTGTACCATTTGCACTACGCAATTCGATAAAGTGTACCCAACTACGCAGTGTACCATTCATATACAAACGACTTACTGTATTACCTTCTGGTAAAATAGCACGAGCTTGTTCTTTAGCAATGCCTTTTTCAATAGCCTCTGCATAAGTTTCTTTTACATAATTAATGATGAATTGCTGTTTAGCATTCCACCAAGCCTGTAGTTCTGGATTATCTACTGAAATTGAATTTTGTCTATTTTTAGTATCTTGTAGTCTTGCTTCTCTAATAACAAAGTCTAAATCTTTAGTAGGATCAGCATATCGTTGACTGAACTCTTGGAAGCTAAAGCTACGATGACGTAGAATTTGTCTTGCAATATCTCTTGTTGTTTCAATTTCTAAACAAGCACTAACCATTTCTAATGGACTCCAATGCTGGTGCTTGATCAAATACCCAATAAGTTTTTCGCTAGTTTCTGTATTAAATTGATTTGCTGGGTTACTTACGCGAGCACAATACGCGATAAGTTCCTGTGCATCGTTAATACCGTTACTGGCAAATTCCTCTGTGGGTTGGCTATATGATACTAATTTAACTTTCATCTTAGTTTGTTCTTTTTTAAAAATTTATTTGTATTTTTAATTATATCCTTTTTAATTTTTTCTGTATCTAATTTAAAATCTACATTTTCAATTTCATTTTGATAAGTTGAAAAAATTTCCTGAATATTCTTTTCTACGGCAGTCCAATCCGTAATATTGCCTTTGGCACCTATGGCAATGTCCCAAACTTTATTATCCTTAAATTTTATTTGAATCGAATGAAGATACCTTAACGGTACTACGTTAAGTTTTACTTCTCCAAATACTTCAGGCCAGCGTTCAACGACATCTTTTGAAAGCTTCTTAGATGTCATTTTTTCTTAGTCGGTGCCAATTCCTCTGCTTTACGGCGGAACTCTGCCGCTTGTTTAGCTAACTTATCTGCTTGACTACGATAATGTTTTGCTTCTGCTTCAGGAGATGCAAAAGTAGTCGGGGCTACAGTTTCATTTACACTAGCAGATGTTGTTTTGCCAATGTCTGCTGTTTCGGCAGGCAATTCATTAACGGTGCCAACTTCTTGAATTTCAACAGATGGATCGTTATCTCGGTCTGGTTTAATAGACAAATCATCAATAGCAACATTGCGTTGTTGGGCAATGATACTGTTAAGTTCACTCAACTTAATAGTTGTTTGGAAGTTAGGTAGCATGTCCACTTGATCAGTGGCCAACTTAGTTAACTTGCCTTCGTGATGAAGTCTAGCTAACATGATACTGCCATCTGGAAAGTAGCCTCTTGCTAGTGCTTCGGCAAATTCATAACAGCCTTGACCAGCAGGTGATTCAACAAGATTAATCAAAGCATTGTGTTGTTCGTCTGGAAGGTTTTCAGTTTGAACAACTAGACATGAGTTTGATTCCCCAGGTAGTGTTCTATATGCCACTAGGCATTTTCTTCCGGTAGCTGAAATTCTACCTACGTGTTTTAAATCGACCATATTATTGTCCTTGTTTTGCCGCTACCTGGCTTAAAAAGTTTGATAGCTTGTTATATACAGTTCCAATTGCAACCATCTCATTGGCTTTAAATGCGCCCCTTGAGCTGGCTAGATCAATGATTTGCTTCATAGCATTTAGGTCATTGATGTTTAAATCGTTGTCTGCTGTGTTTGGTTCTTGAGCAGTTGTTGGCTCTGAATTTTTTTCAGCAGGATCATTTGTTGGTAAATCTTTAATTTGTTCAGTCATACGTGTCTCCTATGATAACATCATTATATAGCCGTATTATATTTTAAGGCTTACAGATTTGAATATGAAAGTAGGAAAAAGCTCATTTCTTTTTCCTGTTCAAATCCTATTTTAGTAACATAGACAATGCTGTTAGTGTTATCTAATTCTAATGCTTGTCCAATGTAATATCTACTATTTAGATTGGTGTATATCCACTCATCGATCCTTTTAACAAAGGATGGTGAATATTTTGGTAGAGTAGTGAAATGGAAATGACGGGCCGGAAACTGCACCCGCCTTAGATCCAAAAAATTTAACGGATTGGGCTTGCCATTTTTTATTGCCATTATTTTGCAAGCTCGTAATATGCGTGTGATCCAAAAGGTGGAACAATACTATCGTTACCGTGAATAATAAACAATGTATCGCAGTAGTTGTCATCACCCCAAGAATCCCATGGATAACCGTCTGTAAACATGATAAACTTTTTAGGGTTTATGTCATGTTCTTTCATGTATTCCCAGTTACACATAAAGTCAGTGCCGCCACCGCCTTTAAGTTTGTAATTCAGGATATCTTCTCCGCTATATGCATCAAAGTCTTGTTCATTATAAACTCTTGTGTCAAAACACCACAATTTAATATTGTAGTCTTTGTACTCATCCATAATGCCTTTAAGTTCACTGATAAAATCTTTACCCATTTCATCAGTAATTGAACCAGACATATCTAAACTAACAGCGATGTCAATTGTTTCATCAAATTTCATACCTGGCAATACTGCGCCGGTATGCCAACCTTTACGGTTAGGACGACTAAAACTATAATCGCTTTTAATTGTACTTTGAATTTGCTGACGTAGTAGTTCCCGCCAATTCATTTTAGGCTCAGTCAAATCCTTAATCATACGTTCTACATTAGCAGGAACATTTCCTGCACCAGCGGCATTTGCCGCTTGCATGGTTGCTTCACGTATTTCGTCACGAATTTTCTTTAGCTCTTCTTTACTGTAAGCAGGTCGCCCATCCTTGCCGTCCTTCTCCCAGTCAATATGCTCGTCAAGTAGTTCACCTAGCGCAGACAGTTGCTGATCTTCTAAATCTTCAAAAATCTCATCATAGACTTGTTCAGCACTTTTCCCATAGTGTTTAGGATCATGGAAAATTTTAATTTCTGGTGGTTGTTCACCAATACGATCACGAATTAATTGACCGTTTACACAATAGTCAGCCGCCGCATTGAAGATTTGTGGATCTCTGCCTTCACGACGTGACATGTGGTCAAATACATTATGGAGAATTTCGTGTGCAACAACAAATTCAACTTGTTTTGTTGATAGTTTTTCAAAAAATTCTCGACTATAAAACAGATGGCGTCCGTCTGTTGCCGCTGTCTTACACCACTCGCTAGCATCTACGATTTTTAGACGTGTAGCCATGTTACCAAAAAATGGATGGCGTA
>JACCDX010174726.1_pt1 | contig 14857 bp, 15 predicted proteins | sample 7449681 | NCBI WGS metagenome assembly JACCDX01 (sample SAMN15323450, study PRJNA562643) | freshwater metagenome | isolation source: river surface water | place: USA:Blue River Watershed | collected 2017-08-18
AGGTGTAAACACTTGGTATATTGCTTCCTATGATACAGATGGTAAATACAGTGATGCGACAGCGGTTACATACACTGTGTACGTACCTAACGTAGTAACAAACCTAGTAGGTGTGTTCGCGGACACAAACTCTACAGGTGCGCAATTTAAGGCTAGCTGGACTCCTCCAGCAACTATATACTTTGCAATTGATTACTATGAAATTACACTTACACGACCAGATGCTAGCGTATACAAAGTAAATATTAAAGCTGATACTATCAACCTACCTGTGGATTGGGCAGGTGCAGCTACCTTAGCTGTAGTTGTAGTTGATGTGACTGGAAGAAGAAGTAATACAGTATCTTACGCCCTTACTAAATCGCCTCCAGCGGCTCCTACTACTTATAATATTAAAAGCACTATGTCAGGACTGGTGCTAATCGAGTGGAATAAGGCTGTAGCAAGTAGTTTGCCTATTGAAGGATATGAATTGCGCGCTCATGGTACTATACCAGGAACTGATGACGCATACTGGAGAGGTAATGCTCTTAGTGCTAGCGTCGCGGGCGCTGTGTTAGGGGATAATGATTGGGATCTATACACTTTTGATACCGATCTTGGTTACTCTGTATCTCCTTTACATATTCACTATGATGTAGTAGCTCCTTCTACACCTATTGCTTCTGGTACAGGTTTTACTTTTGCCACAGGTGCTACAGGTAGTACAGTACGCTTGCAATGGGCTTCAGGACCTCATGTTATTGCTGCGGATACCGTGCAGTTCCCTGTTAAGCACTTCGAGGTGTCTATTAGCTACACGTTGCCAGCACCTAACACTATCACTACCATTAGAGATACTACCGATTGGGAGTTAAATACCCTATGGGAAGGTACAGCAACGGTAACAGTAAAAGCTATAGATATTCTAGGAAATGCTTCTGCTAACTTTACTTACAACGTTACTAAGCAGGTGCCTGCGGCACCAACTGGTATAACCCAGACTATTAATAATAACGGAGTATTTATTGATTGGCCAGATGCTGTAAAAACTAGTTTACCGGTTGTTGGTTACGAATTACGCGCAACTAATAGTAACTGGGGTGACTCCAACTTTGAGTGGAAAGGTTCAGTATCTCAATACCAGCTAACTTTACAGGATAAGGTTAGCTCAGGAGATACGTTCCCTAAAACATTAACTTATTACTTAAAGAGCTATGACAGTAGTGGTGTTTATAGTACCACCGCCTCTACTATTAGTGTACAAGTTAATAGACCCTCAGCTACAGTGATTGGAGTACCAAGTTTTGCTGATACTAGCTTAACTAGTGCAACGGTTACAGTAGGGTGGGACGCTGTTACGCCTGTGTTTGGATTAAAACACTACAAGGTGGTGTTTGGCGCTAATACGGTATATGTTAACTCCACGAGTGTAACGCTACCTGCTGACTGGATCGGCGATCAGATTATTTATGTATACACTGTAGATAATCTAGGAGTTGAATCCGCGCCAGCTAGTAGAACTATTAGTAAAGCACTTCCTGGTACTCCTACCAACTTCCGTGCTCAGGTTATTGATAATAACGTATTACTGTATTGGAATCTTCCAGCACGTACTACACTGCCTGTATCTCATGTATTGCTTAAAAAAGGTGAAACATGGGAAACTGCACAAGTTATTGGTAATAAAGACGGAACCTTTACTAGTATTAGTGAACTAACTGGTGGTACTTACAAGTACTGGATTGCTGCAGTAGACACGGATGATAATGAGTCTATTCCAGTTTCTATTGTTAGCCAAGTGTCTCAACCGCCTGACTTCGTGTTTAATGCTGAGTATATTAGTACATTGAATGGTACCTTAAACAATGCTAAATTAACACAAGATAATTCAGCTGTAGTATTGCCTGTTGATCTGACGGAAACATTTGCTCAACACTTTACTACTAGATCATGGGCTGATCCTAGTGCACAAGTATCTGCAGGTTACCCTGTATATATTCAGCCAGGTACTAATACAGGTTACTACGAGGATATTTACGACTACGGTACCACTCTAGGTAGTAGTCAGGTTACTGTTAGTTTAGATGGTGTAGTGATAGCAGGCAACCCTAATGTGGTACCCAGTATCAGTGTATCCGTTGATAACGTTACGTATATAGATTACTCAGGTACTTTGAGTATCTTTGCTACTAACTTTAGGTACATAAAAGTGCGTATTACTGTAATACAGAATACCCTTGGAGATATGTATCAGATTAATGGTATGGTTACGAGACTTGATGCTAAACAACTAACGGATAGCGGCCAAGTTTCTGTAGGTACCTCAGGTACTATAGCTAATTTCAACAAGGAAATTATCGACGTAACTTCAATCACTATTAGTCCTGTATCTTCAGTGGCTAGAGTGGCTGTGTACGACTTTAAAGATGAGGTAAAGGTAGGTACTTATAGTGTTGCAAGTAATATTGCTACTATCAGCTACACTAATCACCAGTTTGAGTTTGGGCAAAAAGTACGTTTGTACTTTACAACAGGTTCAGCACCTAGTGGTGTGTATACAGTAACTTCTGTACCTAACGCTAACCAGTTCCTAGTTTCTATTACTACACCAAATACTAGTGGTAATGTTACCATGTATCCTAACGGAATGAAAATCTATCTATTTAATACGTCAGGTGGACCTGAGGCCGGTACTGTGTCTTGGAACTTGCGCGGATATTAACAGGAGTATAATTTATGGCTAATCATAGCTTACCTACAATTTCTAGTGGGTATAGTAACTTTGTAAACGAGCTAGATGCCAGGTTTGATGACCTGGCTCTAGGCTTAGATCCTGCTGTTACTACTGCAACAAACGTACCGACTAACACTGTTAGATGGAATAGTGCAGGTAATAGCTGGCAAAAATGGAATGGTACCGCGTGGAATGCTCTAACCGCTGGGTACTCTATAAACATAAACGGCACGGTGGGGGCGACAACGCCCTCAACCGGTGCATTTACTACGCTAAGTACAAGTGGTGTAGCTAGCTTAGGCGCTAGTAGTACTGTAGGTGGTGTAGCTATTGTAACCACTACCGGTTCACAAACATTAACAAACAAAACACTAACAACACCAACTATTAGTAGTATTGTTAATACAGGTACGTTAACGTTACCAACGGCAACTACAACATTAGTCGGCACTACTACTACCGATACTCTAACTAACAAAACTCTAACTGCTCCTAGATTTGCTGACTTAGGCTTTATTGCAGATGCTAGTGGTAACGAGTTATTAATTTTTGACCAAACAGCCAGCGCAGTTAATGAGTTAACTTTAGCTAATGCGGCTACTACCGGAGCCCCTACTATTAGTGCTACTGGAGGCGATACTAACATTAGTATTAACTTTGCACCTAAGGGTACTGGTACAGTTAATATTGTTGGGGTACCTATTGTAACTACTACGGGTACACAAACCTTAACAAATAAGACGTTGACAACGCCTACCATTAGTAGTATAATTAACACTGGTACATTAACACTACCTACAGCAACTACAACACTAGTAGGCACTAATACAACTGATACGTTAACTAATAAAACCCTAACTGCACCTAGATTTGCTGATCTGGGATTCATCGCAGACGCTAGCGGTAACGAACTATTAATATTTGACCAAAACGCCAGTGCTGTTAACGAAGTAACCTTATCTAACTCAGTAACTGGGCTAGGACCCACAATTGCATCTAGCGGCGGCGATCTAAATATTGATCTAAACCTGTCCGCAAAAGGTACTGGTGTTGTAAAAGCTGATGGACTAGAAGTAGTGACTGTAAGCGGAGCACAAACCTTAACAGATAAAACCTGGAATGGTGTAACTATAGGGTTAGCTTATGGCGGTACAGGCGCTACAACTGCTGCATCTGCTAGAACTAACCTAGACGTTCCGACCCGTACTGGTACTGATGCTAGCGGTACCTGGGGTATTAGTATTACTGGTAACGCGGCTACAGCTACAAATGGGGTAGTAACTACTGGTAGTTACAGCAACCCTTCTTGGATTACTGCACTAGACGCTGCTAAATTAACCACAGGTACTATCCCTGATGCTAGAATTACTGGTACATATAGTGGGTTTACTCATAAGATAGACGGTGGTAACACAGTTTACGGTACAACCTCTACAGGTTCCACCAACACTTCGGCCAGAACAGTGTATGGTTTAGCGGATTACCGCTCTTCTAGCTCTGTAGAAACCGGGGCTATTGTATTTATTGCGCCTGATACTACCTCGACCATAATGCATGAGATGCAGGTTCAAGGTTTGTTATACAACAGCAATATTGTAAACTTTATTATACAGGGTTACAGAACTACAGCCGCTTGGAGTGCTACTAAAAAGGTTAACCTTGGTACTATTGATGTACAGGTACGTTGGGCGGTTACACCTGACGGAAAGAACTGCTTAATATTAGGCGATGTTGGTACCTCATGGAGCTACCCACATTTAAGTATTACTAGAGCCCATTTCTCTCATACTAATGCTGGTGATGCTTATTGTACTGGCTGGACTGTAGCAGTTGTTACAGACTTATCACTATACACTAACGTAACATCAACCATTACTAATACCTCTATAGCGGGTAGTGTAGATACCCTTGGCACAGCTAGAACTATTAATGGTACTAACTTTGATGGTAGTGCAAATATTACTACAAGTAGCTGGGGTACTTCAAGAACTATTACTCTTGGTGATACAGGTAAATCTATAGATGGCAGTGGTAATGTTACGTGGACCCTTACTGAAATTGGTGCAGCCGATAAAGATGTTACAGTAAACCTAACCGGCGACCAATCAGTAGCAGGCATTAAAACCTTTACAGGCACTATACGCGGTGGTGATAACGTTAATTTGCAACTAGGTGATTCTCAAGACTTAAAAATGTACCACAATGGTACTGACAACTATATTGATGTAGTTGTTGGTAACTTAATAATCAGAGATAACGTAACTACTAGATTTACTTTTGATCGCACTACTGGTAACTTAACTGCTACAGGTAACGTAACGGGCTACTCTGATGAGCGTTTAAAGTCCGACTGGGCTACTTTAGATCCTAATTTTTTAACTAAGTTAGCTGGTATTAAGTATGGTACTTATACGCGCATCGATACTCGCGAACGTCAAGTGGGGGTTTCAGCTCAGGCACTATCAGCAGTATTAAAAGAGGCTGTAGCCGAGGATAGCGAAGGCTTTTTAAGTGTAGCCTATGGTAATGCCGCCTTAGTTGCATGCGTGGAACTCGCAAAAGAGGTAGTATCTCTAAGAAGCAGATTAGACAAATTGGAGAAATAATATGGTAATGCCAGCATCCGGACCAATCAGTGTCGAAGGTATACAAACAGAGTTTGGGGGAGTTAATCCTATTGGTATCAACGAATACTATAGAGGAGGGGGGTACGTACCTAATATTTCCCAAAATAATAATATTCCTACATCCGGAACTATTAGTGTAGGTAACTTTTATAATAGTTTGAACCGAATTGTTCAAACTATTACCATTAGTAGTAATCAGACTAATTATGTACTGAATACTGCTAAAGTATCCGGATACTTATCAGGCCTAACAGACGTAACGCTAGTTATTAATAGTGGGGTATATATTTCAGCTAGTTCTACAGGCGTGTATGCTCTTGATGTAGATACAAGCTGGGCGGCTGGTGACACTGTAACTATTGTAAATAATGGTTTTATTGTAGGGATAGGCGGTAATGGTGGTAATGGAGGGTCTGCTTATGGTAACTATGTAACTAGTACTGCTAGTACTGGTTCTACAGGTGCTTCTGGTGGTCCTGCCTTTATCGCGCGAAGGGCTGTATCCTTCCAAAATAATGGAACTGTGGCTGGTGGTGGTGGTGGTGGTGGTGGTGGTGGTGGTGCCGCGTCCTATTCAAGTACAGACGGTAAGGGTAGCAATCCTTATGCTGCAGGGGGAGGAGGAGGAGGGGGTGGCAGGACCAGTACCTTCAATAGTAGTGGAGGTTCCGGAGGCTCTGCCACCGCGGTATCTGGATATGGTACTCCTATTTTATATCAGGGCAATGGGGGAGGTACAGGAACGACATCCTCGCAAGGCGGCGGCGGTTCGGGTGGGTCAGGTGCAGGTTCCGGAGGCAGTGGGGGTGCATGGGGCAGTTCAGGTAGTGGAGGTGCTGCTGGTTCTGGCGGAGGTTTTCCCTATAATAATAATACAGCTACAGGCGGCGGCGGCGGCCCAGGTTCAGGGGGCGTAGCAATAGCAGGTAACGGAAATATATCATGGGTCGCCACAGGCACCCGTCTTGGAGCAATTACGTGATAGATTATTCATATAATATAATTAAAGTAGACAATACCTCTAAGGTTATGGAGATTGTATACACCGCCCCAGGCAGGGCAACCATGCACATAAGTGCAAGATTGCCCTATGAAGGGGAAAGTTTGGAGTCTATAGTACAGATGTATTCACCTGTAGCTTATTGGTTAGAGCAATCTATGCCAATAGTAGATGTAGTTGAAGGTACTTCTGGGCAGATTACTAATACAGTAAGTATTGCTCCTCCTACACTAAATGATGTAAAAATAGCTAAGTTAGCTGAGCTAGCCTCCTCCAGATACAATGCGGAAACTTCCGGTATTGTATTAGATGGGAATAAAATCCGTACAGATAGGGAAAGTCAGGCAACTCTAACAGGAGCCTATGTTACCTTACAAGCCGGCTTCACGACAAGCATTGACTGGAAAACTTCTTCAGGTGAATGGATTACTTTAACCTTACAAGAGGTAGAAGCTTTAGCATCTTTAGTGTCTTCGCACGTTCAGGCGTGTTTTGCCACAGAACGCGCTTTGAGTGCTTTAGTAATATCCGCTAATACTATAGAGGAGGTTAACAGTATAACATGGCCAAGTTAATACATATACCAATAAGAGATAGGTCTAAGGCTAGTTCTGTTTTATTAAACTCTTTGAAGAAACTAGCCCTACAATCTTCTGCCATACCAACAGATAGTTGTTATATGCTACCCCTAACGGATTTAGGGGCGGCATATATAGCAGGATATCCCCTATATATGCCTGATAGCTCTTTTGAAGCTATAATCAATAGAGATACCTTACACCTTTCTGGACTAAACACTTTACCAACTACCTTGTACGATGAGTGCAGTATAGAAACGCCTGAATTTACTAAAGTTAGGAACTCTCTTAACCCTGAATACGGTAGAGTAATTCAGCCTAAACTTCCCTATCCACTACGTGAATGTGATATAACGGTATCTGTTAACGAGAATAGTGATATTTTACCAATTCTAGAATTAGAGATACTATATTGTGACGTAAAAGTAGTTACTTCGATAAAACACCTCGACCCTAAACCACAACAACCTTTGCTAGCGGAAATACAGGCCGCAGTTCGCAAACTTAACATTCGCGGTGGTATACATAATCTACAGTTTCTAGAGTATAATGGAGTTTGGTGTATTTCTGACTGGAATCCTAGACCTCCTACAGCAATCCTACATGGAGTAACTGATTGCGTTCCAGAAATAATGGAAAACGGAATATCTTTTATGATAGGTCTACCTTACAAAGATAAAATACCGTACGCCTATGGTTGTAAAGGTTTCTCCAATAAACCTTTAGATTGTAGCTTACGTAACAAGATAAAAGAAATAGGTCTCGTACCTAGAGTGCACGGCCTTGACGTAACTGCACCTATTGGTAGAGTTAACGGGTGTGCTAGAACACAAGAAGAACTTGATTACAAATTTCAACAACTGGAGCAATTAATTGCTTAAATCCCTTTATTTATTTATTGTCGCACTTTTTATTAGTATTTCTGCACTGGCTGCACAGCCTCTGTACTTAATTACCAGCTCAGGTCCTGGGTCTTTGACGGATACTTCCGCTAGATATATAGCCCCTCTACTAGAGAAGGAACTAAATAGACCCGTAGTGGTAAACAACGTTACAGGGGCCCTAGGGTTAGTTGGGTTGAATCACTATGTCAACTTACCAGATAATGGGGATTATATATTTGTTGGAGGTACCCAAGTACCTTACCTTGACGTAGTTCATGGAACTAAGTTTATGGAACAGCTAACCCCGATCCATGGTTTAGTGTATACGCAGCAGCTAATTCTAGTACCTCAAAACTCGCCTCTAAAGACTATTGCAGATTTTAAAGGTAAGGAGTTGATGGGAGGCAGCTCTCATCCATCTACCCAATCATCAATGGAGCTACTAGACAAAAAGTTTGGTAGTAGCACTACTGTAGTTAATTACAAACAAGCCGCACAGTTGGCGGTAGATACCGCTTCTGGTATTCTTAGCTATACTATTGGGGGTAAAGGGAATGGAGCAACTGCAGGATTTTTAGCTAACGGACAACTGCGAGTTATTGCTACATTGGACTCCTTACGTATTGAAGACTTCTCCTGGAATGCTTTTTTCGTACATTCTAGTCTCGACCCTAAGTTGAAGCAGACATTAACCTCTAGCCTATCTAAGGTTATGCACTCAAAGGGTGCCTCAACATATCATCAACCGCTGTTTTTAGCTGATAGTGAGGCAGTTTCGCGCCTTATGGTCAAAGAGTACCGAATTATAAAGGAGCAGCATGGCAAAACTAGTATTCGTAAGCAATAAAGACAAATGGCTAGGTAAATTAACCAAACTCTTTACAGGCTCTTATGTTTATCACTGTGGATGGCTAGTGGATGATAGCCTATTTTATGACATGAATTTACTACGTAGACGTAGAGCTTGGCCTAGGTACAAGGAAGATCAAGTAGAGTATTTCGACTTGCCCTGTATTACTAAGGAATATTTAGAGTATCAGCTTACTCATGATGCTACTAAATATGGCTACGTCGATTATTTACTATTTGCGTTAAGACCCTTGTATCATCTAGTAGGTAAGAGTACTAGAAATGTTGGTGGCCAAATATGTAGTGAGATGTGTAATATTGATATGCTCAATAATGGAGTTAAAACCCCTTTTAGAGCTACAGATGAACCTCCTAGTCCCGCGGACTTGTATAGATGGTGTACCTCCAAATAAAAATACCCGCCCCGCAAGGGGTGGGTATTTTTTTGTGTTGACCCTAAGTTGCTATTATGTTATAATATAACAAAATTATAAGGCAAAAAATTTTTGCTGATATTTATTTGTTACAGGTGACTTCATGCAAGTACTAGAACTTTTATTTGAGTTTGTGCCTGTTATTTTAGCAATAGTAGCTATACCTACGTTACTGCGTTCTTTGCAGTATGGTAGGCGTAGACTACCTGTGCTACTTGCAGTGGCCTCTTGTATATTGTTAATTATAGCACAAACAGGGTGGATTCAAGCCTATCTAAGCAATTCAGTTATGGCTATGACTTTATTTGATAAAGTATGGACTATTTTTAATAGCCTAGTTATGTTGAATTTTATAGTGTGGTCTAATCCTTTCCGCAAGGGAGACGTTAGTGAAAAATGCAACACTAGCACTAGCGAAAGCTAAATTAGCTAACATTCTATTTAGAGATAGCCCAGGCGTCTCTTTTCTACTAGTGATGACAGGGTGGTTAATGGCCATCGGATTCGCTTTAGGCTCTACTAATAATAACTACGCTGCCTTAACTAATCTGATGCCCTTTTACTCTTGGTCGGCTATCTTTTTTATATATGCCACAGCTAAGAGTTACTGTTTAATATTCAGAAGCTCGCCATCCTGGCCAGAAGTAACTGTAAGTGGTATAGGTATATGGGCGTGGAATTATATATTCCTTAGTTTTACACTATATGATACAGTACCTGTAGCCCCGACCGAGTTTCTACTATTTATACCAGTATTAGCAGAGGTTTGGGCATTGACAAGTATCATCTACTTTAAAAATAATTCGGGAGGTATAGCCAATGGATGCTAATACTTCCATGCAAATACTACAGTCGTCAGGAGCTCTAGCGGCTGGATTAATAGGTCTCGCTTTTGGTGCTCAGAGATTACTTAAAGGCTGGAAAGAGACCAGTACTGAGTCGTCAGTTTTAGGGCTAATGCACAAGGAGCTCGCCAGAATGAGTGAGCATAATACCGTGCTTAGCGATGAATTAAACAAATTACAACTTGAGTTAGTTACCTTAAATAAAGAGTTGTATAAACTAACTATTGAGAATCAAAGACTTCACACTGAGGTTGCTAGTCTAACTGACGAGATTAACAGGTTAAAGTCTCATTTACCTATTTCAGGAGGAACAAATGGCCCAACCCGTGAAGCTGAACTTTAAACTTTATCAGGGCAGTACTTTTAGAGAAGTGCTGCGTTGGGAAAGTAGTACAAAAGTATATAAGACTATTAGCGGTATTACCAAATCCGCACCAGTAGAAATCTCTAGTACAGGACATGGTGCTCCAGTAGGCTGGCGTGTAAAAATTACTAACGTAGCCGGTATGAAAGAAATAAATAGTACTGAGAACTATTACGTAGTAACTGATACTTTAGCCGATTCATTTAAGCTAAACGCTATAAATGCTGTTGGTTTTACAGACTATATTAGTGGTGGTATAGTTGAGTATAATGAGCCAGTTGATTTAGCTGGTGTAACTGCAAAGATGCAGTTAAGAAGTAGTATAGATAGCTCAGAAGTTATTCTGGAGCTTACTACTGAAAACGGCGGCATTATACTTGACAATGTAGCCAAGACTATCACTATTTATATTAGCGCTACACAGACTGCGCTATTGACGTTTTCTAGTGTAGTTTATAGCCTTGAATTAACTAAATCGGGTGATGTTATTCCTTTTATTACAGGTGCTATTACTTTAGTGCCAGAGGTAACTAGATAATGGAAGCAGTTGTACTAGATAAAGCTAGCAGCGTCGTAACTGCTAATGAACTAACAGGTTATGTTAGTCAGTCTAGTACTGAAGTGCTAGTAGCTGACAACAATACTACCTCTTTTATTACTATAGAATCTGGTAGTAATGTACTAGTAGAGGTTAACTCCTCATCTTTAATTGTTCAAGGCCAGATAGGCCCACCCGGTAAAGATGGTATAGCTGAAGAAGATATGGTTTATTCAAAAAGAATTGATTTCGTTAGTGATAATGAAATTTACCGTGGTGAAGCTCAAGTGGGCTCTGTAGAGAGTAGTAACGTATGGAGAATACGTCGTATTACTATCGCGTCAGATAACGACGTCACTGAAATGTGGGCCGGCGGTACTGCTGAGTTTAATAAGGCTTGGTCTAATAGAGTTAATTACTCATACAGTTGAGGTTAATATGGCGTATCATGTAATTACTAGAGACGGAATGTTAGTCGGTGTGACTACAAATAACGCCTATTCATTCAATCTACCGAATGTCAGTATTCATGAGTTTGAAGAAACTACTATACCTGATTTAAACTTTAACTCCTGGAACTCCGAACTAGAGCAATTCGTACCTACCTCTGGTATATACACTAGACGGGAGTTTCTATTGAAGTTTACATTGCCAGAACGTATAGCCATTAGAGCCTCCCAAGACCCGGTAGTAGTAGATATAATGAATATGCTAGACCTGGCATCTTATGTTAGTATAGCGGACCCAGCTACACAGCAATCAGTAGGCTACTTAGCTTCTATCGGACTAATTAATAATAATAGAATAGCGGAGATACTAAGCTAATGGCAGCCGCATCTTATACAACCGATCTAGTAACGGTAAATATATTAGACGACTCAGCTTCGCCTGCTGCTGTCGGTGAACCAACAGGTTCGACTGCCGGTACTACAATTGCTACAGAGACAGATCACTATGTTGTTGGTACAGCTTGTGTATCGAAAATCTTTAACGCAACAGGCGTTGGTGGGTTGGGCTTCTTAAACGGTTCGGCAATTACTGTACCTACAGATGGTGCAATATACATGTGGACAACGTTCTTGGCTGCTAACTCTATTGCTACTAAAGCAAACGGCGGTATGCAACTACTAGTAGGTAACACTGCTGCTAACTATAAGCGATTTTACATTTACGGGTCTGATACTGTTGAATATGGTGGATGGCAAGTAAACGCGATAGATCCTTCGTTTACTGCTTCTGCTACCCAAGGTACACCTAACGGTACTTGGCAGTATTTCGGAATGGCTTCGAACGTAACAGCAGCTATTGCTAGAGGTTATCCACTTGCTTGGGATGCTGTTAGATATGGTAGAGGTTCTATACTAGTAACCGGTGGTGACTTAGCGAACGGTTATGCTACCTTTGACGCTGCTGCGGAAGTTAACGATACTAATACTACTGGATCTTTTAATCGCTGGGGTATATTATCATTTGCAAACGGTACTTATACATTACAAGGTAGATTAGCATTAGGGCAAGCAGGCACAGCAGTAGATTTTAGAGACTCTAACAGAGCTATTTTTATAAAATCTACCGATTTTGTGTCTAGTAACTTTAATACTATAGAAGTACTAAACCCGGCCTCCCGCGTAGATTGGACCTCTATATCTTTTAGTTCTTTAACAACGGTATCCAAAGGTAGGGTACTAGTTACAGATAATGCTGATGTTAATATAGATAGCTGTACCTTTACAGATATGGGTACATTTAACTTCCTGTCTAATAGTACTATTACAGCTTCAACGTTTAGACGTTGTGGATTAATAACCCATGGTAATGCCACTTTCTCTAATAATCTTGTAACTAACTCAACAGGTGCTGTAGCTTTAGTTACTGGTACGCCAGGTTCTTTGCAATCTAACCAATTTATTAGCTCCGGTACGGGCCATGCTATCGAAATTACCACACCAGGTACATACACTTTTAGTGGTAACACCTTTACTGGTTATGGTAGTGCTGGTACAACTAATGCTGCTATTTATAATAACTCAGGTGGAGCTGTTACACTAAACGTATCCGGCGGAGGAACGGTACCTACCGTTCGCAATGGTACCGGAGCCTCTACTACTGTCAATGCTGCTGCGAATCTTACTTTTGATGGACTCCAATCAGGTAGCGAAGTAAGGGTATATTTAGGTACAGATCCTGCTACTGCTACAGAAGTAGGTGGTGTAGAGTCGAGCGGCACTTCTCTTACTATTTCTCATAGTAATGCAGGCCAGTCTGGCTATTATGTAGTTCATAGCATTGGCTATGTTTCTATATATAGACCGTTTGTGTTCAGTGGTAGTGATACTACCATACCTATCTCTCAACAAATTGATAGAAGCTATTTAAATCCAGCATAATGTGGAAAATAATTAACACTACATCAGGTGAGCATATTGGAACATTAGTTTCTTTTGTAGAGCCCAACCAAGTTTTAACCTTTGCTAATGGTGACGTAATACCTATTAAGCAAGTGTTTACCACAGATGACGGAAATACGTTATTAGCTTGTGGTAATAACTATCAAATAACCTTCTCTAAAGAGGAATAAATTATGCCTATTATTACTGATCCAGACCTGTTAGCGGACGGTACAGACGTAGTAGTTAATACTACAACCAAAACAATTAGAATCCTTACCACTGGTGCTGTAGCTAACGAAGGGGCTACTGGTGGTGTTACTGGTCAAGCTTTGTACTCTTGGCTAAAGGAAGAGTGGAAAACTAATGCTAACTACATTAAATTCCCTTTCCCTATGGAAGCGATTACGCCTGAGCAGTTTGAATTTATTAACGGATGGGCTCCATTTGATGATGCGACCCGTAAATTGCTACGAACAGCGGGTTGGACAGAACGTTCAGCAGGCGGTGCAGTACTGCGCCGCTATATGGGGGTTGTATCCCTGGGTTCGCTAGGTGTTACTGACCAGCCCTACTACCGCTTCGGCTCCGCAACCGCAACAAACTTCACCTATCCAGGCCCCGTTAACGAAGCCGTTCAGATTTACGGTGATGCTGCTAACGGTAACTTTGACTACACGGATGGTGATAACTTTGACCTGTACTGTCGTGAGCTTGGTAAGACATATGCTTACTCTAACAACACACAGATTGGTGCCCCTACACTAACGTACATTGTATACCGATTCCCTCTATCTAACGGTACTGATCTTAAGATTTCGGCAGCCGCTATTACTGGAGATGGTACCTTAGGTGCAACGGCTCCTTGGTCTAATATTACTGTTCAATACTATGCCGTAGACCAGATGTTCGACGTTGACGGTAACGCAGTTAACGAACCTTACCGTATTATTATTACGGATAGTGCAGGTACTGCTACCACTCAACAAATCTATGAAAAGATTCAGTGGAGCTTACGTCAAGACTCTGACATTGATACTGGAGCTGGCACTGTAAACGGTAAAGTTGCTAGTGCACTATTAAGCTTCGTTGGTGATACCTTAGTGGGTACAAACGGTGTTTATATTAGCAACCTGAATGCTAACTTCCTAAACAGCGTCGACTTCTACGATTATAATGGTGTTCTGCGTCGCTACCCATTCGTTGCTGCTGGTACTATTAACTTTGGTGCTAATGCAGGTAGCGGGGACTTTAAGTACTGGATGTTCTTTGTAGACACTCCTACTGGTGATTATGGTACTGCTAATGCTATTATCGTTAATGATAAAGATGGCGTACCTATTACTGGCACTTACTCAGGTAGTTCAATATCATGGACTTTCGCTTATGATGCCAATACTCAGGGTGGCCGTACTGCAGAAACTAATGCTCCAGTTAAAATTGTAGGTATCGGTCTAAGTGGGGGTCAGTTTGTTGTAGTTGACCACACTATTACGCGCACAGCAGGGCAGAGTATTCTATTAGCTCCAGCTCAAGAACGTAACTACAGTAACCCAGCATAATAGAGAGACACTAGTCTCTCTATTTCTAACAAAGGAATTACAATGTCATATGTGAGAGTACCTCCCGATGGAG
>JACCDX010392940.1_pt1 | contig 14856 bp, 3 predicted proteins | sample 7449681 | NCBI WGS metagenome assembly JACCDX01 (sample SAMN15323450, study PRJNA562643) | freshwater metagenome | isolation source: river surface water | place: USA:Blue River Watershed | collected 2017-08-18
GAAATACCGTAGAGTTGCCCATCGATCTCGACGGCTTCGCCGAGCTCCACTTCGCGCGCGTCAATGGCTGCCTCAACGGCGGTGTCGATGTCAGACTGCACGTCCTCCAGGCGATCAATAGCTGGCGTAACCTGCTCGTCGCCGATCTTGGCGATCATGTCATAGGCGGTGCTGGAAGCGTCTTTGGCCGCCGCCATCATCACGCCCAGGTTGTCGATCAGTAGCGTGTGAATTCCCATCAGATGAGAGATACGCTGTTGCGCTTCAAGCGCCTGCTCGCGCGTCAGCGTGTCCGGATCGAGCGCAATGAGCACCTTGGCGTCTTCCGCCATTGTGGTGGACATGGACGTCAGATAGGTATCCTCGTTCTCCAGCACGTCGAGCGCTGACGGCGCTTGGTCATACTCCTCCTTCGTCGCCAGGGCAGTCATGCGCGGCAAGTTTGCCCGGTCGATGGCAACGTCCGTGCCCTCATCGTCCTCGGGCCGGACTATACCGGCCTCTTCGTCCAGTTCGTCGATGCGATCTTGCAGCATGTCGTACTGCCAGCTGAGATCTCCGCGAACGGTGTCGGCGTCGTCAGCAAGAACCTCGAACCGATCCGACAGAGCATCGAGCCGGTCGCTTACCATATCGCGAATGGCCTGCACGTCTTCAGCCAGTTCGTAGCCGGCCTGAATCCGCTGGTCGATGATCTGCTTCAGATCGTAGAGAGCCGACAGATATTTCTCGATATCGGCCAGGGACATATCGTCCATCGGGAGGGCGGCTTGCTCCTCCGCGACCGCAACAATCGCCTCAACATCACCGACGTACCGCGATGCTTCCTCGGCCACGACACCGACGCGAGAACCCTTGGTCATCGCCTTGACGCGATCGAGCAGGGTGGTGACCTCGGTGGAGCCAATAGAGCGCAACTTGGTGTCGTCCTTGCCCGGCAGCGGGCGTGTCTCGACTCCGAGCTTGTTCTTGAGGTTCTGCACCGACGAGGCAAAGCGATCCACGGCCGGGCTCGTGGCCCCAGCGCTCAGGGGCTCGGGCTTCGGCTTGGGCTCGACGTTCGGCGCGGGAGAATCGGCAGCGACGATCTCCTCGGCGATCTCCTGCGACTGCCGCGTCTCGAACGTGGCACCAATGGTGCGCATCTGCCGAAGCGCGGCAAGGATCTGATCGCGGGTAATGTTGCTCGCGATCATCTTGCCAGAGCGGCGCTGGAAGTCGTTCCCGCCCAGCGCCTTGATAAGGTCGCGGTCCGTGAAATACTTCCCGCCGATGCCGCGCGCGGCCGGCGTCTCGATCACGAAGAAGCCACCGCGCTGCGGGCGCACGGTGACCACGCCATCAACGTCTGAGACCTCGGCAAGGGGAGCCTTTTCGAGGAACTTCAAGACCTGCTCCGGGGTGCCGAAGCGGATCGCGCGGCGACCCATGAACTTTTGCAGATCGAAGTCGCGGCCCATCAAAACGCCCGGTCGCATCTCGCCGGACTCCGTGGTGTAATTGACGATCCGCCCCTTGCCGGCGACCTGATCAAAGCCACCAAGGATGTTGCCCGTCACGATATACCGGGTCTCGCGACCCTCCTTGCGAGCCTCCTCGAAGGCCTGGATCATTTCCGTCGGGCGCAGATCGCTGCTGCTGATTGTGGCCCCCTTCTCATCCTCGGCCTTCACGTATCCCGGCGGGAACAGCTTGGACATCGGGAACACGTACTCGCGCGCACCGTCGGGCACGGCAATGCGCACCTCCCACGACCCGAGCGCGGCCGGCTGCTTGGCGGATCCGGTACGCTCCACTTGCATGACGATGCCGTCGATGTCACCGGCTGGCATGGACAAGCGCACGCTTGCGCCCGGGCGGACAAGGCTTGCCGTGGCCACCCACCGCGCGATCTGATCGTCGTGCCTCTTCATCGTCGATACTTTGGCGTCTGGCGACATGTCGGCGATGTCGAGACGGGCCCACTCGCGAGCGCGCTTCACGACGTCGCGGACCTTGGCGTCCGTGATGTCGCGTCCACGCGCCTGCATCTGAGCCAGACCGGCGGCAACGTCGCCCTCCCACTTCGGCAGCGACAGGGCCTCGGCAACGCGACCCAGGACGTCGGCAGGCAGCATGGCGCGACCCTGCGCCTTCACAGAGGCCTTTTCGATCCGGACCTCATCCAGGAACGGACTGTCACCTTGCCTTGGTTTCAGGACCGTCGTCTCGATGGTCTTTGCCTGCAAGTCGAGCGTCTTCGCCTCCAGCGGGTTCTCGCCAAGCGCGTCCAGCTGCTCGATTTCCTGCTTGTACTTCTTCTGGACCATGTCCAGAAACTCTGCCTGCTTGGGCGGGCGCATCAAGATGAGGCGGCCCGTCGCGCGCTTCGCGGCGTCCTCGTCAACAGGGATGCCGTCATTATCGAGCTTCAGAGCGCCGCCGATGGCCTCATCGATGTCGGGGTTCTCCATAAGGATTTCGGCAACCACCTTGTCGCCGACCTCGTTCATGAAGACGACAGCATCGCTCATGAACATGGACCCGCGCGCGCCGGTCGTGTTGGCATTGAGGCTGGCCATCTTGCGCATGAGCACGGCCAACGGACGCATCTCGGCTGGGATTTCGGCGGCGACCTGCGAATAGGCCGGCGGAACGACCTGCCCCGTCCGATGCACGCGGCCAAGCATCTGGAGATGCGTGTCGATGTTGCCCTCGGCTTGCGCCAGGATCATGCGTCGACGGCGCTGATCGCGGAACTTGCTCGACGCGTGCATCGAGACGCCCGTCGATCCCGAGCGGTTCAGGATCAGAACATCGAGCGCGCCCCGGTTGAACGCCGCGATCGACTGCCGCTTGCCAGCAGAGCCGATCTCGCTCTTCGGGCGGGCAACGTACCTTGGCGTATTGCCGGAGTAGTCGATCATGGTCTGGCGACCGGTGACCTCGGCAACCGACAGCCCAGCCTTTTGAACCTGATTGCGGATCGCATCGATCGGGGAGATCGGCATGTCGGACAGGTCGGCATTGTCGACCATCGCCATGGCGTCTCGGAACATCTTCTGCAAGCCCGCGCCAAGCCGCTCGACCGGAATCTGGACGTGCTCCACGCTCTTGTCGGGATGCTTGATCGTCACGCGCAGCGTGCGTTGCAGGTAGCGCCGCAGCACCTCAGAAAAGTCCATATCCATGGCTTGCCCAAGGCTGACGCCCTCTTGCTCGGCAAAGTCGCGGATGAAGCTCTCATTGGTGTTGGCCAGCGCAATGACCGGCTTCTCGCCGTCCTTGGCTGCCTTGATGGCGCGCTGCGCTGCCTGCCCGGACTTGATGGAAAGCAGCATCTGGTTGACGATGTTGTGCATGATGCTGGCAAAGGCCGTCGTGTGCGCGGCACTTTCACCGACGCCCGAGTCCCTGGACTGCGCCATGCCTTTGGCATCCAGAACCTCTTCCATGATCTTCTTGCGCGCAGCCTGCACGGCAAGGTCGAACTCGAAGATGGCGCGGATCGTGTCCGAGAACGTCTCGTAGTTCTGTTGATTGACCGGAACGCTCTCGACCGCGTACTCGACGCCCTCGAAGGACCGCTCGCGACGCAGATACTGGCCGGCCTTGGACAGCATCGAAGCGACGATCTGCTGCATCGGAACGCCGCCGCGCTTGATCAGGTTCGGCAGGTTCTTCGGATCGTCGACGGCGCGGCCCATGTCCGTGCGCGCATACAGGTCCATGACGTCCGGGCGCTTGGCGTAGGTTGCGCTGGAGAAAATGACCGCCTTGGCTTGCGCTGCCAGTTCGCGCACGTACTCAGAGCGATCCGGCACGGCCCCTTTCTTCTCCCATCCCGTCTTGGTCGTGCCGCCGGCATTGTGCGACTCGTCGAGTACCATCAAGGAATCGCCGACGATGCTGGACAAGAACGTGCGCCGTGGGTTGGGGCGCGGCATCTTCGTCTCTTTGTCGGTGCCCAACGTGCTCATCTGGTCATAGGTGGTGAAGATGATGTCGGCAATCTTCTCGCCGCGTTGCATCTTCTGCATATCCTCGATCGTCTTTGCGGGAGACTTCCCGGTCAGGAACAGGCCGCTCTTGGCCGGACGCTTGGTCGTGATCTTGGCCTTGACGGCATCCTTCTGGCCCGCATCGAGCTTGTAGTAGGTCTCCCCGTAGAGGGTGATCGCGATGTTGTCGCGTGCCGCATCCCAGGCGTCGGCATCGGCCTTCCAGTCCATGGCCGCATCATCGAGGCCAATCGACTCGTCCGCGTTGGTCAAGAACATGCGAATGTCGCGGCCCAGCATCTCCTTGACGCCGATGTCGTTCAGGTCGCGGTACATGTCGCCGTACAGGTCCGGCTTTTCCGTCACGAACAGGGGCACCATGTCGTTCATCATGGCGTAGCGCAGCATGCCGGCCGCAACGCGGCCCTTGCCGATGCCGGTCTGGTCGCCGATGATCATGCCGGCTCCGCGCCGGACATTGGAAATAGCGCTGGCGATGGCGTCGATTTGCTCGGCGCTGAAGGGGCGTTCCTTCTTGCCGTCGCGCACGAAGTACGGGCCATCCGCGTCAACTTCGTAGCCCAGGCTCTTGCCCACGAAGGTGTTCAAGTCGCCTTCTTTTGCGACGATCTGCGCCAAGGCCTCCTTGGCGGCACCAGCCATGTTGACCGGAATGAGGGTATCGAGTCCCTCCGCCGTCGATGCGGGCTCGTAGTTGGCTTGGCCACTGCCCGTCGGCGGGGCCTTGCGCTCCGTCTTTACTCGTGGTGCGCGGGCAGTATCCGGCTCATCAACTCGTCCAGCGTTTCGATCCGATCCGGGTTTGTCATCTCGTGCGACAACCGGCGCAGATTGGCCCGCATCTCCGGATTGTCCTCGATCGCCGCCCTTGCGAACTCGCGCGGGCTTTGCCTCGGGGTCGGATACAGATCCCCCAGATCGTGCTCCAGCAGCATCGCCGACACCATTCGCATCGCCGCTTTCGGGTTGCTGGACTCGCTGATCAGCGTTGCCAGTCGATTGGTCAGCCGATCGATCATCTCGGGTTTCATTCAGCTTCTCCGCCAGGGTTTCCCAACTGTCAAATACCATTGGAAGGTTCGCGGCAGGCAACGCACGCGGGGTCTGAGTGGGCTTCCGACGCCCATCGATGACGATCACGTCGACCGGGAAGCCGGCCCCCTGCTTAGCATACAGGCTGCCATCCACGGTGAAATGGTCGACGACGTTATAGCCGTCATAAAGGTTGTAGTAGAACTGCCTCTTGGCTTGGCCGCGATACCCCTTGCGGCGCTCTTCCACGCTCTCAGCCTTGACGCCGCCCACGATGAGCACGGCTCGACCATCGTCGGCAAGGGCATCCAAGCCGTTGAGCGCAACCGCGTGGTCGATGGACGTCGTCGACCAGGGCTTGCCCGTGCGGGAGTCCTTCACCTCGAACTGCGTAACCTTGCCATTCGCCCTCACCGCGCCGAATGGCGGGTTCATGATGATACTGGCGATGTTGCTGAAGTCGGGGGTGACCGACCCGTCCTTCTCCGTGACCTCGAAGCCTTGTGCGCGCAAGGCAGCAGCGCGAGCCGGATCAAGCTCGTTGACGTGAACGTCAGGAGACGGGTCGGCTTCCATGATCAGAGCGCCATTGCCCGCCGTCGGCTCGTAGACGGACTCGGCACTGGCAACGCCTGCCAGTCGCGAGGCAAGGTATGCCAGGGGCATCGGCGTCGAATAGGCTTGATTGGCCGATGACGTGCCCGTGCGCGAGGCAAGGTTCGGCTGTCGGTTGTATAGGGCAACCATCTTGGCATAGGTCGTGGCCGGGTCGGCACCCTCTGCCACGATCTGCCGGGCAGCGGCGACGATGCCGGCCTCCAGAGCCTCTTCGATTTCCTTGTTGGTGCCTTCGACGCCAGCTTCCTTGGCGAACTGGCGAGCTTGCCGGATGTCGGTGAACCCTTCGCCGAGCATGCGGTCGCGGATCTTGTCGACCGGCGTCAGGGCCTTCGCCTCTTCCTTGGCCGGGGCCTTCGCCATGTCGATAAGGTCGGTCTGCTTGCCGGCATCCGGATTGAACAACTCGCCAGCGTCGCTATCGGCCTTGGCCTTGCCTTTGTTCGCCTTCTCCTTCTCGGCGGCGGCAATCAGTTCCTTGGTCGTGGGCTCGGGCACAAGGGACGTCTGGCCGGGCTTCTTGCTGTCCTCGGCAGTACGGCGCTTCAGGCGCTCGATAGCGTCGGCGATGGCCGCGCTCGGACGGTCGCCGTAACCGTCAACGGTGTACTTCTTGTTGCTGGCATAGGCGTGATACTCGCCGCCCTTGATCCGCGCCTCGTCGGCGTCGAGCGTCACGTCGCTTATCCACACGTCAACGCCAGGAACACCAGCGTTCTTCGTCATCGCCTCGTCGATGGCCTTGACGATTTCCTCAAGGCTTTTGCCGCGATGATCGATGCGCAGTGCAGTTGCATACACACGCGCGCGCACAAGATGGTCACGCCAGTTGGCGTTGGGAATGAAGTCCCAGTCCGGGGTATCGGGCATCTCGCCCTTGAACGGATCGGCGGGCTTCTTGGCGGCCGGCGGCGGGAAGGCGTCGTCTGCCGCCATTTCTGCCGCTTCGCCACGGGTCCACTGCGCCGGACGGCCCGGGCCCTTCGTGAACCACACGCCGTCCGAGTCTGCCTCTTTGCTTGCCACCACATAGGTGTCGAGCTTGGGCTTGAAGTCGATCCGATACGTGGTGCCGTTCGGTGCCAGGACTTCCGTGCCGCGATCATTGAGGCCGGACGTCAGCGCCTCGATGAAAGCCGCGCGCGTGGTCGGAGCCGGCACGGAGGCTGCCTCTTCGGCATCCGGCTCGACTCGTTGCTGCGCTTGGAATGCCTTGGCCAGCGCCGCCTGTTGAGCGGACGTAAGATACTGCCACAGCACCTTTGCAACTTGGGGCTTCAGTCCCGCGTCTTGCGCGGCAAGTCGACGCCCGGCCGGCGTCAACTCGCGATGCCACCAGTTCTCGACGGCAGCAAGGTCTACAGCGGCTTCATCCGGCGCAGCTTCTCCAGCTTGGCCTTCATCGGCGGCGGGTTCTTGCGCTTCATCACGCGCAGTTTCCGCAGCAACTCCCGGCCGTGACTGGCCGAGGTAGCGCCGGAGGCTTTCTTCCGTGCGGAACCGGTTCTTGGTGATGCCATAGTCTGCAAGCTCCCGCTCGATCTCGTCAGCGACTCGAATGTCTTCCAAGAGAGGTTCATCGTTCAGTCGAACGACTTCTCCCGTGTGCAAGTCATCCTGGAGTGCATCCAGGAATTCGGCAATAGTCGGGCGCTCGTTGAGATGGCCAAGGAACCCGGCCTCCCACGCGCTTAGCGCCATGTCATCGAGGTTGCGACCATTCTTGTTCACCAGACCCGGGCGCTCTTTGGCGGATCCGGCAATGTGGCGCACTTCGCGAGAGCCGTCCTGGAGTCCGCCGTTGGCGATCACGTACGCGCTCAGGCTTTGCGGCTTCTTGCGGCTCGCGACCTCGCGCACATACTGCCACTGCGACACCAGCGTATCGATGTCGCTATCGCTCAGCGGCTCGCCCTCGTAGACGCTCGGCGGCTCGATGTACTGGCTCTGATTCTCGTCAGGCCCGATGACGTCCGTCTCATCAGGCACGCCGATCTTCTCGACGAACTCGTTGATGCGCTCGCCAAGAGTGTCGATGTCCTGCATAGCCTTTCGGGCGCGGCGATCGATGTCTCGATAGATCGGCACCACCTTGCTGCGCACGTCCGCCGGGGCCTCGCGGTTGACGATCTCGATAGCCTCTTCGGCCATCTTCGAGACCTCGGCCATGAAGTCCTTGCGTATCGTGGCGTCCCAGATCGGAGACAGCTTGCCTTCGAGCGCCGTCGCCTCTTCGAGCGACATGTCCTCGTCCAGGTTGCTGCTTTCGATCTCATCGATGAGGGCGAAAGCTCTCGCGATCGCGGCCTCCGTCTCGTCCATCTCTTCGCGCAGGACGTCGTATCGCTTGCGGGGCCCTACCTCATCCGCAGCATCTCGTTGTCCGCCTCCAGCGCCTTCTCGTCCTCCGTCCTCTTGTTCGCGTTGAACGACTTCGGCTTTCTCGCCCCCAGGCCGTCCAGGTCGCGCTGCAACGGCGGCTTCACCTTGGTCGGCTTCGGCTTCTTGGCTTTGCGCTCCTTGGCTATCGCCTTCATTTTCTGCCCGAGCACCTTCAGCCGGGCGACCGAGGTATTCACGGAGCGCGGATTCGCTTGCGAAGGAGTCGTGCTCGCGACCGGTTGCGCCGACGAAGTCGGCGTTGAGGAGGATGGCTTCATCGAGTTTTTCATCGGGGAGCTTCTTTCCTGCGTTGATCTGCCTATCGATTTCGGTCAGAGCCGCCCAGGTGTCGACGATCTCCTCGATCTGCTCCGCCGACAAGGGATCGCCCTCAAGCCTGTCCGGTTCAGCGTCCGCTTCTTCTGTTGCCGCTTCAACGGGTTGAGCCGCTTCCATGTCCGGTTTTTTGCCCAGATTGGAGACGGGCTTGGTCTTGCGGCCCGAGGAAACCCACTTCTTCAGATCCTCGACCGGCATCTCTGTGATGCCGCCCATACGATCCGCGCCACTGTCATCAGAGAAAGCGGCCTCGTAGTCCGCGCGCGCAGCTTCGGCCGAATCGTACCCGAGCATGACTTTGTGCTCGTCGAACTTACCCGTGTCAGGGTCGATCTGATCGACCACAAAGGCTTTGCCAGTCTCGGGGTTGGGACCAACGTAGACGTCGATCTGATCGCCGTCCTTGCCCTTGCTGCGCTTGAAATAGCCATAGGTGGCGGGCATGGTCGTCGACCACGTCGAGCCGTCCGGCGCGGTGCCGCTGCGCTCCGATCCTTTGGGGTTCTCGATGGCGATGTCGAGCCCCTGAACCTTCATGTGGCCCTTCTGGTAATTGCCCGCTTCCTTCTGTGCGTCGGTCGGCTTGGCAACAACCTGCTCTGCGCGCTGCACGTCCGCCTGCTCAGCGACGCGAACCGGCGCCTTGCGGGTGCCGTCACCGGCAGTCGGCAGGGGAGGCGGCGGCGTCCGACCGGCAGCGGGTGCCGCAGCGGGGGTTTCACCATTGAGCCGCGCGACGATAGACGACACGTCGGCGCCACCGGCTGCCTGCTGCTTCACGGCCGCGCCCGTGGCCTCGTCCTTGGCAAGCAGCATGCCGCCCTTGCCATCCACGTCGTCAACCAAGGTTCCCTGGCCTTGCAGCGCGGATGCGATCTGCTGCACGAACTCCGGGTTGCCGCTGATCTCGCTCACGGTCTCGGGCGGGATATACATCGCCGCGCGCGGCGTCTCCTGCGAGACAAGGTCTCGCGCCTGCTGGATCAAGCCCGCCAAGTCCGGACCGTCTACGGGTGCAGCTACGCCCGCGTCGGGAGTGATGCCTTGGACTGCCGCGTCTTCAAGCTCCTGCTGACGCTGCTCGGGCTCCATGTCCGCGATGTCTTCGTCCGTCCAGCCCATCTTTTTGAGGATGCTGGTCTCGGCATCGGTTGCCGATACAGGGATTGGCGGAGGGGTCGCGCCGGGAACGGGAGGCGGTGTGGCGCCGGGAACGGCGGGCGGTTGCCCGGCCGCAGGTTGCTTCTTCGCCGCCGCGACGGCCGCGTCGAACCGTGACAGGATCTCGGGGCGCTCCTTGGCGACGTTCTTGCGCGCCTCGGCAATCTCGGAGTCCGACATGGCTCCGGCCGAGATGGTCTTCGTCATCGCCTCGAACATCGCATTGTCGATGCGCGTGCGCTCGGCATCATCCTCGGCTTGGGTATGGCGATGCTTCCATGCGTCAAGCGTGGCCCGTCCGGCATTCATCTTGAAGCCAAGCAGGGCGCCGATCAGCATTCCCTCGGTAACACCTTGCAAGGGGTCGCGCTCCGGATCGTACGTCTTGGAGGCCACGATGTTGCCGCCAAGCGTTTGGAATCCTTCCTGCCCGCCTTCCTCGATGGCGCCCGCGCGGCCCGACGAAACGATCTGCTTCCAGCCGCCGCCAGAGGGACGCGTCAACATGCGCTCGATTGGAGCCGCCTCAGTCATGCCAAGAAGGAATCCGAATCCGGCCGCGATCAGCCGGTCCTTCTCTTCCGGGGTGAACTTGACGGGCTTGCCGGTGTCAGGATCGATGATCGTCTTGACCTGACGCATCGCATTTGTGGCTTCTTCAAAGGTCTCGGCTGAATTCGCCGCGCCGCCGCCGACTACGGTCGTACCGATGCGCGTCGCGCGCCCCGTCAGCCCGAGGGCCTGAAGAGCGGCGCCCGGACCCATGAAGCCGATCATGCTACCGGCGCCGCCTGCGAGCTTCTGCATGAAGTCTTCGCGGCGAGCCAGATCGCCCGGCATGGCGTCCTTGGCAGTATCGGAAATCCACTCGCCAACCTTCACGAGGGTGTTGGTTTCCGGACCCGTATCGAAGCCAGAGCTTCGGCCGATGTATCCGGCCGCGATGCCCGCCACCTTGGGGATGGAAGCGACAACGTCAACGACGCTCGTGCCCAGGTTTTCGACGGCTGCACGCGATGCCGTCTTGGAGATCGCCGGACGGAGTCCAGCGTCAATTTCCCGGACCTCGCGCGCCTTCTTCTTGGCCTCCTTCAAGTCGTCTTTGTATTGAGCTTCAAGAAGATCGTAACCCTTCAAATGGGCGTACTTCGGCAGGAAGCTCGTGCGCTCAACCTGCTCGTCGAACCACTGCTGACGCGACGCATCCTTGAGACGGCGGCCTGCCTTGATGTCGGCAATCTCCCGCAGAGACTCCTCGTACAGCTTGACTTCGTCGTCCGCTTCCTGCTTGCGGACCTTCAACTGTTCCTTGGCCTCGTCCGGGCTCAGATTGCCCCACTCGCGCAGGAACGGGGAGAGCGCAACGCCCGCCGGAAGCGACAGGAGTCCGAGCTTCGCGAACGAACCAATCGTTGACTTGGGCGCAACTTGGCGAGCGATGCTTTCATCCTCGGTGAGCTTCGAGTACCGCTTACCCGCAGCCTCAAGCTCGCCCATGATGCTATCGCGATTGGCCGGATCGGCTTCCATGCGCGCGCGGATGGAGCGGATCTCTTCTTCCAGCGCATCCTTTTCGCCGCGAATTCTGCCCAGATCGCCGTCCTTTGGCGATGACACAAGCTCGCGTCGAGCCTGTGCGTCTTCCGGCTTCCAGCCCGGCGGCAATGCACCGTCCGGCTGCTGCTCCGTCTTCCCGATGCCAAGACGCTTGGCAACTTCCCACGGCGGAGCGGCATCGGTCATGGTCGTCGGCGCGGCTTGCGCGACCTCGACCGGACCGGCCATGCCGCGACGCTGCATCTCGCGGTCGAACCGTTGCTCCCAGAAGCTGGAGAAATCGCCGCTGGTGACGTTCTCGACGCGGCCAAACCGCTTCTTTTCGGAGTCCGGCAGATTGCCCCAGATGGCGCGCTTGGCCCAATCCGGGCCCTTCTCGCGCCCCTCGCGGGTCGAATACATGCTCTCCCAGGCCGGGCGCTCCGGGGCGGTTCGATGCGCCTCAAACCCACCCATCCCCTGCTGATGGACAAGATACAGTTCGCGACCGGTCGGCTCGCGCCCGAACCGATTCTGGAACTGACGAGCCTCATCCTTCAACTTCGCCGCGCCAGCAAAGACGTTGGCCTCGGGATCGTAGATGTCGCGGTCTCCGGCATAGCGGCGGAACTCGTCGTCGTCGAGTTGCAGCATGCCCTTGTACTTGCCGGTGACCTTCATCGGGTCGCCGCCCGATTCGATGCCGACGATGGCGCGCAAAGCAACGGGGTCGAACTTGTGTGCGTCAGCTGCACGGTCGATGATGGACTCGATGTCTGGCGCGAACCCGCTGCGCTGGCGCTTCGGCGCAGCAGGCTGCTGCCCGAGGCCAGCCGACTTTGCCCACTCCCACGGCGGGATGTCGACGGGATTCGACTTCGGCGCGCTCGCCGCCGGGGCAACGGAAACCGGCGCAACGGGGGCCGGCATCAACAGGTCGTCGCCCTCGCCGCCCAGATTCATGGCGTCGAACTCGTCGTCGAACTCGTCGATGTCATTCGGATTCGTCATTGACCGTGCATCCCTGGTGTTCGTGGGCGACTGCGTTACTGGCCGGCTTTTTCGTAGTTGTTCGGATCGGTCGGGTCACCGCCTTTGAAGCGATACCCACCGATGACTTGCCCGGGCTTGTATTGATCGACCGTGTATGGCTGCGGCGCGGCTGGTGCAGCGCCACGAGCTTGCCGCTGTCCGAACTTCTTCTCCATCTCTTCGCGATAGAGTTTCAGTTCGGCTTGCGCTGCCTGTTCGGTCATTCTCGCGGCGTCGATCTCGCGCCGCAAGTCGCGCGCCCTGTCGCGCACCAAGCGTTCGATCGCGATGCCATCCTTGTTGTCGAGCGTCGGGTCCGTCAGCCTTTTAAGCTGCTGCTCACGGAGTCTCTTCGTCGTGTCGGCCAGCGCATCAGCGCGGGCCTCACGCCGCTCGGCGCGCTGCCCGTCGGCAACCTGTTTGTCAAGCAACCGCCCCTCGCGCTCAGCGCGAAGCTCGTCTTGTCGGAGCACTCGATTGCGCGCATCGGCAATCTGCTCCTCGCGCTGGCGTTCGCCGTAGGAATTCGAGAGGCTGCCGGCCGCGCCTTGGGCAATCGCTGACGCCGCAGGCGAACGCGGATCGACGCGTGCGGCACCCATTGCCACGCTGCGAATGAAGCGGGCGACGTCCTGCCCCGTGATGGCATTCGATGCCGCTGGCGGATTAGCTTGTGGCATGTTGGGCGGCGGACCTCCCAGCGGCATGGAAGCGCGGCGCGCCGAATCGGGAACGACGGAGGCAGTTCGGCTCGGGGCGTAGGCGTCCGATAGCGTGCGGGTCAGAGCGTCGGACACAGGCAAAGGACCGCGCGTGTCGACACTCATGCCGGCGGGCACACGCATCTCGGGTTTCTCCGTCACAGCCTGCATAGACCCGCTGGCCCGCATCGGCTCCCCGGGATCGTTCTCTTGCAGGAAGTATGGGTCGACCTGACCAGCGCCGAAAGTCATCCGGCTTGGCTTGACCTCGGGCGCACCACCTACGCGCGCTCCCGCCGTGGCCGTCGGGCCGGTGGCCGCCGAGAACAGTTCTTGCAGGATATCGATCAGTCCAGCCATTTCAGATCCTCACTTCTGGGTGGCCGCGCCGCCCAGCATGGCAGCGATGGCATTCGAGACCGGGGCCGTGCCAAGTGCCGCGCCGCCCAGAGATCCGATGAGCCCGAGAATTGAATTGTCGGGCGCGGTCTCGGTGGCGCTGCCGGTAGTTGTCTTGGAGTAGGGAAGGCTACTCAGGACGGAGGCCAGCAGCTTCAGCTGGTTGGGGTCGTTGGACACCTTCCGAATGAACTCCTGATACTGTGCGTCAAGCTCAGCCTGATCTTTGCCTTGCTGCTGGCCGCCAGCGTTGAGCAAGGCTTGCAGCTGCTGGATCATCTGATTCTGCATGGCTTGACTGGCCGCCACGCCGCGATTCAATTCTGTCTCTTGGAGGCTGGCGTTCTTGGCGTCCACATCGCCGAACCGGTTCAGGTCGGCTGCGCGCGTCGTCATTGCCCTGTCGAAGGCACCAGCCATCGCCGTGGCCGCCGTGTCGCCAATAGCCTGCGACGTCACCTTGTCCAGATTGCTTTCGACGATGCCATGCCGGGCGTCTCCGAAGGCACGGGCTGCCGTGGCGCCCGCGTTGATCTGCTTGCGACGGGCATCGGCCTGTTCCTGGATCTTCGCGAGCGCCGGCTGCAAGGCCTTTTCGGCAAACGGATTGATGTAATCCGCAATTGCGCCAAGCCGGCCGCTCTCATCGACCACGCGTTCGGTGCCGATCGTCCCCGCTTCGGACGTCATGGCCTTTTCGATCGGGGCTTGCATCGACGGGTCGGAGACGAAGTCGCGCAGCCGCTGGAATGCCGTGTTTTGATCGGCGCTAAAGTCGGCGACGCGCTGGCCGTTGTAAACCTCGAACGGTTTGTCGGCCTGCTGCTGCGTGCGTTCAGCCAGTGACTTGCTTACAGACTCTAGCCAGCCCGGGATGGATTGGGTCTGCGTGCTTTGAGTCTTCTTCTCAGATTTGTCGCACATTTCGTCACCATATTTTAAGGGTGTATCCAAGCGGGACGAACCCCGCTTCTTGCGATATCAGTGACTGCTTGGTGGCCTTCGGCCGCCGGTCGGGGTTGTTGACTGTGACGAACGCCACGAGGTTCCTGCGCTGCGCCTCGTTTCGAGCCTCTTGCATCAGGCGGACACCAACTCGGCCGCGCCTGTGTTCGGGCAGCACGAACAGCCACGCATCTTGCAGGAACATCTGAGGCGAATACCAGAACGCCACCTCAGTCAGCCCGATGGTGCCAACTGCCTTGCCGCCGACCCGGGCGACAAACACCATGCCTTCGGACATCACATCGATGGTTCTTCGAGCGGCCTTTTCGACGTCGAGCGGCGCATAACCGCCCTCGCGGTGCAACGCCACCAAGAGGGAAAAGACTTCCTCGAACGAGCCTTCCGTCACCGATGCCCGCTCGATCTCGACCTCAGTCATGGAATTGCATACCCCCAATTGCCGGCCGTCAGCGGCGTGTACGTGATGACGATGATGCCTTGTGCGCCGTTGCCTGCTTGGCTGGATGGTGATCCGAGATGGCCGCCGCCGCCGCCGCCGCCGTAGCTCGCGCCAGCGCCACCCGCGCCGGCTGTAGAGCCTGAACCAAACCCGCCCGCGCCGCCGCCGCCGCCCGGACCGGCCGTCGCGCTGTCGCTGGTCTGCGTCCAGATCGCGTCTTGGCTGCCCGCCGCGCCGGCTGCCTGCACAC
>JACCDX010956688.1_pt1 | contig 14856 bp, 7 predicted proteins | sample 7449681 | NCBI WGS metagenome assembly JACCDX01 (sample SAMN15323450, study PRJNA562643) | freshwater metagenome | isolation source: river surface water | place: USA:Blue River Watershed | collected 2017-08-18
CAGCTCAAGACGCCGAATTGAAGCTTAAGGTAAGTCTTGACCTAGCCTTCTTCAGGCAGCAATTAGCGGGCCTTGGGCAGGCTGCTGCTGGCACTCCATTGCCGGTGCAAATTAGATTTGATAGGCGTACTGTACAGAATGAGCTTAATGCTCTTGGTGCAAATATTAGGCGGAGAAATTATCGCTTAAACATTGAAACAAATTTATCTGCTGAAATTGCGAAAGCAGACACGCTTGCTCGTAAACTTGCGGAATTAAGCGGCAAGGTTAAAGCCGCTACGGGAGGAGCTTTTTCCCAGGGGCCGCAAGGAGCCGCTGGTCTTGAGCGCTTCATGCGCGAACAGGGACTGACTGGGCGTGCTTTTGGCGTGCAACAAGCGCAAGAGCGCATTGCAAGACAAGCGGTTTTATCGCGCCTTGAAAAGGGATCATTGAGCAAAGGTGGATACAACATTGCTGGTCTAGAAAAAATCATTCGCGATTTGGGAGGCACACCAACTGGAGGAAGGAAAGATCTTGCGGCGCAGGCGAAAAAACTAGTAGAAGAAGCAGATGGTATTGCAGATGCAGTCTTTGAAGGATTAAAAGACTTGCAAATGAAGCTTCGCCCCATTCGTGGGCAGGCTCAAACAAGTGCTGCGCGTTCCATGCCCAATCTCAATGAGATGCTGGATCGCATGGCTAATTTAACCAGCAATCCTCGTGCTGCGCAACGTATGCTGCGCATGATACCGGAAAGTCGCATTACAACCGATTTGGTTGGTGCGGCTAATCGCCAAGCAGCATTTCAGCAACAATTTCCTGAGGGTTTTACTCTTCCTGGCTTTAATGCCCCGAGAGCATTTGACCCTTTGCTGAAAGCAATTGCAAAAGATTTTTCTGACTATACAAGAACAGTCAATATTTCTGATCCATGGGTGGGTCAAATTGGCAAAGGCATTATGCAGGTGGTCGCCAAAGCGGCAAATAGTGCTCAGACGCAAAAGCTATTGCCAGCAGCGGGGCAGACTAGCGCCTCGCGAATGACCCAGCAAATGTTTAAGGGGCTTCCTCCAATTACAGCACCAATGATTGGGGCTGAAAACGTTCCTTTGAGCCGAGCTGCACAATATTCTTTGAACAAGGCAAACAGGCTACTTGGGCTTCCTATTGGGCCTTCATCGCCACTTGGTTCAATGGGGCAATTCCCAATGTCAGGGATGATTGGCAGAGGCTCAATGGGACAATTCCCAATGAGCGGAATGATGTATCCTTCGTCGCCGCTGGGTCGCATCACTCCTCAAAGCAGCATGTTTGGAGGTGGTGGAGCGCAGCCTCCTGCCGGTGGAGGCGGCGGACGATTTGGTGGCTTTGGCGGCATGATTCCAGGTGCTGGTGATTTTGGTCGGGCCGTTGGAGGAGTTAATCTTCCAGGCACTGGAACAATCAGAGAGCTTGGTGAAGAATTTGGCTTTGCCGCTAAGCAAGTGGTCTTGTTTGGGCAAGCTTATAAATTGCTTGCATTCATTCAAAATCTTCCTGCACAAGTAGGTGCAGCAGTTGGCCAGCTACAAAGCTTTAGAAATACGCTGAATGCCGTTACGCCTTCCGCAGAAGAAGCACGAGCTTCTAATGAGCTCCTGCTTGGACTCATGGAAAAATACAATGTGCCTTTGCAATCAGCGCGTGATGGTTTCACCAAACTATATGCTTCCATGGCTCCGGCTGGTTTTAGTGGCGATGAAATCCGTGATTTATTCACCGGCATTACAAAAGCTGCGGCCACGTTTGGCATGAGCGCAGATAAAGTTGATCGCGTGAACTATGCCTTTGCTCAGATGGCAAGCAAAGGACAAGTGATGAGCGAAGAACTCAAGGGGCAGTTAGGTGACGTACTGCCTGGCGCGATGGCATTGTTTGCTGAAGCGGCAGGATTTGAAGGGCCTAAAGCTATCCAGGATTTCTCTGCCGCCCTAGAAGAGGGCGCTTATAAAGGCGAGGCGATGGTCGCATTGTTGAAAAATGTAACCATCGTAATGAATAAAGAGTTTGGCCCCGGCGCTGAAGGAGCGGCACGAACCTTCCAGGGCGTAATGAACCGCATGCAAAACTCAATGGCTCTTTTCTACGAGAGCTTTGAGCCCATTGCAGTGGGATTCTTGAATAGTGTTGTTGTTCCGATGACGGATGGAATTAAGCAGCTTACTGATGGGCTTAATGCATTCTTTACTGGCACTGCAGCAAAAACAGCAGGAGGATTCGCCATTGCGCAAGAGCTGGAGCGGTTGCGCCCAGCGTTTGATGGCATTGGACAAAATGTTTCTACTTTTGTTGTTCAGCTAGGAGAACTCGCGAGGGTTGCTCTTGACGTTGGCAAGGTATTCTTGCAAATTGCTGGCAATCCAATTGTTGGTTATCTTGCAAAGCTTTATGCAATTGCTCTCCCCATCAATATTGCACTTGGCGTGATGCGTGGATTGTGGGCTGCTAATGCATTGCAACTATTAATTTTCAATGCAAGAGTTGCTTCTGGTACTTCGACTTTATCAGCGTTCAGGGGGATGATGGCTGCAACAGGCGCTACAGCGCAGACTACTGCAGCTTCCATCCGCACTGCTGGCATCACCTTGCGCACTTTCTTCGCGACAACTGGCGTTGGCCTGGTTGTTGTGGGCATCAGTATGCTCATTGAAAAATTCCTGACAATGAATCAGGCGCTGGCTGATACCAAGGCAAAGGCGATGGGTGCAGCACAGGCCATTCGCTCCATGTCTCAGACTGAGGCTCGCGCAGCGGAGCAGCAAGCACAATCGGCCTATCAGACAATTGGAGCGATTGCTGGACGCGGTGGTGCCCAGCAGCCAGGTGGGGATCGTCTTGTGCCCGTAAGCGAAAAAGAACTCAGGCAGCTTCAAGAGCTTGGCCCCATTCGTTCGCAACAGGCCCCAGGCGGCCCAATCTATGTGAAGAGAAGCGAAGCTATGGCTTTAGCGCCTCAGGCGCAGCGGTTGCAGTCTGAAGCTGCTTTTAGACAAAAGCAGATCAGGTTTGAAGAACAGCAAGCTCAAGCTCCTGCCGTGCTTGGCGCAATTCCACCTAGTGAAGGGGAAGGAAAAAAGAAAAAAGGCAAAGAGCTTGATGAATATAACAGAAGCCAACTGCAATTTATTCAAGATCAGTTTGACATTGAAAAACAACGCCTTGACAAGCAACTGCAAGGTCAGCTTATTTCGCAAACTCAATACGATATTTCGTTAGCAGAACTAGAGCTGGAAACCGCAAAGCTTGAAATAGCCGAGCGCTATCGCTTGGAAGTTGATAAGACAAACAAAGATAATTTAAGCGCTGCAGATAAAGCTCTTAAGTTGAAAGATTTAGAAATCAACAAAAACAATGCTTTAACCATTGCGGAAGACAAGCGCAATTTGGCAATTGGAGCAGCTCGCCAAAAGATCATTAAGCCCATCATTGACGAGATTGATCGCGAGACGCTAGGAATTCAGAGGCAGGCCCTGCAAATGGAGGCCCTGAAAGATGGCCGTCTTGAACTTACTTCCGCTCAAGAAGCTGAACTGGCAGTCAAAGAAAGATATGCAGACTTAGCTGCAGACGAAAGAGACATTGCAAAGGGAGAGCTTGATTTACTCACTCAAATTATTGCTCAGCGCCTTGAAAATGTGAAGCTCTTAGAAAAGCAAACTGCTTTAACTTCTGCTCAAAGAGGATTGGAAACAATTGGCACTGGCTTGCAAGCTGGTTTCACTGGTAGCGCCGCAAATGTCTTTGAGCGAGCGATGGAGCAATATGGTGATAGAGACTATGCCACTCAACTCGCCAATATTGAAACAGCAGCTATGCAGCTCCGCAGCGTTTTCGAGGGGCTACAGGGCGCCATTCAGGGAGTGAGCGGAGCTTTCGCTAATGTCCTTACAGAAGGCGTTGCAAATATGATCAGCGGCACTGCTACTGCCAAGGAAGTGTTTGCAGGATTCCTGGAAAGCGTTGGCCAAGCGCTTTCTCAAGCTGCTTCACAAATGATTGCCACTTATATCGCCATTGGCATTGCAAAAATGTTTGCAGGTCTTGGAGGGGGCGGAGCGGACATGTCAAAAACTGGCATTACAGAAGGCACTCTTGCTCCTATGCGGCAATATACAGATGCGGCTGGGAACATGGCTCCGAATTTTGCAGGCTTTGCAAATGGTGGCATTGCTCCCGGAGGTTTCCGTGCCTTTGCCAACGGCGGCGTCGTTTCCGGCCCCACTCTTGGCCTTGTAGGCGAAGGGCGTTACAACGAAGCCATTGTTCCTCTTCCCGATGGCAAGAGCATTCCCGTGCAGCTTGGCGGCAAATCCGCCCGTGATCTAATGGGAGGAGGCGCTCCTGGTATGCCCGCTCAAATGGCGCTCAATATGAAATTCGAGACCACCAAGATCAATGGCGTAGAGTATGTAAGCCGCGAACAATTAGAAATGGCCATGGCAGAAACGCGCCGTGCATCCATTGCAGGCGGCGCTGCCAGAGGCATGAGCATGACCTTAGATAAGATACAACAAAGTCCCTCCACTCGCTCTCGCATTGGTATGCGCTAATGGCAAATTTTCCTTCTATTAGGCCAACTGGACGTTCCTATTCGCCAGGACAATTTCCTACAAGAATCTATCGAGGGCTTTCTGGTGCCACTGTAAAACGCATCTTCGGTAATCGTTCATTTGGTCATTCCATCGAGCTGGAATTTGCAAATATCACTGATGCTAATGTAAAGCTCATCCTTGATCATTACTATGCGCAGGGTGGAAACTACACGCGTTTTGCATTGCCAAATGAAATTTTCTCTGGCATGAGCGATAGCCTTCGTGACGTTGTGCAAGCGCCGACTAATATTCTTTGGGAATACGCTCAGCCGCCGCAAGTAGAAAGCGTATTCAATGGCAGAAGCACTGTTACAGTTAGCCTTATTGGCGAACTTGATTACTGAAGAGCCTAATTATGCAAACTTCTGTTCATATTGGGCATTTTCTTTTCATTGAAACTGCCAATGGTCAAAGCCATTACTACCAGAACTATTTCTTCGGCAAGGATTCGGCCTCTGTTCCAATCCCAGGTAGTGCCTCTCCCTCGTATCGCCATGCTCCATTCAGGGTGGAAGGCGCTTTGTCCTCATTGAATGGAGAGAATAGCCTGTTGCGCGTTCTTTTTCCACACAGCGCCTTTACCATCGCTTTGGTTGAAAATGGAGAAGGGAATCGACTCAGCAAGCTTTCGCTTAAAACAGTGTGGATGGCCACTTCTGGAGGGATTTCTGATTACAGCGGCTATACCAAAACTGCCGAATACGAAGAGTTTTATGTCGGAGTGGGCGCGTCTTTTGATGATATCACTGTTGAGCTTCGTTTTAGAAGTGCAATGGACAGCGTGGGTGCTTCTTTCCCGCGTCAAACATTCTCTTCTAAAAATGTTGGCTTCTTGCCGTTGAATGCTGAAGTGTCGCTGCGTTAATGAATGATCTCATTGGCCTTGAATATCAATGGGGAGCGAATCCTGATGAAAAGCCAGGATATTGTGATTGCTTCCAATTGTTTTGCGCTGTAAGGCGCAGGCTAGAGATGAAAGACCATGCTCAGCAATTTGCATGGGTATATGAACAATATGAGGAGGCTTCGTTTTCGTGGCGCATCATGAAAACTTGGCTTAAGGAAAACTGCTCTTCCACCATTGAAACAAGCAATGGAGATGTGGGAATGTTTATCAAGCGCCCGGCTCTAGCAACAGTAGCCAATGGACGCATCTATTGTATTGCTCCTAGAGGCAGAAGCGTTAGCATGATTAGCAGCAAAGACACCTTGTCTTCAATTAATTGGTTTAGGCCGCGATAGTTAATCATGCGCAAGCTTCTTCCTTACGAACAGCATTTGATTGAAGCTCTTGGTATTACAGAAGAAGAATATTGGCAATTTTATCTTGCGCGTCTTAATTACAAAGACGAAAAACAAGGAACAGTTTTAGACGTAAGAGCAGAAGCAGGAACGATTGCGCTTGTTCTTACCATCGTTGGTACGCTCGCGCAAGTTGGAGCTGCATTGCTTGCCCCACGACCAGAGCCTCCATCGCAAACGATGGGCCGTCGCACGCGCAACACCTTTTTCGCTCCTCGCTACGGTTTCAATTCTTTCCAGGAAGTGGCTCGCTATGGCGACCCAGTAAATCTCATCTATACGAACAACTCTGAGAACACTGCTGGTGGCGTGCGAGTAAACACTTCGTTGGTTTGGTCTGCAGTGCATAGTCTCGGCTCTCGGCAGTTCATGCAGATGCTTGCCGTTGTTGGCGCTGGTCCCATTGAAGAATTTGGCTATGGCCGCACGGCATTTGGACAGACGCCGTTAAGAGATATTCCGGCTCAACGCTTTTGGCTTTACGCCCAACCAGAGGGCGGACGCCTTGCTTTCCTTCATAATCAATATCCACAACCATTGAATGCTGATGATCCATCCAGGGAAGGCATTGCTCCGTCTGATGCAGTTTATAAAGTCAACACATCAGGACTAAGCAGGCCAGAAGGTTTTAGTCAAGCATTTTCTCCAACCACTGCTTCTTCATTGGGGCTTTATGACGTGGTGCCAATTCGCGTGCAAGTGGAGGACCGCGATGATGAGGGAAAAGAAGAGCGCGATCAGTTAGGCGTGAATCTTACCGGGAGAGGAAGCTATTGGCCTGATACATGGCCCGCGATTAGCGCTCGTCCTGCGCTACCAGTGGATAGCACGCTCACCTTGGTTTTTAGTGAAGATGACGGGAAAAGAATTGACGAAGACGTAGAACGAGCCGCCGTAGATTTACGCAGTTCTTATATTACTGTCTTCGATTCTTCAAGCCTGTACAAGATTGGCGCGGCTAAATTTAAGATGATTTCTAGCTCCATTCAAAGCGGTAGCGATGTTGAGGGGCAATTTACTTTTCGCTGCGTAGAAGCAGGTGTGTTGTGCGAGGAAGATTACAAAACACTCAATTATCAGCAAAATGGAGAAGAGCTTAGAGCGAAAAAGCGTGAAATTGAAGCATTAATTGCCCAGTTAAATATTGAATATGGCGAGGCTTTTGCCAACAAGGTGAAGGGTGCGACTGCGGCGCAAATAGACCAATACCAAACCCGGCTAGAGCAGTTAGATGAAAATATTTTGAATGCATCTGCCATCCGCAAGGGTAATATGTCAGTACAGGATTTCACTGATCTCCTTGATAGCACTGGTGCATTTGCTGGGGCAAACAACCAAATCAATGCATGGGAAAATGATATTAGAGAAAGGAATAGAATTATCGACAATCTTCGCGAACAGCTAGATGATATCAATAGTTCTATTCAAGATCTTCTTGCAGAACGCCCATTTAACGACAGCCAAAGGGATAGAATTAGAAGACTTAAAGATAGAAGAGGCGACTTAAAGCAGCGAATTAGAGACCAAACAACAGCAAAAAAAGAAAGCCGCAACAATATCAATAATATTGTCCGCAGGCTTATGCCGCGAGCAATTGAAGAAGGCTTGTTTGATAGCTCGCCGCGTACAGATTTAAAAACAGAGTTGCGCAATATGCGTCGAGAGCGCCGTCAAATTAGGCGTGCGATTGATGAACTTGTTCGGAATCAGCGAGACACGGCAGCCGAGACGGCGGCTCAGCAAGATTGGCAGCGACGATATGACGAAGCTCAAAGAGAGCTTAGGGAAACAATCGCTGAGCTTAACAATAAAGATAATTGGAACGATTATTTTAATACTAAGTGCATTGCAAAGATTGATGAAATCAGCTACGAGACAACTACTAAATGTGATGTAATAAATTTCTGCTTTAAAAGCAAGATTTTCCAGCGTATTCAAGGGCGTCAAAGCAAGTACGCCGAAACGGATATGCAGGGGCATAAGGACAGTGACAATGGCGTGCGAAATCGCACATCACTATTTTGGATGCTTTATAAAAAGCCCACTGATACTCGTTATACGAGAGCAAAATACGTTCTTGCTATTCGCAATGGAAAAGAAGTGGATATTTACACTCATCTTCGATTCATTGCGGCAAGCAAAGAAAAATGGCAGTTCAAGTTTGAGCCCATTCTTGATCTTCCTGCTGAATTGCGTACGCATAATGATGCAGCCAATATTGACGTTTTGTATTTACGCACTTTTGGTTATGGTCTAAATGATGAGCAGCAAACTCTTTCTCTTGATGGTGGCCACACTTTAGTTTTTCGTGGCAAGCGTCGTCAAACAATTCGTCTTCGTCCTCGTCTTAATCGCACTCCCAAGTTTGTTGATGAATGGGGGCTTTTCTCTCTGCGTTCTGACACGCAAATTTCTTTTTCTTTTGACAGTGGCCCAGAAAACACACTAGCTGCTGTTACTGAACAACAGCTTCAATCTTTTCCTTCTAGTCTTTACCAGGATTTAGTCTTGCTTGGCTTGAATATTTATAGCGGCCAAGGCGTGCAAGATTTGCGCTCCCTCAGCGCATGGGTGACGAAGGGTAAGAAAGTAAGAAAGCTCAGCGACGGAGGATCTTATGGCTCAAGTCTTTCTTCCTCTACTAGCTTTGCTCCAGAAATCTTTTTGGACACAATTCTTGATGAAAAGAACGGCATTGGAGCCTATGCCAATCCAAATGGCGTTGACACGGTTCGTCTTGGAGAAGCCCAAAAATTCTGCCGGGTCAATGGCTACTACATGGATGGTGTGATTGCGCAGCCGCAATCTTGGCGTGAATTTTGGAGCACAGTAGCTCCATTCTCATTGCTGGAATTTGCGAGGATTGGAGGCAAAGAAACTCTTGTTCCCGCAGTACCTTACGACACCTTTGGGAGAGTCACTAGAAATATCTCCATTTCTGCATTGTTTAACCAAGGTAACATTCTTGAGGATAGTTACAAGGAAGAATTTATTGATTACGGGGATAATACGCAAGATCTTATTGCCACCATTGTCTATCGCAACACTGAAAACGACAATGTTTTCCCAGGCAATACAAGCGTAACCGTTACGCTTGTTGATTCCATTGAAAGTGAAAGCGTCAGGCAGTCATTTGATCTATCTGACTTTGTTTCCACGCGACGGCAAGCTTTGCATTATGGAATGCTGCTTTGCCAGCAACGCCGCTGGTCTCGTCGAGCAGTTGAATTCAAGACATTCCCCACCGAAAGCCCTATTGAGCCTGGTAGCTACATCTATGTGCAGACAGATCAAAACCAATGGGATGATTTCCGCAGTGGCATCGTCGAGGCAGACGGCAAGCTCAACACCCCGTTAGCCGAAGACCCAATCAATGGTTCCTACACGGCATTGTTGTATAGCGGCGATCCCGACAATGGCGTAGCGAGGCTTTCATCAGTATCTGTAGCAAATAGCCAGTCAGCTTCTTTTGCTTCCTATGAAGGCTGGTTGTTTGTCCTTGGAACAGCTCTCACCACAAAGCGCGTATTCCGCGTGACTGAAGTAACAATGGAGGAAGAAGGCGAAATTACAGTAAGGGCCATTGAGCATCCATGTGATGAAAGCGGCGGACAAACGCTTTCTAAGATTGTCCGCTTCGACGAGGGATTGTTCAAAATTGATTAATCCTCTCTGAAAGTGCTAAGATTAAAACAAAAGCTTTAGGACAATGCCTTTTTATACTGGTCGCACTGGTAAGCTGAGGCTTGGCGGTAGCGAGGTGTCCAAAGTTCGCAATTGGACTCTCGATACTTCCGTTAATCTTCTTGATACTACTGCATTGGGAGATACTGCCAATACATTCACCCCTGGTCTTTTTAGTGCCACTGGTAGCGCTGCATTATCTTACTACAACGGCGATACCACTGACGTTACTAACCTTCTGGAAAAGATTGCCAAGACTGGCGCCATTACCGATAGCGATGAGGTGACGCTTACATTTGAAGTGGGCACTAATCAACTGTTTACGGCTGATGCTTTTATTAATAGTGCCAGCATTACTTCCTCTACGGATGAACTGACTACGGTTTCGTTTAATTTTACAATTAACGGCCCCCTAACAACCGTTACACTCACCGGAACCACATAATCCCAAGGCAAATAGAATAAATCAAGCAACGCTGTAGCAAGATGACGTTTTTTGTTGGGCATTCAGGGGCGATTAAGCTACAGCGTGGTGGTGAGAATACGTTTGCTGCTACCGTCCAGCCAGCAGATATAAATACCTCATTGAATCGATTTGCTTTTGATGGCAGTGAAAACAATTTAATTACTGGCGACTTAATTGAGTTAAGCACTACGGATCCTCGCGGAATTGTTTTCATTTCCGGAGCTACCGAAGACTTTCGCGCCTATGCAAATATTAATGCAGTGGGTGGAGTACGGTTGTTTGAAAATTTTTCTGATGCCATTAATAATGAGAGAGCAAACGAAACAGCATTGATTGCTTTTTCGGGGGAGCCAATATTAATGGATGTTGGAATTAGGGACACAAGATATGGTACGCTAGGTTCTGTGGTTTCATTTGAAATTAATACTGACAGAGCCGCCATCGACACCACAAGTCTTTCAGATGCCTTTAGGCAGCAATATTCTGCGGGTTTATTAAGCGGAAACGGCAGTATTGAATGCCTTTTTAGCTATGAAACCGTAGAACCAAGGGAAACTCCTTTATTTTTACTGCAAGTCATTAATCGACTAGACGTGGGCAGCACATTTAAGGCGCTGCTATCACTGTCCTCCATTCAAAAAACATCATCGTTTTTGGAGGAAGTTTATTACGATATTGAAGCAGTTGTTACAAGGGCTGGTGTTACCGTCACGTCAGACGCATTGGTAAGCTGCTCTATTGATTTTGTTACCACTGGCGAATTTAAGCTGCGTGTTGGCACGCCTCCAGAGTACATCTTGAAAGAAGACGACGATGCAATTTATATTGAGCAGAGCCTGGATTATCTGCTACAAGAAGCAACCGACTGATAATAGCTAATATTGTTTAAGACTAGACTGTATCAAGACTTGCGCTTCCTCTGATGGCTGACCAAAGAATTACTGAACTGGTTGAACTTTTGCAGGGAGCCGTTGCTTCTGGCGATGTACTGCCTATTGTTGACATTAGCGCAAGTCAGACGAAGAAAATACAAGTCAAGAGCTTAATCCAGGCTGGGTTTAATTTAGCAGATGCCTCTACATTAGACATTGCAAAAATTAACCAGTCAAGCACCACGAAGATTGGGACTGCTGCCATAGACGATGGCGCCATTACTTACGGCAAAATTCAAAATATTTCAGCGACGGACAAGCTTCTTGGAAGAAGCAGTGCAGGCTCTGGCATTATTGAAGAGATTTCTTGCACTTCATATGCCAGATCTCTGTTAGATGATTCAGATGCAGCGACTGCTCGCTCCACTCTTGGCTTGGGCGCTGTTGCAACTGGCAATACTATTAATACTTCGCTAATTGAAGATCTAGCCGTAACCACTGGAAAACTTGCAAGCGGAAGCATTACTTCCGAAAAAATAGCAGATAGTGGTGTTACTAGCGCAAAAATTGCAGCAAATGCCGTTGGTGACACGCAGCTCATCGCGAGCGGCGTAACGCAAGGAAAGCTTGCAGCCAATGCAGTGCTGACAATTAATATTATTGATAGTGGAGTTACTGGCGCAAAAATTGCTGCCGCAACGATCAGCGGTATTCACCTTGTTGACAGTGGCATCACTTCCAATAAGCTCGCCAGTGGCTCCATTGTTGGCGCCAATATTGTCGACAGTGGCATTACGCAAAGCAAGCTTGCAGTTAATGCAGTTAATACGATTAATTTAATTGATGATAGTGTTACCGCAGATAAGCTTGCTTCTGATGCTGTAGTTACTGCAAGCATTGTCGATGCAAATGTAACAGAAGCAAAGCTTGCTAGCAATGCTGTGGTTGCCACCAAGATTGCCAGTGGCGCAGTTGAAACAGCAAAGCTAGCAAATGGCGGTGTTACCACTGCAAAAATTGCAGACAATGCTGTTTCTTACGCAAAACTTCAGGCCACTTCTTCTTCTGATGTTCTCCTTGGACGGTCTTCTGCAAGCGGTGGGACTGTAGAAGAAATCCCCTGTACATCGGCAGCTCGTTCGATCTTGGACGATGCTACCGTTGCTGACATTCGTACCACACTCGGCCTTGGGACTCTTGCCACTCAAAACGGAAGTTTTTCTGGCACATCTACAGGCACTAACACTGGCGATCAAACAATCACGCTTTCTGGCGATGTCACTGGCACTGGTACAGGCGCGTTTGCTACGACAATTTCAAACGATGCAGTAACTACTGTCAAGATTCTTGATAGTGCTATTACCACTGCGAAAATTGTTGATAGTGGTGTGACGGCAGCAAAGTTAGCCGATGATTCCGCCGCCATTGTTGCTGGATCTACTCCCACTGGAGATGGTGATTTCATTGGCCAACAATGGTTAAATACCAATACTGGCATTGAATACACTTGGACCGGAAGTGCTTGGCTGCGTCAAAGCGGACTTTCGACCACCGTCATTTCTGGGGACACTGTTTATAGCTTTACCACTTCCTATCCTGATTCATTTAGCGCATCTATTGTTCCTTCTCTAAACACGCAAGTAGCCACCAGATTCTTTGCTGGTCCTGCGAGTGGCAGCGCTGATGCCGCTCCCACGTTCAGAGTGATCACTGCCAACGATCTTCCAAAGGCAACCACTACTGCACTAGGTGTTGCTCAGGCAGGCACTGGCTTAGTTACGGTTAGTGGTATTATCAACCATGCAAACAGCGTAGCTTCTGGCACGTATTACAAAGTTAGCGTTGATGCACAGGGACACGTTACCACTGGAGAGGCGTCTCTTGTCTCAGATGATATTCCTTCGTTACCTGCATCAAAAATTACTACTGGTACATTTGGCAGTGGCTTTATTGCTGATGAATCAATTCTTGCTTCTAAGCTTGCTAATTATTCAGTAAGCCAGTTTGGTGAAGCCCCGCCGCTTGCAGATTTTATTGGACAATTCTTCTTCAATCCATTGGAGAAAGATCTTTATCTGTGGGATGGTAACGTTTGGAACCCAGTTGGCATTAGCGTTGGTGAAATTATTTTTGGTGGCACTTATAACGCGAGCGGTAATACGATTGCCAGCACAAGTCCTGATGGCGCTGCGATTGGATTAAGCATTGGTCAGCCCTTGCCCGCTGCTTCTACTACTTACAACCGTTATTACGTGGTTGTTGAAAGCGGCGGCACTGGTACTTCTCCCGCTCCTGAAACAGTTCTCCAGCCGCCCGATATTCTGCTTTGTAATGGTACGGCATGGGTGGAGCTTGATGTTAGCTCCACTTATCTGTCGCAAACTGCATCAAACGTAGCATTTACACCAGTTGGGACAATTGGCAGTTCAAACGTCCAAGCAGCTCTTGAGGAAGTTAATACTGAGTGTCGCAATTTAAATAACGTAGCTAGCGGTATTCTTGCCACTGGCTATGGTGGCACTGGCGCTAATACCTACACAAGAGGGGACATTCTTGTTGGCAGCGGCACCACTTTAATCAAGCAGGCAGTTGGTACTAATGGTCAAGTGCTCACTGCTAATTCAGCCTTTGGCGGTGGCGTGCATTGGACCACGCCTACTGTTGGTACCGTCACTTCAGTGAGTGTCAATTCTCCACTCACTGTTGTTAGCGGAAGCACTACTCCCGTTATTTCCATCCCCGATGCATCGACAAGCGTAAGGGGAAGCGTCCAGCTCACTGACAGCACAAGCACTACCAGCTCCTCTCTTGCTGCTACTGCCACTGCAGTAAAGAGCGCTTATGACCTCGCTAATGCTGCTCTTCCAAGGGCTGGTGGCACAATCACTGGGGAAGTGGTCATTGGCAGTGCTGGTACGTTGCTGTTTGAAGGCTCCACTGACGACGCCTTTGAAATTCAACTTGCCGCCGCTGATGCCACGGCTGATCGTACGGTCACACTGCCAAATGTAACTGGCACAATTATTACTACTGGGGACACTGGCACGGTCACTAACACAATGCTCGCCGGGAGCATTGCCGATACCAAGCTAAATACGATTTCCACTGCAGGTAAAGTTAGCAATAGTGCCACAACTGCTACGAGCGCAAACACCGTGAGCGCAATTGTTGCTCGCGATAGTAGTGGCAATTTCTCCGCTGGCACCATTGATGCCACCATTGATGAAGGTACTTTCTAATCAATAAAAATAAAAGCCTTTTAGAATTGCGAAAGACTTTATTAGTCTTCTGTAATTCCGAAAGGCTTTAATTATGGCTGGTGTTCTTCAGCATCTGCGTTCATCGACGCTTAATAAGCGTCCTAATCCTTCCTCAATGGTTGATGGTCAAGTGGCCATTAACTATGCAAGTGGCGCTCCTGGAATGTTCTTTAAGGACAGCAATGGAGCGCTAGTAAAAGTTGGCCCTGTGCATGTGGGAAGCGGCGCTCCCAATGCCGTTCCTGCAAGTGGTGGCACTGCTGGTAATTCCTTGGGAGAGCAATGGCTTGATACCAGTGGCGGCACTTACGTATTTAAGATTTGGGATGGCAGTGCGTGGCGCAGTGAAGCCGGTGAGTTTGTAAATGTCACTGGCGATACGATGACTGGAGCGCTGGGTATTATTGCAGGTAGCGCATCTTCTCCATCATTATTCTTTAGCGGGGATACAAATACTGGACTGTATTCTCCTGGCGCAGACCAAGTAGCCATCTCGACTTCTTCCGTTGGGAGACTCTTCATCGATGCGAGTGGGAATGTAAGCGTCGGAACTACCACAAAGGCAAGCAATACTCACTTTGACCTGTACTCGACCAGCAGCTACGCCCAATACATTAGGTTTAGAGATGAGGTTGGAGCTCCTGGCCTAATTGGCTATA
>JACCDX011693280.1_pt1 | contig 14856 bp, 23 predicted proteins | sample 7449681 | NCBI WGS metagenome assembly JACCDX01 (sample SAMN15323450, study PRJNA562643) | freshwater metagenome | isolation source: river surface water | place: USA:Blue River Watershed | collected 2017-08-18
CCCGTGGTGTCGTCCCAGCCCTCTAGGACGAGGGTGGGCATTGCGGCGATGTGGAGGGCGTGGATGAGGTCGGCTTGGCGTTGGTAGTGGGTGATGTTGAGGTTGGCGATGTCCAGTAGTGGGGGCTGGGAGATCAGCAGGCCGCGGCGGTTGCTGTAAATAGGGACAAGGGGGATTTCGTCGAGGCTGTAGCCGCCGGTGGAGGTGAATTCGACGACTTCTTGGCCCAGCGTGTAGAGGTCGTAGCGGCCTGGGTAGATCACCCGCATTTGCTCGATCTGTTCTTCGCCGAATTCGTTCAGGGGGCGGACGTCGTAGTCGTGGATGCGGACTTGGGTGAGACGGTTGGTGCCGGATTCTTTGCGCCAGCCCCAGATTTGGGCGGCGTCGACGTGGACGAAGTAGGGGCGGCGGCCCATGGCACGCTCTTCCGCCAGATTCATCGCTCCAGCGGCGGCCGGGTAGTCAACGAGGATGGCGCTGTGGCCGTAAGTCAGGCTGCTGACCAGGGCGCGCCGGGCGTATTCGTTGATGTTGGAGCCCAGGCCGTCGATGTTTTGGGCGATCTCCAGCCAGTAAGGGTCGCCTTCGATGTGGATGGGTTTGCGGAGGATGGCGCCAGCGGCGGTTTCGATGAGGCGGCTGGTGTAGGGGCTGAGGACGCTGCGGTCGACGCGGGTTTGGTAGGCGTCGTCGTCTTCGCGGGGTTCTTGTGGGAGATATGTTTCGCTCATGTCGCGCAGGTAGTTGGTGCCGTTGGTAACGGCGGCCATCACGCTCCAGTCCGGCATCATGGCGATGACGTCTAGGCTGCGGACAAAGGGGGATTCGCTGACTACAGCTCCAGTCGGTGGGATATTGGCGCTGTAGACCACGGCTTGACTCCTACTTTGTACCTATTTTGGCACTAGAGATCTAGGTGTGTCTCGTGCGTGAGTGGAACACGCCCGTGCGGGAACCGTGGAACGCGCTCATTCATCAGTGTTTGAAGGGCGTTGATAACCACATGCACCAGTACATGGAGACTGGAAATGTTTGGCATTTAGAGAAGGCAGATGGGCTTAGAAAGTATGTATTGGAGTTGAAGATGTGGATTCATAAAGTTGAGGGGAGATAGTCACCATTTCACCTTATTTGCCCAGTAGGCGGCGCTCATTTTGCCCTTGGCGATATTTTGGGCGTGGCGTGCTTTAAATGATGCCCTTCTGGCCTTGTCTGCTACTGACTCTCCTTTTTGTGCTGGTGAGCCAGATACGCCCTTTTGGCCGAAACGGATGAGTTTTACCGTGTCGCCTTCTTTGGCGAGGACGACGTGGGATTTTTTGGGGTGGTTGGGGGTGCGCTTGGGCTTGTTGTAACCCTCGAATTTTTCGCCGCGGTACTTAATCATCGTCTTCCTCCTCGTCTTCGGGGTTTTCGATGGGCACCAGCACTTCGATGCCCATGGCCAACATGCGAATGAAGTTGCCCAGTGTTTCGGGTACTGAGGGAGTTTTGAAGACGAAAGTGGCGGTGGTGATGCCTTCCTCGCCGTCGATTTCGATGTGGAGGCAGCTGCCGGTGATTGTCTGGATGGTCATCAGCGGCTGATTTCCTCCCAGTCCATGGATGCGTGCACATTAGACGTTGCCACGCTGGCTGTAACAACAAGGCTTAGTTCGTAAGGGGTGGAGGTCAGGCCGTTGCGTTCCAGCTGGAATTTGAATAGGGCTTCTTTGAGGATGTCTACGGATGCCGTGCTTTGGTTGGTGGAGCTGAAATAACCCTGGGCCAGGATGCGGCCGCCGGTTGTGGCGGTGCCAGTGAGGTTGTATTCGACGCTGGATTCGCTTCCGGCGCTTGTCCAGGTGCCGCCTGTAGTGGTGGTGTTAGCCATTACGCGCCAGTTGTAGTTGGCGTTGGCTGTGGCGCCGAGGATGGATAAGGCGGTGAGGATGACGATTGCGTCCAGTGAACTGGATTTAAGGCGTAAAGAAATAACTGGGTAGTAAGTGCCGGCGGCGGTAAGTGCGTAGGGAGCGGTGATGGCGGTGCCGACGGCTTGCTGGAGGCCGCGGAGTTCGTAGCCGCCCTCGGAAAGTACAGTCGAGCAGACTTGTTTGAGGGTGCTGGCGCTTGCTGTGGCGGCGGTGTTTGTGATTTCGTAGCGGAGGGGAAGTGAGGCGGTGGTGATATAAGTTGAAGTAATGATGTTGGCGTGGTGGAAGGAGTGGCAGTGGATAAATTTGCCGTTAATAACAAAACCCATGCGGACGGTGCCGAGGCCCAGCCATTCGATGTCCATCCAAAGGATTTGGGACTTTGTGATGTCTAGTTCGAGGTTGGAGGGGCCGTCGCCGTTTAGGGGGTCGGTGTTCCAGTTGGATTGGGAGACGCGGGTTTCGACCAGGGAGCCGGTGGAGGAACTGCGTTCGACGAAGGAGAGGGTGTTGTCGGCAAGTTCCAGGTACATGCCGTTGGCGGCGCCGTAGTAGCCGACGCGCTGGCGGAGGCCGGTTTTGGCGGGGTTCAGCGTAAAAGTGGACATCACCAGCAGGGATTTGCCCGGCTGGTATGAGCAGCACTTGGTGGTTTCGCGGATGACCTCGGAGCCGGAGCTGGTGGTTACGGCGAGGTTGACGAGGCCGGCGTTGGCGTCGAACGTGGATGTTCCACCAGTGGCGGTGGAGGTGGCCCAGAGGCCGTTGTCGTGGTACCGGTGGCTGGAATCGAAGAGGGTGAGTGGGTTAGATGTGCGTAGACGTCCGAAAGCATCTCCTGCACCAACGGGGAGGGCGGTGGTTACAAAGGGGTTGGTGTAGGAAGAGGTCTGGACGAATAAGGACATGGCTTATTTCTTGCGTTTTTTGGCGGTTTTGGCGGATGCGCGGAAAGCAGCGGCGGTGGGGGCACCTTTAGTACCAGGCTTACGCATCTTTTCGCCGCTGCCGGCGGCGATGCGCTTGCGTTTGGCCGCGATATTGGCGTAAAGACCGCGTTTAGCCATTACTTCTTACCTTTTTTGGTGGATTTTTTGGGTTTTGCCATGCCGGCTTCGCTCATGGCGATGGCGATTGCCTGTTTGCGGGACTTCACAATGGGGCCTTTCTTGCTGCCCGAGTGCAGTTCGCCTTTGCCGTACTCGCGCATGACCTTGGCGATCTTTTTCTGGGCTTTAGTCGGCTTTTTGGCCATGGTTTTCCGGCTGTTACCACACACGATAGGAGGTCTTTCCGAGGTTCTCTGGTTTGGCGAGGTTGAAAGTTTGCAGGCAGAGGTAGCCCAGGGCGTCAAATGCGTGGTCTACGCCAAGGTTTTTGTTGGGGAGGCCGGTTCCAGGGGCGTAAGTCAAGGTGCGGAGGGATTTGATGAGTTCTTTGCAGCGGGGGTGGATGAAGAGGCGGCGCGTTTCAGAGGCGTCGAGGAGGGCGGTGTTGACGCAGGTGATTTTGTCGCGGATTTTCCAGGGATTTCGTGGGCTGGAGACCGTGAAGCCGGATTTGCGGAGGATGTTGTGGTCGGTGGCGCCGACGCCGCTGGTTTTGCGGGCGCCGCCGGTGGGGTCCGGGCAGGCGATGATTCGGCGCTCCACGCCGTAGCGGGATTGGATTTCTTCGCAGAGGTCCCAGGTGGTGGCGCCGCCGGTCATGATGATTTCGTCGAAGACCCAGAGCACGTCGCCTTTTTTGACCGCGCACACTGCGGACATGGGGTCCACGTTGAAGTCGACGCCCAGTAGTAGCGGTAGGACGGGGAGGTCTTGCACCACGCTGTCGATGTTTTCGTCGCTGAATGAGACGGCGACGAGGCCGCTGAGATTTTCGAAGCTGGCCTCGAATTCTTGGCGGAAGGTGCGGGCGTCGAGTTGGGCGCGGGCGGCTTCGATTTCTTCGGGTGGGACGTTATCGCCGTCGATGGTGGTGAATTGCCACCGCTGCCAGTCCGGGTCGTCTTGGTCGCAGTAGCACCAGAGGTCGTAGAACCAGCTGGCGGTGCCGTCGGGGGTGGAGATGAACAATGCCCAGCCTTGTTTGTCGGCGAGGGCGGGGCGGATCACCTCGAACCAGACGTCGCTGGACATGAAGGCGGCTTCGTCAAGCACCACGCCAGCGAGGCTTCGGCCTCGCAGGGCCATGGCGTTTTCAGTGCCCTTCAGTTCGATCGTGCTGCCGTTCACCAGCTCGATTTTCAGGTCGGTCTCGTTCTTGGACTTGATCCAGGCTTTCGGGACGAGCTTTTTCATTACCTTCCAGGCAATGTCTTTCGCCATCCGGTATGTAGGGGCCGCATAGAAGAATGTTTCGCCCGGCCTTTCGATCGCCCCACGCAGCAACTCGATACATGACAGGTAGCTCTTGCCGAAGCGGCGGCCGGCTACCAATACTCTGAAGCGTTTGCGGCTGGAGAAGACTTGTCCCTGGGCGTAGCGGAGGGAGAGTGTTCCAGCCGTATCGGCCATTTTGTAGGTGACGGGTACCTTCTAGGGTATTACAGGAATTGAACCCCTGCCCCCTAGGGGGTGCGGTAGCGGGTGCAATAGCCGTTGTTGCGGTACGTTCCAGCCGGGCAGGTGTTGCCGGAGGAGTTGATGGATTGGGTGTGCGAGTTGATGGATTTGGTGGGGATGCAGTAGCCGGTCTGGCCGTAGTAACCGACGGGGCACATCGAGTTGACTTGCGTGAGGGGGATGACTTGGGCGAGTACCAGGGGCAGGAAAAACATGGGGATGTAGTACAGAAGAGATTAGTTTAGCACAGTAGAAGGAAATGAGGTTATATCAGTAGGTTCCCTGGGACCCGCACCCACCCCGCCAGAATCCGAACCCCGCCCCCGTCAAGGGGGCAGGCCGGATCTGTCACAAGCTGTAACGCCGCCTCAGCGGCTGGCGTCCAGGTAGAGAGCACCACCGCCGGCGAACACCAGGAGAGCGGTGAGGGGGAGGAACGTGCAGCAGGCCGCGCCAGCGAACAGCAGGCCGGCAGCGAGTTTGGGATTGATGGAAGCGGTGGTCATGGGGTTGTGTCCCTTGTTGACTTCTACAGTATAAACACAGAAGCGGCACGCGCCAGCGGCTTTTGGCCGGTTTGGCAGGTGTCTACTGTTTCAACCTAAGACGCTGGATCTCAGCCTAAGACTCGGCGCCCCGTTTGTCGTCAATCTCCACGCGCAGCACGGGGGCCGCGGCTGCCTGGGTCTCCTGGCTTCCTTCACCGAAGCTACGCGCCACGCTGTCGAGCAGGTGCGCCACGACCTGCAGGTTGCCGCGCTTAAGCGCCTTGTTGATCGCTGTCATCCGAAGCGCGTTTACTTGGTTCAGGATCTCATCGCGCTGGCCCTCAAAGTCCGTCTTGAGAAGCTGCTGCGCTGCTGAGATGTAGTTATCTGCCTGCCGAATACTGACACCGAAGCGAGAGGCTAGGTGTCCAGCGTTACTGCGACGGCTGCCACCGCTAAGCATCAGGTTGTAAGCGGCCGTTACGCGCTCCTCCATCTGAGCCTCATTGATGGGCCGCCCACCGCGCCAGCGCTTAGCCTCATCGTTGGCAACGGTCGTAGGTTTCGTTACTTCCTGGCCCTCAGATTCCGGCACGGTTAGAGTCACAAACTCGCTGGCCCAATGCTAACCTCTGACGCCCATAAAAAAGCCCCTCCCATTGCGGGAGGAGCGAAGCGACGACCGCTGGCGTCACACTGCCCGAAACACCAGCCAGTCACCGCCGCCGATACTGTGCAGCCGGTAACCGTCGCCCATTTCCAGTTCCCGCCAAGCCGCTTCCCAGTCAACGCAAGTTAGCGGCCATTCCATCTGATCTAGCTTCACTCCTAGATCCTCCGCCAGCTGCTGGGCGTAATCCGCTCCGGCCCGTTCCTCTGACCAGCCCTCAGCGCGACCACAGTAGGAATCCTCCACCGTATCGGGGTCGATCCCGTCAGCGTCCAGCTCAGCGATCAACTCCGCCCAGCCGCAGGGGTCATCATTCCCGAAGCCGAAGTGCTCCAGGGCTTCGGCCCAGCTCTCGTCAAGCCAGAACCCGAAGCACGCTCCATCACCGTCCTGGCTTCCGAAATAAAAGCCGACGGGCGCCAGTTCCTGCAGGGCTTCGGTCAGTTCCTCCAGGGTGTGGGAAGCTTCGGCGTCGTCCCAGTCAGCTTCCCGGGAATCCTCTCCCACCAGTTTCGCCAGGCTGGCAAGCGTGGCAGGGCTGAGGGCTTCCGGCTTGTTTGCCGCTAGGGCCAGAACTTCGGCAACTGACCAGAACTTCGGCAGGAGATCCTCCGGCCGCAGGGTGTCACAGCTGGCGATCCACGGGAAGTGGGCCAGGGCTTCGGTGTTGTAGCGATGCATGGGGCGAGTCCTAAGGGTTGGGGTCTCGTGAAATACAGTAGCACGGATTGACCGCTAAGCCAGGGCGGTGGGGTACTCGTTAAGGTTCTCCAGGATCATCTCCCGGAGTCGGTCGAAACCGTCGCGCCAGGGTGCCGAATCATCCCGGGCCGCAAAAACACATAGCCCTAGATCCTGCAGCGTCCGCACCCGGTCGGCGATGCTTTCACCGCCCCAGTCTGCGCTGATGCCGTCGCATTCCAGCTGGCTGTGATCATCCTCACTGATCAGCGGGTAAGACTCCAGGGCTTCGACGGTTTCGAGCACGTCGGCCGGGACTCGCAGGAGATCCAGCACCACGCCGCGACCATTCCAGCCGTAGCCAACTTCGAGAATGCCGCCATGGGGGTCTGGCGTGCTGGCGGGATCGGTCAGCACGCGGAAATTGGAAAGACCCACCAGCCCGGTGCGGCTGTAGTCGCTGTAGCCGCAGTAGGACGGCACGAAACCTAGCGACACATCGCGCCAGCGTTCTGCCAAACAAGTCTGGAGGTGTTCCTCGGGGGACTGGTGCCATTGGTGGCTGCAGTCTGTTTCTGGGCGGCCGTCGCGGATTAGGACCCGATGGCCGGAACATCCGGCAAGACGGTCGACGCGTTCCAGGAGAGCGGGGGAAGCGGTTTGCATGGCAGGGCTTGCCGAAGTGCCCCCGTACTGTATGCCATAAGTGGCGGTTCCGCAAGCTTGCGCCCGGTGCTACTGTTTAACGGCACACCCCAACCAAGGGATCATGCCACCCGACTTTGGAAACCGCCCGCTAGGTCCGCTGCAGCGGAACTGGCTGAGCTTCCTCCGCCACAATCCCGGCCCGCACGTTGTTGCGATGCCCCAGCGTGACCAGCGCATTGCGGAATCGCTGCACGCCCGCGGCCTCATCACGCTGGCCCCAGCGCCAGTCAACGACCCCAAGGGGCTGCCGGTGTTCACCCTCGAAGCGGTGGAGGCACCCCAGCAATGAGCGGTGGAGACTGGAACACCAGCCGGGAGCGGAAACAGCTCGCCTTGGATGCCCGGGAAATGGAGCGCGAGCAGCTGCGGCTGGAGAAGCGCCAACTCCGGGACCTGAGATGGGCTGTTGAACGCTCCATCCTGGCAGCTTCGGACTGGGCCGACCTACTGGCCCTGCAGGCTGCCCACGGCAAGGAAGGGCCACTCCAGCTCTGGCGGGAACTGGTGCCCTACTGGCGGGCGTGCCAGCGTTGCAACGGCGGCGCCGACATACCCGCCGAACTTTTTCCACAGGCTACGGGTATTTTTCCGCGCAACGATCAACCGCCAGCCCCAGCAAACCGCACGCGCTCCAGCAAGGGGGCGGCCCGTAAGGTTCGATCTGATGCTGGCATCACCAAACCCCGCAAACAATCCACCCCCGTTTAAGCCATGCTGACCCACTACACCGTGAAAATGATCGTTCGGACTTGGTTTAACAGCGATCTCCAGGCCCTGTACGAGTACACTCTCGCATCCTCTCCTGATGCAGCGATCGCCAACATCAGGGAGCGCCATCGCCACACCTACGATTATGAAATTGAGAGTGTGACCGCCACCAGCCGCTAAAGCTCCAGCCCTGCCCTACGGGGTGGGGCTTTTCACCGTCTCGCAGTGAGACTCACTTGCGACGTTTGCCGATGCTCTCCAGGTGCTGCCCATCGGGCTCTGCATCACCCGCCAGTTCATACAGGGCCGCGATGCCCAGAAAAGCACCAGCCAACACTAAAGCTGTCGCAATGAGACTCACTGGACTCACCATGAATGGCGATTAGTCCCAGCATGAATGGCTTTTGTTCATGCTGCATGAATGGCGTTTTACGGCGCCGGTTGCCAAGTACCGTCCACCTTGTCCCAGCGCCTCTCCCAGTCACCGCACCAGGCATCGGGTGTAGTGAATGGCCATCCTGAATGGCTTGGTGAATGGCGCCGGCAGGTGTCAGAGACGTACCAGCGGCATGAATGGCATGTGATGCCTAGCGGTAAATCCATGAATGGAATCTCAGGCTGAGACTTGAATGGGATTTTGGAGAGCTGCGAAATACTGTTCCACCCGAGTCATGAATGACTTTTCGGCTTGCTCCAGCTCAGCGGCATCCATGTAATGGACGTTAGGTATGCCACAGCGGCGGGCTAAAACAATGGCCGCTCCAGCAGGTTTTAGGCCGGTTAAATGTTTAAGTCCCAGTGAATAGGCACCGCACTGGTCAATGTATGAATGACCTGCGGGAAGCCTGTCGTCGCGGTCGGTTTTGCGTCCCACGCTGGTTTTCCAGTCGCAAACATAGATGCCATGTTTGCCTTTAATAGTGAGAAGGGCGTCTGCCGTTCCAGCAAAACCTGCGGGATGGTGAATAGAAAATTCGGAGGCAAAAATTTCGGTGACGTTTTCGGCGATCCAGTCGGAAAGTGATCGAGCGTAACCTTTGGCGCTGAATCCTACTGGGGGAACATTTGGGCGTACCCGTTTGAGTGCCCATTGTGTAATTGGGGCAGGAATACGCGCCAGTCCTTGATCGTCCCAGCGGATTGCGTTGCGTTTGTTTGCTGTGCTGCGTGCTAATTGCATTGAAGTTTTTAATAGGTATTCCGCTTGATTGTGTGTCATGTTGCCTCTGTTTGCGGCAACATTTCGCTGTTGAGTGGCTTCTACTTCCCCGAGGCGGGCGGCCCAGCGTTCCAGGCCGGTTTTATCGCTTGTCTCTTTTAATACTCTAGTGACACTGTGGTAGACGTTTCCCTTTATGTCCCGGTAGATCCTGCCGCCGGGGTCGGATTCGTCGTCACGTTCCAGCTTCCAACGCCTAAGTCCAGCAAGGGTGTCTTGTGTATTAGGCATTTGAATAGTTTTTCCCATTTACACCTTACCAGAAAAAAAGCCCCCGGTAAAGGGGGCCTCGAAAATTTGATGGAGAAATCAGGCGGCTTTGAAGGGGTTTTGGCCCTCCAACAAGCGCGAAATGTCGAAGCCCTCGGATTTGGCTTCCAGCCAAGCTGCATCAATGTGCTCTTGGCTCCCTTTTTTTCGGGGAGCAGGGCGCACCGTGTACTCGGTGGTAAGGCCGGAACCCTTCTTGCTAATGGTGAAGTCCCAGTCCAGCAGGCTTTCGTAGTCCTCCATTTGACTGATGGCGTCAATCTCTTTGATGATCGACTTCTGAGTCAGTTGCAGAACTTGGACTTTGCCTGAGTCGTAGGAATAAACCGGCAGTGCAATGAAAAATTTGACGTCGGCGGTGCCAGGGCCGCCGCGGCCTTCGCGGGGCTCAAACTCGCCCATCTCCACGAGAATGTCTTCGTAGGTGGGTTCTTCGGCGAATCGGAAGGGTTTGTTTGTTCCGTTGGCTTGACCCCAGACTTCGTAGCCTTCCAGGGGCTCGTCCGAGAGCATGGCAAAACGGACAGAGCCGCCATCAGGCAGCTTTGAAACGCTGAGGTAGCCGCCGCCGGTGCTGTTGGACGTAACAGCAGCAGAGGCTTGCTTGGAAAGGAAAGGCATTGTGTTTTCCGGTGTTTTGGTGGTCGCCCGAGGGCAACGTCTATGACAGTAACACGGGATTGACGCCGCGGCTAGCCTAGTAAAACGCCCCAGCCGCGGAAGGCGGCCAGGGCGCTAGCTGAACAATCCTGTAGGAGTCTAACACTGTGTCTCACGCGACGCAAGATTTGCTGGCTTTTGTGCGCCAGTTACCTGACGGCTTTGCTTACGCCCCTATTTACGCCAAGGGCGAGGTTCTGCCTTCAGGCTCTGTAAGCAAGGGCAAGACCCCGACAAAGCGCAGTCATGACACGGTGATGAGCCCGGCTGACGTTGCGCTTCAGATCGAGCGGCAACCCGGAGTGTTCCAGGCGGTCGGGGTTTTTACCGGCGGTCGCAGCATGGGACTTGTGATTCTTGATGTGGATCGCAATCTCAGCCGTCTCAAAAAGAAGTGGGGCGAGACGCTGGAAGGTGCGCCGGTGGTTACGAGCACCAAAGCCAACGCGGCGAAGTATCTGTTCCGCGTCCCAGAGGCTCTGTGGGGCTCGGTGCAAGGTTTTGGGCTGTCGGATACCGGCGCGGGCTACGAGGTCCTCTGGGGCCGTCAGGGGGTCATCTACGGGGCTTATCCGGGCTCCAGCGATGGGAAGGCGCCGGAAGGTTCTTATGGCTTTGAGGGCGATCTGGAGGCCATCCCAGAGGCTCCAGGGTGGTTGTTGGCGGAGATGAAGGAGCGGGCGGGGAAAGGTATTGAAGATGCTGGCTTTATTCGGAATCGCAAGGCGCTTGATTTTTCGGATCGAGATCCGGCTGAGGTGGCTGAAATCATCCAGTCCGCTTTGAAAGTCATTCCAGGGCAAGGCGCTGGCAGCCGGGACCACTGGGTCAAGGTGGGGATGGCGATCCACAGCGAGTTGCCGACTGACCTAGGGCTAACGCTGTGGTCGGCGTGGTCTGCAGAAGATCCCGAATTTTCACAGGAATGGGCAGATAGCAACCCCTGTGAAGAGGTCTGGAAGAGCTTTCGGAAGGGGCCGGTGAGCCTGGGGACGCTGTTCTGGATGGCGGACCAGCAGATGCCGGGCCGGCTGTGGCTGGCGGAGGATCTGCGGAAAGTCGTGATGCAGCTGGAGGTGGATGCCTCACCCGAACAGCTGCCGCGATTTACCGAAATCATGCTGGCTACTCGGGAGGCGCTCCAGCTGGAAAACCCGGCTGAGCAAAAGTACGAGCTTCACAAGATCGCGTACAAAGCCAAGATGCGCGACGCTTTTGAGCTGGAGAAGATGTATGTCGATCAAGTCCAGTACGAGTCTCAAGCTGAGACGATGACGGTGGCTGAGTTGCTCCAGCAGGACTTTGAGCGGAGCTACTTGATCCCGGATCTACTGCCTAATCCTGCGGTGGTGCTGATTTACGGCGCTGGCGGTGACGGCAAGTCAATGGCGGCTTGGACTCTTGCGAAACACGTTGCGACTGGCGCTCCTTTTGTCATCAGGGGGCATCACGTTCCAGTGCAGCAGGGTCCTGTGTTGCTTCTGAACGGTGATCAGCCGCTGGTGCAGATGCAGGAGCAGCTCCAGGAAATTGAGATGCCGGCTGATGCGCCTGTGACTTTGAGGACTGATTGGACGCTCCAGTCGTATGCGCGTTTTCAGCGGCTTATGGAGCGGCTCAAGCCCAAGCTGGTGGTGATCGACTCGCTGATTGGCTGCTCTGGTGGTCGGGCTTTTGATGAAAACAAGTCCGACTTCGCTACGCCGCTGTACTGGCTGACGCGCAACAACGGCGTGTTGTTTCCGGCAACCACAATCCTGATCATTCACCACGCCAACAAAACCGGCGGGTTTAGGGGAACCAGTGCCATTCGGGATGCCGTTGACGAGACCTGGAGCCTGAAGCGGCCCAGCGATAAGCAGGTGGAGCAGACCGGACCCAACACCCGGATCATCACCATCGAAAAATCCCGGTCTGGTCGAGGGGGCACCAGCCTGCTGCTGCGTCAGGAGCCCGATCTGAGCTTCACGCTGTCCGATTGGACCCCGGAGGTCGATCCGGGTGAATCGACGCCTTCTGGGGTCACTGACAGGGTGCTCCAGCGCCTTCGTGTGGTTTACCCGGCCGGTAAGACCCGTGAGGAGCTGAACAGTGATGCAGTTTGCGGCGGCAGCGTGGCCGCAATCAGGAAGTCGCTCCAGCGGCTGGAGAAGCGGGGACTTATCCAAGTTTCCGAGGTTCTGCCTGCTGGAAAGGGAGGTCGTCCAGTCAATGTGTACCAGGCAGTAGTAGCTCTCTCGCGGGGAGAGGGTGAAAAAGAGTGTCCCCTAGACCAAACCACCAGTATTTGCAATGGATCTGCAATGGGACACACCCCTGTTCTGACGGCAGAGTGTCCCACATCAGAAGGCACTGGGGAGACTGGTGGGACACAGGCTCGAAAATCCAAGACCTGTCCCATTGCTGATCCGTTGCAGGACAAGGGATCTGAGCAAGTGGACACCTCTGAGACATATCCCCGCGTGCGCGAGGAGCGTTCGGAGGCAGAACTCAGCACCCTGATGGAGGAAGCCGCACGGCTCTGGGACTGATGGACAAGTTCAGACCGCCTAACTTTTTCCTAGGGCTCATGCGGGTTGCCGCGTGGCTGATCTGGAGAGACACCGTGGCTAAACCTGAACCGCCTCAGCCGAAGCGTCCCAGGAAGCCAACCTTGGGTTACACCGTCGGTGACATCCCCTTTGACCTGCTGGCCGTGGTCCGCGTGCAGTGGTACCGGAGGGGCCGGGCGTATGAGATCGAGGAATACCAGATCGAGGAGTGCCCTGATGCCCACGCGCAGTTCCACTACATCGTTGGGACGGCGCTCAAGCAGGGCGCTGACGTCTGTGTTCTGACTCAGTACCAGCCGGAGGAACTGGGGGTGCCGACGTGATTCCGCCGGTGGTGATCTTCGGGCTGACATGGCTGCTGGGGATGCTGGCGGCCACCATTTACCTCACCCAAGTGGCCACATGAAGAATTGCAACAGCCCGGCTGGACGCTCAGCTGGCTGTGTGCAACAGTAAGGGCACGCCCGCAACGGCGTGCCTTTTATTACTGATTGACATGGACGATTTCACCTGCACCAAAGTCGACAACATCAAGCTCAGCCCGTGGTACTTCGCCGTCCACTGGGCCGGAATCCACCTTCAAGAGAGAATCGTTGATAGCGAGCGTCTCGGTATAGACCCGACCTACGACATGCTCCAGCTCCAGCAGCTTCAAGACCTGGAACAGTTCTTGAAGATGAGCTGGGACCAGTGGATGGATGGCATCGAAGCCCGCCAAACTGCTACGGAGGCCAAATGAGCCAGGTACTAGAAATTGAGGACTTGTGGTTTGAGGATGGCGGCACCCGCATTGTTGTTGATGCCGTTGTTGACGGCATGGTTGTGGTCATTCCGCAAAGCAACCTCTACCCGGCAGAGTGGGGGCCTGCCTTGTGCCGAGGCTCCTTCTACCTTCACGAAGAGGATCTGATTCCTGCCAGCGATGAAGGACTCCGCAAACTCCTCTCCGAGCGAATCGACGACTGGGCCCCGATCGACACGTCCGATTGGGACGACTGAAGCCCGAGAGCTTCGGAACGAGCCCGATTACGACGACTGGGAATACGGCACCGAGCCGATTCCCGGCGACACGCACTGGGTCCGCGCCAAAACGCTGACCCAGCTGTATCGTCACCTGATCTACGTGTTTGCCACCAGCGACACGATCTGCTCCAGCAGACTCGCCAAGCTGGCCATCCACGAGATTCTCAAGTTGCGTCTCACGGATCTCACCCGCTTGAGGCATCAAGACCCACGTTATTTCGCATGACTGAAAACAATCTGGTTCCGTTCTACAGGTCCTTCCTGTTGAGCCAGACCGTCTACTTGGACAAGATCAAGGAGATGCCGCTTCGAGACCTGGAGTTGCTCAACGTGGAAACACTGGCGGCTCTCAACGAGGCTCGGCATAACTACGCCGCGATCGAGGACAAGCATAGCGAAGATGCCAGCTCAGAATTTCGGCGCATGAAAATCGCCGGCTACTTCCAGGCTGCGCTCCAGATCGAGCTTTCTTCTCGCTGATCCTGTACTACACTCTCACCGTTCTACTGATGAACATGCACATTCTTTCTGACGAACAGTTCCAGCAGATTGTTACTGCCCTGGAGCAAGCCTTTGTGGCCATCAATGCGTGCCAGCACATCGAACTGGACGTGACCAAGCCGGCAGTGGCACCAGCAGCCAAGCCTGCACGCACAACCACTAGCCAGTCTCAACCTAAGACTCGTGTGTCGCGCCGCAAGGCGAGGGCCGCGCTGACGGAAAAGAAGGTGCTGGAAATTAAGCGCCAGCTACAGGCTGGTGAAAAGTCGGTCGCCAAGATCGCTCGTGAATTTGGCGTCCACAGCACCACGATCAACTGCATCAAATGGAACCGCACATGGAAGCATGTGACGCTCCAGCAGGATCAGCCCACCGCCGTGGTGATCTGAGGTGTCGATCCTGTGTGACCACCAGATTGTGTCGCTGGTGCGGCGGAATCTGGTTAGCCCCTACGACCAGGAGATGGTGAATCCCGCGAGTCTCGATGTGAGACTCGGCGAGAACGTGTTGGTGGAATCACCACTGACGCGCCACATGGTCCACCGCTCCATCGCGGGGCACACGCAGGAGGAACCTTTCTTGCTCCAGCCGCATGAGTTCATACTCGCGGAGACGTTGGAGGAGTTCCAGCTGCCTGATTGTATTGCTGGGCAGCTGGCGCTCAAATCCAGCCGGGCTAGGGAGGGGATTGAGCATCTGCTTGCTGGGTATATCGACCCCGGTTACAAAGGGCGGTTGACGCTGGAGCTGCAAAATGCACGCGCTATGCATCCAGTTGCATTGTGGCCTGGGATGCGGATTGCACAAATTGTGTTTCACCGCATGTCGATGTTGCCCGGCAAGGATTATTCGATGACTGGCCGTTACCACGGCGATACCACCGTTCAGGA
>JACCDX010037277.1_pt1 | contig 14854 bp, 12 predicted proteins | sample 7449681 | NCBI WGS metagenome assembly JACCDX01 (sample SAMN15323450, study PRJNA562643) | freshwater metagenome | isolation source: river surface water | place: USA:Blue River Watershed | collected 2017-08-18
AGCCTACAGGCATAAAGGATAGACTTCATACATGAATCAGCAATCAAAGGTTGCCGTTATCGGTGCCGGTGTAATGGGTGAGGCCCTTATCGCCGCTTTGATTTCATCTGGTGTTAATCCAGATCGCATCACAATCTCTGAAAAGCGTGAAGAGCGAGCACAAGAGCTGATCTCAAAGTATTTGATTAAGGCAGCGCCATTAGCAGCCAATGTTGCTAATGCAGAGGCGCTTTTGTTGGTGGTTAAGCCGCAAGATATGGCCTCAGTGCTTGAGGAGATCAAAGGGTCAATCAATCAAAGTGCGGTTGTAATCACCTTTGCAGCGGGAAAGACAATATCTTTCATCAGTAATGGTCTTGGAACCAGTAATCCAGTTGTTCGCGTGATGCCAAATACTCCAACCTTGGTAGGAGAAGGTATGGCTGCTGCATCAATGGGTGTGGGTGTAACAGCTGAGCAACGTGAGTTTGTCCTCGGTTTCCTTGGTGCAACTGGCAAGGTAATCGAGGTTAAAGAAGAGTTACAAGATGCCGTCACCGCAACAAGTGGATCAGGTCCTGCATACTTCTTTGCTTTTGTTGAAGCGATGGTTGCTGGAGCTAAAGAGCTTGGTCTTTCTGAACAGGATGCAACCACTCTGACAATTCAAACAATTGTGGGCGCCGCTAAGTTACTTGATGAATCAGGTAAGAGTGCAACAACATTGCGCGAAAATGTAACAAGCCCTAACGGAACAACAGCAGCTGCACTTGCCTCATTCGGAAATGAGAATATGAATTCAATGGTTGCCAAGGCGATGAAGGCGGCCCGCGATCGTTCGCAGGAATTAGCGTGAAACGCTTACTTTCCTTTGCTGTAATTGCTTCTCTTCTATTTACTCCTGCAGTTAATGCTGCTCCCAAAAAGATTTCTGTAAAGCCAATGCAGTTGTTAACAACTGTTGGAACCCCTGATGAGGTAAGCGGGGTAGTAGCTTCAGGTAAGTCTCTGATTGTCTTTGGAAGTAAGGCCTCTAAGGCTTATGCACGCGCTGTTGATACGACAGGCAAGGAGATTTGGAACCTTTCTTTAGATCCATCAGCGGCATCAATCGCTACCGCAGCCGCCGTTGATTCAGTCGGAGATATTTGGATCGCTGGTGCAACACCTTTGTCACTTGGCTTAACTCCGCCAAGCCCTTCACCAACACCAGTCAATCCTGACAACGCATCTGTTCCACCAACTTCAACCCTTTCAAATCTACAGGCGTTAGCGGTTTGGAAAATCTCCGCAGCAGGTTCTTTGCTCTCTGCAAACACTATGCCTACAAGTTCAGTTCTATTTCCGACTTCGATTTCTGTCGATAGAAATGGTGCTTCGGTAGTCGGAATTATTGGCAGTGAAAAAGGCAGCGCAGGGTTTCTAATTAACACAGATAAAGCTGGTCTCTTTGGAAAGATGCTGCAAATCGGTTTGGTATCTACAACAGCAGATGCGGTTGTTCGCCACACTGATGGAAGTTTTACAGTTGCTGGTTCTAGTAGTGAAGCATTGGCGGGTAAGAAGCTCGCAGGAGTTACAGATGGCGTGTTGATTAAGGTTTCAAAGAGTTTAAAGATTACCAATGTGGTGCGCAGCTCTGCAGTAAAGGGAAAGCGCATATGGAATAGCGCATCTTCAACCCTTTTGTTAGGTGGAGAAGTTGTGGCGGCAGGCAAGACTGAAACCGCTGTGACAAAGTTTTCATCCAGCTTTGCTCCTACCTGGACATATCGTTTTCCTTCAACTGGTCCTGCACTAACTGTGGGTTCTATCTATGCAGTGTTTATCTCGACAGGAGCAACACCTCAACTTAATTGGAATCCAAAGGCTCCGACACCATTGATCCTGAGCTTTGATTCAAAGGGGAGCATCATTGCGGCCGATAGCGGGCCAGTGGGGCAGAGAGAAGTGATCGGAGCGCTCCTTTCCAAGGAGTTAGGGGTTTTAGTGGTCACATCAAGCGCAGAATCTGTTTCGATTTTTACCCTCATTCCGCGGTAACCTAAACCCCCGCACACACAGTGCGTACATTAGAAATGAGAGCGTGACATATGGGTTCCGTAATTAAGAAGCGACGCAAGCGCATGGCGAAGAAGAAGCACAAGAAGCTTCTAAAGAAAACTCGCATTCAGCGCCGTAACGCTAAGTAATAAATTACGGTTTAAGAAGTGCAAGCTTTCCATTAATAGTGGCAAGCACAAATTTAACTTTGTTTACAGTCACCCAAGCGCTCTGAGTAGGTTCAGGGCCTTGGGTGCTGCTAACTAAGCGGATTGCAGATTGGCCAAGATCTTTTTTGCTCGTATCAATAGCGCACAACCTATCTTGGCAGTTAAAGATAATTGTCTTTCCATCGGTGGCTAAATACTTGCCAGGTGTACCAAAGTTTTCAGTAGTGACTCGAGAGATTTTTGTTGGGTTGCTCAAATTTGCCCAGCGAACTTGATTTGCTTTTGGAGCAGTTGCTGATGATGCAGCAAGCCAGGTGGCAAAAACTCCCGATGTTGTTCTTGCTAATGCAACATCAAAGCCAAAAATTAAAGCATCATCAGTTGAAATATCCAGGGTTTGATACTGCCAAGCAGTTGGATCAATTGAAGTGCGAGTTGCAATTCGCACCGCACCCGAGGTGATCTCTTTCTTTTGATTCATTGAAACAATAGAGTCATAAGCAACATAGGTGGTGGAACCATCAAATACCGCTTGAATGTGGAATCCAACATCGCCTGTTGTTCGGCCATCAGTTTTACGATCGCCATCTAGTAACTCATACTTCCAAGCAGCTCCGCGTGTACGAACAGCACCAAGAAGAACACCCTGGCTTTCATCGCGATAAAAGACCTGTACTGCGCTGGCTGATGCCACACATGCGTTGGCAACACTTACATCGCTAGAAGTGCGTACGCGGATCGGATCTTCATAGTTATTAACTGCAGCGCCATTTCCGTCCACTGTTTCAAAGGCAAAACTCGTACCGTTAAATGTTGCATAACGCAGGTCTTTTTCTGTCGCATCGCTGTAGAAAATATGAAGAGTTTGTTTCGATCCACTTCCATTAACACACATGCTAATCGCGCCTGCAATGGTGTCTGTTGTTCGTCCACCAGAGCCACCAGCACCATCAACGGTGACCTTTTTCCACCTCTTGCCATCAAAGGTGGCAAGCTTTAAATCGCCGCTCTTGGTATCGGTGTAAGCAATCGCAGGTCTTCCATTGAAGGTTGTACTAGCAACTGTCTTTCCATCCGCTGTGCTATCTAATACAGAGCTCTTCCAACCTGTTTGTGGAACAACCGCCTTTGTGACAGAAGGCTCAGATGCACCGAGTAAATTCTTGGCAACCACACTAAAGGTGTAAGAGGTGCCATTTTTTAATCCGGTAATAAGCAAGGGGCTCGTGACAGTTTTCTTTTCAGAGCCGGTCTTCAAATTCTTAACGATGTATTCGGTGATTTGTGCGGTGCGAAGATTTGCTGGGGGATCAAAAGAGATCAGTGCGGAGGAATCACCAGTAAATGCTTGTGCGTTTCGAGGAGATTGAGGCAAATCTGTAGCTACTCCAACTGGAGGTTTACTGCGTAGATCCTCCATCATCGCAAGCAGTAATGGTCCTGGCTCTTTGAATATTTCACCTGGGTCAAGGCTTGGGGTCATTACTGAATCAACACCAGCACTGGAAAAGGTAGCTTCATCTAAGTGCGAGGTTGATGAACCAGACTCATATCGTGCTGGTGTGTACATCTTTGGCTTCACTCCGCCATTTGCCTTTACTCCATTTGCGCCAGACCACACCAGAGATGTTGTTAGTGCAACACCTAACTCTCTTGATGGTGTTGGAAGATCTGCGAGTCTGCGACCATCAACTGTTTGAAGATAAGCATCAAATGGGGTTGGTTGGTCCAAACTTCCTAAACCAAAAAATGGGTCGTAGGCATCATTAGATAAGAATCCAAGCCCATGGCCAAGTTCATGAAGAAATACCGATTGCAGGTCGTACTCGCTGCCGGTTGGTACGCCGTCACCACGTGTATTCCAAGCAGCTGCAGAGTTAACCTGAATGATGATTTCGGGGTTTGCTCTATCTAAATCTTTTCCAGCAAGAGCGTTTGCCAAAGCTGATGGGTACCAGAGAGAGGAGTCAGGTGCTCCGGAAAAGGCGGAGAAAAAACTTCCGGGGCGAGCACTACCTAAAACGCCCCAGGAACTCGAACGGCCCCATGAAGCATCAACTGAGATAACAACAGATGATTTAAAGTTTGCAGCCCAGATATCGATAGATGCTTGGACCTCTTTCTTGGCCCACTCAGGAAAGTTGTTGTACTTAACTGAAAACTTAGATTTGATTTCAAGATTTTTGCTTCTGCTAGGAGCTGTTTGTGTTGTAGATGGTTCGGTACCTGCGTAGATATGTCCCCAGTTAGTTGCGGGGATTTGCTTGAAAGAAAGTGCAGGTGCGGAAGGCGCGGTGAGCAGTCCAAGAATTAATGCGCCAGCAAGGGCAAAAGGCCCCATTCTCTTGATACGCATCATGGCCAAACGCTATCAGGGCTCTCAGCGTGGTTTAAGGTCAGGGGTAGGAAATACCAATTCTCTATGCAAATTAACAGGCAGAAAGGGCGAATAAATGACCACTGTGACAATTTATAGCCGAACTGGTTGCCATCTTTGTGAAGATGCATTAAAGGTTTTAGAGTCATTGAAGCAAGAGTTGAATTTTGAAATCAAAGAAGTTTTGATCGATGGTGATGAAGAGTTACAACGATTGTATGGTGAACAAATTCCAGTTACACATATTGATGGAGTCCACCACGATTACTGGCGTGTAGATCCAGAGAGATTTAAATCTTCCCTTGAAAAACATCGTCAGCGTCGATAATTTTGTAGGAGTATCCCTGCTCAGCTAAGAAGCGCTGGCGGTTTTGTGCAAAATCTTGATCGATAGTGTCACGTGAAATAACAGAGTAAAACTTAGCTCCACGCCCATCTGATTTTGGACGAAGGATGCGACCTAAACGCTGCGCCTCTTCTTGGCGACTTCCGAAAGCACCAGACACCTGAATTGCGATCGTTGCATCGGGTAAATCAATTGAAAAGTTAGCAACCTTTGAAACTACAAGACACTTGATCTCGCCAGTTCTAAACTTGTTAAACAATATCTCGCGCTCTTTGACAGGTGTTTCACCTTTGATAAGAGGGGCTCCCAGAACTTCTGACAGTTCATCAAGCTGGTCAATGTATTGGCCGATGACTAGTACCTGATCATCTATGTGCTTCTCAACTAACGCCTCTACAACATCGCGCTTAGTGCGAGTGGTTGCACAGTTGCGGTAACGGTTCTCTGGCTCTGCAGTTGCATAGGCAAGACGTTCTGTTTCAGTCAGATTAACTCTGACCTCAATACATTCTGCAGGTGCGATGTAGCCCTGGGCTTCAATCTCTTTCCAAGGAACATCAAATCGCTTAGGACCAATAAGAGAGAAGACTTCGCCCTCCATTCCATCTTCGCGAACCAAGGTGGCGGTTAGACCTAATCGACGACGGGATTGAATATCAGCGGTGAAGCGGAAAATTGGTGCAGGTAGAAGGTGTACTTCATCATAAATAATCAAACCCCAGTCATATGAATCAAAGAGATCAAGGTGGGCGTACACGCCATTCTTCTTCTTTGTCATTACTTGGTAGGTAGCAATAGTGACTGCGCGAATCTCTTTCTTCGCGCCTGAATACTCGCCAATCTCATCCTCGTTCAAAGAGGTGCGCTTCAGAAGCTCATCACGCCATTGACGTGCTGCAACTGTGTTAGTTACCAAAATAAGTGTGGTCGCTTTTGCATGTGCCATGGCAGCAGCACCAACAATGGTTTTACCCGCACCACAAGGAAGAACAACAACACCAGAACCGCCATGCCAAAAACCTTCAGCCGCTAACTCTTGGTAAGGACGAATCTTCCAATCCTTTTGCAAAAGGTTGATCTCATGCGCTTGTCCATCTACATAACCTGCAAAATCCTCTGCTGGCCAACCTAGTCGCAAGAGAGATTGCTTAATCTGTCCACGCTGACTTGGTAGAACTGTGATTGTCTCTGCATCAATACGTGCACCTAACAATGGTGCAATCGTCTTTGCGCGAATTACCTCTTCAAGAACAGCTGTATCGGTTGTCACCAAAATCAATCCATGAACTGGATCCATCTCAAGTCGCAAGCGTCCGTAACGTGACATTGTCTCGGCAACATCGATGAGGATTGAATGAGGAACTGCGTAACGGGAATACTTAATTAAGGTATCGATAACTTGTTCAGCATCATGACCTGCGGCACGCGCATTCCATAAACCAAGCGGTGTTAAGCGGTAGGTATGAATGTGCTCGGGAGAGCGCTCTAGTTCAGCAAAGGGAGCGATTGCTCTACGACATTCAACTGACATTGGATGGTCGATATCGAGCAGAAGCGTCTTGTCGCTCTGAACAATTAGTGGACCATCACTCATTAAGTAAATCCTTTATTAGCGCGTTTAATAACTTGCTGCGATCTTCAAGGGTACTGATGTCTACCCATTCATGCGCGGCGTGAGCGCCATCTCCGACAGCTCCTAAGCCATCTAGTACTTGAGCCCCAGCGGCTGCAGCGAAGTTTCCATCGCTGGCACCTCCAACAGAGGCATGTCCTAGCGGTGGCATTCCCAACTCTTTTGCCACCTTTTCCGCACGCTCATACAAAGCCATCGTTGAGGAAGTTTCTAAAGGCGGACGATTGAAACCACCAGTAATTTCATATCGGGTGCCTGTGTTAACCGGCTTCAAACCCTTAATCGCGGCATCAACACGTTCAAGATCTGCCATTGAGAATGAACGGATATCAATATCAAGAACAGCTAAATCAGGAACGGTGTTGGTTGTATTGCCTGCATGCAAAGTTGTAGGCACAACTGTGGTTCCATGCTCTGGATTTTCCATTGCAGCAATTGCTAAGACCGCATGTGCAATTTCGACTGTTGCGTTAACTCCCTTTTCAGGCTCGAGTCCAGCGTGCGATGCCTTTCCATGAATCTTAACTTGGTACATCGCAGTACCTTTTCGACCTGTTTTAACCTTTCCATTAAGTGTTGCCTCTAAAACCAAAACAGCCTTTGCTTTTGCTGAAATTTCCTTAATGAACTCTTTGGTAGTTGCACTTCCAGTTTCTTCATCTGTAGTTGCAATAAGTGCAGCGCTTCCGGTAATTCCCTTCATCGCATACAAAGCTTGGATAAATCCAGCTTTCATATCAAATACTCCGGGACCACGCGCTGCATTGCCTTCTACCTGCCACACAGGTTCAAAGGAACCCTTGGGCCAAACTGTGTCTAAGTGTGCAAGTACAACTACATCTGGAGTTGCCGAACCCCACCAAAAGACAGGGCGACCATTTACTTCGCGGATATCTGCGGGTGTGCCTAAAACTCGTGTAGCAATTTGATTTGCAAGTGCTATTACATCGCGACATGACTGAAGATCTTCAGTTGGAGATTCCAACTTCACCAATGCTTCAAGGTCTGCCAACATGGGATAAGTCTATAGCGGCGCTACGCCTGTGATGCGGGGAATTCTGAAGGATTGAACCTCGCCCGTTGCATGATCCTTGGCAATTAAGGCTCCAGCGCTAATTCTGATGGGATCAATTATTCGATGAGTTACTCCACCATTGTTATCTGCATAGCCAATCGAGAGGGTTTTTTCCTCAGCGATGAATTGATTGAGTACTTCCATTGTTTCATTGGCGGTGGTTCTTGGTAATTGACCTAATGCTTCACTAGCTACTTGGCGCAGTTTAGATTGACGATGCGTAGATTTTTCACCGGTTCGTAAAACTCTAATTGCAGCAGCAATTACCTCTGGTGTTGGTGTCTCAATCTCACCAATGATTCGCGGAGGTCTTGGCTTTGCAATCGAACGGTTAGATTTCGGACCGGTAAGAATCATGCCGTTGGCAGATTCACCAGCAGGTAGATACCCAGCTTCTCGCAACACACGCATCGCATCAGTTGCATCCATATCGCAGATAACAACTTCAGGAGCAATCCTTCGCAATGAAAGTATCTCAAGTTTCTTATCATTCATGATTTGTGAAATCAGAGCGGTGTCTTCGCAGCGAATAAATGATGAGGTGTTACCAACACGAAGTTTTCCATGTTTCTTTGCAACATCTGCAATCAAGTACTCCAACGGTTGTGGCATTGGTGTCTTAGATGTTTTGATCAAGAAGCTTTTGATTTCATCGCCCGTTTTACCATGGTCTAAAGCTCGACGAATTGTTGCTTCAGTAAATCGATACACAGTTGCACCGCCACGGCTTTCAATCTCCGCCATCATTGCAAGTACTTGAGAGATCTCATGTTCTAGAGGTCCTGGAGCGATTGCAGTGTTATCGCTCTGAATCAAAATGTGATCTACAGTCTTTGGTAGATCTTCATTGATTGAACTCAGATCATCACCGTTGAGAAATTCAAGACCAAACTTAGAGATTGCTCCTTGCCCAGTAATGCCTAGCCATTCAGCCTCGCGTAGCGTCCACTCTGCCAACTCTTCTTGCAGAGATGAGTTTCGACGCACAGGTGCACGCCACAAGAGAAGCTCTTTGAAGCTACTCCACTCGGGTGCGACCCCTGGATTTTCACGCAATAGATCAAGGGTCAAAGCGCGCACGCGGGCTGCATTCACACGGTCAAGCTCTGGACCAAGTGCCGCAACATTCTTAGCTTCAGCTCGTCCTACTAATCCGCTTACTCTGGAGGTAATCAACCATTGCGATGCAAGCATCTGCCATCTATCTGCAGGGCTCTGCATTAACCAGATATCAAACTTATTGCTTGGCAAGATGCGCTCATCGGCATCGATACTTACAAGTGAGGCAAGGTAAGCGAGTTCAGTAATGAATGCGGTACATGATTCATCAACACCTAAGTGAGTTGAGATGACTTTGAGGTCTCTAACTCCTAAACCACCAGCACGTAATGCATCAGCTGGCTCATCAGCCCAGAAGTTAAGTAGCTCTTCAACCCAACGTAGAACAGTTGAGACATTGGCAATTGCTGCAAGATTGACTTGTCGCTCATCACGTTTACTACCAGTTAGCTTTGGTTCTGAAACGAATCGTTCCTTATGAATCTTTCCACCACGGAGATGAATAGCAACCTCGCGCGTCAAAATTACTGTTCGTTGATCAAGTGGAACCAAGAACTTCTTTTCTAAGAGCCAAGCAACTCCTGGACCTGGATTCTTAATGTCACCAACGCTTCCACGCGGAGGCCCCCACATCAGTCGTTCTAAAACTTTTTGGGCATCGACAGGTGCGTCGGCTAATTCAGTTAACTTCAACTTTGCCATTGATGCAGGACCAAGCCCTGCGGGTTCTGCGCCAATTACCTCACGCAGTTGTGTTGGAAGACGCATTCCATCATCTGATGGATAGATCAAACCAATCATTACTAAGTGCGCCAAGGCTGCTTTAGCCTCTTTTTCGGTGAGTGCAATGACTTGTTTCTCAGTGAATGGCTCATTTACTGAAGCAGCTGCTTCAAGCACTTGGTACTGCCATTGGTTGAGTGAATCAATCGCTCGAGCCAGGCTCGGAGCAGAGCATGCGCGTACTGCAAGAGATGCGATGTCTGAAGGAACTGGAGTAATCAGATCGGGGCGTGCATTGAAAAGATTTAAGAAGGCAGCATCATCAACACTACGTAGGTAGTCGGAGAAGGAGCGCATTTCCATAACTTGCCTACATTACTGGCATATTGGAAGTTCTTGTTAATTAGCCTCTTCGTTTACGCGGGGTAAGCCAGGTTCCTAGGGCTGCGAGACGAACAACCAAAGGGGAGATTGCTTTGCCGATAAAACGGGCTTTCCGGAAATCATGAATCGGCCAACCTTCAGCCATGGCACGTAAACTCAAAAGTGCATCAGGATTAATTGCCGATGGATGTCCAACACATTGCAATAGTGGTAAATCATTATTGCTATCAGAAAAAGCAAAGCATTCCTTTAAATCAAAACCTTTTTGTTGTGCAAGTTCCGTAACAGCAATTGCCTTTTCTTTTCCATGAAGCAATGGGCCATTCATTCGCCCTGTGTAAGTTCCTTCGCTAATTTCAGCTTTACTTCCTAGGGCACCCGTTAATCCTAAGCGATTTGCAATTACAATCGCCATATCTTCAGGTGCAGCTGTCACTAAATAAACATCAACACCTTCAGCAACTAAAGCTTGAGCAATATCAATTGTTCCTTGCCACATTGCAGGTGAGACGTATTCATCATAAATTTCTTGGGCAATCGCTTCGATATCTTTAACATTGTGGCCGCCAATGAAATCTGTGGCTGCATCTTGAAATCTTTGGATCTCTTCAGTGTTTTCCTTGCCCGTTAAGCGAAATCTCAGGTTGGCTAAAACAAAGCGGGAGATATCCTTCTTGGTGAAGTAACCACGCTGGTACATACCTCGGCCCAAGAAGTAAATTACTGAGCCACGAATAAGCGTGTTATCGACATCAAAGAAGGCAGCCCGTTTGCTCGTGAGTGCCATGTCACTACCTTAGCGAGAGCTAAGTACATAAGAGACGCTTTATGCTTTGCCAATGAGTTCGACGGTGCATGTAGTTCGCCATGGAGAAGTCCACAATCCTGAGAAGATTTTGTATGGACGTCAGCCTGGTTGGAGATTGTCTGAGCGTGGACAAGAGATGGCACAAACTATTGGCGAGTGGTCTAAGAGTTTAAATCTTGGCGCGCTTCATGTCTCACCCCTACAGCGAGCACAAGAAACAGCTGCACCTATTGCGGCTGCACACAAGATCGCAATCACAACTGATGAGAGATTGATTGAAGCTGCAAACATATTTGAAGGCAAGCCTTTTGGTGTTGGCGATGGTGTTTTACGTCATCCAGCTGCCTGGAAGCATTTATGGAACCCATGGAAGCCTTCATGGGGAGAGCCTTACGATGAGCAGATAAACCGCATGCTTGCAGCGATCTTTGCTGCACGCGAAGCTGCAAATGGTAAAGATGCAATTTGTGTTTCTCACCAATTACCAATTTGGATTTTAAGAAGTGCAATTGAAAACCGTCGCCTTCTGCACGATCCACGCAAACGCGAGTGTTCTTTGGCATCTGTAACAAGTGTTCACTTTGATGATGAAGGAATGATCTCAGGTCTCACATACTCTGAACCTGCTCGTCATTTACTGCCAGAGAAGAAGTAATGAAGAAACTCCTCGCTTTTATTGTGCTTGCACTTGCATTAACAGCATGCGGCGGCGGGGGAAGTTCTACTTCTGAAGAAAGTTTTGTTTCAGGTGATGGATCAACCACCTACATAAAGATTTCCGATCGAAAGATTGCACCTGCAATCACAGGTCTAACTTTAAAAGGTGAGAACTACACCTATGAAAAGGATAGAGTTGCAGTAGTTAATGTCTGGGCATCGTGGTGCTCTCCTTGTCGCGCCGAAGCGCCAACCTTGGTTGCGCTGGCTAACAAGTACACAGATGTTGCCTTTATCGGAATTTTGACTCGTGACAATCCTGCTAACGCTGAAGCCTTTGAACGCAGATTTAAGATCCCTTACCCAACACTTATTGATGACTCAATCCTTTTAGGGTTCAAGGGCTCCTTGCCCGCAAACGCCATTCCTACCACGGTAATTTTGGATGATTCAGGTCGTGTAGCTGCACGCATTTCTGGCGTAGTTACCGTTGCATCTCTTTCAAAGCTAATTGAAAAGGTCTCCGCAGAATGAGAGATTTCTTTGTAGAACAGATTTTTTCAGGCTTTGTACTTACCGCTTTTCCATTTGCCTTTATCGCTGGTGTAATTTCATTTCTGTCTCCATGCGTATTGCCTTTAGTTCCTGGATACCTATCTTTTGCTGCAGGGTTTTCAGTAAGTCGCGGAAAGGTCTTTCTAGGATCTCTCCTTTTTGTTCTGGGATTTAGTTTAGTTTTCATCTCCTACGGTGCAGTATTTGGTGGTTTAGGAAATCAGCTCTCAGCCAACGAAGAGTTAATCTCACGAATTCTTGGAATTCTCACAATATTTCTAGGATTTGTTTTTTACGGACGCTTTCCATTCTCACCAACGATTCGTCCGAAGATGCGCACTACAGGTGGATTACTTGGTGCGCCAATGCTTGGAATTCTCTTTGGTATTGGCTGGACACCATGTATTGGTCCGGCACTCGCAGCTGTACAAACTTTGGCCTTCCAAGAGTCAAGCGCGGTGCGCGGTGCGATTCTTTCACTTGGATACTGTTTAGGTTTAGGTTTGCCATTCATCCTTTCTGGATTGTCATTGGATAAATCTGCAAAGCTGCGCTCACTGATCTATCGCCGTGGTGATGTGATATCCAAGGTTGGTGGCATCTTCTTAATCACCATCGGTTTGTTGCAAGTTTTGGGTTTCTGGAGTCAGATTATGAACTCACTGCGAACACTTATCTCTGACTTTATTCCGGTGATCTAATGAGTCAACAAACCCAAATCCCTGAACTCGATAGCGTCGGGTTACTTCGTTACGCATGGCGACAGCTAACAAGTATGCGAACAGCGTTAATCCTTCTTTTAATGGTGGGTATTGCCGCTATTCCAGGTTCATTGGTTCCGCAAAGAACACAAAATCCCCTACAAGTAACCCAGTATTTCAAGGATTCCCCAGAGCAAGCTCGATGGATGGATCGCTTTTATCTCTTTGATGTTTATGGATCGCCTTGGTTTAGCGCTATTTACATCCTGCTCTTTATCTCACTCATTGGCTGCGTTTTGCCTCGCACCTTTGAACACTTCAAGGCAGCTCGCGCACTACCCCCAGCGACACCTAAGAATCTCTCTCGCTTAGAGCATCACCAAAGCTGGAGCGCTCACGGTAATGAACTTGATCTTGCCCGCGCTTGGTTTAAAGCTAAGCGCTTTCGAGTGCTGGAATCAGAGGGTTCGATTTCAGCGGAAAAGGGTTATACCCGTGAGACCGGAAACCTGTTTTTTCACTTGGCACTAATTTTGATTTTGCTGGGCATTAGTTTTAGCTCCTTGTTTGGAATGCGTGGAGAAGCAATTGTTAATGTTGGTGAAAGATTTGTTAACACAGCAACTAGTTATGACACATTAACTTACGGAAAGTTATATCGAGATTCAAACATTCCAGCATTCATGTTAACCGCCGATAAGTTTGTGGCTGAGTACAACGTTCAAACTAGTGCTCCTGAAGATTACACACTTAATGTTTCTCTACTTCGAGATGGTTCCTCAACTATTGAGAAGAAGATTATTAAGGTCAATAAGCCCATGACAATTGGAACAACACGTGTTTACTTGCAAGCCAATGGTTATGCACCTGTAGTCACAGTGAGAGATTCCAAGGGGGATGTTGCTTTCCAAGGCCCAGTAACTTTCTTGCCGCAAGATGCAAACCTACGCTCAATCGGTGCGATCAAAGTTCCTGATGCTGATCCGCAGATTGGTTTCTTAGGATCATTCCTTCCCACCTATGTTCGTGATGGAGCAAATGGCGGAGCAAGTGCATTTCCTAAGGCGCTGAACCCTCGATTGCTACTTTCTGTATGGAGCGGTGATTTAGGTTTGGACTCAGGAATTCCTCAATCTGTTTATCGAATTGATACAACAGATATGGTGCAGATTGGTTTAAAGGGTCTAAAGCCTGGTGAAAGCTTTGTATATGAAGGTGGATCAATAACCTTTGAAGGTTATGTGCAATGGGTAAACCTGAACTTTGTGGCAGATCCCGGAAAGCATCTTGCATTACTTGGAGGTATTGTTGCCATCCTCGGGTTGTTAGCTTCATTGTTTACGCGCAGACGACGTATTTGGATTCGCGTAGGAGATGAAATCGAAGTAGCAGCGCTAGCGAAGAATGCGGCACCTGGATTAGAGGTTGAAATGCAAGGTTTTGTGAAGATGTTAAAGGGAGAGAAATAGATGTCACGTTCATGGGCTTTTGCATCAAATTACTTGGTGTACTCAGCAATGGCTGTCTATGCGATCTCCTTCATCGCACACTTGATTGAAACCGCTTGGGCGGTAAAGGTTCCAACAGATAAGAACTCAACCCTGGATTACAAGCGCACCGAGAAAATCGCTCGAATTGCAACCGCCATGATGATTCTTGGATTCATACTTTTATTTGCAGGAGTAATTGCTCGTGGAATATCAGCTGGAAGAGTGCCATGGGGAAACATGTATGAGTTTTCAATTACCGGCGCATTAGCCTTCTCGGGTGCTTATCTCCTCGCCCTTCGAAAGTATGATCTTCGTTGGCTTGGATTATTAGTTTCAGTTTCTGTTCTCTTAACAATTGGAACAGCGGTTACAGTTTTGTATGTACCAAGCGCACCACTGGTTCCTGCGCTTAAGTCAGAATGGCTGGTTATTCACGTATCTGCCGCGATTATCTCTGGTGGAGTGTTCTTGCTTTCAAATGTTATTGCTAGCGCATATTTGTATTTGGATCGCGTGGAGCAAAAAGGTGAACGTCCAGAGTGGGCAAAGCGTCTTCCAGATTTAGAAACCCTTGATCAGTTGTCCTACCGATTAGTTGCATTTGTATTTCCGCTCTGGACATTTTCTGTAATTGCAGGTGCTATCTGGGCGGAAAGCGCTTGGGGTCGTTATTGGGGCTGGGATCCAAAGGAGACTTGGGCCTTCATTACGTGGGTTGCATATGCCGCATACCTACACGCACGTGTAACTATTGGTTGGCGCGGTCGCCGAGCAGCATGGTTATGTTTATTTGCTGGCTCCACATTTTTGTTTAACTATGTTTATGTAAACATTTGGGGAACTGGAAAGCACAC
>JACCDX010122773.1_pt1 | contig 14853 bp, 15 predicted proteins | sample 7449681 | NCBI WGS metagenome assembly JACCDX01 (sample SAMN15323450, study PRJNA562643) | freshwater metagenome | isolation source: river surface water | place: USA:Blue River Watershed | collected 2017-08-18
GCGTTATCGTATTTGGGCGGCGAAAAATCTGTACCAAATTATAACGTTATGGGTGTTGCCAAATCAGCCCTTGAATCGTCCGTTCGTTACTTGGCATCAGAGTTGGGTCCTCAAGGGGTTCGTGTGAATGCGCTGTCCGCCGGCCCAATTCGAACCTTGGCTGCAAAAGGGATCAGTGGATTTGATACCCTTCTGAAAATTAACGCCGCCCGGGCACCTATGGGCCGAAATATTACGCTTGATGAGGTTGGAAACGCAGGTCTTTACCTTTGCTCAGATTTGGCATCCGGTGTCAGTGGCGAGACGCATCATGTTGACTGTGGGTATCATTCCGTTGCAACCACCAAACAAGACGCCAAAATCATCGGTATCGATCCGGATAAAACAGAATCGTAACGGGGACCATTGGGATTTTTATTATATTGGCTGCGCCGATTTTTTAGGGCCGCTGGTGGCGCAGCCTACGACTTTTACGACCAACGATATGTATTTTTAGCTGCGGCGCTTAGTTTTTATACAATTCTAGCCGTTGTCCCGTTGCTTATTGTTATCGCATCCGTTACGTCTTTTTTACCCATCGAACAATTGCGTTGGGGCGATATTATCAACGTAATTTTTCCAAATTTAGTTATGAACACGGAATGGGTAGTCGATTTTCTAACCTACGAGTCAGGCACATACGGAATAACAGGATTTATTGCTGCTTATCTGACCTCTCAAGGATTGTTTAGAGCCTTGGATCAAGTATTGGCCACTGTATTTGACCGCCCTATTCGAAGTTTAAAAGAATACATTCGCCTGCAGTTAGTGGTATATCCGATCTTATTGTTGGGCATGATCACGTTGTACATCGGCGCAACCAGCGTATCTGAAATGATGATGCGATTATTGCTGCTACCGATTTTTCAATCCGGACTTTGGTATTATTTGGGAAGTATGTTACACAGGGCTACCACGTTTTTTGGTACCATTTCGATTTTTACAATATTGTTGTTGGTTTACCAGTATTTGGCCCCAAGAAAACATCCAAAATTTCGATACACGCTATTTGCAACAATCTACACGTCGGTGTTGTTTTACATTGTAAAGCGATTGTTTAGTTTTTATTTTTTACATGTTAGTAACGTTAGTAGCATATACGGCGCATTTAGCGGCGTGTTTGGGGTGTTGATGTGGGTGTTTATTGCATTCGACTTGGTAGTATATGGCGCTCGGTTTTTATATTGGATTGAAGCCGATCACACCTTACTTCGGTAGTCTGGTTTTGTATTGGGTATTGTGGGGCCTTTGGGGCCCCACTTTATTTAAGATGCTTTAAACGACGAAATAAAGTCACACAACGCATCAATCGCCGCATCGGTTTGGGCGTTGTATACCGAAGCCCGCAATCCCCCTGCTGACCGGTGCCCTTTTAATCCAACTAAACCAGCGGCTTCCGCTGATTTTACAAACTGAGATTCAAGGGTGTCGTCGTGGGTTTTGCTTCGGAATACCACGTTCATTTTTGAACGAGAGTCCAGGGCATTAGGACAATAGAATAAATCACTGTTATCAATGGTCGCATACAATCGATCGGCCCGATCTTGGGTTGCTTTGGTGATCCAGTGAATGCCACCGTTTTGCTGAATCCATTCGGTAACCAACGATATCATATAGATACCAAACGTTGGCGGTGTGTTGTACAGCGATCGATCGTTGATATGCGTGCGGTATTGCAACATGGTAGGCAACGAATCACTGGCCCGGTCCGCCAAATCGTTTCGTATAATCACGATGGTGACGCCACTTGGGCCAATGTTTTTTTGAGCACCTGCGTAAATTAATCCGAATTGAGTAACATCGATAGGGCTGGATAATATGTCCGATGACATGTCCGCAACCAAGGGCACGCCACCGGTGTTCGGAAATGCCCGCCATTGGGTGCCATAAATCGTGTTGTTAGAGGTAATGTGGACATAGGACGCATTGGAATTAAACCCAACATTGGTTAAATTAGGTAACTGGGTAAAGTTAGATCCTTCCCCGGACGCGACCACCCGATACTCCCCTAATTTTTTTAATTCAGCCATTGTTTTTTTAGACCACACCCCCGTGTTGATCATATCGACTGGACGTCCCATTTGATAAAGATTCATTGGAACCATTGAAAATTGTAGACTGGCCCCGCCTTGAAGAAACAAGACGCTGTAATCGTCTGGAATGTTCAGTAACTGACGCAACCCAGATTCGGCCTCGTCGCGTACTGCTTCGAAGGGTTTTGAACGGTGGCTTAACTCCATAACCGACATGCCAGTTCCTCTAAAATTGACCAGTTCTGCTTGGGCTTTTTCTAAAACGGCCAAGGGTAAAGCAGCGGGGCCGGCGTTAAAATTATGAATACGGGTTGGCATAGAGATCTCCTTAATTATGCAGTAATAACACGAATTGAATTGATACCATTTGACTGACCGATCGGAATCCCGGCGGTAACCACAATGGTCTCGTCACGACTGACCAAATTTAAATGAATGGCCTCTTGAACCGCAAGGTGAATCATGTCAGTCCACCGGGTAATATCATGAAATTGTCGGGGCATCATCATCGGGAGAACCCCACGATAAATAGACATTCTCTGACAAACCCGATCGTTGTCTGTCGGTGCAATGATCGGTGCACTCGGGTTAAATTTAGAAGCGATTAACGGGGTGCTACCTGAACTGGTAAACGACATAATGATGGCCGCATTATTTTCATCCGCAATTCGATCTGCGGCGGCACAAATTGAGACCGCCGTAGAGGGCCTTGCAAAGGTGCGGGGTCGTACCGTCGATTCCCGCTTTAACACCATCATGTGGCGGTCAGTCGCGGTGCAAATGTCGGCCATCACCCGAACCACGTTTACCGGATCGATTCCCGTGGCGGTTTCGCCTGATAACATAACGGCATCACATTCGTCGTAGATTGCGTTTGCAACATCTGATACTTCTGCCCGGGTCGCGCTTAAACTGCTAATCATGCTTTCCAACATTTGAGTGGCGACAATGACCGGTTTTAGCCGCTGGTTGGCTTCGTGAATTATCAGTTTTTGCGCTTTAGGTACGTTAGGAAGCTCGATCTCTACACCCAAATCCCCACGCGCTACCATAATGGCGTCGGCGGAATCTGCGATGTGGCCTATATTTTGAATGGCCTGTTGACGCTCGATTTTGGCAATGATCCGAATGTCATCGCCATTGTGTTTTGACAGCAGTTGCCGCAGTAACTGAACGTCTGATGCCTGAGATACAAACGACAGCGCGATGTAGTCAATACCTGCTGCAACCCCCGCGATGGCGTCTGAGATATCCTTTTCTGTAAGGGGTGAAATTTTAGATCGGGTGTGGGGCAGATTAACACCTTTTTTGTTTCCAATCGCCCCCCCCTGTACCACTTCAACATTGACTTTTTGATTTTGGGTGTCAATCACCCGAAGGTGAATTTTTCCATCATCGACAAAAATCATTTCGCCGGGCTTTACATCGTCTGAAAGGTTCGGCTAGGACACGGAAATTTCGGTATTGGTTCCGATTAGCGGTTCGGCTACGATGTTGAATCGGTCTCCTTTTTTAAATACCACGCTGTCGTTTTCCATTTTTCCGACGCGAATTTTAGGTCCTTGCAGATCTAACATGATCCCAACGGCTCTGTTGATCGCTTTTGCTGCGCTCCGAATTGCCAAAACTTTGTCTTTTATTTCGTCAGGGTCGGATGCGTGTGACGCGTTGATTCGAATCATGTCCACACCGGCTTTTAATAATGCCTGTAGAACATGCGAGTCTGACGATGCGGGTCCAAGTGTCGCGATAATTTTGGTTCGGCGGTTTAGGTCAGAGTGGCGTAGCATAAATTGGAACTCCCGAAAGCCTGTCAGAATAATGAGGTGACTATACCATGAAACTGGGTCTCAGATAATAGCCGGATCTGTGGGAAAAATGCCAGTTTGCAGTGTAGACTATTGGCGACAAGTTTGGGCGACAGTATCAAATATTGGGTGCCCGTTAAGGAGTGATCGAATGAATTGGATTCCAACTGATCGTAGGTTTGTCGATATTAAATATGAAAAAATGCCCGGCATTGCAAAAATTACGATTAATCGCCCCCAGGTTCGAAACGCGTTTCGACCGTTAACGGTTCACGAGATGATGCAGGCCTTGGAGGACGCTCGGTTTGATTCCGAAATTGGCGTTGTGATTCTGGCTGGCGAAGGAGATGACGCGTTTTGTTCGGGAGGCGATCAAAAAATTCGGGGCGATTCGGGGTACCGGGATGACAATGGGGTTCATCACCTTAATGTATTGGATTTTCAGCGCCAGATTCGAACTTGTCCAAAACCCGTGGTTGCGATGGTATCCGGATATGCAGTTGGCGGCGGCCAAATTTTACACATGATGTGCGATCTGACGATTGCCGCCGACAATGCCATTTTTGGCCAGACCGGTCCTAAAGTTGGGTCATTTGATGGCGGATTTGGTGCCAGTTATATGGCACGAATCGTCGGACAAAAAAAAGCGCGTGAAATTTGGTTTTTGTGTCGCCAATATTCGGCGCAGCAGGCCTTGCAAATGGGCTTGGTTAACACGGTTGTTCCGTTGGTTGAATTAGAATCTGAAACAATCAAGTGGTGCCAAGAAATATTGGCCCACTCCCCGCTTGCAATTCGATGCTTAAAATCGGCGCTAAACGCCGATTGCGATGGTCAGGTGGGTTTACAGGAATTGGCTGGTAACGCCACCATGCTGTATTACATGTCGGAGGAAGGGCAGGAAGGACGAAACGCCTTTGTTGAAAAGCGGCGTCCTGACTTTACTAGATTTGGACGAAACCCCTAAATGGCGCCAATTTATTGCCCCATCTGGGAGGGCGCCCAGCGCAGTCCGAACGGGTTGGCCGTTGTAGGCCCGGACGGCCAGTATTCCTACGATAAAATGAATCAACTGGTATCAACGGTGTCTGGAAATTTGGCGCGGTTTGGCATCAAGGTGGGTGATAAGGTTGGGTTTATCGCCACTCCGACGGTTGATACGGTAGCATTGTGTTTCGCGTGCTTTCGATTGGGCGCGATTGCCGTTCCCTATTCGGTACGGGACCCATTACCGGTGGCGCTATCTGAAATGAAACGACTTCAAGTGTCGGTATTTGTGTCGGACCCGTTGGGGGGCGATTCGACGCTTACGGTCGTCGAGTGGCCTCAGCTACTTACCCCAGATTATCCGCATCAGGTGAATGTAATGTGGGCACTCGAGTATCCCGCTATATTGATTCGAACCTCGGGATCGGGTGGGATTTCAAAATTTGCCTTATTATCCTTAGGTAATCTGTATTTTAGCGCGTTGGGCGTGTTAAGTCGTATTGACTTGGATTCTAATGATCGTTGGTTTGTTTCGGTGCCATTATTTCATGTATCGGGGTTAGGGATATTGATGCGTGCCTTTATCGCAACTGCTGCGATTGTGCTTCCTGACCCCAACAACACGTTGTTGGGAAACGCGGCTCATTTTTCTGCGTCCCATTTGTCCTTGGTTCCCACTCAGTTACAGCGATTACTTGAGGATTCCGCCTTTTATACTATGGCGTTTCAATTTAAAGCGATGATGTTAAGTGGGGCTGAAATTCACGCGGATTTGATAAGTCGTGCGCGAGCGGCTGGGTTACCATTGATAACCGGATACGGACTAACCGAAACGTCATCGGCAGTGACGCTGGGTACGCCAGATCCGATACCCGGAGATTCGGGTAAGCCCCTACCCTTTCGGGAGATTAAACTAAATGATGACGGCGAGATTTTGGTTCGGGGGAAAACCTTGTTTTTAGGATACTGGGTGGATGGTGATTTGGTTGTGCTGCCACTAACAGCGGACGGCTGGTTTCAAACGGGCGACCTAGGGCAGTGGGCCGGCGACCATTTGTTGGTTACAGGTCGCAAAAATGATATGTTGATTAGCGGTGGTGAAAACATCCATCCGGTGGAAATTGAAACTGCGATTCGAGAAGTTTTTCATCCGCGTCGCGTTTTAGTAAAAGGAATCCCCGATCGCGAATTTGGGCAACGACCAATTGCGTATATTGACCCGTTGGTCCCAATTCGCGAGTTTAGACACCGGCTAGCTGAGCACCTGCCACATTTTAAAATTCCGGATGCCGTATTGCCCTGGCCAATTGAATGGGAATCCAAAATGAAACTTTTAAGGAAAAATCGATAAACAATTAAAATTTAAAAGTCCAAACGTTCGAAAATAGAATCGGAATGGTAATTCAAACATTATTGGAGGTTGTTGCTCATGAATATAATATCTGCTGGTCGAATGGCATCCATCTATGGAAAGGGACTCCCTTCGAAGCTAACAGCGCAACCGCGATTTAAAAACTTTAGCAGTCGCCAATTAGTTAATGACACAAATATACAAAAATCGCGCGCTTGGCCCGTTTTAAAAAGTGTTGCGCTTTCGGTGCTTCAATTGCCGTTGACGATAAGCCAAATTACGTTGTGGGCCCATTCTGCGGTGGGTATGGAGAAAACCGGAACCGATTTAGGTGCTACTAAAACCCCGTGTGGGAAGTGCTATGTTCTATATCGTGCGATTACACCGGAAGAATTGAACATTGCATTTACGTCCGGAAAAGGCGCTTTGTTTGAGAGGCAAGATTTGGATCGTCCAGCGGACGGAATCGATGCTTTTTTACATATGACCCGCACCGGGTACGATGAAAAACGTGCCTATACATCATTTAGTTCGGTTAAGGCGTTGGCATATAAATTTGCAAATCAACATGGTGCCTATGGTGCCGTTGCAGAATGGCAAATTCCGGTCTCCTTGGTAACGGAGCATGGAAAACCCGGGAATGGCGTATTTGCTGAACTACTTCTTAGGACATCGGATTTGGATATTAAGATGATCAAAACCGTTGAAATACGCTTGGGCGACGAAATTAAATCGGCAACAAAGGCCGAGCAGTTTCTTTGGGCGGCGGCTGATTCGCCAATCCCTTACTTAGGGACTCACGATTTTAAAACGCCCCCTGCGGGTGTATTTGATATCCAAACAGATTCGGATCGCCTCAATGGAAAGCGATTATTGGATCAATTGGAGTCTGTTCCGGGTGGTTAGGCGATCTAATAGTGGCGATTGCGGATAAATAGGCTGCTGGATCGGCCTTGATCGGCATTAAATAGGTATGCTGCCCTTCATCCGTTGCGCCTTGAATTAATGCGGTTGCCAGGCGTGCGTTATAGTCTAAGTTCAGTTCGAAATCTGCTGGAAATACCACTTGGTTTACGGTTTCCCAATAGGTTCGATTTGCAACTGACAATACCGGTGAGATGCCAGTAAAAAAGTCAACCTCTCCAATTAGACTCCGATAATAAGCCGCAAATGATGCGTTAAAAAATGGCTGGCTAAAAAAGCCGTCTGCACCTGCTTGGCGCTTTTGTTGGCAGTAGGTAATTTCCCGTTGAAAATGAGAGCGATACGGATCCGTACCTGCAAAAACCTTGAGATCTGGAACTGAATCTTTAATCGCTGCAATAACATCAACAGGCGAAACCGGGTGGATTGGTCCCGACTTGGGTGTATCACCCGATATGATTAATACCCGCTTTATCCCGTTTTTTGCAAGTTCCGTCGCCAGTATAACGGTGTCATGTAGCGTGCGATCCATACAACGAATGTGCGGGATCGCATCTATTCCCAGATGTTGTAACGCAATACTGGCGTCGTGGCTTCTAATCGGTAGCCGTTTAACATCTGGGATATTAATCGCGTCAATAAACGGAAATCGTTCCTTTAACGTTAGGGCCTCGTCCAGCAGCGATTCGATGGATCTTGGAATTAATTCAAGTAAAATCATAGTGGGTAGGTAGCGTACTGGCTAACGCGAACGTGATCAACCGCGCGTCGGTTGCGCGGGGTTCTACACATTCGGTTAATGCTTAAAATGCCGCACTCCAGTTAGCATCATTGCAACACCGTGGGCGTTGCAGGCGTCAACAGATTCTGAGTCACGCTTTGATCCCCCTGGTTGCACAACCGCAACAATCCCAGCCTTGGCGGCAAGGTCGATCGAGTCGCGAAATGGAAAAAATGCATCGGAAGCCAATACCGCACCAACAGCATCTGCACCCGCTTTTTCAAGTGCAATTTTAACCGAATCGATTCGGCTCATTTGACCAGCCCCAACGCCTAATACCACACCGTTTTTTGCCACAACAATCGCATTGGATTTGACATGTTTAACCACAGAAAAAGCAAATTCTAAATCGGTTAATTGGTTTGGGGTAATGCCCACCTGAGTCACAACGTTTGTATCATTACCCAGGACACAGTCATCAATTTGTTGAACCAAAAAGCCACCCGGTACATGGCGGTAAGATAGCGTTGAGGGATCCCGTTCGTCGGGGTCTTGGGTAATCAAACGGATGGCGCTCTTTTTTTGTAAAATATCCATTGCGTCCACTTCAAATCCCGGTGCGATAACCAATTCAACGAAGGTTTTTGCGATTTGTTCGGCTGTTTTAGCATCCACAATCCGGTTTAGACCAATAATTGAGCCAAATGCAGACACCGGGTCTGACTCATACGCAGCCGTGTAAGCATCATAAATTGACTCGCCGATCGCGCATCCACAGGGGTTGGTGTGTTTTATAATCACTGCGCCGGGCTGCGCAAATTCTTGAACCAATTGCCATGCCGCATCCATATCCATGATATTGTTGTACGACAATTCTTTACCGTGATGTTGGGTAAAATTTGATAGTCCGTTGCCCCCTTTTACGTGATAAAAGGCTGCTGCCTGATGGGGATTTTCACCGTATCGCAAATCGGACGATTTTATTAATAACGGATTAAGTTGCGCGGGCAATCCGGTTGACGAATGAAGGGTTTTGGCTAGGAAATTTGCGATCATCACATCGTATTGCCCGGTGTGGGTAAAGGCTTCCAATGCCAACTGGGCCCGTAACGCCGCGGCGGTGTTGCCATGATTTTCTTTGATTGACGCGAGTACATCGGCGTATCGGTCTGGATTTACAACCACCGTCACAGATTGGTAGTTTTTTGACGCCGAACGAATCATCGACGGACCGCCGATGTCGATATTTTCGATGGCGTGGGCCAGCGTAACGTCCGGATTTGCGATTGTGGCCTCAAATGGATACAAGTTAACCACCACAATATCGATCAACCCAATTCCAAACTCGGTACAGGTGGTTCTGTGGGCGGGATTGTCACGAAGTGCAAGCAATCCGCCATGGATAAGGGGATGCAAGGTTTTGACGCGACCATCAAGCATTTCTGGAAACCCAGTGACCTCGTCAATGGGGGTGGCCGGAATTCCCGACGATTTTAATAATTGGTAGGTGCCCCCAGTCGAAATAATCTCGACCCCGTAAGAAACGAGTCCCGCCGCAAATTCAACAATGCCGGTTTTATCTGAAACACTAATTAATGCTTTCATAACGTTGCGTATCCTTTAAAAGTTATAGTTGGGCGTATGCAGTCGCCAATCCATCGATGATTTCGGGCAACAACTGATGTTCTTGCGTTAAAATGCGAGCGGACAGACTTTCTACCGTATCGTCTGGAAAAATCGAAACCCGACGCTGGCCTAAAATCGGCCCGTCATCCATTTGAGGCGTGACAATATGGACGGTACACCCCGATTCAGGTGCACCTGCCTTAAGTGCTTGGGCTTGGGCATCTAGGCCTTTAAATTGCGGTAGAAGTGAGGGATGAATATTAATGATCTGATTTTTAAATGCGCTGATCAATGTCTTGCCGACCAGTTTCATATACCCAGCCAGAACGATCAGATCGACTTCATAATGAAAAAAAATATCGATGAGTTTGGCTTCATAGGCAGCACGATTGGCAAAGTCATTTGGGTCAACCACAACATGGGGAATTCCATTTTTGGCCGCAATTTCCAATCCGCCTGCATCGGCGACGTTGCTAATGACGATTGACACCCTTGCCAAGGTGCATCTTTGGACGATTGCGTGAAGATTCGACCCTCTCCCTGAAATTAATACCCCTAATTTAAGCGTCACGCCACAGACACCCCACGAGGCCCAGATTCCACGCTTCCAATCCGAATCAATTGATCGCTTTCTGGTAAATCGACAGACGAAATGACCACAAATCCAATTCCCATGTTAAACACCCGTCGCATTTCGTCGGGCTCAACCCGTCCAATCAGTTGAATTTGGTGAAACACCGAGGGAATTTGCCAGGCACTCTCATCAATGCAGACCTGGCACCCCTCTGGCACAATACGATGGATGTTTTCAGCAAGTCCGCCACCGGTAATGTGGGCAAGGCCTGTAATGTGGCCATCAAAGGCGGACAAAAGGCCATGAATTTGATTAACGTAGATTCGGGTTGGCGTAAGCAGTGTTTTGTAGTCGATGCCATGCTGGTCGCATATCTCTGGTGTCAACACATGCCGAACCAATGAAAATCCGTTACTGTGAATTCCAGATGACGGTATACCATACACACGGTCGCCAGGCTTAATCGATTGGCCATCAATCATCTTGGATTGCTCAACAACACCGACAGAAAATCCAGCCAGATCAAACTCGCCAGGGCGATAAAGGTCGTTCATCTCGGCCATCTCGCCCCCAACCAACGCGCAACCCGATTGGATACATCCGTCGGTCATTCCTGATATCAAAGCCGCTGCGTGGTCGGGTACCAGTTGATGGCACGCGATGTAGTCTAAAAAAAATAACGGTTTTGCACCGCAGCAGATTAGGTCATTGACACACATCGCCACCAAATCAATTCCGATGGTATCAAAGGTTTGTAAATCAATTGCAATTTTAAGTTTTGTACCAACGCCATCGGTACACGATACCAAAACCGGTGATTGATACCCGGGGGGTAACGCAACCGGGGCAGCAAACCCACCCAACGACGAAAGAACAAAAGGGGTATGGGTACGCTGTACGTTTGCTTTTATAAGTTCAACCGCGCGGTTTCCGGCATCGATGTCAACACCTGATGATTTGTAATCCATAAGCTATCCTTCTTTATTTGTAGTTTCCCGGCGTCGAAACGCTAACGTGTCGAGATATCCTTGCAGTACAAACGCAGCCGCTTGGCTATCCACGATTGTTTTTCTTTTTTGCCGACTGACATCGGCGTCGATTAACGTTCGGGTAACTGCAACGGTTGATAATCGCTCATCTCGAAACACGATTGGACGTTGGGTATGTTGATGTAACCGCTCTGCCCATTGCGTAACCATGGCTGCTTTTTCGCTTTGGCGACCGTCCAAATGCTTGGGTAACCCTACCACAATTTCTGCGACATCGTATTCGATTACCAACGATTGAATCCGGTCAATTGCGTGCTCATCTGAAGGTATAAACGGGTATGGTTGGGCCGTTAAGCCCAAACCGTCTGATAACGCGACGCCAATTCGACGGTCGCCATAATCCAACCCCAAAATACGATTGATCACGAGTTCAACAGCGTCCAATTGGCTTGCAATGTTTCGGCAGCGACCGTCATTAGCGCTGGGTTGCCACCGCCTGATTGCGCCATGGTTGGCCGTCCACCACCTTTGCCACCCGTGACATTGGTTAGTTGATAAATCAGCGCGGGCGCTGTAATTGAACCTTGGTAATGCGTTCCTAATTTTACAACCCACTGACCGTTACTTCCTAAAACGACGATGCCACTGGGAGTGGTGTTGCATAGGGTATCTGAAAGGGTTTTAAGTCCTTGAATATCTAAATCACTTATTACGTGAATTAACACTGGCACGCCGGCCTGATCGATATATTGGGGGGCCAATTGACTGGCTAACTCGGTCGCGGCGTATTGGAAATGCTCTGAAAATTGTTTTTCAGCTTGTTTTGACGCGTGAATATAATATTGGGCTTTGTCTAATAACGCCTCAAGATCGAGTGATGCCCAGTCGGGTTCTTTGGATTCTAAATCAACCCCGATGTCGCGTAATTTATCGGCGATTCGTTTAAATTGCCTGTATTTTGCCGACGCAACAATTTGGGCTTTGTCTTTTTGAATCGTTCGAAACGTTGCATAGTTCTGATTACCTGTGATGGCTTCAATTCGCCGTGTTCCGGCCGCCACTGCGGTTTCGGAAACGATGTCAAACCGCTCGATTTCGGCGGTTTCACTGACGTGGGTTCCGCCACATAACTCTTTTGAAAATGCGCCGACTTCGATTACCCGAACAATATCGTCGTACTTTTCGCCAAATAGGGCCAATGCGCCCGATGCTCTTGCTTCGTCGATTGGCTTATAGGATGCGGTAACCGGAATGTTCTCGGCAATTTTTTCTTTGACGATCCGTGCAACTGCGTCCAGTTGATCGGCGGTTAATGCCGCATAATGAGAAAAATCAAAACGAAGCCGGTCGGTATCAACCAAGCTGCCAGCTTGAGCAACATGGGTTCCCAACACCTCTCGCAATGCGGCCTGTAACAAGTGAGTGGCTGTATGGTGCCGTGCCATGGCTAATTTTTCAGCAGGATCGCTTACAATCCGCGCCTCACCACCCATCGGCATTTCGTTTGGGTGAGCGGGGTTAAGCTTCACCGCTTTTCTTGATTGAGCACGTTGGGTGGCTAAACGCGATTCAAACGTTGTAATGTCAACCTGTAATCCCCGCTCTTTGGCCATTAACTGGGTTAAATCCAAGGGGAATCCATACGTATCATACAATTTAAAGGCGTCGTCACCCGAGATTTGATCGTCATGACGGGATTGAATTCGATCCGCAACCGATTCAAATATCGATATCCCAGAGTCTAAGGTTCTAAGAAAACTTTCTTCTTCTGCGTGAATCAACGCCTCTATAAATGCCTGACGATCGCGCAAGTATTGATAATGGCCACCTAAGGTTTGAATCAATGGCGCCACAAGTTTGTAGATAATAGGTTCCGTCACGCCTAGTTTTCTTGCGTATCTGGCAGCCCGGCGCAATAGCCGACGAAGCACATATCCCCTACCCTCGTTGGCGGGCAACACATTGTCTGCAATCGCAAAAGACAACGTGCGGACATGATCGACAAGTACCCGGTGAGGCATGCCGGATGCGTCAGGGAGATACGATGTGCTGGTTAATGATTCGATTGCCTGAATTGACGGTACAAACAAATCGGTTGCGTAGGCTGAGTGGGTATTTTGTAAAAACGCCGCGATACGCTCTAGCCCTGCACCGGTGTCGACATGGGTTTTTGGAAGCGGGATCAACTGGCCATCGACTTGACGATTGTATTGAATAAAAACCAAATTCCAAAGCTCAACGTATCGGGCACAGTTTCCATTGACGGAACACGTATGAGGGGTTCCAAATCGATCACATGCCTCAGGTCCAAGATCCAAGTGTATCTCAGAGCATGGCCCGCAAGGTCCTGTTTCCCCCATTTCCCAAAAATTATCTTTTTCGTCAAATCGCAAGACGTGATTGGGATTAATCGTCGTGTTGGTTTTCCAAAGCCTTTCACTTTCGTCATCGGTACGATATACCGTGGCGTATAATCGATCCGGTGGCAATTTAAATTCTTGGGTAAAAAGTGTCCATGCCCACTTGATGGCATCTTCTTTGTAATAATCGCCAAACGACCAATTTCCCAACATTTCAAACAGTGTTAAATGGGTATGATCAGCGCCAACATCTTCTAGATCGTTGTGTTTACCTGACACCCGAATACATGGTTGAGCGTTAACTGCTCGGGAATAATCCCGTTGACCGATACCCAAAAACACGTCTTTGAACTGATTCATTCCGGCGTTTGTAAATAACAACGTTGGGTCGTTTTGTGGCACTACCGGACTTGCAGAAACTGGCGCATGCCCATTTGAAACAAAAAAGTCGATAAAAATCTGTCTAATCGCGTGACTGTTCATAAACCCGTTTAAAACTTCCAATTTTTTTAATGACATTTATCCAATTGCGCACATCCGTTACCATTTCGACTCGCCGGATGATATGACGTATTTCAATTGCAATTCGAATAAGTTGAAAAACAAACACCGACAGGGCGAGTAAAAACAGGCTGCCAAATCCCAAGATTCCAATTTTTAATAGGTATAGCCAATCCATCAGCCGTGAATCTCGTCGTATTGGGCACCATCTTTTTTGTCAATCATTTTGCCGATTTTATTAAATCCGGTTTCGATGGCGTACATGGTTTTGGAAATCATTTCATCTGTTTTTTCTTTGGTTCCAGCCAAAAGTTGGCCTTTTTTGTTTTTTAGTTCTTTTAACTTTTTTCGTGTTTCAGCACCTGATTGAGGGGCAAACAAAAGTCCAAACAACGCGCCTACTGCTGCACCCAGTAGAATACCTTCTAAAAAATGAGATCGGTTATTCATCGCGCACTCCTTATATGGGATATGGTGTATTTTTCGGCCAATAGTTTACCAGGCCCCCGCTAGAAATGCGAACAGGGATGAAGAATCATCCCTGTATTGCTGGCCTTAAACGTTATCGTTGGCGTGTGGGTTGGGATTGGGGATGCGAAATTCTGGATCTAAAGGGAGTAAACTTTCATATAGTCTTTGACCCCGAGTTGCTTGCGGATCGCCTATTATAATATCGACTCCAATTACTCGGTTGATGATGTCAGCTCTAATGGCCTGTGGCGTTACTGGAGGATTTTCTGCGTTGCTGAACGCTACGATTATATCCGCAGCCCGACGGATTTTATCTGCATCTCCCAGATTTGGGTCGACTCTCGCGACGTAATCTGCCACGAACATTGCAATAAGGTTTGCAACCTGGGTGTTGAGCGTACGCTTATCAACCGATGGAAACAGTCGTTTTAGATAATTGTTATGTAGCTCATTTCTCGCATTACGCAAA
>JACCDX011903866.1_pt1 | contig 14853 bp, 13 predicted proteins | sample 7449681 | NCBI WGS metagenome assembly JACCDX01 (sample SAMN15323450, study PRJNA562643) | freshwater metagenome | isolation source: river surface water | place: USA:Blue River Watershed | collected 2017-08-18
AAAGTCAATGTAGCAATGTCAATGTTTGCATTAGTGCCCACAGGTATAGATCGATTGCTGAAAGTTAGCTGAGTTAGGTCAACAGTGCTTAAACTAGTCCAGTCGATGTAATTGTCAGTAGTTTGAATATCTAAGCTAGGATTAAACAACACTAGGATTTGTTCTAAGATCTGTAATTTTTGATCAGTGCTGGTTGACCAAATGTCTACTTTAAAACTGGCCTTGTAGGGAGTAGGCATTAGCCTTTCAACAGTGTATTGATGGCCTTGACTACTGGTATACGAATCAGATAAAGGATCATACTCTCTTTCTCTGATGTTTAATTTTCCAACATAGGTAGCATCGGATAGTCGTGTTCTATCTAATTGGAGGTCATTTAAATAGACTGCCATCCTTGGAGCAGCAGCTAATTTATTTTCACTGTTGTCACCTATGATGCTGGCAATCTGTCGATCACTGTCCCCATATAACACAGGAACTCTGACCAGCGTTCCATCGCCATATTTCACACTGAAATTACTTAACAGTCTAATGACTTGAGTAATATATCTTCTAATCTGGCCATCGTAAAAATGTAACATTATAAATCAGCCTTTGGTTTAAGTGCTTTAGATAGACTTGATCTTTGATCGTCGGCTGTAGAATACAATGTCCATTCAATGCGTTGACCCACTGTTATTGGATCTAGAATCTTAATAGCTAAGAATCCTGATTGATTTAAAATAGAAACTTTATCCTGAGGCATTATTCCTCGATCAATGATAATTTTTGCACCATATGCACTGTTATATGCGGTTCTAGTAGTAATTATACCAGTTGTTCTATTAAATGCACTGGTCTGATCAGTGACTGCAAATGTATTTGTAGTTTTAGCAATAAACACATCGCTGGTAATTTTATCAAAGAATGCTTTGTCAGTGTTGTTAATAAATCCAGTCTTAAGTGTTTGACGAGTATCTGTATTAGTTAATGTATGACGTTGCATGTCTTCGTACTTGACCCATCTGTTGCTGGTAAATCTAAACAATCTGTTTGGCAAAAAGTCTGTGCGTAGGAAGAAATCGCCTTCAAATGGATTTACAGGGAAGTTAATTCCATGACCAAAGTTTACACCATTTGGTGCAACACCATCTTCGACCATGTAACCACTGTAGCCTTCTCTGTCGGGTCTTTCTGCAATTCGACTAGTGTCTAGATTAGTCATTGATGCATCTAGGTTGGTCTCATCCACAGTTTGTAATCTTGGATTACCGGCATCGTCCACAGCCAGTGTGTAAAATTGTCTGGTCTCAAATCCGCTCTTAGGTGCATCGGCTTCTGCTTGAGCAATTACAGCATCATTGATTTCTAAATCTTTGGCTTTGGTGCTTAGAATATCTTGCAGGGTATTACCAGAATACACGCTCCACGCAGATTCATCTGGAGGAGTTAATGTAGTTCCATTAGGGCTGTTAAATCCTGGTATAACTTGATACAGTACGCCGTTAAGTCTAACAATTTGTCCAGAATAATATTCTGTACCGTCTACATGATCTCCTACAAACTTGTCTAGATCTTCGCCTGTAGGTTTAGTTAATATGTCTGCAAATTGTTGACTGTCTATGACCTTCTTTAATTTTAATCTATAAAGGTGTGGATACCACGTTTGACTAAAACCTTCACTGGCACGGCCTACGTCTTCAATGGAATAATATCTAGGTAAACTAACATCAAACCCATTGAGTGCAAATTCATCTTTTAAGTGAGGCAATTCGATAACGTCACCGCTGAGAGGTTTTCTACCAACTATTTTAATCCAATCATTGATATGCACCACCATCATGATTAGGTCAGTGTCAATAAAAATACCAAATTGACTTAGATTAAAATCAATATTTTGTACTTGATAATGACCTCTACATCTATAAATGTCCGGGTCATATTTGCGATCACGATTTTCTAACAGTAACAAGTCTTGTATGTTTGTCGGAGAAATTTCGTTATACTGCGGTTGATCAGCAGTAGCATTTGCATCCGAAGGATTTTTTGGACCCAAGTATTTGTGTACATACAGGTCAGTGCCGCCTACCTGAAACATCTCAGAAATTTGGCGATCTATGAACTTGTAGTCGTTGCCCTTTTCGGGACGGTAGAGTGATAATCGTGGCATAATACATATTTAGCGGGCATAAATATACTTGGAGAATACAATGTCTGAAAATAGCAATCTTGAAGAACGACAAAAAGTCTATGATTACATACGTGCTATGCTAGGTAACGGCATGGTTGACGTTGAGCTAGACCCTATTCATTACGAAACTGCATTAAACAAAGCACTAACCCGTTTTAGACAGCGTAGTCCAAATGCCGTAGAAGAAAGTTACAGTTTTTTAGAATTTGTAGAAAACCAAAACGAATATCGATTACCTGACGAAATCATCGAAGTTAGGCAGCTTTTTAGACGCAGTATTGGCAGTAGATCTGGTTCAGGAAGCGGCGGTACACTGTTTGAACCATTTAACTTGGCCTATACAAACACCTATTTGCTCAACGGCACAATGTTAGGTGGATTATTGACCTACGAATTGTTTGCACAATACCAAGAACTAGTGGGTCGTATGTTCGGTAGCTTTATTGAATATCATTACAACCCTAATACTCATGTTCTTCGAGTATTACAGCGACCATTTGCCGCAGGTGAAATTATCTTGATGAGAACCTACAATTATCGACCCGATTGGACGTTGCTCACAGATTTATATGCCAAGCAATGGCTCTACGATTATAGCCTAGCAGTGGCCAAGGGCATACTAGGAGAAGCACGTAGTAAGTTTGCTCAAATTGCTGGACCTGGCGGAGCTGGTGGTTTAAACGGCACTGATCTTAAGGCTGCATCTAAAGAAGAAATGGCTGCATTAGACAAAGAATTGGAAACATTCGTTTCTGGCGGCACTGGCTATACATTCATTATAGGTTGACCTAGTACTAAAAACTTGCTAATATATAGTATCTACGGAGACTATATGATCATTGGCATTTGCGGTTTTATTGGCAGCGGTAAAGACACTGTTGCAGACTATCTGGTTAATTTCCACGAGTTTAGAAGAGAGAGTTTTGCTTCAACTCTCAAAGACGCGGTATCAGCAGTATTTGGTTGGGATCGAATAATGCTAGAAGGCCGAACCAAGGAAGCTCGTGAATGGCGTGAACAAATAGATCCGTGGTGGGCAGAACGCCTGGGTATGCCTAACTTAACACCTCGCTGGGTCTTACAGTACTGGGGCACGGAAGTATGCCGTCAGGGATTTCACGACGATATATGGATTGCTAGTTTAGAAAACAAGCTACGCAATGCCAAAGACCACATAGTAATTTCAGACTGCCGTTTCCCCAATGAGATCAAAAGCATTAAGAATGCCGGTGGAAAAATTGCCTACGTAGAGCGTGGTCCTCGTCCACATTGGTATGATATTGCTAATCAAGCAAACAGAGGCCAAGAATCTGCAATCAAGTGGCTCAAAGAAGAAAAGATTCACCCTAGCGAGTGGGCCTGGATCGGTACAGAATTCGACTATACATTAAACAATAATCACTCAATTGCTGATCTTTATGCAGAGATTAAAAATCTGGTGACAGATCGCCCTGCCTCCACTGCACACCCTCTTTGTGTAGAAGACGCTGACAGTTTGCACATACTGTCTTAAGATTACTGATTCGAGTATTGTTTAAATTTCCGTCTATGTGAAAGACGTTAAACTGTTCTCGATGTTTGCTTTTGAAACCACACTTGTCGCAGATACTTTTCATGCGATATCCCTCTTGATACCATCTAGGTATGCCTTTGACAACCCCGTTATATCGTAGACAAGATTCGCACTTGCTACGATAATAAATTCTACCGTTTTTACGATAATTAACCGCGGCTGGCCGTAGCCCGCAACTGCATAATGGTCTATTCATGCAGTATTTATTGCCCTTTTTGGTCCCTTTTTCGACTATATTAGAGCCCTGTTTTTAGTATCTTTGGGTAAATAAAAACAGCAAGACTCTTAGGAGATATTAAGATGGCATTATCATCACCCGGCGTACAAGTCAGCGTAGTTGACGAAAGTTTTTATACACCAAGCGAACCAGGTACCGTTCCGCTGATTGTTGTAGCTACTGAAGCAAACAAACAAAATGGTGCAGGCACAGGCACTGCTCCAGGTACATTACCAGCAAATGCTGACACAGTCTATTTAATGACCAGTCAGAAAGATCTAGTTGATACATTTGGCGATCCAGTTTTTAAAACTGACGCAAGTAGCAATCCTATCCATGCCGGTGAACAAAATGAATACGGACTACAAGCAGCTTACAGCTTCTTGGGAGTAAGTAACAGAGCGTATGTGTTACGTGCAAACGTTGACCTAGGCCAGTTAACTGCAACTGCAGAAGCTCCTAGTGCTAATCCAGAAAACGGCACATATTGGCTAGACACAAACAGCACCAAGTGGGGTGTGTTTGAGTGGAACAGTGATGCTGCCTCAGTTGGTGGCAACGGTCAAAAGTTTGTTAACAAAGTTCCGTTGGTTATTACTGACACTACAAAGGTTGTAGACTTTGTAGGACAAGACTATACTCCAAAGGGATCAGTTGGTGCAGTTGGTAACTATGCAGTAGTAGCAGTTACAACTACATTGGCATTGTGGTATAAGAATCGTAGTGGCACATGGGTACAAGTAGGTAGTACTGATTGGTTCAACAGCTGGCCTGTTGTTGCTGGTACCGCAAGCCCAACTAGTGTTACTGGTACTATTACTTTCACAGTTGACGGTACTACATATCCTTCGCTCAACCCATCCGGTGCTTCATTAGCAGCAGTAGCAGCCTTGATTAACGGAGCAGGTGTTGAAAGTATCAGTGCTGCTGTAGTTAACAGCAAATTAGAAATTTACAGTGATGGTACAATTGGAACAGCCGCAGAAGACAGCTCAACTAGCAATACTATCACAATCGGTGGTACTGCACTAACATCTTTGGGAATTACAGCAGGTGATTATCTTGCACCAAGATTGTTAATTCAACCACACACTACAGTACCTGACTACAAGCGTTCAGATAACCTAACAACTGTAATCGGTCGTCCTACAGGTTCTGTATGGGTTAAAACAACAACTCCTAACCTTGGTGCTAATTTAGTTACCAAGCGTTTCAACAGCACAACTAGTGCTTGGGAAACAATTACAACAGCATTGTATGGAAACGGTGCTGCCGCACTAGCAGGTTTAGACAGCACTGGCGGCGGTATTAATTTACCAGTCGGTACATTGTACGGTAAGTTCAATGTAGAAGAAGAAAATGGTACTGATCTAACACCAAGACTAGCAACATTTAAACTTTACAGAAGAAATTCAACCGGTGCTACAACAATTACCAGTTCTGCTGTTGGTGCATCGACATTCTCAGCAGGTACATACTCACTAAGAATGGCAGAAAGTCTAACAGGCGATGATGCATTTAGTTCAGATGTTGTTATTTCTTTCACAGCAGCAGGTAGCGTTGATGATGCAGATGATTTTGCTAACGCTATTAACTCAGCAGGTCTAGTAAATGTTACAGCCAGCGTTGATAGTTCTAACAGAATTGTTATCTCTCACGCAACAGGCGGCGACATCTTAATCGGTGAAGGCACAGGCACACCTTTCAACAACATCTTTGCAACTAGTGGTGTAAACTTAACTGCTAACTTGTACGATGCAGCAACAGGTGATGCTAACCATGACTATATTGCTAGCCAGTGGAAAGCACTATCATACGAAGCCAGTGCAACAGAAGTTACCGCACTAGCAGCTGATCAGCAATTATGGTATAACAGCATTGTTGACGAAGTTGACGTATTGATCAACGACGGAACAAACTGGGTAGGTTATAGAACTCTAACTAGTCCATTCTATGCAGTTAGCGATGGCGATAAAACAGACCCAGCAGGTCCAATTGTAAGTGCCAGCGAGCCAACAGAGCAAAGCGATGGTACTGCATTGAAGAACGGTGACTTGTGGATTGACACTAGCGACTTAGATAACTATCCAACAATTTACAAATATAACAGTTCTTTACCAGCTAACAACCGTTGGGTGTTAGTAGATAAGACAGATCAAAGCAGTGAAGACGGTGTATTGTTTGCCGATGCACGTTATAACACTGCTGGTGCAAACAGCGACGAAGCAGCTCTAATTTCAGACTTGCTAGCCAGCAACTATGTAGATCCAGATTGTCCAGATCCAGCACTATATCCAAAGGGTATGTTGCTATGGAACCTACGTAGAAGCGGATTTAACGTTAAGAAGTTTGTACGTAACTACATCGATCTAGGTTCATATAACACTAGAGTTGGTTCTGCTCCTGGCGAGTACATGAGTGCATACTACCCACATCGTTGGGTCAGCGAAGCAGCGAACCAAGCAGATGGTTCAGGTACATTTGGACGTAAGGCACAACGTGCTGTGGTTGTTCAAGGCCTACAGTCTGTGATCAACAGTAACCAAGAAATTCGTGACAGTGACAGCCGTATATTCAACTTGATTGCTTGCCCTGGTTATCCAGAGCTAATCGGCGAAATGATCACTTTGAACTACGATCGTGGTTTAACAGCGTTTGTGGTCGCTGACACACCAGCACGTCTATCCAGCGATGCTACAAGTTTGTTAGCATGGGGTAACAATGACGGTGGTGCAGCACAAGACGATGACGTTGGAGCAGTTAGCTTCGACGAATACATGGCCATGTACTATCCATGGGGCTTCAGCAGCGACAATTTTGGTAACAACATTGTAGTTCCTCCAAGCCACATGATGCTAAGAACTATCAGTTTGAACGACCAAGTTGCTTATCCATGGTTTGCCCCAGCAGGTACACGTCGTGGTGGTGTAACAAATGCAACATCAGTTGGTTATGTAACCAGCGAAGGCGAATTCAAGACTGTTGCTCTTAACGAAGGACAGCGTGATACACTAGCCAGTGTTAAAGTTAATCCGATGACATTCTTGTCAGGTGCAGGATTAGTTGCATTTGGTCAGTATACTCGTGCTAGAAACGCTAGTGCACTAGACAGAATTAACGTGGCACGTTTGATTGTATATCTACGTAGACAATTAAATCTATTGGCCAAGCCTTACTTGTTTGAGCCAAATGATAAAGTTACTAGAGCAGAAATTAAAAATGCCTGCGAAAGTTTGATGCTTGAATTAGTAGGTCAACGTGCGATCTATGACTTCTTGGTAGTATGTGACGAAAGTAACAACACACCAGCTAGAATTGACCGTAACGAACTATACGTAGACATTGCTATTGAACCAGTTAAGGCTGTGGAATTCATCTATATTCCATTGCGTATTAAAAATACTGGCGAGATAGCTGGTCTATAAAATAGATAAATAATACGACGGAGATAACAAATGTCAGTATCAACACTTTCTAGATTTTCAGTACCAACAGGCGGTGCCAACACCAATGCAACAATGTTGCATCCAAAGTTAAAATACAGATTTCGCGTGTATTTTGAAAACTTTGGTACAGGTGCTGCCGGTGATAGTTTTGAATTAACAAAACAAGTGGTCAGCTTTGCTAGACCAACAGTACAGTTTGAAGCGATTGAACTACCAACATATAACTCAAGAATTTATGTTGCTGGTCGTCATGCATGGCAAACTGTTCAATGCACACTAAGAGATGATGCTACCGGTGCAGTATCTAAAAAGATTGGTAGCCAAATCCAGAAGCAATTTGACTTCTTCGAGATGTCAAGTGCTGCTGCTGGCGTAGACTACAAGTTCACAACTAGCTTTGAAATGCTAGACGGTGGTAACGGTGGTAACGAAGCAATCGTTCTTGAAAGATGGGAACTATATGGTTGCTACGTGGAAAACGTAAACTACCAAGAAATGAACTATGGTACTAACGAAGCTATGACAATTCAAATGACATTGAAGTTTGACAATGCTGTTCAAGTTGGTGCTGCAAGTGCTGGTGTAGGTGTTCAGGGTATTTACTCAAGAACAACTGGTGCAGTTTCTACAGGTGGCGGTGCTACTGCTTAAAGTTAGCATTAACTATAAAAAGGCCGATTTTTTCGGCCTTTTTTTACGACATAAATAATATTATGGCAAATAAAGTTAACGGTTTTTTTACAAATAGCACATCCACAAATCTCCGCGATTTTCAACATGCGGCTAGATTGTTTTCTGATGATACATTTAGACTAGCTCCTAAACACAAACATCTTTTTCACGTTAGTTTTCAAATTAATCCGTTGGCCTATTCATTGCCTTCGATGCTGTTACAAAATCCCAACGAGATTAATCTTCTAGTAAAAAATGTAACTTTGCCTAGTTTTAATATCAATGTTGAAACTGTCAATCAATATAACAGAATTAAACAAGTACAGACAAAACAATCGTTTCAACCAGTGACTATTAAATTCCATGACGATAATTATGGAACCATACATCGACTATGGCAAAACTATTATACCTACTATTATGCAACTCCTGGTACATCTTTTGTTGTAGGTAGCTATGCAAGAAATGCCATGAAAAATGAAGTGGCTAACAGATATAAGTATGGTTTAGATAACGGCAGCACTGTGCCATTTTTTAACAACATTGTTTTGTATCAAATGGCCAAACAACAATATGTAAGTTACACTCTAGTCAATCCAATTATTAAATCATGGTCTTTTGACACTGTAGATTACGGTTCGGGACAACCTCAAGAAATTAGTATGCAGTTAGAATACGAAGGATTGTATTTTGGAAACGGCAAAGTCACTGAAGGTGATCCGCAAGGGTTCTCTCTGCAACACTACGATAAAACGCCTAGCCCTAGTAAAATTGTCACAGCAAACAATCGTAACACAGGCGGAACAACACCGTTCGGTGATACCACTGACAGTAAATTTTTACAACCACCTGTGGATTTTGTAGCCAATGCTATTACAACTGTAAATAGCTATAACAATGCCAAGACAACCACACAACGTGGTCTAGCAGCAGAAGGACAAAAAATTATCAGCTCAACACTGTCTAATACCATAGGCAATGCCAGCACAGACACTGAATTGCAAAGAACCGGTGGGCTTAATAAGATTGTTATTCCAACTCCTGCAACATCTAGGCCTAGTACAAGAGCCACACCAAGGAATTTAGAATGAGTAGTTTACCGTCGTCAGCAACCACACCCAATGATTCTAGCACTGCTGTAAAAACTTTCTTTGACAGTTATTTTTTATCGCAGATATCTTTTGCTGCCAACGAAATAGACGCAGTAGTTGGATTTTTTACCAAACGTGGATTTGAAATAGATGCAGCTCGATCTACAGCAATCAGCATATTAACTCAGGCAAAATTTGAAAATGTTAAACCATTTGCAGTCATTGACACCCTTAAAGGATTAACTGACGTTCAGCTCAGCAGAGTAGTAGCAGAAGTTCTTAATAATAATAGACAAGCAACAAGTGCACTAGGTTATAGTTTACCTTTTACTCAGAAAAATTTCGAAGCAAGAAATATTAAGCCATGAGTAAATTTGCTAGAGGTAAATTTGTTCCAACACGACCGGACAAATATGTAGGGAATAAAAGTCCTACATACCGCAGTTCGTGGGAATGGGCCTTTATGCGATTCTGCGATAACAACGATAATATCTTAAAATGGGCCAGCGAAGCTGTGCAAATCCCATACAGAGATCCTTTAACTAATCGTAACACAATTTACATACCTGATTTTTTTATTCAGTACATTGACAAAGATGGCAAAATGTTAACTGAGCTCATTGAAGTAAAACCAGCTAATCAAACCCTATTAGAAAAAGTTGGACGCAGTAGAAACAATCAATTACAATACGTAAAAAATCAAGCTAAATGGCAAGCAGCACAAGCGTGGTGTAAGCATCAAGGGATAAGATTTAGGATCTTAAATGAAACCGACTTATTCCATAACGGTGCCAAAAAACGATAAGTAAAAGTATGAAAAAACTTGAAGAAATTCTAAATCTCCCTGAAAACAAAAAAGAGATTAAGAAAGCTGATAAAGATAATCTACCAGTAGAATCACAGGCTTTGCTACGTGATATCAGTGAATTTGATAAAATTTCTGCGGCACTACCCCAAGTCAAAGGTCTTGGAGATGTCAGCGACAAAGAATTAGATGATCTAGCCCAACGTGCTACAGATGCCTATGATGACTTAATGGATCTAGGCATGAATGTAGAAGCACGATACAGCGGCCGAATTTTTGAAGTTGCGGGCACTATGCTAAAAAACGCCATAGATGCAAAGTCAGCTAAGTTAGATAAAAAATTAAAAATGATCGAGTTGCAATTAAAAAAACAACAGATCGATCAAAAAGCAGGTCAAGAAGATACTGCTATACAAGGACAGGGCGTGATTATATCAGATCGTAATAGCCTTATTGAAAAACTAAAGAATATGAAATAAATATAGTACTAGGAAATTAACATGAAATCTTTTCAAGAATACCTTACAGAAAGTAAAAAAACATATCCTTTTACTGTAAAATTATGTGGAGCACTACCTGAGTCTGCTGACAAGCTCATGAAGAGTGCTATGAACAAATATGTTGTTAACAAACTTTCTAAAAGTAAAACAACTCCAATACAATCTAATCCTTTAGATTTTCCAGGACAATCTAACACAGAAGTTCATGTGTTTGAAGTTGACCTTGCATACCCAACAACCAGTGCTGTGTTAACAGAATTACTAGCAGATCAATTATCTGTGAGCACTTCAAGAATACGTGTCAGAACACCTGGCGAAATGGCTGAAATTGCACTAAATTTACAGCACAATGAACCTACTAAAGAAAGTGTGCTTGGCAAGGACTATGAAACAAATACCGAAGGACAAAAACTTGTCGGACAAAAACATGTTGTGAATTTCTTAAAAGAATTAGGCAAACAGCCTGCAGAATACAAAGAAGTAACAGGCACCAATGAACAACTGCTGGCTAAATCAGCACACAAAGAAACCGCAGAATCAATGGACGAACCAAAAGCTGGCGTAAGTCCTTTGGGGTCAAAGCAAAACAAGATCCCTAGCCCTAAAGGAAAATAAAATGAATTTCAGTGAACTATATAAAAAAATTGCAGACTTAGACAAGCCAATCACAGAAAGTGATATTGTCGGAGAATGTGGACCAGCAATGGGATCTCCTACCAGTGAACAACAAGACAGCGTTACTATGAACGTTAGCATGAATGGCAGTGGATCCGGCGGTATCAAAGATATCTTAAACATTCTAAGAAACATCGAAGGCCAAGATGCAGAAATGCCAGACATGCCCGATATGGATACACCAGATATGGGATCAGACATCGAATTAGATATTGCAGAACCTTCAGGCATGGACGAACCCGAAGGTGGCGAAGATGCATTATCCCAGATCATGCGTCTTTCAGGCAAGCCAATGGCTGCTCCAGAAAAAGAAGTGCTACCGGGCAATGACGGATCTGGCGAAATGGACGACGAAGACAAACCTGACGAAGCATTGGCTAATTCTCCCGATGAGAAATACAACGATATCAGTGCACTAACACACGACAATGCCGGCGGTTTAAATGCACCTCATCAGCAATTTAAGAAAGAATATCCTGGCGATAATCCAATGCGTGAAAACTTAGTTGCTAAACTAACTGCCAAGTACAATAAAATTAGAGAATCTTAATAAGATTTACTACTACCGAAAAGGCTCTTTGGAGCCTTTTTTATTTGTAAATACAATATGGCGAACAAAAGTTTAGACGGCGTATTAACCAAACGTGCTCACAAGAAAGAAACATTTCTTGAGAGCCAAATTGAACAATTGGCAAAATGTGTAGATCCTGAAAAGGGCTATCACTATTTCTGCGACAACTTTTTCTATATTCAACATCCTGTTAAAGGCAAGATGTTATTCGAACCGTTTGCATACCAAACACGATTATTAGACGCTTATAATAATCATAGATTTACTATTAACATGTTACCACGTCAGATGGGTAAGACTACTTGTGCTGCTGGTTATTTGTTATGGTATGCAATGTTTAACCCAGATCAAACTATTTTAATTGCCGCACACAAATACACAGGTTCGCAAGAAATTATGCAACGTGTTCGTTATGCCTACGAATTATGTCCGGATCATATTCGTTGCGGAGTAACAAATTATAACAAGGGCAGTATAGAATTTGATAATGGTTCTCGAATTGTATCAACTACAACCACAGGCAATACAGGTCGTGGTATGTCTATCTCTCTACTATATTGTGATGAGTTTGCTTTCGTAGAACCTAATATTGCTGAAGAATTCTGGACTTCTATTTCTCCCACACTAGCCACTGGTGGTCGTGCTATCATTACTTCAACTCCTAACAGCGATGAAGATGAGTTTAGTAGAATATGGAAAGAAGCCAATAACAAATTTGATGAGTTTGGCAATGAACGTGCAGACGGATTAGGTATCAACGGGTTCCATCCTTTTACCTGTCATTGGAGTGAACATCCTGATAGAGACGACGCATGGGCATCTCAGGAAAAAGGCCGAATTGGAGAAGAAAGATTTCGACGAGAATACAACTGCGAATTCTTGATCTTTGACGAAACATTAATTAACAGTATTTGTCTATCGGGGCTTACAGGTACTAGTCCTATTATGAACATGGGGCAAGCACGATGGTATAAAAAACCTAAACCTGGAAATATCTATGTTGTAAGTTTAGATCCTAGTCTAGGCACGGGCGGAGATTATGCTGCCATAGAAGTTGTTGAACTTCCTAGCTTTGAACAAGTGGCTGAATGGCATCACAACGAAACTCCTATTCAAGGGCAAATACGCATACTCAAAGAGATCCTTAACTATATCAAAGAATCTGTATCCGATACTAATATAAACGATATATATTGGAGCATTGAAAACAATAATATCGGAGAAGCAGGATTAGTGGTTATCAAAGATCTTGGAGAAGATCAGTTTCCTGGATTATTTGTCAGCGAACCTATGCGTAAAGGGCATGTTCGTAAATTCCGCAAAGGCTTTAATACCACTCATAAAACAAAAATTGCAGCCTGTGCTAGACTAAAACATTTGATAGAAACTAATACATTAAAGATTGCCAGTAAACCTTTTATTTCTGAACTAAAATCCTTTATTGCACAGGGCATTAGTTTTAAGGCTAAAACTGGTGAGCATGATGACCTAGTATCAAGTATGTTACTAAGTGTACGTATGATACAAGTTTTAGCCGATTGGGATCCTCGAGTATTTGATAGGCTCAGTATTAGAGAATCTTGGGAAGACGATGATTTCGAACCCCCAATGCCGATATTTGTTTCTAGCGTTATCTGATAAATATGAAATATGGAAACTAATCTAAATCGTGTGGCTAAAGACTTGCTCGATAAAATCGAGGGCTTTCCCAACATCGTCCTAAAAGACGAAAATAATCAATCAATTCCACCTAGCATGGAAGATCAAGTTGAAAATGCAAGAATTTTTGACTTTAACTTTGTTGCAAATGGGATTGATCTAGGACCAGTAACAGTTACTATCAGTGACAACGATGGTCTGCAGATCAAAACCTATAGTGATCCTGTTGAAGGAAAAAACAACAAAGTACAAGATCTATGGTATTCTTTTATTGCTGGTCTCAGCGAATTTGCTACTGAGCACGTGATTAAGTTTAAGGGTCCTAAAATAGTTACTAAAAAAATAACAGCAAAATCTGATGTCGGAGAAAGTAAAATGACTGAGTCGAAACTCGTTGGCACTAGCAAAACAAGTTACCAAGATCTAGGTGAAGCTACCTTGATCGTTAAACACAACAAACCAATTAATTATAATGCTGCCAATGGTAGAACACAGCATATTGAAAGCATCTATATTGAAAATGCTGTTGGAGAACGTTTCCGTTACCCATACAAGCACTTGAATGGTGCTCGTGCATTGGCCACACACATTATGGCAGGTGGCACGCCCTACGACGATATTGGCCAACACGTTATCAGTCTATCAGAAGAATTGAATAAACTAAGAATGTTCAAAGGATATGTTACACGCAGTCCAGTAGTGGCAGAAGCTATGGGTGCAGTAACTGACAAAGTATTCAATCGAATTGAAGGTATTAAAAAAGAATTGCACCATTTGCAGAGTAAAAATTATTACGCTGAATGGGCAGAAGGCTTTAGTAAAAAAGAAGCTCAAGAGATTCCAGAAGACATGGCCGCTGAATGGATTGATCGTTTAACTATTAAAACATTCAATGAAGATCTAAAAACTGTGTTTCCTTATCTTTTCAATATTATTGAAGAGTCAGACCTACCTACAAGAGAATTAGATGCTGAAGCACTTTTAAACAGTCTTAATCAAGTTCAAGAATTTGTAGAACCGGCAAGAGAAATACAAGAACTTGCAGACTTAGAAAACTTTGTCGATACATTGATCAAAGAAGATATCGACGGCGGCATTTTTAGCAAAGATCCTGAGCAAAGAACAGAAGCTGTTAACAAATTAAATGATTTAATTAGAGAAAATCCCGATGCTACTCTAGGTCTAAGTGGCGAGAATGGAAAACGTATGTTGTCTGATATCATCGGCAACGACGAGCTAATGGCAGAAATTGATGATCGTGCAGAACAGAATCAAGGTAGTTCTACTCCGCTTTGGGACGTGGTTAGAGAATATTTAGAATTTAAAGCACCTGAATTATTAAAAGATAATGGCGGTGAAATTGATTTTAATCCAGAGCCTGCTGCAGAACCTGTGGCAGCGGCACCCGAACCAGCACCCGCTCCTGCAGTCGAACCTGCAGCCCCTGCAGTCGAACCAGCACCACAACAAGAAA
>JACCDX010983465.1_pt1 | contig 14852 bp, 14 predicted proteins | sample 7449681 | NCBI WGS metagenome assembly JACCDX01 (sample SAMN15323450, study PRJNA562643) | freshwater metagenome | isolation source: river surface water | place: USA:Blue River Watershed | collected 2017-08-18
CATGGTAAAATAAAATATGGGTGTACAGATTGTAAACCTGATGTATTATGCAAACATAAAAAACGTAAAAATAAATGTGTGATTTGTACACCTGAGTTAGTATGTGAACATGGTAAAAAAAAATATATTTGTAAAGTTTGTACACCTGGGTTGGTATGTGTTCATGACAAATATAAACATGTATGTAAAATTTGCAGACCTGAAGTTTTATGTAAACATGGTAAATATAAAAATGGATGCCTAAAATGCAGACCTGAAGTTTTATGTAGTCATGGTAAAAGAAAAAGTAATTGTAAAATTTGTACACCTGGTGTATTATGTAATCATTGTAAAAGAAAACAACACTGTAAAATTTGTACACCTGGTTTAATTTGTGAACATGGTAAATATAAATATGATTGTAAAGTTTGTAATCCTAAAAGATTTTGTAAACATGAAAAAAGAAAAAATAGTTGTAAAGAATGTAAGATTATATTTTAAGACATAACCTACAATTATATTTATATTTTTTATGAGCTTCACAATAATAATGAGGTCTACATAAAATGCAATATCTGCCTTTTTGATGTTCTTTATGACAAGCTGATTTTTTTATAGGATTTTTCTTAAAATGTAAAATTTTAGACTTTTCTTTTTCTTTTTTTTCTTTTCTTATTTGTTTTCTTATTTCAGCACCTGGTAAACTGCAAAAATTACAATTATATTTATAAGTTTCATGTTTGCAAAAATTACTAGGGTAACAAATTTTACAACTGTATTTAATACGATTATGTACACAATGTATTTTTAATGATATACCTTTTTTAAATTTTGTCAATATATTTTTTTGACAATTATTACAATATACATTTTTACAAGGTTCAATATTACAATAATTACAATAATTTAATATTTTCGATGTTAAATATTTGTCAAAAAATTTTTGGGTTTCAAAGCAGATAAAACAGTTATAAATTTCTTTATCATGATGACAATAAGTATTTAAATCATGTTCAAAATCCATGGTTTTAAAATGATAATAAAAAATTCATTTTTTTTTAATATGGGGGGGGGAAGAGAAAATGAAAGGGAAAGTAAAAAAAAATGAATTTTTTATTATCATTTTAAAACCATGGATTTGGAACACGATTTAAATATGTTTTGTCATCATGATAAAGAAATTTATAACTGTTTTATCTGCTTTGAAACCCAAAAATTTTTTGACAGTATTTATAATAAAAATAAAGCAAAAAGATCAAGAAATAATTTTCAAATTAAAAACTTATGTCTTCATAAAAACTATAAATATAAATGTGTAAAATGTTCAGATCTTAAAAAATGTGAACATGAAAAGATTAAAATGTATTGTGAATATTGTAAAATTTTAATTTGTAAACATTATAAAAATAAAAAAGATTGTATTTATTGCAATAATAAAAATTATAATTGTATTCATGATAAAAAAAAATATAATTGTAAAATTTGTACTCCTGGATTAGTATGTGAACATAAAATAAAAAAATATAATTGTAAAATTTGTACTCCTAGGTTAATATGTGAACATGAAAAAAGAAAAAATAATTGTAAAATTTGTACTCCCGGGTTAGTATGTGAACATGGAAAAAGAAAAAAAGATTGTAAAAATTGTAAACCTGAGTTAGTATGTGAACATAATAAATATAAATTTAGTTGTAAAATTTGTACTCCTGGGGTAATATGTGAACATAATAAATATAAATTTAGTTGTAAAATTTGTACTCCTAGGTTATTGTGTGAACATAAAAAAAGAAAACAAGATTGTAAAATTTGTAAACCTGAGATTTTATGTGAACATGATAAATATAAACATAGTTGTATTATTTGCAAACCTGAGATTTTATGTAAACATGATAAAAGAAAATATAATTGTAAAATTTGCAATTTTTAAAAAATTGATTTTTTTTATTTGTGGGTAATAAAAAATGTTATGCGAATATAATAAAGTAAAATATGATTGTGGTAAAAAAATATTTTGTGAACATGAAAAAAGGAAATATAATTGTAAATATTGTAATCCTATAAGATTTTGTGAACATAAAAAAAGAAAACATGATTGTAAATATTGTAATCCTATAAGATTTTGTGAACACAATTTTAGAAAACTTGATTGTAAAATTTGTAATCCTAAAATAGTTTGTAAACATGATAAACGAAAATTTCAATGTGTAATTTGCAATCCTAAAAGAAATAAAAAATGATTTTTTTTAAATATGTGTGTAATAATGAAAGTTTTTTGGCCAAGTAGTTTATGTGAACATAGAAAGTATAAAAAATTATGTAGAATTTGTAAATATAAAAAATTATGTTCACATAAAAAATATAAATGTAAAATTTGCAAACCTGGATTAATGTGTAAACATGGAAAAGATAAACATAATTGTAAAATTTGTAATCCTAGGTTAGTGTGTGAACATAAAAAAAGAAAACAAGATTGTAAAATTTGTACACCTGGGATGTTATGTGAACATAAAAAAAGAAAATATAGTTGTAAAGATTGTAATCCTAGGTTAATATGTGAACATAAAAAAAGAAAACAAGATTGTAAAATTTGTAAACCTTGGATATTATGTAAACATAAAAAAAGAAAACAAGATTGTAAAATTTGTACACCTGGGATGTTATGTGAACATAAAAAAAGAAAATATAATTGTAAAGATTGTACACCTGGATTAATTTGTGAACATAAAAAAAGAAAATATAATTGTAAAGATTGTACACCTGGATTAATTTGTGAACATAAAAAAAGAAAATATAATTGTAAAGTTTGCAAACCTGAATTAATTTGTGAACATGAATTAATTTGCAAACCTGAGTTATTATGTGAACATAAAATGAAAAAATATAAATGTAAAGATTGTACACCTGGATTAATGTGTGAACATGGAAAAGATAAATATGGATGTAAAGTTTGTACACCTGAGATAATTTGTGAACATGAAAAAAGAAAATATGATTGTAAAATTTGTACACCTGGGATATTATGTGAACATGGAAAAAGAAAATATAGTTGTAAAATTTGCAAACCTGAGTTATTATGTGAACATGGAAAAGATAAATATGGATGTAAAGTTTGTAAACCTGAGTTATTATGTGAACATAAAAAAAATAAACATGATTGTAAAGTTTGTAAACCTGAGTTATTATGTGAACATAAAAAAAGAAAATATAGTTGTAAAATTTGTAAACCTGAGATAATTTGTAAACATAAAAAAAGAAAATATGATTGTAAAATTTGTACACCTGGGATATTATGTGAACATAAAAAAAATAAACATAGTTGTAAAATTTGTAAACCTGGGTTATTATGTGAACATAAAAAAAGAAAATATAAATGTAAAGTTTGTACACCTGGGTTAATTTGTGAACATGGAAAAAGAAAACAAGATTGTAAAATTTGTACACCTGGGATATTATGTGAACATAAAAAAAATAAATATAATTGTAAAGTTTGTAATCATAAAAAAAGAAAGATTAGTTTTGAATCTGGTATTAATTTTCAATCTGATATTAATTTTCAATCTGAGATTGTAGTTAATATTCCAAAAAAAATATATATACCCGGTGTTATCTGTGAACATAATTTATATAAAATATATTGCGCAGTTTGTTTAGAATGGTGTTCTTGTATTCATGGAGATTATAAATATTATTGTAATGATTGTAAAAATATATGAATACAAAAGATTAAGATTATTTTTGAATAAGGTATTGTTAGTTAAGATTTCAAAAAAATTTGGTGTTATCTACTATGAATATAATTTATTATACGGTTTGTTCAGAATGGTGTTTTTGTAAAAATGTTAAATTTTTTTATTAGAGATTGATTATGTATACATAATAAAAAGTATAAATATAATTTATATTTCATATATAATTATGGCTGAATACATTAGTGAAAAAGTTTTTAAGATTAATAATATTTATAACAATGAAGTTTTATCTAATGATGAAAAAATTAAAATGATTGCTGTTTTGTTTGATGATGTTTCGTCAACAGAAATAGCAGAAATTATAATGAGATTGAAATATAAAAAGTTTTTGCCAAAAAAACCAACAAGAACATCAGTTCATTATTATTTATATAAGTTGGCAAAAATTGAAACTGAATATCCCTTTTTAAATGATACATTTTTAAAGGAATCTGACAATGATAATAATCCTATTGGTTGGGAAACTTTACATAAAGATCCCAAAGTTACAGTTTATTCTTCTCATGCAAACTGTCCTTATCAATTTAATAAATATCCAAATGGTGATATTGTTGTTATAAATAAAGAATCAAGAGCTGAAGTTCCTGCACTTGAAGCATATAATAATTTGATTAGTAAGATTGATAGTAGAAAATATGAACAAAGAAAACCGGAACAAAGATATAATAATAGAAGATATGAACCAACGCAAGAAAAAAAAGTAACTTTTGAACAAAAATTTAACCCAGGTAAAAACAGATATGCCGATTTACAAAATAGTGATTGGGCTGAAGCAGAGTAAAAAAAGATAAAAAAGGAAGATAAAAAAGGAAGATAAAAAAGGATAAAAAAAAAGGATAAAAAAAAAAAGGATAAAAAAAAAAGGATAAAAAAAAAAGGATAAAAAAAGAAGATAAAAAAAAATATTCTTTTTTTTTATTTCCTTACTTTTTTAAATGATAAAATTGATATCATTTTTTTTTATTTTTCTTTCAAAAATATCGATTATTTGTTTTTCAAAATCTTTTAATGATGTATAATTTTTTATACTTTCATCATCAACAGAATTTATATAAAAAACTTCCCCGTTATGAGATTGTATAAAATCAATTTCGTTTTTAAATCTAACATCTGAAATAACATAATTTTTATTTAGGTCGATATTTTGTTTTAATAAATTTATCCAAATATCAGGAGACATAGTTTTAAAAGCATTTGCGACACTTCTTAATAGGTCTCTAATAGATACTGCTTTTATATTTGTTTCAGGGTTAATAAGATTTAAGTTTATTATTTTTTCATTAGGTATTTCTCGTAAGTTTCTAAACTCTTGCGTTCCTATTCCTTCTAATAGTTGCCTATCAATGTTGAATAATAATGATATACAATCTTTTAATTTTTCGGCAAATGAAATATGAATAAAATTATATTCAGGAAAATTTTTTATTAAAATATCACAAGCTGTATTTTTTCCACTTCCAGGAGGTCCATAAAATCCTATTATTTTACCCATATGGTGATATATATTTAATTTAATCATAAATTTAAAAAGAAAGATGAGAAAAAAAGAAGAAAAAAATTAAAGACTTAAAAAAAATGATTTTTTATAAAGATATTACAATACAATGATTTTTAAAATCTTGTCAGAAATTTACAATGAAGATCTTTATAAGATTATTACTAAAAGGTTTGATACTATAAGAGAAAATGATAAATTTATTGATATAATTAAAGGTATATATAAAAATTGTTATGATAAAATTGATGTGATTGCTGAGTATTTGGTATTAAAATCTAAAGATATTGTTTATTTAATCTTATTAGTTGATTATCTTGATAATGAACAAATTGATTTATTTTATCAAGAAAAATCAGAGTTATATTTTTCTGATATAATTGAATTTATAACATCTTTAAATACGAAACATATAAAAAATACTTCACCTGATTATTATGCGATTACATATCTAAAAAAAAAATTTAGACAAATTATAGAAGTATCAAGACCTTTAAAAATTCATGATATTGAAAATTTGGGGTTTTATTTCAGTTATAAAAAATTTCATTTAGTGTTAATAGCACATATTTATCATTTATGTGTACTTTACATAAAAGAAGATGAAAGTAAAATTGATGAATATTATACAATTTTTGGTTATTGTATGGAAGTTTTTAAAAAAATTATTAATACTAAATACATGAACAAATTATTTACAAGTTATGATTTTCCAAATAGATGTTCAAAATATGCACATATAATTTTTAAATATGCATTTACTCAAGTGACAGATAATATAGTTTTATTCAAAGATGAAGAATTTATTTTTGTTTTAGAACTTACAAAATGTGGAATAATTGATATAAAAGAGTATACAAAAAAAGATTTAAAGGAAATGATTTTATATTACCAACATAGAAACGAATATTTAGAATTACAAAAAATATATGAAATAAATTTTAGTTTGTTATTTTGAAAAGAGAGGATTAATTATTTTCATTAAATCAGGAACTGCTTTTGATACTTCATTTAATTTTTTTGAATTTTTATTTATATATTGTATAGTTTCATTTTTTAACGGTTTATTATTTTGTATAGAATTTATAAATAATTTAGTTACTGTATCACTTTTTAGAATTGTATTAAATAAATCTTTATTATTTTCAATGTAAATTAAAAGTGGTATTTTATTTGTTAAAGAATTTAATACAATATTTATATAATTTTCTATTAAATTTGGATTATCTATAATAAGATCAATTACTTTTTTATTTGAAATTCCTTTTCCTGTTATAGTATTGTCAGATTCATTTAATAAGTTTTGAAGTTGGATATTTTCTTCTATATTTTTTTCTTGACCTTGTTGGTTATTAGATTCTTGGGATTCAATAGTAGGTATATTTTTTTCTTGGGTTTCTTGGGATTCAATAGTAGGTATATTTTCTTCTTGGAGTTCTTGGGGTTGTTGGGGTTGTTGGGGTTTTCCTTCTGCTTTATCTAAAGCTTCCTGAACTTGAGCATTTAAATTATTACAATCATTAGCTAAACAGTAAGCTTGACCTTGCGGAGTCATTCTAAAAATTGTTGGTGCTAATCTCAATAATTGTTTACCAAACATTTTAGCAAGTATAAGTATAAAAATTATAAATACAATAAATCCAAGCATAACCATACTATAAATTTTTGCAATGCCACCAAAAACACTATCAATAATTTCAGAAATTGGATTTGTTGTTATAGCTTCTGCTGTTGTATCTGCAACATTTGAAATATCTTGTGCAATTTTCATATTCATAATATTATTTTGTATAAGTTCAGTTTTTATTTCTTTTGCTTGGTTTTGTATGCTATCAACTTCATTATTATCACCTTCAATATCTAATTCAAGACTGCTATTTATAGATGTTACTAATTCTTGTAAATTTTTTTTTGTAAATTCTTGTTTTACTCTATTTTCTATAACTGTTTCTACATTTGATTCACTTGCTCCTAATGCTGATAAAACACCTGACCCTTTTGATTTAGCAGCTTGTTTAAATCCGTTTGAAAGTGTTTTTCTTATATCTTCAACACTATTATTAATTTGACTACCAGTAAAATTAATATTAATTTTTTGGTCTTGTATAGCTTTTACTTTGTTATTATTACCTTTTATTTTTATTATTCCTGAAGCTGTTGAATTTAATGCTGATTTTTGTGAAGCTACATTTATACTTTTTAAAACATCACTTGTAAAAGCCTGTAATTTATTTTTAGATTTTGACCCGCCAAATAATCCCATTAATATATATAATAAAATTCATTAAAATAAAAATTGATTTTTTAAATAAGAGAAAAAAAGGAGAAAAAAAGGAGAAATATAATGAGTATAAGACTTGATTGCTTTGAAGGATATGAAAACGAATTTGAGTTTTTGAAAAAAAATTTTGATAATATTTTTGAATTTGAAGATTTAACATTTAATCAAGAACAATTTTCAAGTGATGAAGAAATATCTTTAATATTAAAAAACTTTATTGATAATAATGATATTTGTTGTAATAAAATATTACATATAGGAAATAATGAAATATTTAAAACATTAGCTTACTATTTTTCATTTAGTGATTTATATGCATTAAGTAATAACAAAAAAATATTTACAACTGACCCACATACTTATTTAGATATTAATGATATTTATGGTAATGAATTTGATTTAGTTGTTTATATTGATAGTTGTTTTAACTATAATATAAAAACAAAAAGTTTTATTTATAGTTTTGATGTTTTAGATAAATCAAATTTTATTTTAATTTGTGAATGTCTACAAAACTTTAATGAAGTATACATACAAAAGTTTAATAAAAGTTTATTTTTGATATGTACTGATAAAGTACAAAATAAAAAAAAAGGAGGAAATAATTTTGAAGTATCAAAAAAATTATTGAGAATTATAAATAGTATTTATGATGAATTAAAATGTTTTACTTGTGATTAAAATTAAGAAAGGTTAAGATTAGAAAGATTGGTATTTTTTAATTTCAAGTATTCATTTATAGGACCTTTTTTTATATATTTTAAACATATTATTAAAAATACCAAATTTATAGAAAATAAAACAGCTATACCTCCCATAAAAAAATTTACAAAAATTAATTTATCTTGGTGTTCTTGTAAAAAGATTAATAATATAAATGTTATTAAAAATAATACACAAAGAATAGCCGATATAATTTTAAGCCATTTTATTTTATTTTTTGCTTTATCTGAAAGTTCTGATATTTCAACCATATAATAAAGGTTATTAAGAATGTGTAGTATATATAAAAGTAAAAGGAAAAAAATATATATGTAAACTATAAAAATTTTATATATATGGTTATTGTATTAAAATACTATGTCAATAATTCGAACACGAGACATAACAAAGTAAATATACAATAACTGTAGTATCACGGTAATTATATAAAAGTGTGTTCGTATATAATGCTGAATAAATATATTTTACTATTGAAGGTAAAAAAAAACAAAAAGATAAAATAAAATATGTTAATTGTTTTTTATGATAGTAAAATATATATTTTTTTTGTAAGGATTAAAAGATTAAAGGGTGAAAAATGTGATAAAAAAATTTAACTTTATTTTTTTATCTCTTTCTCTCTTTACAATAATTTTTTTACTGCTGATTTAATTGCTGTAAGTGATGGGTCTGTTTTTAATAATTCATATACATCACAACAAGAAGTAATATTATCGTTTAATAACATATAAGCTAAAATACTATTCAAAACACCGTTTTCATGAAGTTTATAATATTTTGAATCAATGTAATTTTCAATATCAGTTTTTAAAGCTTGTGTTTTATTATCAAAAACGTCTTTTTTAACTGCAAGTAAAATACCTGAGTTTTGGTTTGAAATGTTCATACCTTTAAATTTATTTGATAAGAAATTATTTAAAACTGCTAAACTCCAAGGTGTATCTTTTGCATAAGAAATAAATGCGAATTTTGAATGATCGCATGAAACTCCTTTTAGTGGTTGTGTTCCTTTATCAGCTTTTTCAGGGTTGAAATTGTCGTTAAGTTTTTGTATAATTTCAGTCATCTTAGCTTTTATTTCAGGTGTTTCCTTTACGTTACCAATTGCACAAACACAAATATCTTTATCTAAATTTGATATTAATAAATTTGCTGTGTAATCAAAGGCATCACGTTTAGGACTAAATCCAAGATTAGAAATAATTTTAGAATAAATACTATAAAGTTTAGATGGTTCTAATTTTTTTATTACTTTTAAAAGTGTTGATCCAACAGATGATAAATTATTTTTTGTATTCCATGTTATTGTAAAACGATCACCTGAGATATTACAAGAAACATCACTAACTTTAGATTTTTTAACTAAAGATGGTTCACCAACTAAAACGGATTTAATTTGAAGGTATAAAGCATAACATAAACATGTAAGTTCTAGGTTTTCAGGTACTGAATCTTTTGATGAGTTACAACACCCTGTACAAACTCCAAAATTAGCTAAAACACATGCGTTTAATTTTGCATTGAAACATAAACTAACAATAACATCAGGTGCAATAGAACACCGGTTTAAATAAAAATGAAATGGTCCTTTTTTAACTTCTAACATTATTATACATTATATTTTTTAAAATAAAATTAAAAAAAAGGAAAAAAGAGAGAGAAAAGTTTTTTGTGATGAAGTGTGAAGGATGTTTTTTAATACCCTTCTTGTTATCTTCACTTTTTACTTCCTTATTATCTTCACTTTTTACCCCCTTGTTATCTTCACTTTTTACTTCCTTATTATCTTCACTTTTTACCCCCTTGTTATCTTCACCTTTCTTTTTTTTTTAATACCCTCACCTATTTTTTTATTAAAAATCCAAAAAATGAAGATTTTAAAAATTGAATTTTGTGTATAAAGATTTATACCAAGATCTATATAAAAGCAATCATGGCGAAATCATCTAACAAAAAACAACTTTCCGAAGAAGAAAAGCAAAAAAAACTTGAAACCGATATGGAAACTTATAATAATGAAGTTACTCATTTTCATAAGGTTTATACCAGATTTTGCAACAATTTAGTATTTTCACTTAATAATACTACAATTGTTAAAACTGAACCAACTTTAGCAAGTATTAAAGAAGATAAACTTGATAAAAAAGATACTGCTTATCTCGAATTCAATAAACTTATTCAGGATGACGTTGCTAATGTTGTTAAAAATTATGTTGTTTCCGAACTTAAAGAAGTATACGGGCAAGAACTTCATAAACATGATCAAGGAGTTTTAGATATTAAATTTTATGATTTTGAACAATCAACAGGAAAAAGTAAATCTCGAAAACCTCAAGTTGTAGATGACGATGATGACTCAGATAACGAAACTCAACGAAATGACGAATCAAACAGCGACAGCACCAAAAAGAAAAATAGCAGTTTTAGTATTAATTTACAAGGAAAGCAATTTTTAAATTTGTTGATCACTCGGTTAAGACTTGAATGTAAATATATTTTGGATAAAGTAACAAATGAAAAATTTACAGGTTATCAATCGTTTAATACTTTAGATGAAATGTTAAAAGCTAATACTTTTACTGAACCTCTTGAAAACGTTAGCAGAGTTTACAAATTTGTTAATGGTAAAAATTTCGATGGTGATATTTTGGTTACACCAATTTTATTAAATCATGTTAATGAAGTAACTAAAAAATTCGATTGTAGAATTAATACCAATCATAACCTAGAAAAGTATTTTGAAATGGGAAGTGACTTTAATAAGATGTCATCAAAGAAAAAATCATGTCTTGAAGAATTTGATAAAATTAGTTTATCAAGTTGGGTTGGTAATTTCTATGAAGTATTAACTAAATATTTTTACTTGTTGTCGCAAATGATTGCAAAAATGAGTATTACAGAAAAAAGACAAATTAGCCATAAAATGATTGAAGCAGCAATGAGACAATTGAATTTAGTAGTTATGAATACTACTAAGTATGACCAAAATTTAAATATCGAAAAAAGTTATTTGTTTGGTTTAATGAGGTTTGTTGTTGATTCATTTACCGTTAAGAAAAGTAAAACACCAAGAAAATCAAAAGTAAATAATGATGAAGTTGTTGAAACTATTAACAGTGACAGCGAAAAAGATAGCGACAGCGAAAAAGACAGTGACAACGAAAGCAAGAAAAAAAGTAAAAAGGATAAAGGAAAGAAAAGTAAGGTAAAACCTGAAAGTGAAAAGAAGAGTAAAAAAAGTAAAAGTAAAAAAGTTGTAAGTGAATCTGATGCATCAGCTTCTGAACCTGAACCAGAATTATCAGATTAAAAAGAGAGAGAAGTAAAAAGAAAAAAATAAAAAAAACAAAAAGAAAAAATATTTTTTTTCAAATTTAAAACATCAACTTTTTTATATCAAACTTTTTTTCTATCTTTTCCTCCCTGCTTTTTTTTACATTTCTTTATAACCAAATTCTAAATCTCCTACATCTATTTTTTTACGAATGTCCATTTTATTTTTTAAATTGTACATAGGAATATATTGGGTTTTTGAATCGTTACCTATTGTGTTACCTGAATTTATTACACGGGTTTCGGATGTTTTCTTTTTTGCTTTGTTTAATTTTCTTGATATATTATTTTCACTTTTATTAAATTCTTGGTTTCCAATTGTATTTAATTTACTTGTATCAAGTACTGGTTTTATTCCTTTGTAATTTTTAACTTGTATAGTTTCTGAATATTTTGTATCGTGTTCAGCAATAAAATTATCTATCAATGAAAGTTTTTTATTTTTTTTATTTTTATTTTCTTGGGTTATATCAACATTTGCAGCACTTTGTAAAACATCTTGTCTAACTTTTTCAGTTGAACTTTTTGAGACATGTTTTTTATTTGATAAGTTTACAATTGATGACGCTAGAACTGTAGAAATTTCACTAGCATTTTGAGAAAGTATAAATGTGTCTTTTTTTGAAGTTTTGTTTTTATGACTAAACTGGGAATCTGTTAAATTATGTGAAGTTTTTACATCTTGATAAATATTTTGAATTTGTTGTTTTGTTTGTGAATTATAATTTTTTTGTTGAGTTTCTGTATTTGGTGTAAAATTTGAATGTGAAAACTTTGGGTCAAAATTTGAATTTACAATAAGTTGAGCAACTTTTTTATTTGCTTGTTCTAAATTTCTTACTGTATTAAAATCTGTTAATGATTGATTTAAAACAGATCTATCGACATTATTAGGGTTTCGTTTACGCATTATAGAGTAATCACTTATTTTAACTCGATGATCAGGAACAGAACGTAAATAAGATAAGTCAGAATTTTTATTTGATAAGTACCCAACTGAATCTAAACGGTTATTAGCAGTTGCTTCAGTCAGGTCAATTATTGCCCCAGATTTTTCTACATGGATAATATCAGAGCTATATTTTTCTTTTTTTGATATTCCTATCATGTTGTCTTTTGATTCATCGTAATTAATAAAACGTTTTTTAAATTCACCTTGCATAGTTCTAAATAATCTTACTTTTTCAGATGGCATAACTTCACCTCCTGTAACTTGTAAAGGACCTTCAGAACTGAAACGGTGAATTTGTGCACGTGCTTCAGATTGTTTTACTAAATTTCTCATAACTGGGTCACCTGATGAAGGCCTAGGATCTTTAAAATTGTAGTCATAATTTGTAAATGATCCATCTGGTAAAAATGGAAGTTCTCCAGATGAAGTACCATAATGTCTAAAATTTAAACGTGCTGCTGATTTATTACCTTCTGGTGTTCTTGGTGTTGATTCTTCTGTATTTAATGGACTTGGTCCATAGTCAATTAATATATTACGATTATGGTTATATAAAATATCAGGATTTTCAGGATAATTAGAAAATTCTTGTTTACGATTATAATATTCTTGTGGGATAAGCCCATAATCTCCACGTATTGTAACTCTTTGTAATGAATTAGACATTATATATATAAGGTAATTGTAAAAAAAGGGTAGAATTAAAAAAAGTAAGGGGGGATGAAAAAAGTAAGGGGGGAGATGAAAAAAAGAGAAGAAGGAATTTAAAAAACTGTAAATTTATTTTTTTAATTTATAAAAATAAGTTTATCTTAATACAGTGTGGTAAATGATTCCTGAATTTGATATACAACTTTATAAGACACCTGAAGACTTTTTAAAATATATATTTTGTGATTGCAAATATGATTTTAAAAATGAACAGGTTGAATTTATCAAGTTAGTATTAACATCAACTGAATTTATTTATAATGAAATTTATCCAACAAATACAAAAGAAGATTTTGTTAAGGAATTGAAAAAACTTTTATATAAATACCATATTAGAGTAAATTACAATATGAAAGAAAAACGTATTATTATGTCTTATAATAATGTTATTAAAGGATTTCTAATTTTGAATTTACTTAATGGAATAGTTTTTGATTTTAATTATAATGTTCTTTGCGTTCCATCTGTTAAACTTCTTAGTTATAATAACAGTGTTAGTAATCCAGAAGAAACAAAATTTTTAATTGAAGACGGAGTTTTAATAAACTTTTATTTTCATAATGAAAAATGGAATATTGGAAATAGTAAATCAGATAATTTAACTAAAATTGGAAATTTTGATATTAGGGATTTGATTGATGAAAGTTTATTTAATTTTAAGGAAATTTATTTAAATGAGTTCTTGGATAAATTAGATAAAAATTTTACACATGTATTTATTTTTAAAAATCCTAAAATCCATTGGTATGGAGATAATTATAAATTTGTTTACATACACAGTACAAGTAAAACAGGTGAAGTAATAAATTGTGATTATGATATTCCAGGAATGGAAGAATTAAATAATATTGAAAATTTTGATGATAATAAGCATTTTGGATTTATAAGTGTAACACCTAAAGGTAGGTATTTGTATATTTCTGATTTATACAAAAAATTAAAAAAGGCATTATACGGAAATAAAGGAATTGAAGAAAATATGAATTATAGAAAATTTATATTTGTTCATAATATTTTACGAAGAAATGAAGATATAAAATTTATTGTAGGTAACAATAATGAGTATGATTTTTATAACGAAAAAATCCAAGAACAAATTAAAAAAGCAGTCAATATAATTAATACAGAAGTAGATATTAGTAATGTCAATAATGTTATTATAGGCGAAATGATAAAAAACAAATACATATTTACAACAAATAAAGGAGATATTGAATATGTTAAAAAATTTGTTAATGAATTTGTTTATCGGTCAGCTAACTTTTTATGGGTTTACAAAATGATCGAATAAAAAAAGAGAAATAGAGAAATAGAGAAATAGAGAAATAGAGAAATAGAGAAATAGAGAAATAAAAAAAGAAAAATTTAAAATTTAAATTTTTTTTTCATCTACTAATAATTTATTTATAACTTTAGTTAATTTTTCATTATTTGAACTTAATAAATTTACTTTTTGATTTAAATTATTTATCATTTCTTCCATTTTTTTTATTTTTAAATTTGCTGTAAATAATAAATCATAATTAGGATCAGGAATTTGAGAGGTTTGAAGCGGTTGAGTAATGGGGGTATAAGGAGGTTGAGTATGTTGAGTTTGAAGCGGTTGAGTGGTTTGAAGCGGTTGAGTGG
>JACCDX010332812.1_pt1 | contig 14849 bp, 13 predicted proteins | sample 7449681 | NCBI WGS metagenome assembly JACCDX01 (sample SAMN15323450, study PRJNA562643) | freshwater metagenome | isolation source: river surface water | place: USA:Blue River Watershed | collected 2017-08-18
CTATCCGGTAAATAAGTGTTGCCCATGACGCAACATTATGCGCCATGGGCAACTACTTTGTCCTGCGTTTAGCCGACTAATTTTTGCGCAATTAGAAAAGGCCTACAACTAAACCGTTATCCAATTTGATGGAATTAGCGGCTGGAACTTTAGGTAGTCCCGGCATTGTCATGATGTCACCGGTAACTACCACGATGAACTCAGCTCCGGCACTGAGGCGAACTTCGCGGATGGCCACTGTGTGATTTGATGGCGCACCTTTCAAGTTCGGATCAGTTGAGAATGAGTACTGTGTCTTGGCCATACAGATTGGGAACTTTCCGTAACCAGCTTCTTCAAATGCCTTGAGTTGGTCGCGCACAGTTTTATCAGCAACTATGTCATCGGCATCATAAATGCTGGTCGCAATAGTTTTAACTTTGTCCCAAAGTGATAAGTCGTCACCGTACAGTGGCGCAAATTTTGCAGTACCAGATTCAGCTAGTGCAACAACTTTTTCCGCCAATTCTTTTGTACCCTTGCTGCCTTCAGCCCAATGCGTACAAAGTACTGCATCAACACCTAAGTCAGCGCAGAACTTTTTGACTGCTTCGAATTCAGCTTGGGTATCAGTTGTGAAGTTATTAACACCAACTACAACTGGGATACCAAACTTCTTTACGTTGCGGATGTGGCGACCTAGGTTTGCTAAACCAGCTTCAACTGCAGCTACATTTTCTTTCCCTAAGTCATCTTTAGCGACGCCACCATGCATCTTTAGTGCGCGAATCGTTGCAACAATTACTGCCGCAGCTGGTTCTAGACCTGCTTTACGGCACTTAATGTCAAAGAATTTTTCTGCACCAAGGTCGGCACCGAAGCCAGCTTCGGTGACAACATAATCACCAAGGCGAAGGGCGGTGTCAGTCGCAAGCACAGTGTTGCAACCGTGAGCGATGTTTGCAAATGGTCCACCATGAACAAATGCTGGATTGTTTTCCAAAGTTTGAACTAGGTTCGGCATTAGCGCATCTTTGAGTAGCACTGTCATCGCGCCAGCAGCATTCAGCTGCTTAGCGGTGATTGCAACTTTGTCGCGGGTGTAGCCAATAACAATATTGCCTAAGCGACGCTCTAGATCATCAAGGTCCATTGCTAAACAAAGGATTGCCATAACTTCAGAAGCAACAGTGATGTCGAATCCTGCTTCACGCGGGTAACCATTACCTGGTCCACCAAGTGCAGCGGTGATCTGACGAAGGGCACGATCGTTCATGTCGATTACGCGCTTCCAGGCGATGCGACGCACATCAATACCAAGTTCGTTACCCCAGTAGATGTGGTTATCGATCATGGCTGAAAGTAAATTGTGCGCTGCACCGATTGCGTGGAAATCACCAGTGAAATGTAAGTTGATGTCTTCCATTGGAACTACTTGGGCATAGCCGCCACCAGCAGCGCCACCTTTCATACCAAAGCAAGGGCCAAGCGAAGGTTCGCGTAAACAGATGATCGCTTTTTTGCCGATCGCATTTAAGCCATCACCAAGTCCAACAGTGGTGGTGGTTTTACCTTCACCAGCGGGTGTTGGGGTCATTGCAGTAACAAGTATGAGTTTGCCTTTTTTCTTGTCTTTAAGTGACTGGATGAATTCCATAGACACTTTTGCTTTTGTTGGGCCGTAATTAAATACTGCATCAGTCGGAATGCCTATGCCAGCAGCTATCTCACCAATTGGTTTTGTTTTAGCTGCTCTGGCGATATCGATATCTGAGTTCATGCAGTTAACTCCTTAGTTCTCTTTGCAACGTACTCGTCTAACTCTTCTTTAATTGCTACATCCATTGCTGGTTGTTCATATTCTTCCAACATCTTTTTGTAGTATTCATTTGCCCTTTGCGCAGTATCTTTAGATCCATTTCTGGTCCATCGATCAAAGTTGTCACTTGAGGATAAGAAAGGACGATAGAAACAATCGCGGAATCGTTCCATCGTGTGCATTGTGCCCAAGAAGTGACCACCGTGGCCTGCTTCGATATGCGCATCAAATCCAAGTGAAGCTTCATCAATTTCAAATGGGGTAAATTCAACTTGCATCATCTGCAAGATTTCCATGTCCATGACGAATTTTTCGTAACTTGCAACCAATCCACCTTCTAACCAACCGGCCGCATGAAGAACGAAGTTAGTTCCAGCTAAGAATGTGGCATGCATAGTCATTAATGTTTGGTATCCAGCCTGGGCATCAACGGTTTGCGATGCATTTAATCCGCCACCACCGCGGAACGGTAGTCCAAAGTGGCGAGCGATTTGGCCAGTACAAAGTAAGCCAATTGCTGATTCCGGAGTACCAAACATTGGCGAACCTGACTGCATATCAATGTTCGATAAGAACGAGCCAAAAATAACTGGTGACCCTGGGCGAATTAATTGCGAAAGAGCCACACCTGAAAGAGCTTCGGCAATTTGCTGAACCAATGAGGCCGGAATGGTTACTGGCGACATTGCCCCCATTAACAAGAACGGAGTCAGAATTACTGCTTGATTTGCTCGTGAATATTCAAACTGAGCATCAAGCATGCGATCATCCCAGCGCAGTGGGCTGTTGCAGTTAATTAATGAAATAGTTGTTGGGGTTTTTTCGATAGCTTCGCGTCCACCAAAAACAATTTCACTCATTTTGATTACATCGCGGGCATTCATCGCCGATACCACGTTGCCCATGTAAACCTTGTCAGTCAAAGTTTGCAGGCGGTAAGTCATGTCTAAGTGGCGAGTATCCAGATGAGTATCTTCTGGTTCACAAATAACACTGCTGGCGACATCTAAATCCGAAAATGATTGAGTGAGTTTAAGTAAATTCTCAAAATCGCGAAGTTTTGCATCCCGACGAACGCCATCTTCAAGTACGAATGGTGAACCGTAGTTACCGGCAAAAACCATCTTGTCGCCACCAATGTGGACATTATTTTTTGGATTGCGAGCTTGAACTTCAAATTCTTTAGGCGCTTTGGCAACTTGAGCCAAAATAAATTCTGGATCAAATTTGACGTTATTACCTTCTACTTTTTGACCGGCATTGCGAAACAGGTCTAGAGCTTCATCACTTAGAAACTCGATGCCGATTTCAGAAACAATTCGGCGCCAACCTTTATCTAAGGCCGCCATGGCATCTTGCGAAAGGATTTCAAAACGCGGACTCTTATTTTGGAACATTTACTTTGGCTCCTAAAACGCGACTCTGGATCGAGGGATATTTGATCCAACTATTCGCCAAAACCCCTTGACGAACAATAGTCAGAGTACACTACGATATGGAACGGTAGTTCCAAATTGTGAAAATTCTGGAATGACCTTCTCCTTATTAATAGACCTTATTAATAAGGTAACCAGCGAGTCAGGGCGACGGAAGATACATGGAAGATAAAACCGTAACTGGTACGCAATCCATTGATCGCGCCTGTGATTTATTAATTCGGGTTATCGATTCAGAGCAACCACAAACGCTAACTGAGTTAGTTAGTGCTACTGGGTTAGCTAAAGGAACTACATCTCGAATCCTCAATGCTCTTGAACGCGCAGGGCTGCTGGGTCGAAGTCACTTAGGTGGATTCATTCCCGGTCCAGTATTAAATCAATATGCCGTTGCCGGTGGCGCTTATGCTGCCTTAGTTAAATCGGTCACTCCTGCAATGGAGCGCATAGCCGCAAAAACGAAAGAGACAGTAAGTCTGGCCGTTATTGGAATTGAAGGCGTAGACAATATCGCCCAAGTCGAAGGGGACTACATCCTAGGAAGCCGCAATTGGGTTGGCGAAAGTGTGCCACGTCATTGCAGCGCAGCCGGAAAAGTATTAATGGCCTTAGCTGGCGCAAGTGCACCCCAAGAATTAATTGCCAGAACTGCACAAACTATTACAGATCCGAAATTACTTGATCAAGAGTTACGCAAAGTTAGTGAACGCGGATACGCAGTTATTCGCAATGAACTAGAACCAGGTTTAGTAGCAATTGCAGTACCGGTATACAACGACAAAGGCAAAGTTGTTGCGGCTCTTTCGGTTACTGGACCAGCCGAGCGCATTGCCCCTGAAGCTGAAACTCGTATCTCAGCGCTGATGCAACAAGAATTAACTAATCGAAATACAGCTAATACTGATCGTTCGCAAACCGCACGGTCACAACAAGAAGGAGCCGCATGACCCCGGACGAGATTCTTACTGAAATGTATGAAGCCACGATGGCCGGAAACGGACCTAAAGTAATCGAATTAACCAACCAGGGTCTGGCTCAAGGTATGACACCTGACACCATCTTGTTTGATTCGTTAATCCCAGCCCTGGAAGAAGTGGGTGCCCGCTTTGAACGCGGTGACTATTTCGTGCCGGAAATGCTTATTGCTGGTCGAGCAATGAGTGGTGCACTTGATATCTTGCGTCCACTACTTGCCGACACTGGTGCCGAAACTGTTGGAACTTTTTTGATGGGCACTGTTAAGGGCGATGTGCACGATATTGGCAAGAACTTAGTAAACATCATGCTTGAAGGCGCTGGCTTCCAGGTAATCGATCTTGGTGTTCAAGTTGCGCCAGAAAAATTTGTCGACGCAATTAAAGAACATCAGCCAGATGTAGTTGGAATGTCTGCATTCCTAACAACGACTATGCCAATGTTTAAAGTCAACATTCACGAAATTTCTAAAGCTGGATTACGTGACGATGTAATCATCATGGTTGGTGGCGCACCAGTAACTCAGGAATACGCAGATGTAGTTGGCGCGGATGGTTATGCTGCAGACGCATCAACTGCAGTTCGCAAAGCTAAAGAATTAATTGCGGTAAAGCGCGGCGCAAAGTAGCAGTTATGGCTGAATTTATCGCAACAATTGAGCATGTAATTAAAGGCCCAATGTGGGGCTGCCAGATGTGCGGACAATGTGTCCTGCACTCAACGGGTATGACATGTCCAATGAATTGTCCTAAAACATTGCGCAATGGACCATGCGGCGGTGTTCGGGAAAACGGACATTGCGAAGTAATTCCAGAAATGCGCTGTGTATGGACTAAAGGTTATGAACGTAGCCAAGCTTGGCCATTACCAAAACTTTGGAAAGAAGAATTCAACCATTTACGTCCACCAGTTGATAACCGATTAAAAGGTGGATCGTCTTGGAAAAATTTCTTTACCAAGCGGGATCGCTGGACGCCAAAAGGTTGGTCTGAAACCACGCAAGAGGCTGGCCACTAGTGTCAACTTTGGAATACAAACTAACCAAAACCAATGAGTTAGTTTTTACTGCCGAATTTCCATCACTTGATGGCAACGGGATGGAAAAAGCAAAGCGAGTAGCCGATAGATTTCGCGGTTGGTTTGACGGCGTAAATGCTACGGATAATCCGGCTGCACATGCCCATGTTTCAAACGTGGCTTCAGCCATTGCCATGAAGCAATTGGGCCTGGAACCAATTATGCAAGTAGTTTGTCGAGACAAAAATCGCATCGCTCAACAAGCAGACATCGTTGGCGCCACTATGTTTGGCATCGAAAATTTCTCAGCGTTGACTGGCGATGATGTAACAGCCGGTGACGAGACTGAGGCTCGCCGGGTATTTGATCTTGATGGCCCGCAGCTAATCAGACTAATGAGCACGTTAAAGCGTGGTCAGTATATGTCTGGACGAAAACTAGATCCGGCCCCACATATGTTTATTGGCGCTGTTGAAAATCCTGGTGCACCACCATTTGAATATCGAGTGCAGCGCGTAGCTAAAAAGTACGCAGCAGGTGCCAAGTTTTTACAATTACAAATTTGTTACCACAAAGATCGACTTGAAAAATTCTGCGCTGGCGTAAAGGCCGCAGGTCTAGCAGACAAAATTGCGATCATTCCAACCATTGTTTTGGTGAAGGGTGCCCGACCACTTCACTTCATGCATGATTCAGTTCCAGGAATTGATATTCCAGCTGATGAAATTGCCCGAGTTGAAAAGGCTAGCGACCCAGCAGAAGCGGCTTACCTACAGACACTTGAATTCGCCAAGCATGCACTTGCTCAACCAAGTGTTCGCGGGTTACACGTAACTGATTTTCGTAATGACGACACATTAGAACGACTTATGACCGATCTTGGCCGAGTGCGCCAAGTTCAAACTAACTAAGAAGGGAATGACTATGCATACCGTGCTTAGTTCACCAAGTAAAACCGTAACAATCGGTCATGATCAGCCGTTTGTAATTATCGGTGAACGAATCAATCCAACAGGTCGCAAGGTATTCCAAGAAAAATTGCGTAATGATGATCTATCAACTGTGAATGTTGACGTAGCAGACCAGGTTGCTGGTGGCGCTGACATGCTCGATGTGAATATGGGCGTGCCTTTGACCGACGAACCTGCACTTTTAGCAAAAGCAATTAAGTTAGTTCAATCACTTACTGATTTACCAATCTGTATTGATTCATCTGTCATTGAAGCGCTAGATGCCGGCTTGGCAGTTTATGAAGGCAAAGCATTAGTTAATTCGATGACCGGTGAAGATGACCGGATGGACGCAATTTTGCCATTGGTTAAAAAATACGATGCGGCAATTTTGGCACTACCAAATGATGAAACTGGAATTCCGATGACTGCCGAAGAGCGTATGCCAATCGTGGAAAAAATTGTGCGTCGAGTTGAAAAAGAAGGTATTTCGTTAGAAAACCTTTTGATCGATCCGTTAGCGATGCCAGTTGGCGCTGAACCTGAGGCAGTTAAACAAACTCTCGAAACGATTTATCGAGTACGCGAAAAATACGGTCTAAATATGTCGATTGGTGCATCAAATGTGTCATTTGGGTTGCCAAATCGCCATGCCTTGAACGCGTCCTTTATGCCGATGGCAATGTCAATGGGCTTAACATCAGCAATTATGGATGCGCGCACACCAGAAGTTGTGCAGTCAGTTCGCGCGGCAGACTTACTACTTGGGCTAGATGCCTGGGGAGCAAACTGGATTACTAACTTCCGCGAAGCCAAAGCATAATTAGCAAATAAATAGCTAAGTAGGAAAACTGTGAGCGATCAGCTAGTTGAACCAACTGAGATTGCACCGGGTCTCGGTCGGGTAACAGTTAACTTCACGCCCAGTGGGCAAGAAGTTCGGGTACCGCCAGGCGTAAGTGTTTTTGATGCTGCTTCCTGGAATGGTTTAGCTATTGATTCAACCTGTGGTGGTCATGGAACTTGCAAGAAATGCAAGATCCAAGTGCTCGAAGGTGAAGTACCAGTTTCACGTTTGGACATTCGCGCGTTTACACCTGAACAACTCAAAGATGGCTGGCGCCTCGCTTGCGTGGCTCGAGCAAATAGCAATTTAAAAATTGATGTGCCACCGCTTGCGACGCGACCTAAAGCAGCAACTGTTGGTGTTGGGCGACAAGTTATTTTGCGACCAGGTGTAAAGAAGCGCTTTGTTGAATTAAGTGAGCCAAGTCTGCACGATCAACGCACTGATCTTGATCGACTTCGTGAAGCAGCCAGCGATCTTGAATTTGAAGCGGACTTGGCGGTACTTAGATATTTACCCACTGTTCTGCGCAAATCTGATTTTAAAGTAACTGCTGTTGTCGTTGATGAAAAATTAATTGCCGTCGAGGCAGGCGATACCAGTGAGCAAAATTACGCAATTGGAATAGACCTAGGCACTACAACCGTCGTGGCCACGCTGCTTGATTTAGTTACTGGTACGCCTATGGAAGTTAAATCCATGTTGAATAAGCAGCAGCCATTTGGTGCCGATGTAATTTCCCGTATTTCAGCAGCCATGATGGATCCGCAAGCTGGACCTTTAATGAAAACTGCAGCACTCGATACTTTTAATGAGTTAATCGATGAAGTATGTACTGAAGCAAAAGTTGATAAGAACCAGATTTATGCGCTCTCTATTGCAGCTAACGCAACAATGGTGCAGTTACTTTTTGGTGTAGATCCAGAACCAGTCGGCGTTGCACCTTTCATTACTGCATCGCAAAAGTGGCCAATTATGACTGCCGGAGAAATTGGCATAGATATCTTGCCGAGCGCACGTTGCTACACCTTCCCGTCATTTGGCGCGTATGTTGGTGGCGACATTGTGGCTGGCGTATTGGCTACTGGGATGGATCGCGATAAACGCACTCGACTACTTATTGATGTCGGAACTAATTGCGAAATAGTGCTATCAAATGGCGACACTATGTTGACCACAGCTGCACCAGCCGGACCTGCTTTCGAGGCGGCATCTATTGTCTGCGGTATGCGCGCAGCTGATGGCGCGATTGAAGTTGTCCAAATTAAAGATGGTGAGTTAGTACTTGGCGTAATAGGTGATGCGACTCCAATAGGTATCTGTGGATCTGGATTAGTGGATGCAGTTTATGCATTACACAAAGTTGGATTACTCGATGACTCTGGCAAATTTGTCACCGACGAAGATGCTCAAAAAATTGCGCCAAAAATTGCAGATCGTCTAATTACTCGAGAAGCGGGTGATCGCGTTTTCAACCTTTACGGTGAAGGTGACAGTGCCGTTTACTTATCACAGCGCGATGTACGTGAGCTGCAATTTGCTAAAGCATCTATCGCAACCGGTTGGCGACTATTGCTTGAAGAACTAAATCTAAAGGATGACGACATCCAACAAGTGTTACTTGCCGGATCCTTCGGTTCTTATTTATCACCAACATCAGCAGTAGGAATTGGGTTAGTGCCAAAACTTCCGGTGCTGCGCATTGTTAGTGCAGGAAACGTCGCCGGTGAAGGTGCCAAAATGGTTTTACTTTCTGACACTGAACGTCATGGTGCCGACGCTTTACTTGATGAAGTTAAGTATGTTGAGTTGTCGGATCGGGCCGATTTCCAAGAAAAATTCTTTGTTGAGTTGGCGCTGCCATCATGAGTGTTGCGGTAATTGCTTGCGGTGCATTAGCTAGTCACATTCATGATATTGCGCAGCGTCGAAACTTAGATTTACATGTCGAACCAGTTAATCCACTTTTACATAATCGGCCAGAAGGTATTGCACCAGAGGTAGATGATCTGCTGACGAATATGAAAAGTAGTTTCGAAAAAGTTGTCGTAGCTTATGCAGACTGTGGCACATATGGTGAATTAGACAAAGTTTGTCAGAAACATGAAGTAGATCGACTTGCCGGTGAGCACTGCTATGACGTTTTTGCTACTGCCGAAAAAATGCGAATCGAATTCGAGGCCGAGCCTGGAACTTTCGTGCTGACTGACTACCTGGTTAAGTCATTTCGCCGCAGCGTTATGAAAGAACTTGGATTAGAGAAGTATCCAGAGCTAAGAGATGATTATTTCCATTCATATCGGCGAATTTTGTGGCTAGCTCAGCATCAAACTGAAGAACTTTTTACCGCTGCTCACGATGTGGCACGGTATCTAAATTTGCCACTTGAAATAATTCAAGTAGGCGACCAATACTTGGAAGAGCAATTAGTAAACCTAATCGGAGCAGCACAGTGACCCAATTTGTAGTCGATGACCTAACTGCGCAGTTAGAAGAATTTCGCGGAGACGGCTACGCGGTATTACGGGCGTTACAAAAAACTCAGGACGTATTGGGTTTTGTGCCAGATTCTGCTTTAGATGTAGTTGCAAAAGTTTGCAATGTTTCTCGGGCCGAAGTTTATGGCGTTTTCACTTTTTACAGTGACTTCCGAACAACTGCACCTGCTAAGTGTGTAGTTAAAGTTTGCGTTGCTGAAGCCTGCCAAGCTAATGGCAGCCGAGAGCTGATCGATCAATTGCACAAACAAGGGTTTGATGTGCATAAGGGAACTCGTCAAGGTGAAGTGCAAATGGAACAAACTTTTTGTTTAGGTAACTGTGCCCTTGGCCCAGCCGCATTAGTAAACGGAAAGCCTGTTGCTCGAGCTACAGCCGCCAAATTGATTGATCAAGCAACTAAAGCAGCAAACGAGGCAACTCGATGAAGATTTTTGTTCCTGCAGATTCCACGGCCCTATCGGTTGGTGCCGATGAAGTCGCTGTCGTGTTGCAAGAGTTAGGTGCCACCGTAGTTCGAACTGGCTCGCGTGGAATGTTTTGGCTTGAGCCACTGGTCGAAGTCGAAACTCCTGAGGGCCGAGTTGGTTATGCAAACGTTGAACCAAGTGATGTCCCAAAACTATTGGCTAAAGATCTAGCTAGTAAATCAATCGGACTGGTCGACGAATATGACTGGCTCAAAAAACAGCAACGAGTAACTTTTGCCCGAGTTGGGGTAATTGATCCAGTTTCCGTGCCTGATTATGAAGCACATGGCGGATTAGTTGGTTTGCGTAAAGCCTTGAGTATGACCTCTGAACAGATTGTCGAAGAAGTTACTCAATCTGGATTACGTGGCCGCGGAGGTGCAGGTTTTCCAGCTGGCATTAAATGGAAAACAGTTTTAAATACTCCGGCTGATCAAAAATATGTTTGCTGCAATGCCGACGAAGGTGATAGCGGAACTTTTGCTGATCGTATGTTGATGGAAGGTGATCCATTAACTCTGGTTGAGGGAATGATTATTGCCGGCTTAGCAGTTGGTGCCACAAAAGGCTTAATTTATTGTCGCTCTGAATATCCACATGCGATTGATGTGCTTAACAAGGCAATTGCAAATGCTTATGTTGCGGGAGTCCTTGGTAAATCTGTTTGCGGTTCACATTTCACTTTTGACTTAGAAGTCAGAAGTGGTGCTGGCTCGTATGTCTGCGGTGAAGAAACTGCCATGTTAGAAAGCCTTGAAGGTAAGCGCGGGATGATTCGCTCAAAACCGCCAATCCCTGCGATATCTGGACTCTACGGAAAACCAACGGTTATTAATAATGTGATGACGCTTTCAGCGGTGCCAATGATTTTGGCTGATGGAGCTGCTGCTTACCAAGAACTTGGCGTTGAACGTTCGCGCGGAACTCAAGTTTTCCAATTGGCCGGCAACATTGCTCGTGGCGGAATCGTTGAAACTGCATTCGGAATCACGCTGGGTGAGTTAGTTGAAGGCTTTGGCGGTGGAACTAACTCGGGGCGACCAATTAAAACTGTTCAAGTAGGTGGACCACTTGGTGCCTATCTCGATAAGTCAGCTTGGGATGTTCCGATGGCCTATGAGTCACTCGCAGCTGCTGGCGGCATGTTAGGTCACGGTGGAGTTGTTGTCTTTGATGACACTGTAAACATGGCTGCCCAAGCCCGCTTTGCCATGGAATTTTGTGCCGAAGAATCATGTGGCAAGTGCACACCCTGCCGAATTGGTTCAACTCGAGGTGTTGAAGTTATCGACAAAATTGTGGCCGGAGAAAATCAGGCTGAAAATCTAGAACTACTCGAAGACTTATGTGAAGTTATGACTGATGGTTCACTATGTGCAATGGGCGGGTTGACTCCACTTCCAGTACGTAGTGCGCTTAAGTTATATCCAACTGACTTTGGAATCAGGAGTTAGAAATGACACTGTTATCTGATCCACAGGGCTTGGCCCCAATTAGAAATGGCATTGGCGAGCCCGACTTCGGTACCCCAAAGTCCAAGTCCGAGCAGCAAGTAACGCTAGTAATTGATGGCGCCCCGGTAACTGTTCCTGCTGGAACATCCATCATGCGAGCAGCTGGCGAAAACGGCTGTTCAATTCCAAAGTTGTGTGCCACCGATTCTCTTGAGCCATTTGGTTCATGCCGTATGTGTTTAGTTGAAGTTGACGGACGCAAGGGCACACCTGCCTCGTGTACAACACCAGTCGAAGAAGGCATGGTTGTTCGCACCCAAACTGCAAAACTAAGCAAACTTCGCCGGAATGTTATGGAACTTTACATTTCAGATCATCCACTTGAATGTTTGACTTGCGCTGCCAATGGCGACTGCGAATTACAAGACATGGCTGGAGTAGTGGGCTTACGCGATGTGCGTTATGGCTACGACGGTGAGAACCACCTTGATGCGCCAAAAGATACAAGTAACCCTTATTTCGATTTCGAAGGTAGCAAGTGCATCGTGTGTAACCGGTGCGTTCGGGCCTGCGATCAAATTCAAGGCACATTGGCTCTTACGATCGAAGGTCGTGGCTTCAATTCAAAAGTCAGCCCAGGTGGCCTTAACTTTTTATCAAGTGAATGTGTCTCATGCGGTGCTTGTGTTCAGGCCTGCCCAACCGGAACTTTAGAAGAAAAAAGCGTTATCGAACTCGGTATGCCTACCCGCACAGTACAAACAACTTGTGCTTACTGCGGAGTTGGTTGCACATTTAATGCTGAACTACGTGGCGATGAACTAGTTCGCATGGTGCCGGCCAAAACTGGTGGTGCAAATGAAGGCCACTCTTGCGTAAAGGGCCGTTTTGCATTTGGTTACGCAACTCATAAAGACCGCATTTTGTCGCCAATGATCCGCGAAAAAATTACTGACAAATGGCAAGAAGTTTCGTGGGATGAAGCAATCAATTATGCCGCCACTAAATTTAAAGCGATTCAAGCAAATTATGGCGACAATTCCATTGGTGGCATAACGTCATCACGCTGTACTAACGAAGAAATTTTCGTGGTGCAAAAAATGATCCGCGCCGCATTTGGTAATAACAATGTTGATACTTGCGCGCGCGTTTGCCATTCACCTACAGGTTTTGGCTTGAGTACAACATTTGGTACTTCAGCTGGTACTCAAGACTTTAAGTCAGTAGGAAAGTCTGACGTTATTTTGCTAATTGGAGCAAATCCAACAGATGCGCACCCAGTATTTGGTTCCAGACTTAAGCGCCGACTACGTCAAGGTGCGAAGTTAATTGTGGTTGATCCGCGCAAAATTGACTTAGTTGAATCCGCACGAGTTAAAGCACAGCACCACCTACAACTTCAACCAGGTACAAATGTTGCAGTAATTAATGCACTTGCCCATGTAATCGTGACTGAAGGTTTAGTTGACCAAGATTTTGTTAACGAACGCTGTGATGTCGAAGCCTTTGATCGCTGGATGAAGTTCATTGCGCTTCCAGAAAATAGTCCAGAAGTGGTGCAAGCACAATCAGGAGTTCCAGCTGAAGAGATTCGGGCAGCTGCTCGACTTTTTGCCACCGGTGGTAACGGCGCAATCTATTACGGTTTGGGCGTAACTGAACATAGCCAAGGTTCGACCATGGTTATGGGCATGGCGAACTTGGCTATGGCAACTGGAAACATTGGACGTGAAGGCGTTGGTGTTAACCCATTACGCGGTCAAAATAACGTTCAAGGTTCATGTGACATGGGTTCCTTCCCACACGAACTATCCGGCTACCGTCACGTTTCTGATGATGCAGTACGCGAACAATTTGAATCAGTCTGGGATGTAAAGATTCTTCCGGAACCAGGTATGCGTATTCCAAATATGTTGGATAACGCAATTTCTGGCGACTTCCGTGGAATTTTTGTGCATGGTGAAGACATTGCGCAGTCTGATCCGAATACAAACCACGTAATGGCTGCACTAGAAGCCATGGATTTGGTTGTTGTTCAAGATTTGTTTATTAATGAAACCGCTAAGTTTGCCCACGTATTTTTCCCTGGAACTTCGTTCCTTGAAAAAGATGGCACATTTACTAACGCCGAGCGTCGAATTAACCGAGTTCGCCCAGTTATGGCGCCAAAGAACGGCAAGCAAGAGTGGGAAATTGTGGCAGAGCTTGCAACTGCAATGGGATACCCAATGCACTATGACAATGCTGCGCAGATCATGGATGAAATTGCCGCAATGACGCCAACTTTCAAAAACGTTAGCTTCGAACTGCTTGACCAAGTTGGTAGTTTGCAGTGGCCAGTAAATGACGCTGCCCCTGAAGGTACTCCGATTATGCACATGAACGGTTTCGTTCGCGGCAAAGGTTTGTTCGTGGAAACTCCATTCGTGCCAACTGAAGAGCGCTCGAATCGTAAGTTCCCGCTATTGCTTACTACTGGACGTATTTTGAGTCAGTACAACGTGGGTGCACAAACTAGGCGAACTGCTAACAGCACTTGGCACCAAGAAGATGTACTTGAAATACATGAATCAGATGCACAGATGCGTGGAATTGCAGATGGCCAAAAAGTTGCGATCACTAGCCGAATCGGCGAAACAGTGATGCGCGCGCAGATTTCAGATCGGGTACCTGCAGGCGTTGTCTACACAACTTTCCATCATCCAATTAGTGGTGCGAATGTGATTACAACTGAATTTTCAGACTGGGCGACAAACTGTCCTGAGTACAAAGTGACCGCTGTTGAAATTAGGCCAGCAGATTCTGCTTCAGCCAGCAGTAATTCACTTGATGACGTTTTAATGAAAGCCTGAGTGTGGACGTTAACAAACTCAAGATGATGATCAATCAAATCGATCAGAACATTCCATTTGCCGGTGCCAAACCAGATGTGATTGCGACCCATCTGAAGAAATTCTGGACTCCGCAGATGCGCTCAGATATTTATAAAGAAATCCAAGTGCGACCTGAAGAATTCAGTGCAGATGTGCGCGAAGCCTTAGCTAAGTTACATAGTGAAGCGAAAGCTTAACTAGCTACCAAGGTAGGTCTAGTAAACGAATAGCCGTTCCTGCTGGATTGTCTCCAGCTGAGATAACACCAAGTGCGTCGGAATCCACTAGACCGCGCAACATGGCAGATCCGCGGAACTGGGCTTGACTAGCCCGACCATTTTCGATTGTCACCGGCACAATTCGAGTTTGGTCAGTCGAAAAATCTTTAGCTAAAGTTGCCATGCCAAGTTTGGGCATTGGTTGGCCAAGTAATCGATTTAACGCTGGCGCCACGATTGTTAGAAAACTTACCAACGCAGCCAGTGGGTTACCCGGCAAACTTGCAACTAGTTGCTCGCTGGGTAATTTAGC
>JACCDX010393555.1_pt1 | contig 14847 bp, 23 predicted proteins | sample 7449681 | NCBI WGS metagenome assembly JACCDX01 (sample SAMN15323450, study PRJNA562643) | freshwater metagenome | isolation source: river surface water | place: USA:Blue River Watershed | collected 2017-08-18
AGCAGCACCAAGCGCATGACGAAGTCGGAGATGGGTGAGCTGATCGAGTTCATGCACGCCTTCGGCGGTGAGCACCACGTGAAATGGAGCGATCCGGAGGAAATGACGTTGTGAGGACGAAGAACGCCAAGGCAATCACGCAAGTCGAGCGCGCGCACCTCGCCCGGGTGAAGTCGTTGCCGTGCTCGGTCTGTGATGCACCTGGACCGAGTGATGCCCACCACATCAAGCAGGGGCAGCACATGACTGCGGTCGCGCTCTGCAAGGACTGCCACCAGAACAGCCTGATGGGAATCCACGGCCAGCGCCGTGCGTGGGCAATTCGAAAGATGGATGAAACCGATGCGCTGGCGGTGACTGTGCAACGACTGATGGAAGGGGTGAAATGAACGACCGCACAGAGAGCGTAGCCAAGGTGAAGCGCCGCTCACCAAAGCACCCGGCGCCGCTGCAGCAGCGCTGCTATCTGCGCCGCAACTTGCGTCGCATGGCCAACTGGGCACTGCTTGTGATTGCCGCGATGTTCTGCGGCGCGTTCGCCTGCAGCCTTGTGATCGCTTGGGTGTTTGCATGACGCCGGGTTGGCCGCGTGCGCCGGCTCCATTGTCATCCGACGAGATTGCGGAAGCCGTTCGTGTCAGAACGGGAGCAAGCGTGAGGACGTTCAAGAACGCCGCGCTCGGCCGGCTCAAGACCGGACAGATGAACCAGACCGAGGAAGCCTACGCGGCGACGCTACGTCACCAGCTGCTGACCGGCGAGATCGCATGGTTCAAGTTTGAAGGCGTGAAGCTGCGCCTTGCTGACAACACCTTCTACACACCTGACTTCGCCGTGATGCTGGCCGCCGGCCAGATGGAAATGCACGAGGTCAAAGGCTACTGGCAGGACGATGCGCGCGCGAAGATCAAGATCGCCGCCGACTTGTATCCGTTCCGGTTCATCGCCATCACCAAGCGCGCAAAGCGAGCCGGCGGTGGCTGGGCCGTCGAGGAATTCTGATGGACGAAGCAGACAAGGCCGATCGCCTGATCCAGTCGCGCGAATCTGAAGCGCTTGCAGCCGCGCGCCGCGCCGTGAGCGAGATGCCAAAGGGCGAGCCTGGCGAGTGCGAGCTGTGCGGAGAGTGGTCCGAGAGATTGGTGCGCAATGCCTGCGCGCGGTGCCGCGATCGATGCAAGCTGAAGTGAACAGGAGGACGGATGCTGAACTATCTGCCGAACAGCGTGCGCGTTATCGCCGAGGTCATTGGGCTGGAATCAACCATGAATCTGCTCAATCAGCTGCCGGTTACCGTCAGTCCAGGTCAGCGCAAGCGCCATGTACTCATGCTGTATGTGCCCAAAAGGCTATCTCCTGAGCATGAACTTGTGCGGATGATCGGATATCGGGACGCGACGAAACTGGTGCGCGCATTTGGTGGGGAGATTCTATATCCGGCGAATTGCCGGAACGTGTTTAGGCGAATCAGAGACGAATCCGTAATTCGCGCTGTGAATCTAGGTGCACGCGTCGAAATCGTGGCTGAACTGTACGGCATGACGGTGCGAAATGTCCGGAGCATCTTGGACGCAGAAAAAGCGCCAGAGGAAAACACTCCCGATGACAGACAACATCAGGCTCGACTCTGAATTCCAACTTAAAGGCGAACACGATGGATGGAGATGCAAGCAGCATTGCTGAATGGGTGAAGTTGATCGGCGCGACGGGTGTGGGCGGGCTGGTCATTGCGTTTTTCACCCGCTTCGCGTTCCGAAAAATGATCGAGGAAGGCGCAGCGGCGCAGCGGGCCGGCGGCGAGTCCGACATCATTGAGCAGCTGCGCGCTGAAGTCGATCGCATGGGCCGGATCAACGACACGCTGTCGGGCAAGGTGGCCGAACTGCAAGAGCAAATCATCAAGCTGCGCTCGGAGAACGCCGAACTAAAAGCCGAAATCCAGGCGCTGAACATCCAGATCAAGAGCCTCAAAAATGCGAACGTCTGAACCAGGCGTTCGCCTGATCAAGAAAAACGAAACCTACCGCGGACGCCCTTACTTTTGCCCTGCCGGCAAGCCCACCATCGGATACGGTGCCACCTTCTATCCGGACGGTCACCCGGTATCCATGACCGACCCGGCGATCAGTGAGGCCGAAGCCAGCCGCATCCTGGTGGACATGCTGGCCGAGTTCGAGGCCGCGGTCGATCGTCTGGTGACTGTGCCGATCGAGCAGCACCAGTTCGACGCCCTGGTGTCCTTTGCCTATAACGTGGGGTCGACGCAGCTGGCCAACAGTACGCTGCTGCAAAAGCTGAACGCTGGCGACAAGGCCGGCGCCGCCGATCAGTTCCTGCGCTGGGACAAGGCGGGAGGCAAGACCTTGGCCGGGCTGACACGCCGGCGCCAGGAAGAACGAGCGCTTTTCCTTGGAGGCGACTTTGCTTGAACTGTTTCGCAGGCACTGGCCAACGCTGGCCGCAGTCGTGGCCCTGATCGCCCTGGTGGCATGGGCATACGTGCAAGGGGTGAGCGCCGGCAAGACCGAGCGCACCGCCCACTACGAGGCCGTCCTGGCCGAACGTGACCGGGCCGCGGCGCAAGCCCTGGCCGATGGACTACGCCAGGCCCGGGCCCAGGCTACCCAGGCGATGGCCGCAGAGCGCACCCACCTGAACGCCCAGGCAAAGACCGAGGCGAGATTCCGAACCATAACCAAGACGGTGACCGAGTATGTGGACAAGAACCCTGGCCTTGCTGGCTGCGGCCTCGATGCTGACGGGCTGCGCCTCTGGAACGCGGCCAACGATGGTGACGATCGCGCCGCGCCCGATCATCCCTGAAGCCTTCCTCGTGCCATGCGACGCACTACCCAGCGCCAAGGATGGCCGACTCTCCACGCTGCTGCAGAACCACGTCGAGGTGGCGAAGCTGTACCACCTATGCGCACAGCGGCAGGCCGACCTGGTTGGCGTGCTGCGCGGCCAAGAGAGCGAGGGCGGGCAGTAGGGGGCCGGGGGTCAAAGGTACTCCTGAAGGGGGGGAGCGGGGCGGGGGCAGCGCACTCGCGTTAAACACAGTGTGAGTGCATTCCAAAAAGCAACTTTATCTTTATGACAAGAATCGTTTCCCGTGCTGCTCTGGCAGATTTGCAGGGCGTTTCACCGCCGACTGTCGATACGTGGGTGCGGCAGGGATGTCCAGTGGTGGCGCGGGGCGGTCGCGGCAAGGAATGGAAATTCGACAATTCCGAGGTCACCAGCTGGAGGATCGAGCGCAAGGTCGCAGAAGCGACCGGTGCTGAACGCGCTGATGAGGAAGAGCTGCGCCGCCGAAAGTTGGCAGCTGAAACCGAGCTGGCCGAGCTCGAGCTGGCGAAGGCGCGCGGCGACGTTGTCGGTGTGACGCAGATCGAGCGAAACCTTTCGGTTCTGTTTGCCGAGGTTCGGACCAACGTGCGCAACATTCCAGACCGTGTGGTGTCCAGTCTCATCGGCATGACCGGCGAGCGTGAATTCAAGGCCGGTCTGCTTCGGGAAATTGATCTGGTGTTGGAAGCATTGTCAGACTCCAATGTGCTGATCGAGCCAACCGAAGATGATGCGGAGGACGATTCTGGTGGGGGCGTTTGATAACGCGGCCGCTTTGGCGCGTGCATTTCAATCCGCGAAACAGCACCTGCGGCCGCCGCCGAACCTGAAGCCTAGCGAGTGGGCTGAAACGAACGTCAAAATCCCGGTCGGCAATGCCGTTCCTGGCTACATCCGCTTCGACAACGCTCCGTACCAGCGCGAGCCGCTCGACATGCTGGTCGACCCGGACTGCTATCGCATCACGCTGATGTGGGCCGCGCAGGTCGGCAAGACACAGCTGGCGCTCTGCGGCCAGGGCTATCACATCGCGATGCGTCCGATGTCGCAGATGATGATGCAGCCGAGCCAGTCCGACCTGCAGGTTTGGATGAATTCGAAGTTCAACCCGATGGTCGATGCGAACCCGACAATCCGGGACCGGTTGGCCAAGCCGCGCGGTCGCGACGGCGTCAACAATAGCAGCATGAAATCCTACCCGGGCGGCTTCCTGATGTTCGCGTGGTCGGGATCGCCCAAGACCATGCGCGGCCGATCTGCGCCGATCATCATCGCCGACGAGGTGGACGGCTACGAGGGCAGCGACGAAGGCCATCCTGTTGCGCTGCTGTGGCAGCGTGCGGCAACCTTCGGCGACCAGCGCAAGCTGGTGGAGATCAGCACGCCGACGATCAAGGGGCAGAGCTACATCGAAAAGGCATTCGAGGCCGGTGATCAGCGTCGGTATTGGGTGCCGTGCCCGCACTGCGGCGAGCACCAGGTGCTCGATTGGGAGCAGGTGACCTGGGACGGCAAAGGGCAGGCCGACGCTGACCAGCATCCGGCGACGGCGCGCTATGCCTGCGTGCACTGCGGCGTGCTGTGGGGCGATGGCGAGCGGAAGGCGGCGATCAGGGCCGGCGAATGGCGCGGCGCGAAGCCGTTCAAGGGGCATGCAAGCTACCACCTGAACGAGCTGTACTCGACCTTCCGGCGACTACGCGACATTGTGCAAAGCTATCTCGACAAGATCGCCACCGACGATTTGCAGACCTTCGTCAACGTATCTCTGGCGCAGACCTGGGAGGAAACCGGCGAGCAGGCCGATCCGGACGGACTGATGGCGCGCGCCGAGTCATTTGCCGCGCCGATTCCGGCCGGCGGCCTGGTGCTGACGGCTGGTGTCGACATGCAGCAAGATCGCCTCGAGGTCGAGATCGTCGCTTGGGGTCATGGCGAAGAATCGTGGTCGGTCGACTACCAGGTGCTGTGGGGTGACCCGCTGCAGGGCGATGTTTGGGAAGATCTGGAAGAACTGCTTTCGTCCACCTGGTTGCACGAAACGGGCGCACAGCTGCCGGTCCTGGCCGCGTGCGTCGATACGGGCGGCACCGGTGGCAACACACAGGCCGCCTATGAATGGCTGCGAGGGAAAACAGGCCGGCGCATTTTTGGCGTGAAGGGCGTGTCGGGCTGGGGCCGGCCGATCGTCGCGGCGCCGACCCGCAAGCGGTCGGGACAAAGCGCGCGCAAGGTCGACCTGTTCCTGGTGGGCGTGGACGAGGCGAAGCTGACCGTCATGCGCAGGCTGTCCGTTCAAAAGCCCGGTCCAGGCTTCTGCCATGTGCCGCGCGACCGAGGCGCGGACTGGTACAGCCAGCTCACGGCTGAAAAGCTGATGACCAGGTATGTGAAAGGCTTCCCGGTGCGCGAATGGCACCAGACGCGCCCACGAAACGAGGCGCTCGACTGCCGCGTGTATGCGCTGGCCGCTTTGAAGATCGCAAACCCATCGTTCAAGCGCGCCGCCGAGCGGCTTGCGATGCCTGCGGGGGCGATCGAGCCGATGCGCACGCCGCCGAGACTGAAGAGCCGCGCCCAAGCGAAGCCTAATGCGTTGGAAAAAGCGCCAGAGGAAAGCAGCACAGCTGTCGTGGAAACTGTCCCAGTGAAGCGATCGAGCCCCAAGCGTAAGCGCGGGGGCTGGATTCAAAACTGGTGAGAGGCACCGTGCCGTGAGCGGAATTTTCCCGACAAGCATTTCTGCAGGGCTGACACTGGACCGAACGACAACGCAGACCGCGTATCCCGCGCCAGCGTGGACCCTTTCGGCCATGTTTCGCGGCCCTTCGCAAATCAATCTGACATCCGAGCCGGCTGGCGTATCGCACCGGTTTCTGGTCGCGGCCAGCGAGACCGGCGAATGGTCGCCTGGCGACTACTGGTACAGCGTGCGCGCCACCGATGGCACAACGGTGGTCGAGGTCGAGGCTGGGCAGATCGCTATCAAGCCTGACCTGGCTGGCATCAGCGCGAACTACGACGGCCGCAACCATGTCCAGCGCGTGCTCGATGCGATCGAGGCTGTGCTCGAGCGGCGCGCGACGCAAGACCAAGAGAAATACAAGATTAACAACCGCGAACTGTGGCGCACGCCGCTTTCCGAGCTTCTGGTGCTGCGCGACCGATACCGCGCCGAACTGCGTCGGATGAAAGCCGCTGCCAAGGGTGGCCTGTTCGATCAAGCTGTCCGCGTGAGGTTCCGATAAGTGTCCCTTTTTGACTTCCTCAAACGAAAGCCTGCGGAGCGCGGGCAATCCAAGCCGAAAGGCGTGCCAGTGCGCGCCGCGATGCGAATGTTCGAGGCGACAAAGCAGGATCGCTTGAACGGCGATTGGCTTTCCGCGCCTGTCACGGCTGAATGGCTGATCCGGATGCACCAGCGAGTGCTGGTGGCGCGCGCACGCGAGCAGGCAGTCAACAACGACTATGCGAAGGCGTTCATCCGCATGTGCCGGCAGAATATCGTCGGCCCGAAGGGCGTGATGCTGCAGGCGCAGAGCCGTGACGAAGCAGGCAAGCTCGACACGCTTGCCAATCAAGGGATCGAGGCCGCTTGGGAAAAGTGGAGCCACCGCGACAGCTGCGACGTGGCCGGTCGGCAGTCCTGGCGGCAGCTGCAGGCCTCAGCCGTGGTGTCCGCGGTCAAGGACGGCGAGTTCATGTTCCGCAAAATCTACGGGGCCGATGCTGGCCCGTTCGGTTTTGCGCTGCAGGTACTTGATCCGCAGCGCTGCCACCCGCAGTTCGACCAATACGATCTGCCAGATGGGCGCTTCATCCGCGCCGGCATCGAGTTCAATCAGTACGGCCGCCCGATTGCGTATCACTTCACCGCCGCGAAGGAATCCGACTCTTTCTATAACTACAGCTACGCCGGCCTGCACTACCACCGCATCCCTGCCGAGGAAATCATTCATGGCTTTCTGCCAGAGATGGTTGGCCAGAAGCGCGGCTTGCCGTGGATGGCGACCGGCCTGTTCCGCATGAAGCAGCTGAATGGCTTCGAGAACGCGGCGATCGTCAACGCGCGCATCGGTGCGTCGAAGATGGGCGTTATCCAGTGGAAGGAAGGTCGCGGTCCAGAGTTCGACGAGGACGAGCAGCTCAATTTCGAGATGAACGCCGAGCCTGGCGAATTCCCTATTTTGCCGGAAGGCGCAGAGCTGAATAAGTGGGACCCGCAATTCCCGTCGAACGAGTTCGCGACCTTTAACAAGGCGATGTTGCGCGGGATCGCTGCCGGATTCGGCGTGCTCTACAACAACCTCGCCAACGACCTCGAGGGCGTGAACTTCTCCAGCATCCGCCAGGGCACGCTCGATGAGCGCGAGCACTGGAAGGAAATGCAGGAATGGCTGATCGAGTCGCTGATTCAGCCGGTGTTCGAGGCGTGGCTGCCGCGCGCGCTGCTGGGCGGGCACATCACGGTGAAAGGCCGGCCGCTGAAGCCAGAGCGCATCGACCGTTACTCGGTAGTGACCTGGCAGCCGCGCCGCTGGGCGTGGATTGATCCACGCGCCGATGTGGACGCATCGATCGCCGCCAAGAATCAACTGCTGCTTTCACCTGGTCAGATCATCCGCGAGCAGGGCCGCGATCCTGGCGACGTGTGGCGCGAAATCGCCGCCGACATCGCCGAAATGAAGGCGGCCGGCATTCCGGATGAGTTCATTAACGCCGCGATCCTCGACAAGAACCTGCAGGCCACCGTCCAGGCCGCGCAAGCAAAGCCGGCGGAATGACGGAAAAAGCGCCAGAGGAAAGCAATCAATGGGCTGCGCAAACTCTCAGCATTGAAAATTTTTTGGATGGGTGATGAAGAACACCGAACAGCGCCTACAAGATATCAAAAAAGATAGCCGCGCATTTCGCAACGCTGAAATCCGCTCGATCAATGAGGACGATCGCACCGTCGAACTCGCGTTCTCGTCTGAGGCCGAAGTTCAACGCTGGTGGGGCATGGAAGTTCTTGATCACTCGCCAGGTGCGGTGGTCATGGATCGTCTACAAGATGGCGCGCCGCTGCTACTCGAACACGAATGCGAGGATCAGATTGGCGTCATTGAATCGGTTTCAATCGACGCTGACCGCCGGGGGCGGGCAGTTGTGCGCTTCGGGCGAAGTGCGCGTGCCGATGAAATCTTCAAGGATGTCCAGGACAAGATCCGCAAGCACGTTTCGGTGGGTTACATCATCCACGATGCCAAGCTGACCGAAGAGCGTGATGGCGTGGATATTTGGACCATTACTTCATGGGAGCCGTTCGAGATATCAATCGTCGCGGTCCCTGCTGATATCAGCGTTGGCGTCGGGCGCAGTCTCGAAGGCCGAAAGATTATTGCCTCTGAAAGGAATTTTGAAATGCCGCAAACCCAAGAAATGAACGTCGCAGCTCCGGCTGCACCGGCCGCTGACAACGGCCACAAGGCTGCTGAGGCCGAGCGCGCACGCACCCGCTCGATCCTCGAAATGGGCGAGAAGTTCGGCGCTGCCGAGCTGGCGCGCGATGCCGTGAAAGACGGTTTGACCGTTGCCGATTTCCAGCGCTCGCTGCTTGACCATGTGAACGCAAAGGTACAGCGCCCGCTCACCGAGCAGATCCGCAATGCTGACATTGGTCTGACCGACAATGAGGCCCGGTCCTTCAGCTTCATGAAGCTGATCCGTGCCCTTGACCCGGAGGCCAGTGCTTCTGTTAAGAATGCAGCCGCCTTCGAGTTCGAGGCATCGCGCGCATTCATTGACAAGCATAAGATCAATGCCGAGCGTTTTGTCATCCCGACCGATGTGCTGACCCGTGCACTGAGCACAGGCACTGGCGCAGCTTCTGCCGGCGACACCGGCGGCTTCGGCATCGCCACCACCCTGATGGCCGAGTCCTTCGTGGACATTCTTCGGAATCGCGCCACCATCATGCAGCTTGGTACCGTCATGGGTGGACTGGTGGGCAACATCGACATCCCCAAGCAGGTGGCTGCATCGCAAGGCTACTGGCTGGGTGAGGACAACGACGCCACCGAAAGCGTTCTGGACCTGGGCCAGATTTCCATGTCGCCCAAGACCGTCGCCGCTTTCAGCGAGATCACTCGCAAGCTGATGGTGCAGTCGAGCCTGGATGTGGAAGCCCTGGTGCGTGCCGATCTGGCCAAGGCGCTGGCCCTGACCATCGACAAGGCCGGCTACTACGGCACCGGCAGCGACTACCAGCCGCTGGGCATCGCTAACTATTCCGGCGTCAATACCGTCGACTTTGCGGCCACCCAGCCGACCTTCGCGGAACTGGTGCAGATGGAAACCGAGATCGCCATGGACAACGCGGACGTGTCCAGCATGGCCTATGTGGGCAACGCCGCCTTCGTCGGTCACGCAAAGACGACGCTGAAGTTCCCTGGCGTCAATGGCTCCCAAACCATTTGGGAGCCGGGCAACACCGTCAACGGCTACCGCACCGAGCGCACTAACCAGATCGCCACCGGCGACGTGGTGATGGGCAACTTTGCTGACCTGCTGATCGGCATGTGGTCGGGTCTGCAACTGATGGTCGATCCGTACAGCGGCAGCAAGAAAGGCCGCATCCGCGTGGTGGTGTTCCAGGACGTTGATTTCGCCCTGCGCCGCACGCAATCCTTCTGCGTTGGACGCAATTTCACCTAAATCGGAGGGCCGCTTGACGGCGGCCCAGTCCTAACCATTCAAAAGGTATCTCTATGAGTTCCGAGCTGAAATCAGTCGCCGCTGTGAAACTTGCGGCTGCTGCCATCGTTACCGCGAACGGCAACGGTTCCGCAATCGACCTTCAGGCCTATGACGGCGATCTGCTGCTTGTCCTGAATTCCTCTGCCACCAACGGCGCGAACGTCACCCTGGACGTAAAGGTGCAGCATTCCGCGAACGGTACCACCGGTTGGGAGGACAGCGGTGTGGCCTTCACGCAAGTCACGAACGCTGCCGCCAGCTATCAGGCTGTGCGCGCAACTGCCGAGCAGTTCCACCGCTACATCCGCGTGGTGGATACCGTGGGCGGCACGTCGCCATCGGTTCCGCGTGCGATTTCGATGGTCGCCTCTGCTGCCCGTTAAGGAGAGCCGCTATGGATAGCGTCACGTTGAAAGTCACGTCCGCCTTCATGGTAGGCGGGAACATCGCACGAGCCGGCGACCTGGTGGAAGTCACCGTGGGCGAGGCAAAGGACTTGCTGCATCGTGGCAAGGCAACACTCGCCACGGCGGCTGACTCTGTCCAGGAAGCAGATCAGGAGCAGCAGTCCGAGCCGGAACAGGATGCTGCTGATGACCATCCTGCCAAGGGCGGCAAAGGCAAGAAGGGCAAGTAATGCCAACGCCGGCCTGGGACGATCTGAACACCTTCCTGTCGGTGGATGACTTCGCAATCGAAGCGATCGTTCATCGGCAGGATGGCGACACCCGCGCGGTGGTCGGCATTTTCGACGATCCTTACATGAACGCGCAGCTCGGCGAGTATGAGATGGACACATCGCGTCCGCGCTTCACCTGCAAGGAATCGGATGTGGTCGGCGTTTTGCGTGGCGACATGGTCCATATCAACGGCCGCGTTTATGACGTGCTGTCGAGCGCCCAGCCTGACGGCACCGGCATGGCGGTTCTGGAGCTGGCCTTCCAGGAGAGCACATAACGTGCTGCACTTCGAGATCGATGCGCAGCAGGTCAAGGCGCTGATCACCGAACTTGGCGTCACCGAAAAGCAGGCGAAGTTTGCGCTCGGTCGCGCTCTGCAGCGGACCGCCGCAACGCTGCGGAGAATGTCCGAGCGCGGGTTGAAGTCCGAGCTGGACATCAAGAAGGTCGCTTACCTGCGCAAACGTCTAAAGTCTGTGCGCTTTCGCGGCGGTAGCTTTCAAGGAATGAAGCTGTGGTATGGCTTGAACGACATGCCGGTGTCGGCGCTGCGCGGCGCGGTGTCCAAGGAGCGCGACGGTGCGCGCTTCGCCGGCAAGGCCGGGGCCAAGTCCTTTAAGGGTGGCTTTCCCGCAAAAAGTGCGCGCGGCTTCGGGCGCACGATTCTTATGCGACAGGGCAAGGCGCGTCTGCCCGTGCTGGAAGCCGAAATGCCGGTGAAGGATCGCATGGATGTGTTCGTCGAGGACAACATTTTCGTCCAAGTCGAGGACATCTTCTGGAAGCATTTCGAGCGTGACATGTTCGCGCGCGCGAAATACGGCGTCGGGGCGACCAAATACCGGAATGATAAATGAACGCGAACACCACCACCACGCTTGACGCCGTGCACAACGGCATCATCGCAGCGATTCAGGAGCAGTTCCCATCCTTGCGAACGGTCGAGGCCTACCGGCTTGATCGAAAGAACCTCCCAACTCCGGCGTGCCTGGTCGAGCTGATCGAGATGGAGGTCGAGATGGATTCCGATCCTGGCACCGGCCAGCTGGCGGTGATGGCCTCATTCGAGGCGCTGTTCGTGATTGGCTTCCGGCAGGGAATGCAAAACCCAAAGCTGGCAGTTCGCAAGCTGGCGGCGTCGTTCGCCGCCTTTGCGCGCCTGCAGCGCTGGGGCTGCCCGATCGGGCCGGCTGAGGTGGTGAGCTGCGTTCAGGATGATTTTGATCCAGAGCTGGACCAGTACGAATGCTGGCGCGTCGAGTGGCGGCAAATCATCCACCTGGGCGCAACCGAGTGGGTGGACGGCGGCGTGGTTCCGGAGCCGGTATTCAGCTGGTCGCCAAAAATCGGCCTCGGCAATGAAACCGAATACCAGTCGATCCTCGAAGTACAAGGGCCGCCGATGCCATGAACGATCATTGGGCGCAGTCTGAAACCGAGCGCATCGTCGCCAACCTGATCCGGATCGGCATCATCGCCGAGCTGGACGAAGAAAATGCGCGCGTCACCGTTCATGTCGGCGGGCTGACCACCGACTGGCTGCCTTGGCTGACATGGCGCGCCGGCCAGGATCGCACCTGGTGGGCGCCCGAGCCGGGCGAGCAGGTGCTGGTGCTGTCGCCCTATGGCGATCCAGCGCAGGCGGTGGTGCTGCCGGGGATCTACCAGGAAGCGTACCCGGCGCCCGGCAACATCAAGACTACCAGCCGCGCCGAGTTCAAGGACGGCGCCTTCGTGCAGTACGACCGCCAAGGGCACCACTACCACCTGGACGTGCCCGCGGGCGGTTCGATCACGCTGCGCATTGGCGATACCACCCTGCTGCTGCAGGGTGACAAGACAACGCTCACCACGCCGCACCTGGCGGTCAACAGCCCGATAGCGAGCTTTAGCGGGGATGTCGCCGTCGGTGGCGATGTGACGGCTGGCACTGTCAGCCTGCGAGGCCACACGCATCCCGATCCGCAGGGCGGCTCCACCAGCGAGCCGAACGGCTAAGGGAAAAAGCGCCAGAGGAAAGAGCCCGCTCCGCTGCCCACAATGGCCAGCATGGACGGCATGAGCGCAACCATCGGCACGGCGTTGGGTGACATCGATCACCTGCGCCAATCCATCACGGACATCCTGACCACGCCGATCGGCAGTCGGGTGATGCGTCGCGACTATGGCAGCCGGCTGTATCGGCTTGTTGATGCGCCGATGAACCGCTCGACGCTGATGGACATTTACGCGGCCACGGCCGAAGCGATCGCGCGCTGGGAGCCTCGCTTCCGCGTGCAGCGCGTCACGGCATCCAGTGCCGCGCCGGGGGCCGTAACGCTCGACATCCAGGGCGAATACCTGCCCGATGGGCGCGCATTAACGATTGATGGGATTACCGTCTGATGGCCAGCACGATCATCGATATGTCCACGCTTCCCGCGCCAGCCGTGGTGGAAGCGCTCGACTTTGAGAGCATTTACGCAGCAGCACTGGCCGACTTCAAGGTCCGGATGCCCGAGTGGACGGCCGAGCTGGAATCCGACCCGGTGCTGAAGCTGCTCGAGGTGTTTGCCTACCGCGAAATGCTGATCCGTGCGCGCGTCAATGAAGCCGCGCGCTCGGTGATGCTCGCCTACGCAACAGGATCGGACCTCGATCAGATTGCCGCGCTATTCAACGTGTCGCGCCTGGACGGCGAAATCGATGCGCGCTTACGCCTTCGCGCACAGCAAGGCTTTTCCGCGCTTGGCGCGGCCGGTCCTGAGCAGGCCTACCGCGCGCACGCACTCGGCGTGTCGAATGCCATCCTCGATGTGAGTGTCACATCCGGCGCGCCTGGCCGCGTCGATGTCTGCGTGCTCGGTTATGAAATCGACGCCGCCGACGCGGTGACGGAGGCAGAAGCCGCGGCTGGTGCGATCCTGTTCCCGAACGTGGCCGTCGCCGCCGGCGAGGCGGTTATCGTGGCGCGCAACAATTCCGCGCTGCTCAATGCTGTCATCGCCGCGCTTTCCGCTGAGACCGTTCGCCCGCTGACTGATCATGTGGTCGTGTTCGCTCCGACCATCAAACAAACGACCATCGTTGCCAGCTTGAGCGTGTATCGCGGTCCTGATCCGAGCACGGTGCTGGCCCAGGCGCAGGCCGAGCTGTCGGCCTATCTGAGCAGCATTCGCGTGCTTGGCTACGACATGACGCGCGCCGGAATCATCGCTGCGCTGGCTGTTCCTGGCGTGCAGAACGTCGTGCTTGAGACTCCCGCAGAGGACCTGGTGTGCGCGCCGAATGAAGTGGCCATCGCCACCAGCGCGGACATCACCATTGAGAGGATCACCCAATGACGGTGGCATCGCTCCTGCCGCGCAACGCGACAGCGCTGGAGCGTGCTGTCGAGCAGGTGTCCGCGCCCACCGATAGCGCAGATGTAATTCGTCCGGCGTACCGTCCAGCCGAGATTCCTGCGGCCACGTTGCCGTGGCTGGCGTGGGCATTTGATGTGCCGCTGTGGCCGGCAGATCTGGCCGAGCGGCGCGGCATTGTCGCTGAATCGTGGAATTTGCATCGGCTGCGGGGAACGCTTGGCGGCCTGCGCGCCGTGGCGCGCTACACCGGAGCCGAGATTACGAAAGCGACTACGCCGCCGGCCAAGTGCTTCGCATCGCCGGCTTTGTCGCGGTCCGAGCGTAATGCGTTCGTGCAGCGCTACCCGCAGCTGCGCATTTACCGCTACCGCACGCAAGGCCAGCGCGTCGGCATCCATGCCGGCGAGTGCCTGGGATTGAATTTCCCTGTGCAGTCCGATGCGCTTAATCGATTTTTGCCGCGCGCGTACCTGTCGCGCGACGGCGTTGAAACCGAGCTGTCGATCAGCGAGAGCGCGGCATCGTTCACCGAGGTGCGGGTGCCAGGAACTTCCGGTCGGCTGTCGTTTGTCGGCGGCTTCCCGAGGCACTTGACCGTGACCGAAGCCTCGCAGCGCGTGTATCGCGTCGCGCTGCAGCAGACATACCGCGACGCCAATGAAACGCTGCGGCGCGTGGCCATCGAGCCTGGCTTGGAAACCATTTCCGTGCGGCCGGATGTGATCGCGCAGACGGGGCAAGGCATCGGCGTATTCGCTGGGCAATATGTCGCGCGCTGCCTGGTGCCGAGCAGCGCAGGCGATCGCCTATATCAGCGGCTTTACCTGTTCGACCGGAATGTCGAGGTGATCAGACGCTCCGCAACGCTGCACCTGAACGCTGGCCGGCTTGGAATGCCGGCGCATCACGCCGAATTGTCGGTTCGTATTGCCAGCGCGCTGCCGCGCCAGGCTGTCGGTCGGTATGTCCGAGGCTATCTGGTCGCCACCGACCAGAGCGCGCTCGGCGAAACGCTGGCCGCCATGCGCAATATGGCGCGCGCGTCGGATCGCATCTCGATCAACACCGTTATCAAACGCCCGGTAACTGCCGGGGAATCAGTTCTTGCCGGGTCACTGATTGCCGGCGATTGGATCAACTAAGGAGCTTCCTAAATGGAAAAAAAAGTGCAATTCCGCGACCGGCAGGAACTTCAATCCGCCGACCTGAACGCCATCCAAGGCTACGCGGCTGAC
>JACCDX011371034.1_pt1 | contig 14846 bp, 14 predicted proteins | sample 7449681 | NCBI WGS metagenome assembly JACCDX01 (sample SAMN15323450, study PRJNA562643) | freshwater metagenome | isolation source: river surface water | place: USA:Blue River Watershed | collected 2017-08-18
GCGGAGAACAGGTTCACGATCACCTGGGCGCCCCAGTAGGACATCTGGCCCCAGGGCAGCAGGTAGCCCATGAAGGCCTCGGCCATGAGGACCAGGAAGATCGCGCAGCCGAACACCCACACCAGCTCGCGCGGCTTGCGGTAGCTGCCGTAGATCAGGCCGCGGTACATGTGCAGGTACACCACCACGAAGAACGCCGAGGCGCCGGTGGAGTGCATGTAGCGGATCAGCCAGCCCCAGGGCACGTCGCGCATGATGTACTCGACGGAGGCGAAGGCCAGGGTGGCGTCCGGCTTGTAGTGCATCACCAGGAAGATGCCGGTGACGATCTGGATCACCAGCACCAGCAGCGCCAGCGAGCCGAAGAAGTACCAGAAGTTGAAGTTCTTCGGCGCGTAGTACTCGGACAGGTGCTGCTTGTAGCCCGCGAATGCCGAGGGGAACCGGTTCTCGAACCAGTTGGTCAGCTTCTCGGTGGCCGAGGCGTTGGGAGAGATTTCCTTGAATTCAGCCATGGTCTGCTCACGCCTTCTTGTCTTCGCCGATCAACAGCTTGGTGTCGGACAGGTACATGTGCGGGGGAACTTCGAGGTTGTCCGGCGCGGGCTTGTTCTTGAACACGCGGCCGGCCAGGTCGAAGGTGGAACCGTGGCAGGGGCACAGGAAGCCGCCTTGCCAGTCATCGGGCAGCGAGGGCTGCGGGCCGGACTGGAACTTGTCGGAGGGCGAGCAGCCCAGGTGCGAGCAGATGCCCACGCCCACGAAGACCTCGGGCTTGATGGAGCGGTGGGTGTTCTTGGCGTACTCCGGCGTCGGGTAGGCCTGGCGATCGGACTTGGGGTCGGCCAGCTGCCCGTCGAGCTTGGCCAGGGCGGCGAGCTGCTCGGGGGTGCGCTTCATGATCCACACGGGCTTGCCGCGCCACTCGACGGTGATCTTCTCACCGGGCTGCAAGGCCGAGATATCGACTTCCACGGCAGCGCCGGCGGCCTTGGCCTTCTCGGAGGGCTGGAAAGTGCTGACAAAGGGCACGGCGACTGCGACGCCGCCCACCGCTCCGGCACAACCGGATGCGATCAACCACGTCCGTTTGCTGGCGTCCACTGGGGTGCTGCTCATGAGGTTTCCTCGACGGGATACGCTTACTTGGTTTGGGGTTAACAAAACATTGTAGCGGACCGCTTCAAGGCGCTTCAATGCTCAGCCTTGGCCTCCCGCTTCGGCCTTGGCAATTGATGGGCATACATTCATACTGAAGTCTGCAATGTCAGCCAAAAGGAGGTGAGGCGATGGGGATGCTCAAGGAGTTCCGCGAGTTCGCGGTCAAGGGCAATGTGGTGGACCTGGCGGTGGGTGTGATCATCGGCGCGGCGTTCGGCAAGATCGTCGACTCGCTGGTGAAGGACCTGGTGATGCCGGTGGTGGGCCTGCTGGTGGGCAAGCTGGATTTCTCCAGCCAGTTCGTGGTGCTGGGGACCATCCCCGACGGGGTGCCGCGCACGCTGGCGGACCTGGCCAAGGCGGGCGTGCCGGTGCTGGCCTGGGGCAACTTCCTGACCGTGGTGGTGAACTTCGCGATCCTGGCGTTCGTGATCTTCCTGATGATCCAGCAGGTCAACCGGCTGCGTCGCAATGAGCCTGCGGCACCTGCGGCGCCCGCTGCGCCGGCCGAGGACATCGTGCTGCTGCGGGAGATCCGGGACAGCCTCAGGCGCTGAGTTTTCTCCGACCAGGGCGCGCCGCGCGCCAGGCGCGCGCGGGCGGAAAACTTCAGGCGATCAGGGCCCTGGCGGCGCGGATCGCCTCGATGAAGCTGGCCGCGTCTGCCTTGCCCGTGCCGGCGATGTCGAACGCGGTCCCGTGATCGGGGCTGGTGCGCACCAGCGGCAGGCCGAGCGTGACGTTCACGCCCTGCTCCAGCCCCAGGTACTTCACCGGGATCAGGCCCTGGTCGTGGTACATCGCCACCACCACGTCGAAGTCGCCCTGCCGCGCCTTCATGAAGACCGTGTCGGGCGGCCAGGGGCCGCTGGCGTCCAGGCCCTGGGCGCGCGCCGCCTCGATCGCGGGCGCGATGACCTCGATCTCCTCCCGGCCGAACAGACCGCCCTCGCCCGCATGCGGGTTCAGGCCCGCCACGGCGATGCGCGGGGCCCGGCCCAGCGAGCGGGACAAGGCCTCGTGGGTGATGCGGATCGTCTCCCCCACGTTGGCCCGAGTCACCGCCTCGATGGCCTGGCGCAGCGAGACATGGATGCTCACGAGCACGGTGCGCAGTTCGTGGCTGGCCAGCATCATGCGCACCGGCACCTCGGCCACCGGCCGGCCCAGGTGGGCAGCGGCCTCGGCCTGCAGCAGCTCGGTGTGGCCGGGAAACGCCACGCCTGCGGCCGCCAGGGCTTCCTTGTGCAGGGGTGCCGTGACCACCGCCGCTACCTCGCCACGCAGGGCGGCGCGGCCCGCCCAGGTGACGGCATCGGCGGCGATACGGCCCGCCTGCGCCTGCACCTCGCCCCAGCGCACCGGGCTGTCAGCGGACGCGGGCGCGCCGACCTGCAACACGGGAATGCATTGCGTCGGCACCTGCCAGGCCTCGGACGGCTGCTCGATCACGGCCACGGGCAGCGGCAGCCGGCCCGGGCCCGCCGCCTGCGCCACCACGGCCGCCGCCCGCCGCACATGCGCCACGTCGCCGGCGACGAAGCACCCGGCCGTGAGGGCCGGTTCGCCGGCGAAAGCCTTGGCGATCAGCTCGCCGCCGATGCCGGCGGGGTCGCCCAGGGTGAAGGCCAGCGGCAGGCCGTTCGCGTTGCGGGTCGTCATGGGACTCAGGCCGGGTTGGGGATGTCGATGAACTCGTGCGCCAGGCCCAGTTGCGCCGCCACATGGGCCGCCACCGCGGGCGCGCCATAGCGCTCGGTCGCATGGTGACCGCAGGCCAGGAAGCTCACGCCGCACTCGCGGGCGTAGTGGGCCTGGGGCTCCGAGGCCTCGCCCGTGAGGAAGGCCTGGGCCCCGGCGGCGATGGCGGCTTCGAAGTAGCCCTGCGCCCCGCCCGTGCACCAGGCGATGCGGCGGATCGGGCCCGTGGCGCCCTCGATGCACAGCGCAGGCCGGCCCAGCGCCTGCGCCACGTGCGCCGCCAGGTCGGCGGTGGAGGTGAAGGCGCCGCCGTCGGCGCGCCCGCCGAGGAAGCCCAGGTCCTGGTCGCCGAAGCGGGCATCGGCCTGCAGCCCCAGCACCCGCCCCAGTTGCGCGTTGTTGCCCAGGTCCGGGTGCGCGTCCAGCGGCAGGTGGTAGGCGTAGAGGTTGATGTCGTGCGCCAGCAGGCGGGCGACACGCTGCTTCATCCAGCCGGTGATCCGGCCGTCCTGGCCGCGCCAGAACAGGCCGTGGTGGACGAAGACGGCATCGGCCTTCGCCGCGATGGCCGCCTCGATCAGCGCCAGGCTGGCGGTCACGCCCGAGACGATGCGCCGCACCTGCGGCTTGCCCTCGACCTGCAGGCCGTTGGGGCCGTAGTCCTTGAAGCGGCCGGGTTCGAGCAGGGCGTCGAAGGCGGCGAGGAGTTCTTGCTGGCTGGCCATGGGGGGAATATCGGTTGCTGGGGGCATTGTCCGACAAGCGGCGGGTCTACACTTGTGGCAGCTTCCGCCAGCCCCATCTGAACCCCATGCGTCGTTACTGGCTCGTCTTCTCCCAGGCCGTCACCGTGCTGCTGGCCGCCTACTTCGTCGTCGCCACCCTGCAGCCTGGCTGGCTGGGGCGCGGCAGCGCCCTCACGCGCAGCGGCGGCGTGGCCCTGATCGAGGCGCCCGCCTCCCCCACCGGCGCCGCCCCGCCCGGCAGCCTGCGCGCGCCGGCGCAGAAGGCCGCCGCCGCCGTGGTCAGCATCAGCACGCTCAAGGCCGCCGAGCGCAACCCCCACGCCAACGAGCCCTGGTTCCGGTACTTCTTCGGCGAGCAGGGCAACCAGCCGCAGGCCGGCCTGGGCAGCGGCGTGATCGTCAGCCCCGACGGCTACATCCTCACCAACAACCACGTGGTCGAGGACGCCGACGAGATCGAGGTGCAGCTGCATGACGCGCGCATCACCCGCGCCAAGGTGATCGGCACCGACCCGGAGACCGACCTGGCCATCGTCAAGGTGAACCTGGACCGCCTGCCCGTGATCGCGCTGGGCAACTCGGACAACCTGCAGGTGGGCGACCAGGTGCTGGCCATCGGCAACCCCTTCGGCGTGGGGCAGACGGTGACCAGCGGCATCGTCAGCGCCATGGGCCGCAACCAGCTGGGGATCAACACCTTCGAGAACTTCATCCAGACGGACGCGGCCATCAACCCCGGCAACTCCGGCGGCGCGCTGGTGGACGTGAACGGCAACCTCATGGGGATCAACACCGCCATCTACTCCCGCTCGGGCGGTAGCATGGGCATCGGCTTCGCCATCCCCGTCAACACTGCGCGGCAGGTGCTGGAAGGCATCGTCAAGGAAGGCGTGGTGCGCCGGGGCTGGATCGGCGTGGAGCCGGCCGACCTGTCCCCCGAGCTGGCCGAGACCTTCGGCGTGAAGGTGCGCAAGGGCGTGCTGATCACCGGCGTGCTGCAGAACGGGCCGGCCGCCAAGGCCGGCATCCGCCCCGGGGACGTGATCACCGAAGTGGGCGGCAAGGACGTGGCCAACGTGCCGGAGCTGCTCACACAGGTCGCGGCCCTCAAGCCCGGACAGGCCGTGGACTTCAAGCTGCAGCGGCGTGACGAGGCGGTGCGGGTGCCCGTGACCCCGGGCCTGCGCCCCAAGCCGCCGTCCGCCCCGCGCTGAGCCCCAGTCAGCGATTGAGCGAGGCGCGCGCCAGGTAGCTGAGCGCGTCCACCGCCAGCACCAGGGCCATCATCGCGACCAGCACCGAGCTGGTCGCGGACATCTGGAACAGCCCCAGGTGGAAGGCCAGCATCTGGCCCAGGCCGCCCGCCCCCACCACGCCCAGGACCGCCGCGGCACGGATGTTGTTCTCCCACCGGTACAGGGTGTAGCTCACGAGCTGCGGCAGCACCTGCGGCAGGGTGGCGTACAGCAGCACCCGCCCTTCCCCCACGCCCCGCACCCGCAGCGCGAAGCCGGGGCCCGGCGGCGCGTTCTCGATGGCCTCGGCGAACAGGCGGCCCAGCACGCCCGTGGTGTGCAGGGCCAGCGCCAGCGTGCCCGCCATCGGCCCCAGGCCCGCCGCCACCAGCAGCAGTGCGGCCCACATCAGCTCGGGTACGCTGCGCAGGGCGTTGAGCAGCAGGCGGCTGGCCGCGCGCCAGCGGGCCGGGTCCTGCGCATGGGTCCGGCTGGCGGGCAGCGCGAGCAGCAGGCCGAACACCACGGCCAGCAACGTGCCGACCACCGACATGGCCAGCGTCTCCAGCGTGGCGGGCAGCAGCCGGGCCCAGAAACGCGCCTCCAGGTTGGGCGAGAGCAGCTCGCGCAGGAAGCGGCCCATGCGGGCCAGCGCATCGGCCGAGACGAACTGCGCCCACTGCAGGTCCAGCGACCAGAAGCTCGCGGCCACCAGCGCCAGCAGGCCGGCCGTGAACCAGCAGGCCTTGCAGCGGGCATCGAACAGCTTGGGCGGCAGGCGATAGACCTCGTTGGCCGCGGCGCGCGAAGGCGGGGTGTTCGTCGTCATCGCGCGGCCCTCACCCCAGCACCCGGCGCAGGAAGGCCGACAGGCGGTCCGTCAGCGCCACCAGGACCACGAAGACCAGCAGCAGCGTCGCCACCTCGCTGCCGTTGAACATCTTCATGCTGTTGTCCATCTGCTGGCCCAGCCCGCCCGCGCCCACGAACCCCAGCACGGCGGACGAGCGGATCGCGCATTCCCAGCGGTACACCGTGTAGCTCGTGAGCTCGGCGGCGTTCTGCGGCAGCAGCCCGTAGAACAGGGCCTGCAGGCGCCCCGCGCCGTTGCGAAGCAGCGTCGTCGCGGCCTGCGCGTCGCCGCTCTCCAGGATCTCGCCATACACCTTGCCCAGCATGCCGCCGTAAGTCAGCGCGATGGCCAGCACGCCGGCCGTGGGCCCCAGGCCCACCACGCGCACGAACACCAGCGCCCAGATCAGTTCCGGCACGCTGCGCAGGACCACCATCACGGCCCGCACCGCCCAGCGCAGGACGGCCGGCGCCGCCGCCATGCGGCCGGCCAGCGCCGAGACCGACAGGGTGCGCACGGACAGCAGCGTGAGGGGCACCGCCAGCAGCAGCCCCAGCGTGAGGCCGGCCGTGGCGATGGCGATGGTGCGCCAGGTCTCGCGCGCCACCAGCGCCAGGAACTCCAGGTCCAGCCGCGGCGGGAAGAAGTCGGCCAGGAAACGCAGCGCGGGGCGCAGGCTGTCCTCGGCCAGCAGGGTCCAGGGCTTGAACTCGGCCACCACCAGTAGCGGCCACAGCACCACGGCGGCGGCCAGCAGCCAGAAGACCCGGCCCGTCCAGGCCGGGTCGCGGCCGGCAGCGTGACCGGGGCGACGGGCGTGCCCCGGCCGGGCGGGGTCGGGCACCGGGGAGGACAGCGTGGACACGGCCAGGCCCCTCAGCGGCAGGTCATCACCACCGGCGGCGAGGCGGCGGGCGGAGGCTCGGGCGGAGGCAGGGAGCCGGGCTTGTCCAGCTCGTCGAGGTGCTGCGCATACAGCGCCCGCAGGTGCTCGGGCGTGACCTCGGCCGACGGCAGGTCGAAGGCCAGCGCGCCCCCCTGCAGGCCCAGGATGCGCGGGAAGCTGCGCAGCGCCATGGGCACGTCGTGCAGGGTGCACACCAGGGTGGCGCCCTGGGCGTGCGCGGCCGACGTGAGCGTCTCCAGGGCCTGCGCGGCGCGCGCCGGGTCCAGCGCCGACAGCGGCTCGTCCACCAGCAGCAGGCGCGGCCGCGCCACCAGGGCGCGGGCCAGGCCCACGCGCTGGCGCTCGCCGCCGGACAGGCGGTCCACCCGCGCGAACAGCTTGTCCGCCAGGTCGAACTTCGCCAGCGCGGCATCGGCCTCGGGGATGGCCGTGGGGTAGAACAGGCTGCGCAGGCTGTGCCACAGGCTCACGTGCGGCAGCCGGCCCGCCAGCACCGCAGTCACCACGCGCTGGCGCGGCGGCAGGGGCGGCACCTGGGGCGCGAGGAACAGCTCGCCGCGCAGGCGTTGCAGCTTGCGCTGCGCCAGCGCCCAGGGGTCGCGCCCGTCCAGCCGCAGCGTGCCGCCGGCCGGGCGCAGGGCGCAGGCCAGGGCATGGAGCAGCGTGGTCTTGCCCGCACCGGACGGCCCGATCACGGCCACCTGCTCACCGGGCGACAGGCGCAGCGCCAGCGGCTGCAGCGCCAACGCCGCCCCCCGCGCGGCGGCGGGGTGGCGCACGGCCAGGCCGTCCAGTTCGATCCGCACGGGGCGAGGCCCTTACAGCAGGCCGGCGCTGCGCGCGGCGGTCTCGATGCCCTTGTAGTTGTCGGCCTTGGTGGGCACGAACTTCGTGGCGCGCTGCAGCTCCAGGATCTCCTTGCCCTCGGGCGTGCCCCGGGACAGGTCCAGGAAGGCCTTGGCCAGCTTGTCGCGGGTGGCGGCGGGCATCGCAGCGTGCACCGTCCAGTTGTAGTCGTAATAGGCGGGCGTGGTGTGGAACACGCGCACCTTGGCCGCATCGACCTTCTTGTCGGCGACCAGCTTCTCCCACACGGAGATGTTCAGCGCGCCCGCATCCACCTTGCCCGAGGCCACGGCGGCCACGGTGGCGTCGTGCGCGCCGGAGTAGGCCACGCGCTTGATGTCCTTCTCGGGGTCCACGCCCGCGGCCAGCAGGAAGCTGCGCGGCATCAGGTGGCCGGAGGTGGAGGACTGCGAGCCGAAGCTCAGGGTCTTGCCCTTGAGGTCGGCCAGGGACTTGATCCTGTCGTCGGTGGTGATGAAGACGGAGCGGAACTTCTCGTCCTCCTCGCGCTGCACCAGGGGCACGGCCTTGCCGCCCGAGCGCACCGAGGCCTGCACGAAGGTGAAGCCGCCGAACCAGGCCATGTCGACCTGCTGGCTGGCCAGCGCCTCGACGGCGGCGGCGTAGTCGGTGACGGGGGTGTACTCCACCTTCATGCCCAGGCGCTGCTCCAGGTACTTGACCAGGGGCGCGGCCTTGCGGGCCAGCTCGGTGGGCGATTCGTCGGGGATGGCGGTGATGCGGAAGGGGCGCTGCTGGGCGAAGGCCAGCGTGTGGGCGCCAGCGGCCGCCAGCAGGGCCGAGGCCAGGATGGCGCGGCGGGTCGTGTGCTTGTTCATGGGTTCTCCGTGGAAAGGGCCGCCGTGTGAAGGCGGCGGCCAGCCGCGATTAGACCCGATCGGCCGCCGCGGCCTCAGGCACACGAGCGAAAGCCCGAGTGGACGTCGGTGCGATGCGGCTCGAAGAAGTTGCGGTAGCGGGGATGGGCCAGGCTCGCCGAGGTGGCCGCGCTCGCGCCCCGCAGCACCTGCCGCGTGCCGAACCACGGCTGCGAGTAGTCCCGGTAGGGGTGGGGCTCGAAGCCGGGGAACGGCGCGAAGGGCGAGGCCGTCCACTCCCACACCCGGCCCCAGGCGAAGCCGGGCTGCGTCAGCGCCGCGCACTCCCACTGGGCCTCGGTGGGCAGGCGGCGCCCGGCCCAGGCGCACCAGGCCTGCACCTCGTGCAGGCCCAGGTGGGTGGCGGGCGCCTGGCCTTGAGGGAACTGCGGCTGCGCCGGCCGCGCCTGCTGGCGCCAGGCCCAGCCGGCCTCGGTCCACCAGCGGCGGTCGGCATAGCCGCCCGCCTGCACGAAGCCCTGGAACCGTTCCCAGGAGACCGGGCGGTCGTCGATGCGGAAGGCATCCAGCGCCACGGCCTGCGGCGCAAGCTCGTTGTCGAAGGCGAAGCCGGGCCCCGGCCAGCCCAGCGTCCAGGCTTGCGCCGGGACCGCCAGCTCGGTGGCGGGGCCCGGCGGCGCGGGTCGCCCATGGCTGGCCCGCACAGGCGAGGGCCCAGGCACGGACGCGGGCACAGGCACCTCGAAGCCCAGCGCATGCGCCATGTAGCAGGCCGCCTCGGCATGCATGGCCTCGTGCAGGGCGGCCAGGCGGAAGAAGTACAGCGCGTCGTCGCCGGCATCGGGCGGCAGCGCGTCCAGCAGGGCCAGCGTCTCGCCCAAAGTGTCCGCCAGCGCCTCGTGCGTGGCGCCCAGCCCCGGCAGCGGCAAGGACCAGCGCGACGCGTGCGGCACCGCGCTGGAGTCGTACAGCGCGTCGGCACCGGGCCGGCGGGACGGCGGCCGCGCCTGCTGCGGGTCGCAGCGCGCCCCCCGGTGGCGGTGCGGGTTGCGGCCGACCCACCACTGCTGGAACCAGGCCACATGCCCCCATTCCCACAGCGGCGGGTTCAGCCCCGGGGACCGGGGCACGGCCAGTGACGGGCCAAGGGCGGCAGCATAGGCGTCGATCAGGGACAATGTGCGCCCGCGCTCGGCCTGCAGCGCGGCGCGCACCTCGTCCCGCCCGCCGCACCGCAGCGCCTGCGCCTGACTCCAGCCACCCACGGATGCCACGTCCATCGATCGTCATCGTAAGCCCCGCCCTCGCCGATGCCAACAACGGCAACTGGCAGACCGCCCGCCGCTGGCGGCAGCTGCTGTCGCGCCACTACACCGTGCGCATCGTCAAGGACTGGCCCGACGCCGGGGCCGGGCGTGACGTGGCCATGCTGGCCCTGCATGCGCGCCGCTCGGCCGATGCGATCCGCGCCTGGGCGCGCGAGCACCCGGCACCCGACGCCGGTGCCGGCAGTCCGGGGCTGGGCGTGGTGCTGACCGGCACGGACCTCTACCAGGACATCTTCTCCGACCGCAAGGCGCGCCAGTCGCTGGACTTCGGCCAGCGGCTGGTGGTGCTGCAGGGGCAGGGCGTGCAGGCCCTGCCCGCGCCCTACCGGCCCAAGGCCCGCGTGGTCTACCAGTCCACCCCCGAGCGCGCGCCGGTGCACAAGACCGACCGCTGGCTGCGGGTGGTGATGGTGGGCCACCTGCGCGCCGTCAAGAGCCCGCAGACGCTGATGGAGGCCGCCCGCCTGCTGGCAGGCCGCGCCGACATCCGCATCGACCACATCGGCGAGGCCCTGGCCCCCGAGTGGGAGGAGGCGGCGCTGGAGACCATGCTGGCCTTGCCCACCTACCGGTGGCTGGGCCCCCTGTCCCATGCCCGCGCCCGCCTGGCCATCGCCCGCGCCCACGTGCTGGTGCACACCAGCGCCATGGAGGGCGGCGCCCATGTGGTCATGGAGGCCGTACGCAGCGGCACGCCGGTGCTGGCCTCCCGCGTGGGCGGCAACGTGGGCATGCTGGGCGAGGACTACGAGGGCTACTTCCCGCACGGCAACGCCGGTCGCCTGGCCGCGCTGCTGGAACGCTGCCGCGACGAACAAACCCGCACCGATGGCCTGCTCGCCCGCTTGCGGGGACAATGCGACCTGCGCGCGCCGCTGTTCGACGCGGAACACGAGCGCGCCGCCCTGCTCCAACTTCTCCAGGAAATCACGCCATGAACGCGCCCACCCACTCCCCCACCGCCACCGAACCGCGCCTGACCTCGCTCTCGCATGGCGGGGGCTGCGGTTGCAAGATCGCGCCGGGCGTGCTGTCCGAGATCCTCAAGACCGCCAGCGCCGCCGGCCTGCCCGTCCCGCCGCCGCAGTTGCTGGTGGGCATCGAAACCGCCGACGACGCCGCCGTCTACCAGCTCAATGACGAGCAGGCCCTGATCGCGACGACGGACTTCTTCATGCCCATCGTCGACGACCCGTACGACTTCGGCCGCATCGCCGCCACCAACGCCATCTCCGACGTCTACGCCATGGGTGGCCAGCCGATCATGGCGCTGGCCCTGGTGGGCATGCCGATCAGCGTGCTGTCCACCGCCACCATCGGCCGCATCCTCGAGGGCGGCCAGTCGGTGTGCAAGGCGGCGGGCATCCCGATCGCGGGCGGCCACACCATCGACTCGGTCGAGCCGATCTACGGCCTGGTGGTGATGGGCCTGGTGCACCCCCGGCACGTCAAGCGCAACGCCGACGCCCGCGCCGGCGACGTGCTGGTCCTGGGCAAGCCGGTGGGCGTGGGCGTGCTGTCGGCTGCCCTGAAGAAGGAAAAGCTGGGCGCCGAGGGCTATGCCCGCATGATCGCGACCACCACGCGCCTGAACACCCCCGGCCCCGAGCTGGCCCGCCTGCCCGGCGTGCACGCGCTGACCGACGTGACCGGCTTCGGCCTGGCCGGCCACGCGCTGGAGCTGGCCCGCGGCGCCGGCGTGGGCATCACCCTGGACTGGTCGCGGGTGCCGCTGCTGGACGGCGTGCAAGCCCTGGCCCGCGACGGCTTCGTCACCGGCGCCTCCGGCCGCAACTGGGCCGGCTATGGCGCCGAGATCGCCCTGCCCGCCGGGTTCGACCCCGCCGGCCAGGCCCTGCTGACCGACCCGCAGACCAGCGGCGGCCTGCTGGTGTCCTGCACGCCCGATGCCGTGGGCGAGGTGCTGGCCACCTTCCAGCGCCACGGCTTCGGCCAGGCGGCGGTGGTCGGCGAGGTGACGGCCGCTGGCCCCGGTCCGCGCCTGACGGTGCGCTGAAGCCAGGCGCCTGGAATCTGAGTGAGCAGCCACTCTCACCAGATCCATTGAACTTCCTCGCGCCATCCCGGTCCTGAAATCTCCCCGCTTTTCGGGGAACTTCATCATTAGCACTCTCTCCTAGTGAGTGCTAATATTTGGTGAAATGACGAAAGGAACCGTCCCCATGACTCCTCCCCTGGCTGCTTCAGGCACCGGGCTGGCGGTGGCCAGTCCCTGGTCCATGGTGCCGTCGCTGGGCAACCTCGACGCCTACATTTCCGCCGTCAACCGCATGCCCATGCTCACCCCCGAGGAGGAGCAGGACTACGCGCGCAAGCTGCGTGACCGCAACGACCTGGAGGCCGCCGGGAAGCTGGTGCTGTCGCACCTGCGCCTGGTCGTGTCCGTCTCGCGCAAGTACCTGGGCTACGGCCTGCCGCACGGCGACCTGATCCAGGAGGGCAACATCGGCCTGATGAAGGCCGTCAAGCGCTTCGACCCCGACCAGGGCGTGCGCCTGGTGTCCTACGCGCTGCACTGGATCAAGGCCGAGATCCACGAGTACATCCTGAAGAACTGGCGCACGGTGAAGGTGGCGACCACCAAGGCCCAGCGCAAGCTGTTCTTCAACCTGCGCTCCATGAAGCAGGGCTTCAAGGACGAGGCCGACGCGCCCACCCACCGCGAGACGCTGACCGACGCGCAGATCGACGTGATGGCCCGCGAGCTGAACGTCAAGCGGGAGGAAGTCATCGAGATGGAAACGCGCCTGGCCGGCGGCGACGTGGTGCTGGACCCGGCGCCCGGCGACGACGGCGACGACGCCTTCGGCCCCATCGCCTACCTGACCGACGCCACCCACGAGCCCACCGCGGTGCTGGAGTCGCACCAGCGGGACGTGCTGGCCACCGACGGCATCGCCACGGCCCTGTCCCAGCTGGACGACCGCAGCCGCCGCATCGTCGAGGAGCGCTGGCTCAAGGTCAACGACGACGGCTCCGGCGGCATGACGCTGCACGAGCTGGCCGCCGAGTACGGCGTGTCGGCCGAGCGCATCCGCCAGATCGAGGCGGCGGCCATGAAGAAGATGAAGAAGGCGCTGGTCGCCTACGCCTGAGGCGAGGCGGGCGGCACAGAACGTCGCGAGGACCCCACAAGCCCGGCGCGTCCGGGCTTCTTTGTTGGCGGCTCCTGCATGACAATCGGTTGATGAGAACTATCCGGCACGTCCTGCGGACGTTCGTCTTCATCGGCCTGGCCCTGGGAAGCTCGCTCGCGCTGGCCGTGCATGCCCCGGCGACGACAGCCGCCACCCCCGAGCAACTGGCGCAAGGCGCGTATTTCGGCGTCCTCCTCCTGATCCTGGCCGCCACGATCGGCCAGGCCCTGCCAGACCGGGACCGCAACTTCGGCGCCTTCGCCCTGTACCTGGTGCTGCTGGGGGCCGCGCAGGCAGTGACCCTGGGGCTGGCCGGCGCCTACCTGTGGCCCGGCGATGCCGAGTGGGACGCGCTGACGCGGCGCGTGGCCCCGGGCGTGGCGGTGGCCGCGGCCCTGTGGCTGGTCAAGGTGCTGACCGAGCCGGCGCGCTTTTCCCGGGCGCTGGACCTGGTGTGCTGGAGCTTCATCGCGGCGCTGCTGTCGGCGGTGGCGGTGCACGCGCATGTGGACACGCCCGCCAGCGACGCCCTGGTGGACCGCCTGGCCGCCGGCGCACTGGTGGCGGCGGCCGGCCTGATCGGCCTGGCCTGGTACAAGGGCCGGGACCCGGCCATCGGCTGGATCGTGCTGGGCTTCCTGCCGGCGGGCGCGATGGCCATCTTCCCCCTGGCGCAGCGCCTGGACTGGGTGGACGAGAGCACCCTCACCCGCCACGGCCTGGTGCTGGGCACCACCCTGCAGCTGCCCATCCTGTTCCATGCCCTGGTGCGGCGGGCCAGCCGCCGCCGCGAGACCGGGGTACGGGCCTCCCAGCTGCACCACAGCGATGCCCTGACGGGCCTGGACGACCGGCGCACGCTGGTCCAGCGGCTGGACGATGCGCTGGCCCGCTCGCGCGACCTGCGCCACCAATGCGCGGTGCTGCTGGTGCGCCTGACCAACCACCCCGAGATGGCCGAAGAACTGGGCCGCGAGACGGCCAACCGGGCGCTGGTGCTGACGGCCTCCCTGCTGCGCCAGTGCGCCACCGACATCGACCTGGCCGCCCGGGTGGGCGAGCACGACTTTGCCCTGCTGATCGAGGGCCCGACCACCGGGGAGGCCGCCCTGGCGCGCGCGCAGCAGATCGTCGCGCGCGGCCTGCAGGAGGCCAAGGCGCTGCCGCGCTCCACCACGTTACGATTCCATGTGGCGGTGGCCCTGCTGCCCGACCACGAGCTCAACGCCCGCCGCTGCCTGAAGTGGCTGGACGAGGCCTGCGAGGCCATGCGCGCGGACCCGCGCAAGGCGATCCGGGCGATCAATTTCTGACTTGAAGGAACCCTGGACCATGCACCGACCCCTCACGCGCCGCGCCCTGATCGCCCTGGCCGCCGCGGGTGCCACCCCGGCGGTGCTGGCCCAGCCACGCGCCGCCGCGCCCGCCTGGCCGACCCGGCCCGTGCGCCTCGTCGTCGGCTTTCCCGGCGGCTCCTCGCCCGACCTGACCGCCCGCACCCTGGCCGAGCCGCTGTCGCGCGCGCTGGGCCAGCCGGTGGTCGTGGAGAACCGGGTGGGCGCGGGCGGCAACATCGCCGCCGACCTGGTGGCCAAGGCCACCGACGACCACACCCTCGGCCTGTTCATCAACGGCAACATGACGATCGCCAAGCTGCTGAACCCCGCCCTGCCCTACGACCCGCTGAAGGACCTGGCGCCGGTCAGCCTGGTCGGCACCGCGCCGCTGCTGCTGGCCGCGGCCGCCGGCACGCCGGGGGCCACCGCGCAGGAGTTCTTCCAGGCGGCGCGCACCAGCGGCGACAAGTGGAGCTATGGCACCCCCGGCGTGGGCACGGTGGCCCACATCGGCATGGAGCTGGTCAAGGCACGCACCGGCATCGCCCCGGTGCACGTGCCCTACCCCGGCAACCCGCAGGTGATCAACGCCATGATCGGCGGCCAGGTCCAGCTGGCCCTGCTGCCGCCCGGCCTGGCCATGCCCCAGGTGCGCGCCGGCAAGCTGCGCGCCATCGGCCTGACCTCGGCCGGCCGCAGCACCCTGGTGCCCGAGGTGCCGTCGCTGGACGAACA
>JACCDX011165269.1_pt1 | contig 14844 bp, 9 predicted proteins | sample 7449681 | NCBI WGS metagenome assembly JACCDX01 (sample SAMN15323450, study PRJNA562643) | freshwater metagenome | isolation source: river surface water | place: USA:Blue River Watershed | collected 2017-08-18
CAATAAGAAATCACAACATTTTTTACGTTTTTTGAGTCCGTTGGATTCCTTGATGGAGTTCCAATTTCGTTCGGCCAACGCATTGAAATTAACCTCGTATTCTTCAGGGGTAATTTCTTTGAGTGCCAAATTGATGTTGTAAGTTGTGATATTTCTAAATCTCAACTCGTTGACGATGCGTACTTTGCCCCATAATTTGATGCGGTGTTTTCCTCGGGCAAAACTACAGGCAAATCGACTTTCGTTGAGGTAGTTTTCTTGGATTAAATGAGCTAAAATTTCGTCAATTTCTGCCGAATCCATTTTCATAGTGCGTAATTTTTGCACTACTTCGTCGTGGCAACGCTCCTGATAGGCACAGAAATGTTCTATTTTATGAATCGCTTCTTTAACGGAATTGACTTCGCTCATGGAGGTAGTTTTTATACTCGAAAAATAAGTATTTTATTTGGATTGCCATCTTTCGGTTTACCAAAAATCACTAAATATGGGTATTTCAATGTGTCCGTTTTTAGGTTAAGTTTGTGGTAACTAGTTGAATTAGTACGTAATAATCATAATTTAAAGTGCCCCCTTTATGTTATCTTTTACCCAAATTAAACCCAAAAAAAGGGTAGTCTTGGTGCTATTCTTTTTTCTTTCTTGTTTTGGCTACAGCCAAGAAGTACAACTTGATCCTAAATTTAACCCCTATGATGACGGACTTTTGGGCGATGGCTTTGATGGAACCGTCCGAACATTGTCTCTTCAAACCGACGGAAAATTAATCGTAGGAGGTGAATTCTTAAACTACAATGGCAACTTCACTCCGTATCTCTGTCGATTACAAACGGACGGTTCCAAAGATATTGGATTTAATCTGGGGACTTCTTTCAATGGAAAAATTTATGCTTCGGTTATCCAAACGGATGGCAAAATTATAGTTGCCGGAGCCTTTACTACTTGTAATGGAATTCCAGTGGGGCGCTTGGTGCGGTTGAATACAGACGGTTCGAGAGATACAACTTTTGACACCTCTATTGCGGCGAGTAGTGGTACTATTTATGGGCTGGCTTTACAGGATGATGGCAAAGTATTGGTGGTAGGAAGTTTTACCAAATTCAATGGAATTACCGTAAACAGAATTGCAAGGGTATTACCTAATGGCGATTTGGATACTAGTTTTGGTGCGGGGGTAGGTGCAGCTAGCACTATTGACGATGTGGCTATTGCTCCTGATGGTAAAATAGTGCTTTCGGGATCGTTTAGTTCTTTTAACGGGAATCACAATTATTCCAAATTAGTTCGGTTACATTCAGATGGAAGCATTGACACTACTTTTTCTATAGGTGCTGGATTTGATGATGCTATTGAAGCTATTGCAGTTCAGTCAGATGGTAAAATTCTAGTGGGCGGTAGCTTTCTGAATTATAACGGAACGCCTCAAAATAGAATTGTTCGTTTGAATGCGAATGGAACTGTTGACACAAGTTTTCTCTCTGGATCGGGGTTTAATAATGGAGCAGTTCATGCAATTCATAGTACTTCTAGCGGAATTCTGGTAGGAGGGAGTTTTAGCGGAACGTATAAATCGACAGCTGTCAATCGTTTGGTTTTGTTAAATTCAAACGGAACAGTGAATACCAATTTTGATATAGGCGCAGGGCCATCTTCAGCAACGGTTTACAGTTTGTGTGAATCAACAGATAGTTTTTTTGTTGGGGGTTCTTTTTCTGTTTTTGATGATTTGAAACAGGGAAAGTTAGCTAAAATTAGTGCCGTTGGCGAATTGGATTCAGGCTATTTAACAGCTGGAGTAGGATTTGACAAAGCGGTAGACAAAATAGTTCCTTTAGCAGATGGAAGTTATATCGCTTTTGGAAGTTTTACTCAATTTAATGGAAAACAAGTTAATCGAATTGCAAAACTGACAGCAAACGGTGAGTTGGACACCACTTTCAATTCGAATCAATCTAGATTTGATAATACAGTCAAAGAAGTAATGGTACTACCAGACGGGAAACTTCTTGTGGCGGGAAATTTTACAAAATACAATGGTGTTCCTATCAAACGAATGGTTCGTTTGAATCCAGATGGCACTATTGATACATCTTTTAATGTTGGCTCCGGATTTAATTATATGGTTTATGCTTTGGCTTTGCAGCTTGACGACAAAATTATAGTGGCCGGCAGTTTTACTTCTTATAATGGGGTGTTAGTAAAAAAAGTGATTCGGTTATTACCCGATGGTAATTTGGATACTAGTTTTACTATTGGAACAAATCCTGATACTGCTCCGAATTTATTGGTTCTCCAAGCTGACGGGAAGGTTGTAGTTGGGGGAGATTTTGCTATTTTTAACGGAATCACCTCCAATAAATTAATTCGGTTAAATTCAAATGGTTCGGTTGATTTTAGTTTTTCTATTGGGACAGGATTTGTAGGGACTATTTATACTATAGCATTACAAAATGACGGAAAAATTCTTGTGGGAGGTTCACTATCCAAATACAACGGACAAACGATTGGCAAAATAATACGATTGAATTCTAATGGAACTTCAGACGCAACGTTTAATTCAGGAACTGGGTTTAGTGGAGGAACAGTGAGATCCATTGTTTTACAATCTAACGGAAGGATTTTAGTGGGCGGTTCTTTTTCTGGGAATTATAATGGGGCGGCTGTAAAAAGAATTGTGCGCTTATTGCCTGATGGAACTTATGACGCTTCTTTTCCAATTATTTTGAATGGGCAACTCAATAGTATTTGTTTGGTTCAAGGTGGAACAGTTATTGGGGGTAATTTTAATTCGGTTTCCGGAATTTCCAAACATCGGATAGCTAAGTTGTTATTTTGCCAAGAAGGCACAATTTGGGACGGTATAAATTGGAGTAATGGTTTGCCAACGAAGGATAAAACGGTTATGTTTAATAGCAATTATGAAATTTCGACTGATATTAAAATGTGTTCTTGTGTAGTCAATTCAGGGGTAAAGGTTACGGTTGCAACTGCAGTTACTTTAGAATTGGTATTGAATTATTCGGGAACAGGAAATTTAGTTTTCGAGAATAACGCTTCATTATATCAAACAGATGATTCCGTTGTAAATACAGGAATTATTCAGTTCAAGCGAAAAACCACACCGGTTCGTAAAACGGATTATACCTATTGGTCCTCGCCAGTGGCAGGTCAACAGTTGAAATTGCTTTCTCCGAATTCGCCTTCTTCTACCTTTTATTCTTTTGATGCGATTTCCAATAATTGGCACAAAGAATTGACAACTAACACGATGGGTTTAGGTAAAGGTTATATTTTTCAAGCTCCCGAAAGTTTTTCAGCAACGACTCCGGCAATTTTCGAAGCTGCTTTTTCTGGAATACCCAATAATGGTTTGGTTTCACTGCCTATAGCTAAAACCAAAATTCCCAATTTAATTGGAAATCCGTATCCTTCATCACTAAATGCCGATGCATTTATTCTGGAGAATCAGAATGTGCTACAAGGGAGCTTGTATTTTTGGACACACAATACTCCTATTGATAATGGGCAATTTACTTCAGATGATTATGCGGTGTATACCATTTTGGGTGGAGTAGGAACAGCGGCTAAAAATGGCGGGATAAATAACACAATCCCAAATGGTAAAATCGCATCAGGGCAAGCTTTTTTTATTTTAGGAAACAATCAGCAAGGAAATATTGTCTTTACAAATGCAATGCGATTAAAAGGAGAGAACAATCTGTTTTTTAAAAATAGTGTTAGTAAAGCGATTACTACTTCTTCTTTTGAGAAACACCGAATTTGGCTCAACTTATCTAACGAACAAGGGGCTTTCAAACAAATTTTATTGGGCTATGCCACAGGAGCGACTAATGGAAAAGATGTGAAATTTGATGGACTTTCGTTAGATAGCAACGAATGGTTGGATTTTTATAGTCTAAACGAAGGAGATAAAAACAGTATTCAGGCGAGAGCTTTACCATTTGATGATTCAGATTCGGTTCCGATTGGTTATCGAGCCAAACAAGAAGGGAATTATACGATTAGTTTGGATGATTTTGACGGATTGTTTGCAAATCAAGACATTTTTTTGGAAGACCAATTAGAAGCAAAAACACAGAATTTAAAGAAAGCCGACTATACATTCATTACTACCAAAGGCACGTTTGACAATCGGTTTGTAGTGCGTTTTCAAACTAAAAATACTGTTCCCTCAGCAATTTCCGCTGAGGTGCAAATTATAACTCGAAACAATCAAATTCAGATAAATTCTTCAAAAGAGATACTTAGTAAAGTGTCCTTGTATTCGTTAGAAGGGAAGCAATTGTATCATGTCGAATCATTGGAAGCCAAAACCCATACCATTGAAGCGGCGCTTTGGAAAACAAAAGTACTTATTGTTCAAATAACATTGAAAACAGGAGCAGTAGTTAGTCGTAAAGTATTGTTGTAAAAGAAAAAGCTTCCAACCGTAATGGCTGAAAGCTTTTTATTAGGAATGCTATTTTTTATTTTCCTTTAATAGAGGCCTCTAAATTTCTTTCGATAGTATGTCCTGGGCGTGACCATTTTGGTTTTTCGCCTAAGGCAGCATATTGAGAATCTTCGGCTTCTACTGTTGGTGGTTGTACCATTTTAGTAAATGGTTTTTGCGGTTTCAATCCTAATAGTTCAAACATTTTCATGTCTTCATTTACATCAGGATTTGGAGTGGTCAATAATTTATTTCCGGCAAAAATCGAATTGGCTCCTGCAAAGAAACACATCGCCTGACCTTCACGACTCATATTAGTTCTTCCTGCTGATAAACGAACTTGTGTTTCAGGCATAACAATTCGGGTAGTGGCTACCATTCGAATCATTTCCCAAATTTCAACCGGTTCTTCGTCTTCTAGAGGTGTTCCATCTACAGCCACCAAAGCATTAATTGGTACTGATTCCGGTTGTGGGTTCAACGTAGAAAGCGCTACTAGCATTCCTGCTCTGTCTTCGATACTTTCCCCCATTCCGATGATACCACCACTACAAACGGTTACGTTAGTTTTACGAACGTTTTCTATAGTTTGCAAACGGTCTTCGAAACCGCGTGTCGAAATCACTTCTTTATAATATTCTTCTGAGGTATCTAAATTATGGTTGTAAGCATACAAACCTGCTTCGGCTAATCTCTGTGCTTGGTTTTCGGTAATCATACCCAAAGTACAACATACTTCCATGTCTAATTTGTTGATGGTACGCACCATTTCTAGTACTTGGTCAAATTCGGGTCCGTCTTTTACATTACGCCAAGCCGCTCCCATACATACACGAGAAGATCCAGCTGATTTAGCGTTCAAAGCCTGTGCTTTTACTTGATTTACCGTCATTAAATCATTTCCTTCTACGTTGGTGTTGTAACGTGCTGCCTGAGGGCAATACCCACAATCTTCGGAGCATCCACCTGTTTTGATGGACAATAAAGTAGAAACCTGTACCACGTTTGGATCGTGATTTTCTCTATGAATTGTGGCTGCATCATACAACAAGTCCATTAAAGGTCTATTGTAAATAGCGATAATTTCTTCTTTTGTCCAGTTATGTCTTGTGATACTCATTGAGATGATTTTATTGCCCCAAAAGTAATCAAATAGTTTCAAACAAGCAATGTAGCGCCTACTAAAAAGGATTTTGAAAATAATTCTAAACCGCTCTAATCCTTAATCTGTTATATATTTGTTGTTTGTGTATAACATAACAAGAAGGGTTACAATTATCGAAGAGGCAATACCTTCAAACAATAGCGAAATACAATAGGTAACAATTGTAGGATTTCCACCAAATAGGAATGTTTTTGATAAGGATTGGATATAAGCGTCTCCTCCTCGAATATAACTATAAATCAAAAGTCCTATAATACTTAAGACTACCCCAATAATAGAAGTGATAAGTGCTGAAACAGCATTTGAAACAAAATTTTTCTTTCCTTCGTTGAGGTTCATTTTAATGGTTCGGTTCACGCCATAAAAAACGAAAACCACGTTCAATAAACGTAAGGCTGAGATGTCTCCTAATCCTAGTAAAATCATCAATAAAAAATAAAGGCCAATTCCTAAAAATATGATGATTCCGTTGCGAAGTTCTTTTGGTAATTTCATAAGATCAAATTTAAAAGATGAAAACAATAATTTGTTGATACACAATAGAATATCTTTTAAATTTACAAAAAAGCATATTGATGTTTTTTAAATTTAACAAAAAATTTTTATTTCTTAAAATGTTCAATAAATGTTGTCGCTTCTTTTTGATCTTTTTCCAGTTGCGTTTTTAGTAATGCTACTGACTCAAATTTCTTTTCTGAACGAATGCGTTGTAAAATAGAAACTTTAATGTGACGATTATAAATATCAGCATCAAAATTGAAAAAATGAGCTTCAATTGTTCTGTTTTTCCCTTGTACAGTAGGGTTAAATCCAATATTCATCATCCCGAAAACGTGCTTACCTTCTATTTCCGCACGTACTACGTAGACTCCGTTTTTTGGAACTAATTTGTACGCTTCTTCTAACTCAATGTTGGCTGTTGGAAACCCAATAGTTCTACCTAATTGTTTCCCTTTTACAACGGTTCCGCTTAAAAAATAAGCATAGCCTAAATATTCATTAGCTAACTGGATGTCTCCTGTTTCAAGAGCGGTTCTAATTTTGGTGGAGCTGATTGAAATTGCGTTGATTTCTTGAGCAGATATTTGTTCCACTTCAAACCCATATTGTGTGCCAAAAGTGATTAAATCATCAATGTTTGCCGTTCGGTTTTTCCCAAATCGGTGGTCGTAACCAATGATGATTTTTTGAACATGTAGTTGATCTACTAAAACGGTTTTGACAAATTCTTCGGCACTTAACTGCGCAAAGTTTTCGTCAAAAGGATGAATAATTAGATTTTCAATTCCAATTGTTTCTAACAACTCCATTTTTTCATTGATGGTGTTCAGTAATTTCAAATCGGATTTTCCTTGCAACACCATTCTTGGGTGCGGAAAAAAAGTAAGTACGGTACTTTCAAATTCTCCGTTATTGGTATTTTGGGTCAATTTTTTTAGAATTGCCGCGTGACCAATATGCACCCCATCAAAAGTACCAAGCGTTAAAATGGTTTTCTTGTCAGAATGAAATTCGTTTATGGAATGAAAAATTTTCAAGTCAGTTTCCGTTTATTTTGGATGCAAATTTAAACTAATCTATTCGAAATTTCGTTTCAAAATGAATTCCTTTTGAACTAAACTTTAAACTATCAGTCAAAAGAAGATCAAATCTTGTTTTTTGAAACAAAATTCAAGATTTTGAACCTTAATTTTAAATCAAAAAAACTAATTTTGGAATTCCAAAGACACCCAATCTATGAAAAGATACTTTCTGTTTTTAATTCTTATCTTTTCTTTTTCACTGATACAAGCCCAAAATGTATCTCCATGGAAAAGAATTTCTCGAGCCCAAATTTCCTTAACAGAACGTGTTGACATAAGAGAAAATCAGGATAATTTAGCGTTATTTGAATTAGATATATCAGCTTTAAAACAATCTTTGCAGCCCCTTCAAAATTCAGCTATTGTCAGCGAAATTGAAATCGAAATTCCAAATAAAAGGGGAGAATTAGAAAAATTTAAAATTCATGAATTTTCTAATTTTGAACCCGCTTTACAAGCACAATTTCCAGATATTCGTTCGTATTCTGGAATAGGATTGACAGATAAAAATGCATCTGTTTATTTCAGCATGTCTCCAAAAGGGATTCAAACGATGGTTTTGCGGTCAGATACTACGACTGAATTTATTGAACGTTTCTCGGACAGTCAGGATATTTATGAATTGTTTGATTCCAATACCAGAAAAAAAGGCGATTTACCTTTAAGTTGCTCAACAGCTGACGTGCTTTTAAACAAACAATTAGTTACTAAAACAGTGGCTACTACGGCTAATAATGGGGTTTATAAAACATTACGATTGGCATTGGCATGTACAGGAGAATATACTACTTATTTTGGAGGAGTGACTCAAGCATTAGCCGCGATGAACGCCACCTTAACTCGCGTGAATGGTATTTTTAATAGAGATTTGGCGTTGCATTTAAATTTAATTGCCAACAATACAGTTTTACTGTATACGAATGCTGCTACTGACCCTTATTCTCCTTCATCTGTTGGGGCTAATGGTGCTTGGAACTTGGAATTGCAAAATGATTTAACAGCCAAAATAGGAAATGCTAATTATGATATTGGACATTTATTTGGCGCTTCGGGTGGGGGTGGCAATGCCGGTTGTATTGGTTGCGTATGTCAAAATCCAATCTCATCAACTGATTTAGCTAAAGGAAGTGGCTATACTTCTCCCGCTGACGGAAAACCTGAAGGTGATACGTTTGACATTGATTTTGTAGTACATGAGATGGGTCATCAATTAGGAGCAAATCATACTTTTTCTCATGAAACTGAAGGTACGGGCGTTAATGTAGAACCAGGTGGAGGTTCGACTATTATGGCGTATGCAGGAGTTACTGATTACAATGTGCAGAGCCATTCGGATGATTATTTTGCTTATGTTAGTATTGCACAAATACAAAATAATTTAGCCACAAAATCCTGTCCAATTACTACTGTGTTGTCTAATAAAACACCAACATCGAATGCAGGTGCAGATTTTGTGATTCCTAAAGGAACGGCTTTTGTGCTGAAAGGCTCGGGTTCAGATCCTAATGGAGATGTGTTGAGCTATTGTTGGGAAGAAAATGATTCGGCTACTAGTGCAACAGGAGCTAATAGTATCACGTATTCGACCAAGACAGACGGACCCCTTTTTAGATCACTAAGTCCAAGTATTTCCCCTATTCGGTATATGCCTGCGCAGAATAAAGTACTGACAAATATGTTAAGTTCTACTTGGGAATCGGTTTCAGATGTGGCTCGAACCTTACATTTTACACTTACAATACGCGATAATGCTGCTGATGGTTTGGCGCAAACCAACACCGATGCTATGGTGGTTACTGTAGATGCTACAAAAGGACCTTTTGAAGTAACTTCCCAAAATACAGTAAACGTATCATGGAAACCGTTAAGTCTTCAAACCATTACTTGGGCTGTTAATAACACGTCTAATTTACCGGGTTCCGCAAATATCAATATCAAGTTATCTGTTGATGGAGGATTGACTTTTTCAACGATGTTAAAAGCGAATACTCCGAATGATGGTTCAGAACTTATTATTGTCCCTAATGGCATCAAGGGGAAAAATTGCCGAATTTTAATTGAACCTACTGCCAATATTTATTACGCAATAAATAAAGAACCTTTTGCTATTGGTTACACTACAGAATCCAGTTGTGCTACGTATAATTTTTCAACACCTTTTGTAATTCCTGAATCGACATCGTACACTGCTAGAACAATTACGGTGCCTGCCACAACTGCTACAGTTTCGGATGTGAATGTCGCTTTGAATTTTACACATCAATATATGTCAGATGTTCAAATAGAATTGCTTAACCCACAAGGGAAAACGGTCAAGTTGTTTGAAAAAGGTTGTGGAGATACTAATAGTAGTTTGGTGCTTAATTATGATGACTTAGGCGGGGCAATTACCTGCGAGAAACAAACCTTACAAACCGTTGCGCCTTTTGATCCGTTATATTTGTTTAATGAGCTAAATCCATCGGGAACATGGACTTTGCGAATTAGAGATGAATTTGTAGGAGATGTTGGAACATTAAATTCAGCTTCGGTTAGTATTTGTACTAAAGCATATACGGCAATGGCGGCAACAACACTTGATTTAAGTAACGTTTTGGTTTATCCCAATCCTACCAAAGGAGATTTTTGCGTACTTTTCTCAAGCCAATATAATTCAGGAGTCACTATTTTAGTTCACGATTTATTAGGTAGAAAAGTGTATGGAAAAGATTTTCCTAGCGCTACATTATTTAATGAGACAGTACAATTAGGCAATATTCAGGCTGGAATTTATCTTTTGACTATTATTGACGGTTATAATACCACAGTTAAAAAACTGGCTATATATTAATTACCCTCGTTTTACTTGCCGTTAAATGCGCTCATGGTATTTTCTAATCCCGCTGTTCCAAAAGATTTGATAATTTCAGAAGCTACTTCAAGTCGTTCCGGAAGTTTCGTTTTTTCTTCTTCGTCCCAGTCTCCAAGTACATAATCAACTTGTTGCCCTTTTTTAAATTGGTCACTAATTCCAAAACGAAAACGAGTATAGTTTTGGGTGTTCAAAATCAAATTGATGTTCTTAAGACCGTTATGACCGCCATCACTTCCTTTTGGTTTGATACGAATGGTGCCAAAAGACAAATTCAAGTCATCTGTTATTACTAATACATTTTCCAACGGAATATTTTCTTTGTCCATCCAAAATTTCACAGCTTTTCCGCTTAAATTCATGTAGGTGTTTGGTTTTAGCAACAAAAAAGTACGTCCTTTGAATTTGTATTCGGCAAGAGCGCCCAATTTTACAGTTTCAAAAGAGAGACTTTCTTTTTTGGCTAAAAAGTCCAAAACTTTAAATCCAATATTGTGTCGCGTGTTGACATATTCGGCTCCAATATTGCCTAAACCTACAATTAAAAATTTATTACTCACGCTTTTCATATTGTTTTTTTGGTGTTCGTGAACCTCCGGTTTCATAGTGTCTGTATCACTTTCTATTTTACTAGAGGCAAACAGTTGGGTTATCCATTGAATCATACTGCAAAAATAAACTTATTTAAAAGAATCATCCAAAAAAAAAGCACCAGTTGTAGAACTGATGCTTTTTCGTATGATTGGAAAAAAATTATTTTTTCCCTTTTGGTGCTTTTGCAGCTTTTGCAGCTTCTTGAGCCGCTTTCATAGCCGCACGAGAAATTCTTACTTGACAAACCACTGTGTTGTCTGGGTGCATTAATTTGTATTTGTCAGAAACTAATTTCGTAACATACAATTTGTTACCCATTTCAAGTGGAGTAATATCAGCTTCAACAAAATCTGGAAGATTTGATGGTAAAGCTTTTACTTTTAATTTACGAGTGTTCAAACGTAGAACACCTCCTGAAAGAACACCTTTAGAGGTACCAACAATTTTTACAGGAACTTCCATAGTGATTTCTTTGTTGTCAAACAATTGGAAGAAGTCAATGTGTAAAATTTTGTCAGTTACTGGGTGAACTTGAATGTCTTGAAGAATGGCATTGTATGATTTTCCATTACCCAAATCAATCACAACTGTGTGTGCGTTTGGAGTGTAAACCAAGTTTTTGAATGCTTTTTCTTCTGCTGAGAAATGTACTGCTTGATCTCCTCCGTATAACACGCAAGGAACCGCTCCAGCATTACGTAAGGCTTTAGTAGCAACTTTGCCCACGCTTTCTCTTTCTGATCCTTTAATTGTAATCGATTTCATTGTAAAAAAATATAGTTATTAAAAATATTACATAATAAACTTTCCACTAATGGAATTGTTGTGCTGCACCATCTGCATTACTTCTGCGAAAAGAGGTGCACAACTCAACACTCTGATCTTGTCCGATTTTTTCTTCAACGGAATAGAATCGGTAACTATTAACTCACTCAATTTTGAGTTTTCTATTTTTTCATAGGCTTCTCCAGATAAGATTGGGTGGGTACAAATTGCTCTTACGCTCAAGGCTCCTTTTTCAATCATTAAATCAGCGGCTTTCGCCAAAGTACCTCCAGTGTCGATCATGTCGTCTACTAGAATTACATTTTTGCCTTTCACCTCTCCAATTAACTCCATAGTGTCAATTACATTGGCTACTTTTCTTTGTTTGTAACAAACTACTACGTCAGATTCTAAAAATTTAGAGTAGGCATAGGCTCTTTTTGAACCTCCCATATCAGGAGACGCAATCGTTAAATTTTCCAAACCTAAGCTTTTTACGTATGGTAAAAAGATGGTAGAAGCAAAAAGGTGATCTACTGGTTTTTCAAAAAAACCTTGAATTTGATCGGCATGCAAATCCATAGTCATTACTCTAGTTGCTCCAGCGGCATCCAATAAATTAGCTACTAATTTAGCTCCAATTGGCACCCTTGGTTTGTCTTTTCTGTCTTGTCTTGCCCAACCGAAGTAAGGAATAACAGCAGTAATATGTCGAGCTGATGCGCGTTTAGCTGCATCAATCATTAATAACAATTCCATCAAATTATCAGCGCTTGGAAACGTTGAACACACAATAAAAACGCGTAATCCACGAATTGACTCTTCATAAGAAGGCTGAAATTCTCCGTCGCTATAGGTAGAGGTGATTACCTTTCCTAGAGGGACTCCGTAAGCTTCTGCTATTTGCTCAGCTAGATATACACTTTTTGAACAGGCAAAAATTTTAGCTTCTGGTTCTTGGTGTGACATGGATAATTTGTTGTTAATACACCGATACGTTTCATATAATTGAGCTTTATTATGTAACACTAGCTCTTATGCATGTATTTGTCTCGGCTGTAGTTAGTTAGTAAGTTGTGTTATAACAGGCTGCAAATTTAGAAAATTTATTCAACTCTGAAAGGAAAAAATTAAGTATTTTTATTAGGGGTTTTAATTTTATTTTTTACATTTGCACCGTGTTAAAGGAATCGATGGTTGATTTATTACAATCTCCTCTTTTATTGCGTTAAAATAACTGTTGTTATTTTATGTCTGCTAAGCCCGGATGGCGGAATTGGTAGACGCGCTGGTCTCAAACACCTGTGGGAAACCGTGCCGGTTCGACTCCGGCTCCGGGTACAAGTTGTACCAATGACCTCAAGATTACTCTTGAGGTCATTTTTTTTAATGTATGGACCGCTCTTTTTCAGTGCATAATTATCTATTATAAGCTTTATTTTCCTTTTAATATTTCAAGTAGTCTAAAGTTTAAGTATAGTTTTTCTTTTCCTACTTGCTTAGTTTTCAAAAAACCATGATTTTCCAATTCTTTTAAATAGTTTCCTACTGTTTTTAAATTTCCTAGACCTGATTTTTCTAAATGATTTCTTTTGGTATATGGTAATCTGAATAATATTTCCATCAAATCTTTGGAATATATTTTTGGAAGTTGTAGTTGTATTTCTTTACCCATATCGGTCATCAGTTTTTCAATTTCCGTTATTTGATTTCTTCCGTTTAGTGCTGTTTGTTCTATCATGTCTAACATGTACAGAATCCAATCTTCCCAATTTCCCTGTTCAGTTACTCTTCGTAAATTAGTGTAGTATTTATCTTTGTGTTCAATAATATAACTGCTTAAATATAAGGCAGGTAATTCGAGTAATCCAGTCATTTTTAAATACAGCAAAAGTATGATTCTTCCTGTACGTCCATTCCCGTCAAAAAAAGGGTGTATCGCCTCGAATTGATAATGGATAATCGCCATTTTTACTAATGGGTCTATTGTGTCTTTGGCATGGATAAAATCCTCTAGATTTTTTAATTTTTCTCGTATTATTTCTTCCCCTTCAGGAGGAGTGTAAACCACTTTGTCTGAAATAGGATTTTTTAATTGTGTTCCTGGAGCATTACGAATACCTGCTTGATTCTCTTTTATTATTTGGACTATAGCTATAAATAGGTTAGTTGATAATATAGGTCTTTTTTCAATTTGTGCTACTCCATACCACAATGCATTTTTATAATGTAGTACTTCTTTGGTAGCTGGATTTTCATTTTTCTTTTCGGCTATAGAGGCACTGAATAATTCATCTTGTGTAGTGATGATGTTTTCTATTGCGGAACTAGCCTGAGCCTCTTGTAAATTAATAGTATCAATAAAAAGAGTCGGGTTGGGTAAATTTGTAATAGCCCCTTTTAATTCAGAAAGTGCTCTACTTGCAGCAATTGTTTTTTTTAGAATGACAGTGTTTTCTATTTTTTTTTGAGGAGGCAATAGTGGTAAATCATTATATGGAATGGATGGGTTATATATAATTGTATCACTCATTGTAGCTTTTTTAATAGAGGTAGTTAGTGCCTTGGTTTGTTTTACGAGTGTAAATATAATAAAAATTTACACTCGTTTTGTTTTTTGATGTAAAATTTGCCCTTGTTTAATTTTTATAAATCATAGTAATTTGAAAAGCGTAAATCATTAGAAATATAAACCTAACAGATTATTATTTTTCATTCCAAAAGTTGATAAAAATCATCTAACTCTTTGACTATTAAGTTAGCATTTTTTTCTAAAAAGAGTACAAAAGCCTCTTCGAAAGAAGAGGCTTTTTTTGTTTTTAATTAGATTGTAGTTGTTTCTTCTGCAACTCGATTTAGTATTTTAATTTCTTTTTCTCTCACTAATTTAGTGTATATTTGTTTATTGTTTTTAAAAAATAATTAAACAAAAAATCAATCTATTTTTCTTTTTTGAAAAAACAGTCCATACATATTGTTTGGTTCAAACGCGATTTTCGTTTGGTGGATAATGAAGCCTTGTTTCATGCCCACCAATCGGGTGTGCCGCTGTTGTTCATTTGTTTTTTTGAACCTAGCATAATGAGTTATCCCGATTCGGATGTACGCCATTGGCGATTTATTTATGAATCCATTATGGATTTGAATAAAAAACTTCAACCATTTAACGCAAAAATTTATTTTTTTCATAATGAAGCTAAAAACGTATTTTCAGAATTAATTCAAAAATTTGAAGTAAAATCTGTTTTCTCCCATCAAGAAATAGGAAATAAGTTAACCTACGACCGCGATTTGGAAATGAAAGCGTTTTTCGATTCCAATGACATCATTTGGAAAGAATTTCAAATGCACGGTGTCATTCGCAAATTAAAATCAAGACAAGATTGGGACAAGCGCTGGGAGCAGGTAATGCGTGATACCCCAAAAATTATAA
>JACCDX011793552.1_pt1 | contig 14840 bp, 13 predicted proteins | sample 7449681 | NCBI WGS metagenome assembly JACCDX01 (sample SAMN15323450, study PRJNA562643) | freshwater metagenome | isolation source: river surface water | place: USA:Blue River Watershed | collected 2017-08-18
ACATGCTGCATGCCGGGGCGCCCATGCTGCTGGAGGCAGGGGTGTCCATCCCGTTCATGCAGGCGGGTGATCCACAACGGATTGCGCTGGAAGCCTATCCCGGCATGGTCGCGCGGTCGATTACCCGCGCCTCTTACAAGAATGACGCGCGGGCGATGCAGACACCGGAACGGCGGGCGGCGCGTCTGGCGATTATCAAGGCACTGGAATCCGGTGATTATCCACAGGCGATCGTGCTGGATGCAGGCAAACACCGGCGAACACTGCTCGACGATGGCAGTGGTGATTTGCTCGATGCGGTCTTGTGCGCCTTGCTCGCAGCATGGGGCTGGCAGCGCCGCGACAGCGACTACGGTCTGCCGCTCCATGATGTGCTCGAAGGATGGATCGTCGGCGCCTGAAGAGCCTGTCTCGTCGTGTCGCTGGCCAGGCGCGCCGACGAAGACAGTACAACTTGTACGGCAAGAAGGTGCAACGCCCTCAGCGGCCTGACGAGAAAGGCGCTGCCCACGACGCAGGTTCGCGCTCAGGCCATCTTGCGCTGCGCCGCAAATCCGACGTACCACTGAAGGCATCCGGGATTGCTCATCGCATCCGGATTGGCCACTTTCTCAAGTGGCATGCCCAACAGCAGTTTCTTGATCGGCAGCTCCATCTTTTTACCCGTCAGTGTGCGCGGAATTTCGGCCACTGCATAAATATCATTGGGCACATGACGACCCGAGAGCTGCGTGCGAATCTTTTCACGGATGCGCTGATCCAGCACCTGATCCAGCGCGACCCCTTCACGGAGCACCACGAACAAAGGCATCCACGACTCACGGCCCAGATATTCAAGATCTACCACCATGCTGTCGAGGACCTCGGGGAAATCCTCGACCACACGATAAATTTCGGCGGTGCCCATCCGAATCCCATGTCGATTGATGGTCGCGTCAGAGCGTCCGTAAATGACGGCACCGCCACGTGGCGTAATACGAATCCAGTCACCATGACGCCACAAGCCGGTGTAATGCTCGAAGTAGCTTTCGAGATAGCGCTTGCCGTCGGCATCATTCCAGAAGTACAGCGGCATTGACGGCATTGGCTCGGTGACCACCAGCTCGCCCACTGCATCGGTCAGTGACTGACCGTGATCATCAAACGCATGCACTGCCACGCCGAGCGTGCGGCACTGCATCTCACCCGCGTACAAAGGCAGGATCGGACACGAACCCACAAAGGCAGCTGCGATATCGGTACCACCACTAATCGACGCCAGCATCACATCCTGCTTCACATGCTGGTAAACCCATTGATAAGCTTCATTCACCAGCGGTGAGCCGGTGGCACCCACGGTGCGCAGCTGCGATAAATTGAATTGCTGACCGGGCTCGATACCCGCTTTCATGCAGTTCGTAAAATACGCGGCGCCGATGCCAAAAAACGTCAGCTTCATCTCTTCGGTAAATCGCCACAGACGATTCATATCGGGATAACCCGGATTACCGTCGTAAATGCAAATGGTCGACCCGACCAGCAAGCCGGTGACCTGAGAATTCCACATCACCCAGCCAGTCGTGGAGAACCACAGGAAGCGATCATCCTCGCCCAGATCCAGATGAAGCGCATGCGCTTTCAGCGTTTCGATCAGCGTGCCACCATGCCCATGCACAATCGGCTTGGGCATGCCAGTGGTACCGGACGAATAGACAATCCACAACGGATGATCGAAGGGCAGCTGCTCGAATTGCATCTCAGCTGCCGGATGCGAAAGCAGCGTGTTCCAGTTGGTCACATCTGGCAGTGTGGCGTTCGGGTTCAGGTAGGGGAACAGGATAGTATGCGTGAGCGTATTGAGCTCGGCTCGCATAGTCTCAACCACTTCCATGCGGTTGAAATCCTTGCCGCCATAGCGATAACCATCGACCGCAATCAGGACTTTCGGATCAATCTGGCGGAAGCGATCCAGCACACTGGCCGTGCCCATGTCGGGCGAGCAGGAAGACCAGATCGCACCAATGCTCGCACACGCGTAAAAAGCAATTGCTGCCTCGGGTGTATTGGGCAGATAAGCGACCACACGATCACCCGGCACCACACCCATTTCGCGCAGGGCATTGGCAACCGCCGTTACCTGCTCGCGCACTTCACGCCAGCTGAGCGTGACGCGATCACGTACTTCGGACTCAGCCACCACGGCGACTTTGTCTGCGCTGGCACCCTCAGTGTTGAAGCGGAACAGTTGCTCGGCAAAATTCAGGCGACTGCCGGTAAACCACTGAGCGCCTGGCATGGCATGGGTTGACAGGATTTCCTGATAAGGCGCCGAGCTTTTGATGTCGAAATACTTCCAGAGCAAAGACCAGAATCGCTCAAGGTCATCGACCGACCAAGCCCACAGCGCCTGGTAATCGGGAAAGTGCAGGCTGTGCTCACTGGCCAGCCATTGCATAAAATGAGTCAGCCGGCTGCGCGCAATGCGATCCGCGTCCGGTGTCCACAAAAGCGGGTGGTCGTCCGCCATACCTGTCTCCCTGTTGTTTTTGTTGATGGCTTGCGCATGATAATGCAAACCGCCAGCAGAGAGAACGGCATGGCTGACGAACCGGGTTCCGTATTAGTGAACCTGATGTTTGAGCTGGGAGAGTTCCTGGTGCGCTTTCATAACAGCGTCTTTGAGATTCTGATCGATATCGGCCGAATTTTCGCAGGCAACCTTGGCCTGGTCGCCCAGCTCTTCCAGTTCATCGACGCATTGGCGGATCGCTTCCTCATCCGAGGATTGTTTTAGTGTTTCCGAGGCCTGATCGGATCGCTTGCCGAGTTGCTGGATACTGCTCTTGAGATCGGCCGGCACACTCTCTCCTGCGCTGTCACATGCCTGACTGGCTTGTTGAATGGTCTGCTTGATCTGGCTGACACGCTGCTGCACTTCTTTGGCTTGCATCATGATCTCACTCCTGTACGGTTATTTTGACCGGAGAATCCGGCTTCGTTTTGAACAGGCCATTCCGATTGAAGTTCCTGCGGATCGCTTCAATACAGCGCCTTGGTGCAGTGGCTTAGTGCAGTGGCTTAGTGCAGCACATTGCCGCCACCCACCGCTCCCGCCTGATCACGCACCGGCAAGCCCCGCTCGATGAAGTCTTTCATCCGGTACAAATCGTCTTCCAGCGCACTCTGCGGATCGGTGCCTGTCAACATGGCCACTGCCGTGCCAGCCACACCGACGGGTGGATGCCAGGACAAGCGCACCGTCGCGCGCGTGCCATCGCCGATTGGCTCGAGCAATACGGTGCCCTCATGATCGACGCTCGCATCGGGCTCGCTTCGCCAGGCCAGACGATGCGGGCGCTCGGAGGCAGTCAGTACGGAATTCCATTCCACATCCAGACCACCGGGGCCCTGAACAATCCAGTGTGAGCGGTTCTGTCCCAAATCTCTCACCTCAGTGACATGCGACATGAAATGCGGGAAATTTTCATAGCGACTCCAGATATCGAACACGACCTCCGGTGATGCAGCAACATCGATCGTGCACTCCGCCTCATAAGTCTGGCTGCCTGCCTGCCGGGCGAATCGATGCCCGATATCAGTGCCGCGCACCATCAGCCCGAGAGTCGACAATGCAGTGAGCAGTCCCAATGGTCGGCGGCGCGTCAGCACGTACCAAGTCAGCAGACCCGCGCCCGTCGCACCGGCAATCCACAGTGAACTGCGCATAGCCGAGCGGTGATGCGCTGCAGTCTCCAGCGTCACCAGACCGCTGACCGCCTCAACACCGGGAATCGCCGCCACCAGACTGAGCATTTTTTCCTGCTCCTCGCTGTCGAGATTCCCGGAGAGCGTCACCCTGCCCTGGTGTGCATGCACCTCGATATCCTGCAGATGGGACATCGCTCGTCCAAGGCGCGATCGGACACGAGCTTCCAGTACATGATCATCAATGGGTTTAGCCTGCCGCGGTGACAGCAGACGCATGGCACTCGACTGCACACCGGACCAGCGATTGCGCGCATCATGCAGCGCCTGATCCATCAGTTTCGACGTCGAGTGGGTGACATGGGTCACTTTGTCTTGCAACAAAGCTCTGCGCCGCCGGCCCTGTGAGGGATCGGCGATATACATGGCCAGTGCGCCGAGCGCGATACCACCGATCCAGTTCAGCCATGGCATCTCGGTACTTCGGGTCTGATATTCCACATTGCTCTCCTTAAATGGTCGACGGGGATGACTGCATCGAGGTACCAGCGTCACGCAAACGCTGTGCCTGAGCCAGCAGTTCGATCACTTCCTCGTCACAAATCTGTCGGAAATCCTTATACCAATGGCCCACGGCGATGAAAGCTTTTGGCTGGTGAATGTCAATGAGCACATCGATCAGGGGCACCAACTTACGGGCAACCTCGCGCGGCAATACGGGTACCGCCACCGTCATGTGCGCGACGCCGTAACTTCGCAACGCTTGAACCGCAGCCAGCATGGTGCTCCCGGTCGCCATGCCATCGTCGACCACAATCACCCGGCGTCCCTGCAGTTCTTCAGAAGACAGGCTCGTACCGTAACGTTTCTCCCGACGTGCCAGTTCATCCTGCTCGCGCTGAATGACGGTCTGTACGGTGGCCGTCGACATGCCCATACGGTCACACAGAGCACGATCGATCACCGTATGCCCGCCACTGGCGATCGCACCGAAAGCGAACTCTTCATGACCGGGCAAACCCAGCTTTCGAACGATTAGCAGGGACAGCGGCCACCCAAACTGCCGGGCGATCTCGTAGGCCACCGGCACACCGCCACGCGGCAACGCCAGTAACTGCGTATTTCCCTCAAGCGTCATTCCCACCTGACGGAGCTTGTCCGCCAGCAACAAACCGGCATGCCGGCGATCGCGAAACACGAATTCTTTGCTCGTCATGGGCTTTTTGACATCCCGGACGAAAGAAAGCTCAAAGTTTCATTGGGGTAAAATTTCTTTTTGGAATCTTCGGCTATCGATCGGAACTTCGTTTGATCGCCCCATTCGAACCAGCAAGTCCCGCTGATGCCCCTCTCAATGAAAAAACTGCTCGCTGCCTGTCTGCTGCTCCTGATCAGCACGATCACTGTCGCTCAGACGACCGCCTGTCTTGAGCATTTTGTCGACAAGACCGCGCCTGAACTGACGCGTCCGGCGCTGCAGACAAAAACGATGGGATTATGTTTTGAAGCATTTGCGGTGATGCATTCCGGTATCTCCCGCACGCCCTTGTGGGTCGCAGAAAAACTGACACGCGAGAGCCTGCTCAGGGCCAAAAGCGTCAAACGCGAAGACACCTTCCACCCTGAGGAAACCCTGCCGCCCGAGGACCGGGCTGAACTCGCTGACTACGCGCGCTCGGGATTCGACCGCGGCCATATGGCGCCGGCGGCCAATATGCCGACGATCAGCGCGCAACATGAGAGCTTCTCGCTGGCCAATATCGTGCCGCAGCAGCCGCAAAACAATCAGATACTGTGGTCTGCGATTGAGGGAGCAACGCGGCACATGACCAACCAACGCGGGGCACTGTATGTGATAACCGGCCCGATTTTCGAAGGCGACAAAGTCGAGCGTATCAACCGCCGGGTTTTTGTACCCACGCACATTTACAAAGCTGTTTATGATGCGGAAAAAAAAGAAGGTGCTGCGTGGATTACGCCGAACACTGCCGAGAATATGTATGAAGTGGTATCGATTGCTGAACTGGAAAAGCGTATCCGCATTAAACTTTTTCCCAGCGTGCCCTCCGAGGTGAAAGAAAAAATCGCCACCTTGCCCGAACCCCGTATGCGCAAACGTCAACGCCCCTCCCGGGAGACGCCATGAAGCTTCAGCCTTTTGAAAACGAATCTCAGGCGCTGAGCATTGGTGATCTGAACATCGAGAACCGCTTGGATCAGCTGGAAATTTACGGATCCCTGAGCCTCACCCGAGATCAAGCCGGGCTGGCACTCGCGCTGCAACTCAAAGCACTGATCGACGCCACCGTGATGCACCTGCAGCAGGCGCCGGATTTGCCCGAGCACCTGAGCATGAAGCCGACCGACCAGACAGATAATCCCTTCAAGTAAACAGGGTCATTGCCCGCAAGCGCGTTCCAGCAAGCAGCACGGGCAAGCAGCGAGGGCAAGCGACACGGGAAGGCCGCAAGACTGGCATACTGTCGCACCATCACGAATACCCCGCACGACGCATGACACCCACGCCCGCCAATTTGCGCTCTTACCCGCCCTACCGGCCGGGTCTGAAGCCTGCTCCCTTTCTGCCGATATCACGCGCGGAGATGGATCTGCTCGGCTGGGACAGCTGTGACATCATCATCATCACCGGGGATGCCTATATCGATCATCCGAGCTTTGGCATGGCGCTGATTGGCCGCCTGCTGGAATCTCAGGGCTTTCGCGTCGGTATCATCAGCCAGCCTGACTGGCACTCTGCCGAAGCCTTCCGTGCGCTGGGCAAACCCAATCTGTATTTTGGCGTCACCGCCGGCAATATGGATTCAATGATCAATCGATACACTGCCGATCGCAAAATCCGCACTGACGATGCCTACACCGCCGGTGGTTTACCTGACAAACGCCCTGATCGCGCCGTCACGGTCTACGCACAACGCGCACGCGAGGCCTACCCCGGTACGCCGATTGTCATCGGCAGTATCGAAGCCAGCCTGCGCCGCATCGCGCATTATGATTACTGGTCCGATACGGTACGCCGGTCGGTACTGACCGATTCCAAAGCCGATATTCTGTTGTTTGGCAATGCCGAGCGTGCCTTGCTGGCGCTGTCGCACCGATTGGCCGCCGGTGAATCCATCAAAGCGATTCGCGATCTGCGCGGCACCGCATTCATGGTGACGCGTGGCTGGAAACCGGCAGATGACTGGCATGAAGTGGATTCGACCCGGGTAGATACGCCCGGCAAGGTTGATCCGCATCCGGATCCCTATGAAATGAAGGAAAAAGATCCCGAAGCCTGCGGCCCCAAGGACGGCGACCCGGCACCCGCAGTCAAACCGATACGTTTGATGTCGCGCGAGGAGCGTCTCGCTCAGCAAAAAGAGATTCGTGAAAAAAGCGTGGTTCGCCTGCCAGCTTTTGAAGTCGTCAAAGAAGATCCGATCAGTTACGCGCATGCGTCACGTGTGTTTCATCTGGAATCGAACCCCGGCAATGCACGCGCGATGGTGCAGGCACATGCAGACCGCGATGTATGGCTAACCGCCCCACCCTTGCCGCTCGCAATGGATGAGATGGATTACGTGTTTGATCTGCCTTACGCAAGGGCACCGCATCCGGTCTATGGCAAGGCAAAAATTCCGGCCTGGGACATGATTCGCTTTTCCGTGAACATCATGCGCGGCTGCTTTGGTGGCTGTACTTTCTGCTCGATCACGGAGCATGAAGGCCGGATCATCCAAAGCCGCTCAGAGCCATCGATTCTGCGTGAGATAGAACTGATTCGCGACAAGACTAAAGGCTTTAACGGCATCATTTCTGATCTCGGCGGCCCCACGGCGAACATGTATCGGATGGCCTGCAAAGAGAAAAGTATTGAAGAATCCTGCCGTCGTCTGTCCTGTGTCTATCCGACCATCTGCTCGAACCTGAATACCGATCACAGCAAGCTGATCCAGCTCTACCGACGTGCGCGTGATATCCCGGGCGTGAAAAAAATTCTGATCGGCTCCGGCCTGCGCTATGACCTCGCGGTACGCTCGCCCGAATATGTAAAAGAACTCGCCACGCACCATGTCGGTGGTTTGCTGAAAATCGCACCCGAACACTCTGAAGAGGGCCCCCTCTCAAAGATGATGAAGCCGGGCATGGGCTCTTACTACCGTTTCAAGGAATTGTTCGACAAATACTCCAAAGAAGCCGGCAAGGAACAGTACCTGATTCCTTATTTCATCGCTGCCCATCCAGGTACCACCGATGACGACATGCTGAATCTCGCGCTGTGGTTGAAGCAGAATGATTTCCGGCTCGATAAGGTGCAAACCTTCCTGCCGACGCCGATGGCCATGGCGACCACCATGTATCACACGCGGAAAAATCCGCTGCGCAAAATTTCAAAAGATTCGGAAACGGTCGAAACACCCCGCATCGGGAAAATCCGCAAATTTCACAAAGCCTTGCTGCGCTATCACGATCCTGAAAACTGGGAGAGCATTCGCGAAGGTCTCAAACGCATGGGGCGCAGCGAACTGATAGGCAACGGTCCCCAGCATCTGGTACCCCGATCCGACACCGGCGCAATTCGTGTACGCAGCGCAAGCAAAAATGAAACGCCCTCAGTGAACCGGATCGCGAAAAAATTTGGTCAGAACAAACCTCGTCCCGGCGCAGCCATTGTCCGAAAAAGACAGCCCTGAAGAAGGCCGCTGTACGCTGTAAAACGGACATAAAAAAACCGGCCCGACGGCCGGTTGATTTATTTCGGGGTTTGGTGGGAAGTGCTGGTTTCGAACCAGCGACCTATCGCGTGTGAGGCGATCGCTCTACCCCTGAGCTAACCTCCCAAACCGGCGCGCATTATCGCACATGCGCCGGCAGCGATCAATTTTCCAGCTGCCGCCACAGGCAGGCACCCCTGGCTTCCTTGTCCAGCCCCTGCAGCAAGGCCTCGTGCGCGGCCAGTTCATCGGGATCTGCCGGCAGCACGATAATCTCGGCCAGCGCGACCGCACCCTCCCCGTTTTCACCGGCACCGTCGGTGTGCAAGTCCATGGTCAGACTGTCCTGACCACGCGTCATGGCAAGATACACCTCGGCGAGCAGCTCGGAATCCAGCAGCGCACCATGCAGCGTGCGATGCGCATTAGATACACCGTAGCGCTCGCACAGCGCATCAAGCGAATTGCGTTTGCCCGGATGCAGTTCTTTCGCTTGCGCGAGGGTGTCGGTAATTTGGGTGACAAAGGTATGAAACGCCGGCAGCGCCAGACGTTCAAGCTCGGCATCGATGAAACCCACATCGAAGGAAGCATTATGAATAATGACTTCCGCACCCTGCACAAAACGACAAAATTCTGCGGCGATATCAGCAAACTTCGGCTTATCGCTCAAAAATTCGGTCGTCAGACCATGCACTGCCAGCGCACCGGGGTCGGAGTCTCGCTCCGGATTGATGTAGTAATGAAAATTGTTACCGGTCAGACGGCGATTGAGCATCTCGACACAGCCGATCTCAATGATGCGATCGCCGCTTTTGGGATTCAGTCCGGTTGTTTCTGTGTCGAGAATGATTTGGCGCATCGTTGAATCATCAGTTGGTGCTTAAAGTGTGGTCGGCACTTTACCAGAAAGCACCAGCTCCACCCCGCGATTGGCAAGCGCATCGGCGCGCTCATTGCCCTCATGGCCTGCATGTCCCTTGATCCAGCGCCAGTCGATGCGGTGGCGTGCCTGCGCTTCATCCAGCGCCTGCCAGAGATCGACATTTTTGACCGGTGCTTTGCTCGCAGTCTTCCAGCCTCTGGCCTTCCAGCCGGCCAGCCACTCACTGATACCTTTTTGTACATACTGGCTGTCGGTATGCACGATGACATCGCAGGGGCGCTTCAACGCATTCAGTGCCTCAATCACTGCCATCAATTCCATCCGATTGTTGGTGGTGTTGAGCTCACCGCCGCAAATCTCTCGCTCGCGATCGCCGGCAATCAGCCAGGCGCCCCAGCCACCGGGGCCAGGGTTACCTTTGCAGGCACCGTCGGTATAAATTTCAATTTTATCCATGCGTTTTCTGATTTTTCATTCGCTGAGTCACCGGTACCGCCTGACGCGCGCGCGCGCCCTGCTTTTGCCATGCGGGTCCAATCAGGCGCATGCCCTTGACCCGCTTGATCGCCTGAACAATATAAAGCGCGCCGAGATAAGGCCACCAGCGATTACCCGCTTTCTCGAGAAAGGCAAACCGCTCCAGCCATTTTGCAGTGGCACACGGCGGCGCATAACAGCCGAAGTGCCCGCGATTGATCTCCATATTCAGGAGCTTCAGCCAGTCTTTCAGGCGCGGCACGCTGATGAATTCACCGTGCAGCGGCAGGAAATGCGCGCCGGTCACACGACCGGCGGTTTGTCGCAAGCCCCAGGTGCTGAACGGATTGAATCCGCAAATGATCACCTGCCCTTCAGGAATCAAGACACGCTCGACTTCACGCAGCACCTGATGCGGCTCGGCAGCGAACTCAAGCACATGCGGCAGCACCACCAGATCCAGACTTTGTGTGGCAAACGGCAGTTCAGCGAAATCATGCACGACCACCACGGCGCGCCTTGCTGTCCCGGATTGATCCTGCAGCGGAAAAACTGCATCCGTTACCCAGCGGTTCGGCATACGATTCGCCGCCAGCGTATCGAAATCCGGCAATCCGATCTGCAGTGCGTTGTAGCCGAAAATATCAGCCGTCAGATCATCCAGTCGGGCCTGCTCCCAGGCATGCGCATAGGCCCCCGCCGGCGTATGAAACCAGGGGGCCAGCGATATAATCGGATTTTCGGAAACCAATGGGTCCATGCCTATGTCAGTCGGTCATTCACTACAAGTTACTGCGATACCGGCCTTTAACGACAATTATCTGTGGCTGATACACGATCAGGCGCATGCGGTGATCGTTGACCCCGGCGATGCAGCGGTAGTCGAAGCCGCGCTGGCAAAGTATCAGCTAAAGCTGGCCGCTATTCTACTCACTCACCATCATGCTGACCATGCAGGCGGCGTCATGACCCTGCTCAGCCACTGGCAGGTACCGGTTTACGGGCCCGCCAGCGAGCAAATACCCGGCATCAACCATCCGCTGCAGGAAAATGACCTGGTCACGCTGAGCTCGCCATCGCTGCAACTCTCAGTGCTGGATGTGCCGGGCCATACGGCCGGGCATATTGCCTATGTTGCGAAGGACGAGGGCTGGCTGTTTTGTGGCGATACACTGTTTGCCGGCGGATGTGGCCGCCTGTTCGAGGGCACCGCCGGTCAAATGACGCAATCGCTGGAAAAACTGGCTGCACTGCCAGATCACACGAAGGTGTATTGCGCGCACGAATACACTGTGTCCAACCTGCGCTTTGCTGTTGCCGCTGAACCCGACAATCCGGAAACGGCGCAACGACTGACTGATTCACAAGCTTTGCGCGATCGCGGCGTCGCTACGGTACCCTCGACGATCGGCGAGGAAAAGCGCACCAATCCTTTTCTGCGCTATCGCGAAAAATCGATTGTCGATGTGCTCAGAAGCAGTGGCCGGCTGCAGAACGAGGATCCGGTCGCCGTCTTTGCCGCACTGCGTGAATGGAAAAACGTTTTCCGGTGAGCTGAATACGCTTGCCACAGACGGAATCCGCTTGACGGACTTTCACGGGCTTGCATACACTTGCCGTAATTCAATTTTCTCTCCAGTCCTTGCGTCTGGTGATTCCCCCTGGGCCTATGCCGCATTTCAAAACACCCAAGCAACATTCAGAATTTTTACTTCTTCTTCGCTTGTCTGGCGCCCTGATAACCGGTCTTGCAATCAGCCTGCCGGTCCAAGCCAACGATCTGACGATACCGCCTTCGCAGCCTTCAGCGAATGCGCCGCAAGAAGCGGTCGTTGAAGCACCGGACAATCCCGATTTTCGGGAGGGTAGCGTGCTTGCTGACGATATCGACCTGCAAAATTTTGATGTCTGGGAACGTATTCGCAAAGGTTTCGCGATACCCGATCTGAACAATCCGCTGGTGGCCACGCATTCAACCTGGTACAGCGCGCGACCGGAGTATTTGCAACGAATCACGCAGCGTGCGTCGCGCTATCTTTTTTATGTCGTGCAGGAACTTGAAAAGCGCAACATGCCGACGGAGCTCGCCTTACTGCCCTTTATCGAATCCGCGTTCAATCCACAAGCTTACTCCAGCGCCAAAGCGGCTGGCATGTGGCAGTTTATTCCGAGCACAGGGCGCGATTACAACCTCAAGCAAAACGCATTTCGTGATGAGCGCCGGGACGTACTTGCATCCACGAATGCAGCGCTGACCTATCTGCAGCGTCTGTATGGCATGTTCGGCGACTGGCAACTGGCATTGGCAGCTTACAACTGGGGCGAAGGTTCCGTCTCTCGCGCGATTGCAAAGGCGCAGGCAGCGGGCCGGCCAACCGACTACAACAGCTTGTCTGCCTACATGCCAGCTGAGACGCGCAATTATTATCCCAAGCTCCAGGCAGTAAAAAACATCATCGCCGTACCGGCGCAGTATGGCATCAAGCTACCCGTTGTTGAAAATCAGCCTTACTTTGTCACCATCAAAAAAACCCGTGACATCGACATCAAGCTTGCCGCGCAACTGGCAGAGCTGCCGATGGAAGAATTCAAAGCGCTGAATCCGCAGTTCAATCGCCCGGTGATCACTGGCAGCCCGACCACGCAAATTCTGCTGCCGCAATCGAATGCGGAAAAATTCAAGACAAATTTATCCAACTGGACGCGGGCCTTGTCGAGCTGGACTGCGCACAAAGTCACCGCTGCGCGCGAGCGAATCGAAAGTATTGCTGCAAAATTCAAAACGACGCCTGAGTTGATACGTGAGGTCAATGCGATACCGCCGAACATGCACCCGAAGGCGGGCTCCACGGTACTCGTGCCCAAGCCCAGCACGGAGGCCGACAAGGACATCGGACAAGATATCGCGGACAACGCCATGCTGGCCTACGAAGCAGACGAGCCGCCGCGCCGAAAGATCACGGTCAGAGCCGGCAAACGCGATACCGTGACTAGCATCGCAGCGCGCTACAAAGTCAAACCCGACGAAGTACGTGAATGGAATGATCTGAAAAATGACAAGCTGACAGCCGGACAGTCGCTCCGTCTGGAGGTGCGCGCAAACCGAACGCTGGCGACCAGGGGCAAAAGCAAACCCGAAGCCAATTCGTCGAAAAAAATCGCCGGCAAGGCGGACAGAGCGGTCGAACCGCGTCGTAACGGCAGACCCGAGAAACGGGTGGGCAAACCGGAAAAAGTCATCTCCGCCAAACAGGCCGCCAGGAACGAAAAAGAAGCACGGCGTCAGGCACGATAAAACATTCGGCCCAGCCTCTCGCCATATCGCTTATCGCAGCATGGCCCGGGTGGCTTTCCCAAAAGAGCTAGTGTGTCGTGAAATTGGCTGCTGCCAGCAGCTGCTGCGTATAAGCTTGTCGGGGCGATGACAGGACGTCCGCAGTTAGTCCGCTCTCCACCACTTTTCCGTCCTTCATCACGATCACGCGGTGCGCCATCGCACGAATGACCGCCAGATCATGGCTGATGAACAAATATGCCATGCCGTATTTCTGCTGCAGACTGGCCAGCAGTTCAAGCACCTGATACTGCACCGATACATCCAGCGATGAGGTGGGCTCATCCAGCAGAATCAACGCAGGCTTCAGAACCAGCGCACGGGCAATCGCTATTCTCTGACGCTGTCCGCCAGAGAATTCATGCGGATAGCGCGACATCATTTGCGGCGACAGGCCGACTTCCTGCAAACCAGCGGCAACCGCCTCGCGCTGTTCTGCTTCGGAGAGATGCGGTTTATGCAGCGCCAGCCCTTCACCCACAATCTGCTCGATGGTGCGACGAGGCGACAGCGACGCGAAGGGATCCTGAAAGACGACCTGCATCTGCGCGCGCAAGGGCCGCAATTGAGCGCTCTCCATGGCGCTGATCTGCTGACCATCGAAAACAATATCGCCCTCAGTACGAGCAACCGACAGCCGCAAGAGCGCCATGCCCAGTGTGGACTTACCCGACCCGGATTCACCCACGATACCCAGAGTTTCACCCTGAGCCAGCGCGACGTCCAGCTGGTCGACTGCGACAAATTCCTTTTTTCGGAACCAGCCCTGCGGTATCTCGAAACTGCAGCGCATGCCTTCGGCTTTGAGCAGAGGACGCGCATCGGCCACCAGATCACCGACCATGCGTTTTGCATGGCTGGCGAGCAGTCGCTGTGTATAGGCTTCACGCGGCGCGCTAAACAAAGTGCGGGTATCCGCGACTTCGATCAGACGACCCTGCTGCATCACACCGACCCGATCGGCAAACGATTTCACCAGATTCAGGTCATGCGTGATCATCAGCACCGACATTTGCTCTTCACGCTGCAATTGATTCAGCAACTCGAGTATCTGCACCTGAATCGTGACATCCAGCGCAGTCGTGGGCTCATCGGCGATCAGCAGCTTGGGCTTGCAGGCCAACGCCATCGCGATCATCGCGCGCTGACGCTGACCGCCGGAGAGCTGGTGCGGATACGCCAATGCGCGACGGGCCGGTTCCGGAATACCGGTTTTATCCAGCAAATCAACGGCTCGCAGCGCCGCGGCTCGCGCGCTCAGACCTTCGTGCAGCATCAGCACTTCAGCGATCTGGTTGCCGATCGTGAATAAGGGATTCAAGGCCGTCATGGGCTCCTGAAAAATCATCGCAATGTCCTTGCCACGCAACTGGCGCAGTGCCGCATCTGATTTTTTCAGAATTTCCTGATCTTCAAAAAGTATCTGGCCTGAGACTTCCGCTTCCGGCAGCAGGCGCATCAGCGACAAGGCAGAGACGGTCTTGCCTGAACCCGATTCGCCAACCAGTGCAAATTTTTCGCCGGGTGCAATCGCGAAACTGACATCGTCCACCACGGTCGCGCTGCCAAAGCGCACGCTCAGATGATTGACCTGCAACAGACTCATGATTTCCTCCGCACATCCAGTGCATTGCGCAGGGCATCACCGATATTGGTCAGCAAGAGCAGTGTGATGGTCAGCACGGCAAAGGTGGACAGGGCGATCCACCAGGCATCGAGGTTGTTTTTTCCCTGCGCGAGCAAT
>JACCDX010244296.1_pt1 | contig 14835 bp, 27 predicted proteins | sample 7449681 | NCBI WGS metagenome assembly JACCDX01 (sample SAMN15323450, study PRJNA562643) | freshwater metagenome | isolation source: river surface water | place: USA:Blue River Watershed | collected 2017-08-18
GCTCCCATCACGGCGTCATCAACGATAATCAAGTCAGCGCGAGCACCGTAAATCTGAGAGCCCATACCAAGGGCCTGTACAGTAGGGTCTTTCTCGCCTGAGTCACGTCCCGTACCTAGGTAAATCATATCAGCAGACCATTGTGTTGCATCGGCCTTGTATCCGCCGTTAGGACCGAAGGCCGTCTGCAACTTAATATATGCTGGGTGTGAAAGTCTTGTCTTAATCGCCCCAAGGAACTTGCGGGCCATACCTTGCGTCTTGGAGACGATGATGACTCGCATGTTGGGGTTAGTCACGATTTTGTAGGTGACATAGTTTGTGGTGATGGTAGTCGACTTGGCGTGCTCAGGTGGCACGTTAATCAGTACTCGGTCAGGCTCGCCTGGCTCGTAGGTCATGCCCGCTGGTTGCCAGCGTGGAGGTAAACCCTCCATCATATCCAGCCAGTTGAGCTGGTGTGGAAAGAGCTTGCTATCTAGGAACTGCTCGCAGAAGTCGACATAGGAAATATCCTTTAAGTCGGCCAAGTCAGCCTTGACGCCTTTACCCTCTAGGCGGGCCTTGTCCGCCCGTTCCTTAAACTTCTCATCAGAGGCACACCATTGACGGAAAGTCACGTCGTTGCGGCCTACAGTGCCCATAGCGGCTATCACAGTCGCGCCCTGGGCTAGCGCCATCAGGACTCGCTCCTGGGCCTCAGCCTTAGGAACTTCCTGTTTTCCTGGTTTGCGTCCCATCAGTTAAATCTCCTCGACTATCGCTGGTATAGCGCTACCTTAATAGCGATAGAACTCCCCCATATATATATATTATATATATTATATAGGAGTCGCGGAGTCTTAAACGGAGCGACTCCGTATATGTAATACTTTACATATAAGATAACCTGTTCAAACAGCTAAAACGAACACATTCTGACAAAGTATTTATAAAAGCCCTGGTCAGGGCTATATATTGCCCCCTAATATAATATAACAGAAAATTATTTTGGGATACTATATACGCGCTTCTGAACATAATAAATAGATACTGGGTCAAAATGTCGACAAATCGACATATCTACATATAGATATTTTAGAATTAGGGTTCAATTGTCGATAAATAGATTTATCTACATGCCGACTATCCACCCCATGTCTTAAATGTCCGTTTTGGGGGGCTTAATATAAATTATATATAAATGTCGGAATAGTATGGGCTTGTCCGTTATGCGTACTATGTGTGACTTGCGTCACTTGTACCATGATGTCCGATATGTCTAGAATCGCCCGATTTGCTTTGCGCGCCCGATTGTGCTACAATGGGGGCATGTCCGATTTGCACCATATGAGAGGATTGTCTAAGTGTGACGAACGCCACACAAGTCATGTCCGATTTGTCCGTTTTGCGATTTGACTTAGGCTTGAAGGTATGGTTAAATACTCCTTATCAAGTCAAGCGGGGGATACCCCGCGACACGCCCGAAAGGGTTAGACTTGACAAGGTAGGGCGAGTGTGTTACACTTACCCCACTAGCCCACCGAAAGGTGAGCAACCACTAGATAGGGTTGGTACTACTAGACTTGACAAGTTAATATCGGTTATGCTAGACTCGTTACCTAGTAAAAGTGAGTCGCTCATGGGTATCACTACCATAACCGATTAACACTTGACACGCGTTGGATACTATGGTATCTTATAGGCTCACTACCTATCAACGCACTAGCGCGGGGAGATACCCCGCGTGAAAGGATACGACATGAGCAACCCTTACGGGGGCTCGGGTAGTATCGTGATGACACCTACACGCCCGTTGGTGACTAGCCGTAGGCTTGGCTCTAATGGTTGGCGACTACATGACACGCCTAGCGGTCGCGCCTTCAAGCGCACACGCAACGGCAAGGTGACAAGTAATCGCGCTAAGGTGGAGCGCGTACTCCCGACCCTAGATGACGACACCGCACTAGCACTAGTGGCGAAACTGGCAACCGCCGACACCGCGCCTACCCTTAATCTTAATATCCACGACAAGTAGGATACGCCACGCCTAGCGATAGGCTACATAGGTTCACGACCTAGCGTGGCACGACTTGACAAGCCGTCAAGCCTATGCTATACTATGGCATAACAAGTGAAAGGTAAGGTGATGACACCTACGCAACGCCTAATGGCGGAAGCGCGGGCAAGTGAGTGGTTACTCGCTAGGGAAAGTGCTAAGGCACTATTCCAAGCCAACCTACTCGCAACCCCATGGCAACCCGCTACCAAGCAAACACGCCTTAAGGGGCTACAAGCAAGATGATTACGACATGGGATATGTTCGCTATCATCATCATACTATCGGTCTCCACGACCCTAGTAATCACTACGGCTATCGCTAACGCGAAACTTACCCGCAGGGTGGAATACCTGCAACTACAACTTAATCGCCATGAGCGATAACCTACTATTAGACTTGACCCCGCGAGAGGTTGAAGTCATACGCATGGCACTACGCTCCGAGCAAGAACACCATAGGCGCAACGGCTTCATGGTACTAGCACAGGAAGTAATGGTGCTACGCTCCAAGATAAGTGACGCTATCCTAGATAGTAAGAACTTGACGAAGGCATAACACTATGCTATACTACACCTACAACATACAGGAAGGGGGTGAGTGAATATGGAAGATAAAGAGCCTATCATATGTAGCCTATGTAGCGACACGATAGATGAGGGTGATGAACGCAACTTCGCTAATGGCGATATTGCTTGCGAGAATTGCACAATATGGTGCGAGTCATGCGAGCAACTATCCTCGATAGATGACTCCGTTAATGACGGCAGTAACTACTATTGCTCAGACTGCGGTAAGTTCTGCGAGCGTTGCCAAAACGCCTTCGCTGGCGAAGATTACTATGTAGATGGCGAGTCATGGTGCGAGTATTGCTACGAGAATCACACCTTCTATTGTGAGCCTTGTGGCACTAGTTATAGTGACCGAGACGATTACTTCATGGTAGATGATGAAACATATTGTCATAACTGCACTAGACTTTACACATGGTACTGTAACGATTGTGACCAATATAATCGTGAAGGTAACGAGTGTAGCAACTGCGAGAGTGACGGAAGCGATTTAGCAGGTCGCTCATGCAGATGTCGCAACATTATCCATGAATACTCATGCAAGCCACCGCTTGTATTCCATGGTCACTCCAAGCGCGGAGTCTATATGGGCTTCGAGTTGGAGACTCAGATACATGGTGACTTAGATAGTGCCTCACGATTTACTTCAGAAGCACTAGCCAATGGCGATATAGGTATCATCAAGTATGATGCTAGTATCAGTCGTGACGGATATGGTGGCTTCGAGATAGTGACTCAACCACATACTCACTTGCAATATCGTGAGCATAGTGATACACTATGGGATACCATAGATAAACTACGCACCGACCATAATGCTAGGTCATGGGATACCAAGTCATGCGGGTTACATATCCATGTCTCCCGCGAAGGCTTCAGTAGTGGCGCACACACGCACCGCTTCATATCCCTTGTCTATTCCAACGCACCGCAGATGATGAAGTTTGCGGGTCGCAAGTCTGACTATGCTAGGTTCAATGATGTCTATACCTTCAATGAGTATGACATGCCAGTCAAGTCATTCAAGCACAAGGTAGGAGACCCACGCCGTCACCATACCGAGAGATATTCTGCGGTCAATACGCAGAACCAAGCCACACTAGAACTGCGGTTCTTTCGTGGCACTATGAACACCCGCACAATTCTATCAGCACTAGACCTAGTGCAAGCCATGGTAGAATATACTAGAGACCTACGACTTGATGAAGTCAAGTTAGGTGCGCTAGATTGGGCATGGTTCGTTGATTATGTACGCGATAATAACGGACTATATCCCGACCTATACTATCGACTCGACAAGATAGATAGTATCAACATAACCAAGCCAACACTAGAGAACGCATGAGGTGATGTATGTGTATCCTTGTGGTGTGTGAACCTAATAGCACACCGACCAAGACAGACCTACACAATGGTGCTTGCAGTAACCCACATGGTTACGGCTTCGCCATTATCGCAGGAGATAAGATTATCTCCGAGCGTAGTATGTCTGCTAAGAAATCTATTGCGCGGTTCTTAGAACTACGCAAGCAGTACCCTAACGGCTACGCCATGTGGCATGCACGATACGCCACGCATGGTGTCAAGAACGAAGCCAACTGCCACCCATTTCAAGTCGGCGGTAGTGACTTGACATATCTAGCACACAATGGTATACTAGATGTAACGATTGACAAGGCAGACAAGCGTAGCGATACGCGTGTGTTTGCAGAAGATACACTCCCACTTATGGGTGGCGTATCAGTTCTAGATGACGATACAGTATGGACTATGGTTAGCAAGTGGGCTAGCGGTAGCAAGATATGTATCCTAACCCTAGACCCTAGTGCCAAGCACCAAATCTACCTAGTCAATGAGAACCTAGGTTCATGGGATAACAATGGTGTATGGTGGAGTAATCAGTCGCACAAGCGCACCACCTATACCGCACCAGCTCAAGTATGGTCAGCACCCAGTCACAGTAGGGGCTTGGACGAATCCGAACGACTAGCGTATGACTATGCACTCGAGCATTACTATAAAGATGAAGGCGAAGAAGTATTAGATGTATGCCCCAACTGCGAAATGCTAACGGACATATATGAGAACCCATACTACTGTGTAGCGTGTGAGATATGCTTCGACTGTGATACCAATATCATAGACTGCCTATGCTACACACCCGACAGGAACTGGTCTACTAAGCGTGACCTTAGTGACTTGTTCACACTATAATTCCACATGGAAAGTCCATGCTGGAGTAACACCAACTAACGAGAGGTAACACATGTCAGCAACACAGATTCAAGAAATCGCAGATGAAATTTCTGCACTCGCTTCCGAGGTAGCATACCTTGCACTATCGGTAGACACTTCATCAGATTACCCTAAGCGTGGTACTGTGGTGAAGGCTCTGCCTACACAAAATCGTTTCAAGGCTAAGTCAATGTGGGTGTCGCTGGGCGACGGCACTTACCAACACCTGACTGGTAGCAAGGGTCTCATCACCACCCATGCACGCCTTGACGGGTATGTCTCGACTGTATTCGAGGCGTAACCAACTGACCTGAGCATGTCATTAAACTGCTCACTAGAGTTACTGCCAGTGCTGCAGCGAGGCAAGTGCGTTCCTGAACATGAACTAAAACTGTTCACCATTCATATCAACGAGAGGATATATTATGGCACGCAAACCTACACGCGCTGAAATTATCGCGACCAACGAGAACATGTCGCAGAAATGTGACTCATGCTTCTTGGTCATGTACGCCAATAAGTATTACGGCACATTCGATAACATGCTAACCTTCAAGGTAAGCGGTGGGTATGGCGAGTATGTAGATACTATCTATCCCGATAGCAAGGAGTTCGAGTTCAACCTATGCCACAAGTGTGCGCATAAAATGATGAGCAAGTTCTTCCCGCACTACGACTTATCAGGCTGGCATCCACGCACAGATGATAAGTTCTGTAATGGTTGGCGACTACAAGATGTGCCACCATATAACCTATACAGTCACTACACGGAGGGGGATTGACTAATGGCTAAGTATGCGGTACTATGTGAAGCAGAAGAATGCGAAGCAGAGAATGAGGAGTGGGAAGATGACGGCTCAACATATTGGTTCACATGCTCAACATGTGGATACGACAACGAGGTGGTGCATTCACCATGGAAATGAGTAACATGACAGGATTATGTATGACACACCCTAATCCCGACCTATGGTTCGAGGATTCAGGTGACTTGTTCGAGAAGCGTTTAGGTAGCACCAACCCTAACAAGAAGTTCGAGAAGCGTAGAGCTAACATGCTTATTGCTATGGAGATATGTACCAAATGTCCGATTCGTACCAAATGTCTATCCGAAGGTATGAAGGAAGAGAACTTAGACTATGGTATATGGGGTGGCTTACTTCCAGGTGAGCGCATTCTTCTAGCCAATACTGCCAAGGCGTCGACCGATAGGAAAGCACGCATACAAACGGCACTTAACATAAGGAGTCTAGTCAAATGAAAACAATAGTATTCTTGCTGTTAGTGGTAACAGGGTTCTTCCTGTTTGCACCTCCATCAAACGCGCCTACACAAAACCAAGGCACGCATGGTGAATGGACGAAGGCAGACAGTAAGGCTTATGCCCGAGACCAACTAAGTGAATGGCAAGAAGAGCAGTGGTCATGCCTTACCAGATTGTGGGGCAAGGAATCCGCATGGAATCCTGATGCATATAATACCATCAAAGTTATGGGGAAGAACGCTGGTGGTATCCCACAACTGTTAGGGCTTGACCCTGCCACACCTCCAACGAGGCAGATAGAACGAGGACTGGCTTATATCTACTACAGATATGACACACCATGCAACGCATGGGCTTTCTTCAAGACGAATAACTATCACTAATGATAACTAAAGATAAGCGTACAATGTGCGACTCATGTGGCAAAGAGATTGTCGGTGAGGCAAACACAGTCGCTTCTATCCCTACTGGTTGGGGCAAGGTGAGAAAGCCTACCCACTTCCACCTTACACCGCTTGATTGCGCTAATGCAACCGAGCCTGTAAAGATATACCATGTTAAGTCAGTTCACGCAAACGAGAGGAGAGGCAAGGGTGACTAAACATATTACAGAGATGAAGCCTGATTACACCAAGGCTATGGACATACGAGGTGAACCAACCTCGGTATGCCCTTGCGGGTGTGAGATATGGAATGTAAAGACTATGTTCGACAGCGACAATGGTGAGGTTAGTATGTACTTCCTTGACATGGAGTGCGCAGAGTGTGGTACACTAGCGACTGCACCAACACCACCTAACTTGGAGGAAAATTATGAATAGTCATAAGTACCTGCATGAGCTAGTCAAAGAACAAGAACGCAATCAGCGTATCTCCGAACTCATGGAAGCAATTGACCCTGACCCATGGAGATACAGCGAGCCACCACTGTGGCCACTAACATTGGTTGCACCCGATGCCTAACTACGAGTATAAGTGTGACACATGCAACACATCAGAAGAACATCAACGCAAGGTAGATGATAGAGATATCTATCCACCTTGCCAATACTGTGCACAACCAACGCGCAGAGTAATCAACCCAACGCCAGTCAAGTTCAATGGGACTGGCTTCTATTCGACAGGAGGATAACATGGCAATGCAAGACTTGACAGCAGAAGAAGTTACTGCTATCGTACGTGAACACGTGCCTAACTGGGCAGACTATGAGACTGAAGATGACTGCATTGCAGACAACATCGACATTCTCTTCGAGCACCTATGGGAAGGCGAAGATGAACCACTAGAAGACTATGATTTTGACGACATCGAGGACGAGTTTATAGATGAGTAGAGAAATCCTCGGAATCATCAGAGGTTTCTTCGCTATCGCCGCCATCGTAGGCGGTATCATCTTGGCTTACAAGTTCATTTGGTTCCTCAGTTATATTATCTGGAGAATCTTTGTCTAGGTATGGGCGATAGCCACCCATAATTCTTACAAGTTTGCGTATTACTCTCGTTGTACGCATGCGAGTAGCGTCTGCGCTAGGGATTTCTAATTCCTTAGCAATATCCGCATACTCCATTGACTCTGCGTATCGCAAGAATAGTAAAGCTTTGTCTTCTTTACTTAACTTGTGGTACGCGGAGTCAATCTCTACTAGCATAGCCTGCAAGTTACCGCCCTCGCTAGGTGCAATAGGACGACCTGGCCTACCAAGATTAAGTTTATGGGTTACACCCCACTCTTCACGAATGACAGCAGGAAGCAATGCTTCCACCACTACGGGTTCATAGTAGTACAAGTCTGCCGTCTCGTAGCCAAGTGTCTTGGCTTTCCAGTACTGGCAATAATCCAAAGCCCTGTTGCGTAGGCTACGATAGATTAAGTTCTTGGCATCCTTGCCACCCACTTCTTCCCACTTCTTGAAATCATTAGGGTGTTCAGGGAACCACTGATACAACTCTTGCTTTATATCTTCGAGTTCAACCATGCTAAACTTCTTATGGTACTCAGAAGCAACAGCAACTACAATATAATCCCAAGGTTCAATTCGCGCCCAGTCCATCATCAACTTTCTCATTCTTATATTTGCGGGTCATTGTAAGTAAATCTTCTACAGTAATCAGATAGCCCTTGCTTTTGTTAGGTGGAATCTCGCAAGAGATTTCTCTGCCTAGTTCAAGCACGCCCTTCTTAAGGATATGGGTTGGCACAATAAACACTGATTGTTCTAGCACGAACGCCCAGTACGCTGCCTCAGTAACCATCAACCCTGACGGCTCCCATGATTGGGACTTCATAAACCAGCACTCAACCTCAATGTAAAGGTTGTTGGTAATCCACCACTTTCTGTCTCGCTTTACTTCAACAGTCTTGCCACCAGTAAGCAACTCTTCTACAAGCTTCTCACCTTTACGGCCATAGCCGAAGTCCAAATCAAAGGAACTTTTGTTAGTCATTAGGCCACTTTCCTCTTAGCACTAGCAACCCAATGATTGCATAGTTTGCCATATCCTTGAAGGAATCCTCAAGGCTTTCATGCTTAGGGTTCTTGTTGTTATCTACTAGGTTATTGATGCGTGCGAACTTATCCCACATGCGCACACGCAGACCATTGATTGGCCCGCCTGGACTGCGGGAAATATTAGTTGGGCCATAATCATTATGCTTACTAAGCAATAGGTCAGACAGTTCCTGGAAGGTAGAGACTACATCGAATTCAAAGTCAACGGAACTCTGACTTCTAGTACTAGTTGATGGTTCTCCGTGCTCACTTGCGTCACCATAAAACCTTGACTCGCCAAGTGCTGTGTAATCTGCCATATTAATTCACTCTCCACCTTCGAGTAGTTGCTTGAGTTCGTCATCTAATCCCGCCATGCTGGAACCAACAATCATATCTTCTATGACCTCAACAACTGCATCAGGTTCCATCTCCACAGTAAAGAGAGTCATATACGTGTCTTGTGTTATGTCTTTAATTCTTTCTGCATCATCAGCATACCGATACATGCAACGCAGTAGCGAGCCAATCATTAAACGATAGCCATTAGGCAGAATAAGTGCAGGGTCAAACTCTTCGTCGTCCTCAAGCAGATGGTCAGTTGCATCGAACACATTGTCGAACTGCTCACCACACTCAGGGCATGGCTTAATCGGCTTCATTAATTAATCCTGCTTTCTCTCTGATGTAATCCGCCCCGAACTTGACGTAGATAGAATTGACATCTTCGCCTTCTGGCATGGAGACGATAGTAACTGGAAGTTCACGGGCAAGTCCTGCTGCAAATTCTTTGCCAGGTTGGTCGCCATCAGCGAATACAAATACTCTTTCAAAATCTGCGAGTAATCTTGTGTAGTGTTTCTTCCATGAATTCGAACCTGGAACTCCAATGCAAGGGATACCGACACATCTGCTGAGTGTGATAGTATCAAGTTCTCCTTCGCAAACACCAATCCAATCACCTGCCCTTTCAATGTCTAGTACGTTGTACATTTTTGTGTCACTACCTGTCATGCCCATATACTTTGGTTCAACCGCAGGATTCAATGAGCGAAATCTAATATCTACCACGCCAGTCTTGGTCATGTATGGTATGGATAGACGTCCTATGTATGCTTCATGTCCAGTCTCAGGCTCCTCGACTACGCCTAATCGCGCCAGCCGTGCTATTTCGATTGGAATTCCCCGACTTGCCAGGTAATCTTCGGCCAGATAAATGCTTTCCTGGTACTTGCGTGTTGCTTGTCCCAGCAAATCCTTCTGCGAGTCTCGCTGCTTCACGTATGGTTACTCCTTCCTGCATCGCTATGATTTGTAAACTGTTTCCTTGTACACCACACGCAAAACAAACGAATAGATTCTTATCTAAGTTTGCTGTACCTGACTGGTGGCTGTCACCATGGAAGGGACAACGTAGGTTAGCTTGCCCATGGTCACGCCTTAGCGTTGCACCATAGTGTTCAAGCACTGCTTTAATACTAGGGAGTTCAGTCACCAAAGACATCTCCCAACCTTAGTACTAAATAAGAATCTTGTATTGACTTGCCACGTGCTTTGATTACGACCGCTGGAAGAATCGCGCTACGGTCCAACCCTCTTGCTTCTGCGTAGTTGTCCGCTTCAATCTGCGCTTCTTTCGTCCACCCGCTGAGGTCGATTCGGTTGCTAGCTCCTGGAGCTTTGCATTCAAGGATGCCGATTGTTCCACCAATGAAGTCCGAACGGATGACAACATCACCTTCATCTTTGCTACCTCTCCTTGCAAGGCGCTCAGCGTCATATCCAAGTCTTCTAAATTCTTTTGTGATGTCGATTTCATATCCTGCTCCTCTGGCTTTGTGTGATTTTATAGTTGTCATTATACATTTTCTGGAATGTCGTCGATAAACATATACTCAGGGTTGAAAGCAACCCAAGTCATTAGCCCTCCACCTGCATCGGCACGGCCGTATCTGTTCTTGACAGGCGCAACTCCCATACTTGTCCCGACAACTCCAAGCGTACATATGAGTGCTGGGAGTTGTGCAACCTTACCTTGGATAGCGCTTCGAGGTTGGCATGGAGAGCCTTGGACAGCCTCCGATGTGTGATGTAGGACGACAACGGCCGCATTAGTTGCTCTAGCAAGATACTTCAACTCCTTCATTATCGCACGCATTGATGCGAACTCTTCGCCACCATCGGTGGCTACATCCATTAGGTTATCTACTACAATTAAAACTGGTGGGCATCCCCATAGTTCTTCGAATGCCTGAACTTCTTCGTCAATGTCTTGCAGTGATGGTGCTGATTCGAATGACCACACAATGTGTGAGCCACGCGAGAGTGTTGCTTTGGTCCAGCCATGGTCAGTGTTCATCAGTGATTCAACATCTGACTGTGACTTACCTGAAATCATTGAGGCTAATCGCATAGCCATAGTGTGTGCGTATGTATCTGCTGATACATAGAGAGTAGGAACTCTCATCTTAAGTGCTAAAGCAAGCGCTAGTGTGGACTTACCTACACCTGGTGCTGCTGCGAACATTGAAACTTCACTACGGCGTATGATAATCTTGTTCGATTCGAACGCCTTAAAGCAACTAGGGAGCGGTTCTCCACCGATACTGGTACGACCAACGCTTCTGACAAGTGTGCGCATTTCTCATCCCCTTCTAGAAAGAAAGAACGTAGCCACCAATCTGGTGTGCACTGATGGCTACGCTCAATCATATTATTAGTTTACTGGTTTACATTGGTCAGGTGTGCCCTGAGGTGTCGGACATGCCCAGAAAGCGTAAGGCTTCCCACTTGTCTTGCTCACTCCCTGTCGGAAGATTCTCGCTCCGTGAATGCAAGTCGGACTCGCTGTTCCTGCTGGAGTTACCGCGGACGGTGGCGCTCCAACGGATGCTGCTGCCTGCTGGATTGGAGCGGAGGATTGCAAGGGCGTTGTGCCTGCTGTTGAACCAGGTGTCCCCAAAGGGGCCGCGTTGTATGCACCAACAACCAATCGCTGTACAGATGCAACTTGTGTAGAGTAGTCCCCAATACCTTCCAGCAACACACTTAATTCATCGGCCGTATTGGCACGAATATTAATCATGTCACCAGCAGGAGTCTTGTAAGAGACCTGTAGTTTCCAGTCTTCCATGTTTATCCTATCTTTGTTGAGAACTGACAGTGTGCTGTGAGTCCACATTTATATTGGCAGTTGTTTGTGTTAGGCAAGAATATACCTGCCTTGCGTGCTCTGTCAAATCCATCGACCAAATACTCCAGCTTCTCCTCTGTGTACTGGTCAAGGCTGACTAGCGGTGAGACTCCATGCTGTCGTGCCATGAAGTATGTGCCCCACTTGATGTCAACGCCAAAGGTTTTCTGTAAACCAATCTTGTAGAAACCAAGTTGTAATGTATTGGAAGGTGTCTGTTGAGATGTCTTCAAGTCGACGATAACGAGTTCGCCGTTGACCTCAAAGACTCTATCGAGAATCATCTTAACAGGGACACCAGCAAACTTGGGTAACATTTCAAGTTCGATGGCAGGCACACCTTGCGGTGTCTTCCATATCTTCCAATCAGTATTGGCCTTGCGCCAATCAATGTAGGCTTGCACCCAACGAGGACCTGACTCATGCCAGAAGGCTTCGTCTTCCTTGTTAGGGTTTGCTTTGGTTGCCCTACCACCAACACGTGCATTGGTTAAGTCGGTGTCACCAAGTTCTTCAGCCCATGCTTTAGACCACAGCTCATGTATCATGCGTTCTCCAAATCCCACAGTTCAGTGGCTCGGTGGAATGCTGACCCACCTACCGACCAAACTGATGGAGCTTCTGGTACCATGAGGAGTCGACCCAGGTAATACTGGTAGCCACAATCCACATAGGTTGAGAACGCAGAATATGAGACATGCTCAGGTAATGTATATTCTCCGAGTTGTATCATCGTGGCGTAAGTATACCACACCCGTCGGTCTATGCAGGTTAGCAGCCTACCTGTCAGGTTCAGTGTTGTGTGTATAATTATATATAATAATATAATATATAGACCCCGAAGGGGTCTTATATAATATTATATAATATATATATTATAAGGGGATGCAATGGCTGAAGTAATTATAGGAGCGCTAGTTGCACTAGCGATTCGTGATATAGTCTACGAAGTTGTGGATAGATACAACGCGTACCGACATAAGAAAGACTGGGATGCCTACAAGGAATACCTTGAGGACCTAGAGGCTGACGACGATTAGATAGAAACACAAAAGGACCCCCTTCCATAGGTTAATACCTACGGTTGGGGGTCTTCTTGTCTCTATGGCCCAGCTAAGGGCCTATATGAGGGGGTTTTACTTCTTGCTTCCGATGCCAAATTCCTTGGCCTTAGGGTCTAGAGCCTTCCATAGTGGCGCAATGAACGCCGATAGGAAAGCATAAACCAAAGCTTTAGGGTCTGTGACTCCTGATGCATAGAGCGCTACCACTGTTGGTACTGCAGCTCGGGCATAGGTTGTAGCAATTGCTGTTAACTTATTCGTATTCATGGTTCTCCTTATGACTTGAAGACAGGCTTGCCGAATCCCACGATAAACACAGGTAGTGACTTCTTGAGAGTAGCGCCGTTCTTCTTCTTGTATGCACGCTTCTTGAGGCAGACTTCTCCTCCGTTGCGCTGGTCGCCCTTCTTGTCTGGGCTGGTATTACCTTCGATACAGGTTACAGTTCCGTCTCCGTTGTCTCTAACCACGATTCCAACATGGCTAATGCGGTCAATACCATCGTTGGGAAAATCAAAGAAAACAATATCCCCAGGTAGTGGAGTCGCTTCATCTACCTTCTCCCAAGCATTCTTTTTAATGAACGCTTGCGCTCCCGCCAGAGTGCTGACCACATTAGGAATCTTAAGTCCCACTTCATTTGCACACCACATCACGAACGAGCCACACCAAGGTAGGAAGTTGGCCTTGGTGAAAGCGCCGTACTTTGTCTCGTTATCTTTTGGACCTTCAATGACACCGACTTCCCCGCGTGCCACTTTAATAAAGTCATTACGTTGACCCATTATTCACTCGCCTTCTTGTCCACCTTAGCAAAGGCAGCATTGATTTCATCTGTTGTTAGGCTTCCATCTGCTAGGTAGAAGCGGGCTAGGGCTTCAAGTACTCGCGCTGCACCAAGTGCACCAGCGAGGACTGCTGCCTGCCATACTTCGATACCCACTAGGGAACCAGCACCGATAACTCCCAGTGCTTCTGCTGCAATGACTGCGAGGATTCGCATCATTACGTTCTTCAATGTATCCATTATTCATCGTCCTTTAGGTTACGTAAGTTAAGCGTGACTGTCCAGATAACCAGACAGACTACGATTGCATAACCAACAACTGTCTTGGCGGACCCTTCAAGGACTACCCAAGCGACGAACATTCCAAGGAGTGTCCATAGTTGATTGGCAATATCTGATAACAGTTTCTTCATTATGGTTTTCTCCTGTATGCAGCGGTTGCGGCAGCGCCTGCTGCTGCCTGGGTTGCTATGCCACCAGCGATGATGGCTGATACGACTACCTCTTCGGCAGTCTCACGAACTTCAGGTGGCAGGTCTGCACCTACGCTGCCTAGGGCAGCAAGTGCTGCGCCTGGGTCAGTAAATATTTCTTGCAGCAAGGCTGCTGGGTCTTGCAATAAAGCCACGGCAATAGCGACTTCTGCTGTAACTACTACACCATTCTCAAGTTGGACTGGTGTGTCAGCAGGCAGGTCAGCTAGGTTTGTGCTATCCGTTACTACTACGATTTCAGGTGATACACTTGGGGAAACCATAGGAGGTTCGGATGTTACAATCACAGGCTCAGGCTCTGATTCTTCGGGCTCAGATTGCTGAGGAAGTTCTTCAGTCTCTTCAGGAGAGGGCTCAGGAACAGGCAAAGGTTCTGGCTCAACAACTAGGTCTGGCTCTGGCAGAGGTTCAGGTTCTGTCACAGGAGCTTCGGGCTCAGGCAGAGGCAAATCCTCAACAGGTGTCGTATCGGGAACAGTTTCAACGTCTTCAGGAGCTTCATCAACAACGGGCTCTGGCTGAGGAATAGGCTGTGGAAGCGGATTTTCAGAAGGCATTGGTTGAGGCTGAGGCTCAGGTTGAGGTGCTGGAACCACGACAGGTGAAGGAGTTGGTTCAGGCTCCACTGCTGGAGGTGGAGTTGGAACACTCGGTTCAGATGGAGAAGGAGTAGGTTCAGATGGAACTGTATTTCCTGA
>JACCDX011402900.1_pt1 | contig 14826 bp, 11 predicted proteins | sample 7449681 | NCBI WGS metagenome assembly JACCDX01 (sample SAMN15323450, study PRJNA562643) | freshwater metagenome | isolation source: river surface water | place: USA:Blue River Watershed | collected 2017-08-18
CTCTGACTTCAAGGAGTCCATCACCGTTTTACATTTCCTATCCAGGTCTTTAAACAATATCATCATGTCTATAGATACTTTAGGATATCTTACATCACACAAAACCTGTCTTTTTTCAGATCAATGCCACATCAAAAAAAATGCAAATGAATCATTCACAAGTTGATATTGCGGATAAACACACATGATGTACGTTTGTTCCATTTGTAGCGCGAGCAACATCCAGCTTTATGTGGCTTCAAACAAAATGTGCATATCTTTACAGTAATACTGGTAAATGCGCTATTCATCTGCAATAACTTTGCTGAAGTCATTCTTGGTACGACTGCTTTAATATCAGATAACTTTGTTAGAGCATCTTTCTTGAATTTGATCTTATTCTCTGACGAGGGATTACCAATCAACTTGAATTCATCTGGATGCGCCTCTTTCATTATGCGTTTGAGTGACCCTAGCTTAAATCGTCGTTGTTGATATGTAAGATCAGCAACATCCTGAAGTAACATTCCCAAGCGCCTTCCATCAATATATTCAAAACGATCCATCATAACTTGAGACAGAGTAGCAACGCGTTGTTGCGGATTCTCAATCTGATTAATCAATACTATCATTAGTTTACGAAATTGTTCATTATCATAGTTGAACCAAATCGATGGCAATACAATGAATACATTATAGCAGTGCATATCATAGATAAGTGCTTGTTGCGCATTGTAGAGTTGATTGAATATTACCTCAGGCATCTTTGGCGGATCGCCATCATTGATTATATGATAATCTTTTCCAGCAAGCACAAATGAGTTATCATTTAACACATTAACCCCATTCATGAGAACAAATCTTGTATGAAGGCGGGGCTCGTATTGAAAGTAATAATGAGTAGCGCCGTTTGGCGTTTGAACAGAAGTCAAAGATGGTCGTAGCGCAAACGGAATCGATAAGTAGCTTGCTTTATCAACATCAATAACAGTAATATGATTACTGGATCCTGTTGGTATTCCAAAGCTTTCACCTATCGGGATGCCTTCAAGTGGTTTAGATAGCTTCTTCCAGTTTGGATACATATTCGTAATTTGCTTATCATAACAATCATAGCGACGAGCCAATGCTAGCAATAATGGAAAACGAATCAAAATTGAATCAAACATGATATTTGACTATCAAAGATATATCTAATTGGTGGCGGCCGATTATATATCTTTTTTTGTTGCTATATCCTATACGAATAGCTCAAATTATATGTACGATGCGCGAAACGCAATTTTGAGCATAAAATTGATAATTTACATTTCAAAACATACAATCAGCTCAAATCTACTCCAAATCTACTACTATGGCTACCAACTACGAAAACGCTCAGGCTTTCGCCACTAAGCTTGCTGCAGATCAAACTAAGATGGAATTGCCTAAGTTCTTCTCAAAAGTTCAAAAGCAGTACTATTTGGATATTGACGCTGATTTCATGAAATACTATGTTTCGATTGTTAAGCAACAAAACAAGTTTGTTGTGGAACATCCCAAGTTGCACGAGTATGGAATCATTTCATCTACGAAGAATGTTGGTGATAAGCTAACTCAGCTAGGTTTGATTGAAGACAAAGATTATATCGCTGATAAGAAGCTTTATCTTCTGACTCCTCTGTCATTTAAGAAATGTCTTCTACGAGCTCAGCGTAATGCTAAGCAAACTGTTGATCCCACTATCTTTGCTGATTACTACTTTGGCCTAGATCAGATCCTTACCGTGTTTCATGAATACCAGATGCAATACACTGAAAAGCTTATTGCTGAAATGGAAATCAAACCGAAGGCTCCGGCTAAGGCCAAGAAGGTCAAGAAGGAAAGTAATGGCCCTACTTACTTTGCGGCAACATTGTCGGTTGATTTAAAAACAAATGCACGTCAAGTGAAGTTTATCTTTGGTGACGATGATCATATTCAGAAAACTATCGCCAAACATGAAAAAGAAGGTCGTCCAGTTATGTTCAAGCTATTATGTGAGGTTGAAGAAGCCGAAGTGAAAGAAACTCTGCTGACCATCTTTAAGGAACATAAAGATACCATTATCAAGGAAGTGAATGATAAGCGCCGGGAGGAAGATGCTGAAGTTAATAAGGAGTTAAAGAAAGAGATTGCCGCTCACAATAAAGTTGAGGGCAATGATAAACGCACTTACACTGAGGAGAAGCAAAACACACCTAAGCTAAAGGTTGGAGAGTTTCCAGTGAAGATGACCAAGACCATGCTTTCGTACGAGGACAATGAATACATGAATTGGAATGAAGTTATTGAATTGATCAAAAACATTGACGGTCTTGTAGAAGTTGATGATAGCAAGTAATACTTCTAAGTATTATAGCAATGTATAGTTTTACATTATTTGCATCGTCATTGGCGTTAACCGCTTTTCATCTTGTAATGATATCATGGCACCCCATGGTTGATTCATTTTTTGTTTTTATAACTTTGCGATATTGTTTATCTGCAATTTATACATTTGGATGTAAAAGTACTTTCTGTCGATTATATCATCGTATGGTTGCTCGCGAAACAATTATGGCAGATGCTTACTTTATGTTAAAGACCGATACGACTGATATTGTGTTTTGGTTTATTATTCTAGCGATTATAGGATATACCCTATCGTGGGCTATAAGAGCATGGCAGCGCATCGATGATCCATTTACATTATTAATGCAATGGGTAGCATTACTCGCATTAGGTATAACTCACGGATTAATTATTAATACGTTTGGAAAATGATTTCCTGTTGCCAGCGAATATTTGGATGGGTCATCACTTATCAAGAACGAAATCGTATGCGGCAGTTTTTGAGACGCCAGTATTCATATGTGCGGCCTCGGCATCTTATTTACTTTAAACGTACTCGCAAACGCCTCCCAACGATCATTGAATAAAATTGATTGATTTCAGTTGCAAATATACGCTCAACCATGTTCAGCACCTTCATCGATGTTGCCAATTTTGATATTAAGATCATCCGCCATGAGGAATCTGGCTTTTACAATTTAACGTACGGATTTGCCCAAGCAACACAGTGCGACCAAGCAACACGTATAAGCGTTGAAGATTGGTTGCAAGAGAAATGTTGCCCGATTCTTCTGCGAGAGGCGCAAACACGGTTTGGTAACATATTTGTTTTGGCTAATGCTGATGGCTATCAAGGCATGTATGTTCCTCCAATGATTTATAGAGCAATGATGATGTGGTTAAGTCCTGAATATGCGTTGGAAGTATTTATCCATATGGATATAATTCAAGAAGAAACCAATCTGCTGATTGATAGAGCTGATCTCGATGTTTCTATGACCAATCTTAATATGAATGATTAATACATTTTTTTTATAATTAATTTTTGATTCCGTATTTTTATTGAATAGTTATGAACTAATGCACAAAATTGAATATTTCGCCATTATATATAACCATCACGGTTCATTAGCGTTTTTCGACTTTCTCGCAAAACTTCTTTTCCTAACTCTCTTTCATCATGTCTGCAGCGACGCCTGTAAAGTATGATCTTACCCACCCTGTTGGCGAACTCAGTCGTGTTTCGTTTTATCTGATGGGATCTGAAGATCATGCGAAAGCGTCTAACTGCAACATTATCTCAAAAGATTTGTTCAGTAATGATCGTCCCCTCGATGCTGGTCTATATAGTCTAAGCATGGGCACTACCTCTTATAGCTATCGCTGTAAGACGTGCCAAAACACTCGCGACTTATGTCCAGGTCATTTTGGTTCTATTCAACTAAAATATCCTGTCGTTAATCCGTTGTTTCGAGGAGAGGTTCTTCGTTGGCTACGCCAAGTATGCCACCGTTGCGGTTTTGCTATTGGCAAAACTTCTGATGACGGCAGCTTTCGTACTTCGACTTCTAGCAAGGCGATAGTATGTGGTAATTGCAACTTTGAACAACCTACAATCATGAAAGATCCGAAAGAGCCATTGTTTCTATTGAAACGCCTAAGTAGTGGAGAAGAACTGCGCATGTATAATGATGAAATCGAAGCCATCTTTAGTCGCATTAGCGACGAGACTGCTTCTAAGATTGGATGTCGCTATCATCCATCATCATTAATATTGCGCACCGTTCCCGCGGTTCCGAATAATGCTCGCCCTGATGTACGTAAATTGAAATCGTCGACTCGTTCAAACAATAATGATACAACCACTTTCATTAAGAATATTGTATCTACGAATGAATCGATTCCACTTCTGATGACTGATGAAGATAAAGTGAATCAGGAGAATTTGCTAAACTTACTAGAGATTACTTATAGCAACATGGTGAGAGATCCATCTGGAGCAATCACTGCTAGCCGTATCGTTGGTGGGAATGGACAATCATTGACTAGTCTTGGAGCTCGCCTACGAGGCAAAGAAGGACGCATTCGTGGTAACCTAGAAGGAAAGCGTTTTCAACATGGTGGTCGATCTGTTATCAGTGGAGATAACTTCATTGATATTGACGAGGTAGGCATTCCTATTGCTATCGCAAAGATCTTGCAAGTGCCTGAAGTTGTTCGTCCATACAACATTGATCGTTTGATGACATTCTTTCTGAACAAGAATACTACCTATCCTGGTTGCAGTAAACTTGTTAAGGGCGATACTGGTGCTACCTACCATATCGCATCTATGAAGAACAACATTAAGCTAGAGTATGGTGATACGCTGTATCGTGATTTGATCGATGGCGATAATGTTGCTATGAATCGAGCGCCTTCGCTTCTTTATAGCGCTATCTCTGGACATCGTGTGCGCATTCTAGGCAATGGCGATACCTTTCGTCTTTCAGTGAATGTTGCCGATACCCTATATGGTGGCGATTTTGATGGAGATGCTATGAGTGTCTATCTGCCGCATAGTCTTATTGCGCGTAATGAATGTGGGACGCTGAGTAACCTTAAGCGTTGGTTCATTTCATTGAAGGATCGCTCGCCTGCTATGGGAGTTTATCACGATAATGCTATTGGTATTTCTGAGTTCACCCGAAACAAGATCTCGATTAATCGGTTTCAGGCAATGCAACTATTGAGTCAGGTGAAATATGATAATTACCTTCACCGATTTAAAGAGCTCGATGCATCAAAGCAACAATACTCTGGGCGCGAATTAATCTCACTGCTGCTACCGGAAATCAACTTTACTAAGAAAGCTGCATTCTATAAGCCTGAGTATTCTGGATTTATTGATTACAAAAAAGATGAGACGCATGTACTTATCGAACGCGGCGTTTTGAAGAGCGGAGTTCTTGATAAGAAGTCTATTGGTCAAGGTGTTAACGATAGTTTGTTTCATAATGTGTTTAACGAATATGGCGTAGATGCCGCTATGGATTTACTTTACAATATTCAACAAGTGGCTACTCAGTTTATGTTAACGCGCGGATATACGATCAACTATGACGATTTTGCGATTGATAAGAAAACACTAAAGAACATTAATGATGTTACTGCATCAATCATTCATCAGTCTAATCAGTTGACAAAGAAGTATCGCGCAGGGCTGATTACTCCGCCTATTGGTATGACTGTTGAGGAGTTCTATGAACAAGAGCAGATGAACATTCTTAGCCCGGGTGATGAATTCACTGAAGTCGTGATGTCTAGCTTGAATCATGAAACGAATAATCTGTCCAAACTGGTTTCATCTGGCACAAAAGGCAAACCAACTAATATTCTTCAGATCAGTTCATCAATTGGTCAGATGAGTATCAAGGGTAAACGTATGCGTAAAGCATTTGATTTCCAACGAGCGCTACCATATGCTCGCCGGTTCCATGACGAACCTGAAGCTGTTGGATTCATTGCTGATTCATTTGTGACTGGCGTTTCATTCATGTCTGCTATTGCACAACAACAAGATGGACGCAATGGTATTACCACAAAAGCTTTATCAACTGGTGTTACTGGATATCATAACCGTAAAGCTAACAAAGCGCTTGAAGCAGTAGTAATCAACAACCATCGTCGCACAGTAAAGTATAACTTTATTCTGCAACAATTATATGGCGACGATGGTATTGATATTAGAAATGCCACATATGTTGATTTCAGTATTCTGATGGCAAGTCGTGACAAGTTTGATGAATTCTTTAAACTATCGGAGAAAGATCTGCCAGCGTCGATGCGCAACAAAACGATGCTGAATCTGTTAGATCAAATGTATGAGCATGCTATCTTTGCAAGAAGCACTTATCGCAATGGTTTCTCTCGTATTGAATCATGCAACTTCAAAGATACATTAATGTCTGGACAACAGGTGCTTCCTATTAATCCGGCAAAGGTGCTTGATAATGTTGCGTACTATCATCAGGAGTATATTCAAACTCTAAATGAACCACTTAGTCCAGTTGAGTGGCGCGATGCTATTACTGAATTGAAGCGTCGACTTCAATACACGCATCTTAATGAGATTTGCGAAAAGGCCGGACGCAAGCTACCCGAACATTTGGTAAAATCATTTACGCTTGTTAATATTAGTATTGACATCGGACTTGCTTATAAGCGTGTACTCTTATCGAAACTGGATAAGAAATTGTTAAAGCTGATTAGTGATCGAATTGTATCGACATACAAGAAGTCTTTGATTGAGTATGGAACTTCTATTGGAATGCTCGCATCTGAATGTACATCTGAAAGTATGACACAACGCATTCTAGATTCTATCCACGCTTCCGGTGCTTCTAAATCTAATTTCCTTTCCCGTATCAAGGAGGTGTATGGCAGCAAGAGTACTGAGCAACTTGGCGATCCCTACATGGATGTCTTTATCAAGGATGAATACGCAAATGATATTACATCATTGCAACAGATTGCTAACGAAATCGAAATGATGAACTTGAAAACATTTGTATATCGGGCGCAAGTATTCTTTGAAGAATATGATAAGGTTAAGCATCCAGCATACAAGAATGAAGCAAAGACTATGTTTCACAACTTTGCAAAGCACGCAATTAATCAAACCGCGCCAAGTGGGTTGTTGCCATGGTGTGTTCGCTTGGAGTTTTCTCACATGATTCTGATTGAGAAGCACATGCAAATTAGTACAATCTATCGTAAGCTAATGGAGAAGTATCCGCAGCTGTACATTGTATATACTGATGACAACTCAAATGATATCGTAATGCGGATTTATTTCCACAAGGATCAATTCCGTCGCGACATCACGATTGATCAATTTGTTATTCATGATTTCCTGCATTCGAAGTTGCTAAAGATTGTAATTCGTGGTATTAACGGAATCGTCTCAGCTTCTGTAATGAAAGAATTTGTGCCACGCACAATCGAACAACCTGATGGATCTATGAAGGTGGTGCGTAAACATATTATCCGTACGCAGGGAACGAACCTTATGGATATTATCAATCATCGAGCAGTAGATGTTACTCGCACATCATCAAATAGTGTATTGGAGATTCAAGAGATCTATGGCATTCATGCTGCTCGCATGAAATTGATCCAATGTTTGCGTGAGATGAGCGGCACTGATATTCATATCAAGCACTACACTCTAATTGCTGATACATTGACTTACAATGGATACATCAGCAACATTGAGCGCGGCGGTGTTCAGGAGAGCAATCCCGACAATGCTCTCTTGAACATGAGTTATTCGCATCCGATTCAATGCATCTCGGAAGCCGGGATAGCGGGAGACGAAAGTGTGATTCACACTAATATCAGTTCATCGCTGTTGATGGGGACCACTCCAAACATTACCAGCAATTACAATGAAGTAATGATGAATGAACGTTTCATTAAAGAGCAAACTAAGACAAGCGCCGATATGCTTGATGCTCTATAGATATAATATCCATATGGAATATCTTTTTTTTGCTATCAATATAATAATGCGTAAGGGACCGAGCGATCATGCTGGGGACCGTCTTGATATGGTTATGTTTGGCCATAACTTACACTTATGGGTGTCGAAGAAAATAGGTAAGAGTCCTGCTAGATGGTTTCAATTAGCTTATCATAATCTTGATAAAGCATACGAACAATTATTGGATAAGAAACTCTCCATTTCAATGAAGGACCTTAATCGTAAAATGACTAAACTTGGTAAAGAAACGATTAAGCATGATATTGATACAGTTTATGTAAATGAAGACGTTATTCCTATAGAAAGGCTTGTAGATGAACCAGAAGATCCTGAAGATAGATGTTGGCCTCGCAAGAATGATTATTGGTTAAATGATGAAGGTTTCTTTCTTAGGAATTCAGTGAATGATTATTATCAAGATAACTTTAACAAAAACCCCTTTAAAGATTCGTATATTGTATTACTATCCACAGATGCCGCATATGCTGTTCATACAAAAAAGCCAATTCAGATATGGGGACAACATCTTTCTAAACCGCAACACAAGATTATACTTGAATTGATATCAAATGTATTTTCTGAATGGAAAGTTACTGGAACGTTTGGCAAATATATTAGTATCTTTACACTGGACTGGAGAAACGCGAAATCTACCAAACCAAAAGCTGCCAAACCAAAAGCTGCCAAACCAAAAGCTACCAAACCAAAAGCTACCAAACCAAAACGTAAATAACCATTGTTTAAATTTATGTTAAATAATATAATCATGGCCGGCAGTCAAGTACTTCCCACTGAGTCGGTTCCAGTTTCTAATCGTAGATTGACAGAACGACGACCTTCAATCACAGACAATGACGATATAGCAAGTGCTAATCGTTATAAGTTATATAAGTTAGAATCGGATAGAAATAGTAGATTGCTTATGGTGGTTCTATTAGGCGTGGCATTGATTGTAATCTGGGTTATCGATATCCCATACATTGCCCAAGTAATACTTTCATGTGGATTTGGGCTGCTGAGTATTTGGGCTATTTATGATTTTCGAAAACTACATCACTCAATTCTAAACCATTTAGGAATTGTGCCTCAACTGGAAAAGTTTAATGCATTATGTCGATTGGAGCGTGAGAATTGGGATAGTTACAAAAAACCACCAGGAACAACTGAGGATGCACGTAAACAGGTAAATGCTCGTGTACCAAACTGGATAAACTTAAACTGGCCGTCGGCTAGAAATACGACTCAAGTCGCGCCCACTCCAATTACATCTATTCAAGTAAACAAAGCTAAGGCTGATGACGAATTTGTTGAGATACCACTTAAAGATTAAAAGTCTACAAAATTGCATTTTTTTATTTTAAATATATATTTCGATGGTTTCCTTGATTCTGCTGCGCTTGCGCATTTGCGAAATACTACAACAAGCAAATAAAGAATATTCTTTATTTGAATTAATATCAATGCTAAAGATATCTAATCCTATAAGCGCAGCTGATTTAATAAATCGACTTCATTTCTGGATTGATAGAGATCCCACATCTCGCGTAATCAATGCAAATATCGAATTAACACGATTTCAACTGATAGAATCATCTACCGAGATAGCGAATCGACAAATTGTATCAAAACTGCTAATAGATTATAATATTGATTATGCCTCAGTGGAAGTATCTCATGCGGAAGCACTAACTGCTAGTGACAATATAGATGGGATTATTCAAGAACGAAATGATACATCATCTAGTGAAATGTATTATATTACCCAATATGATTTGCGAAAGTTGTTAGCGCATGAGTCTAGCAATGTAGCATTGCGGCATTACATAATCCTGTTAAATGATTTAGAAAATATTTATATAACAGAACGATTGAATATGCTACAAGCAATAAAGACTGAATGTATATTCAAATGCTTTGGAGTAACAATGGTATTCACTGGAACTGATAGACATCCATCGATACATCTTGCATTGCATGAGGGATCTCCTGATTATGTTATAAAAAAAATAAAAGAACGAATTAACGGAGACTATAGAACGACCAAGCAGCTGGCTATAGTTCGGCCTCATTATATGTTAATTCCCCCGATACGTTATGCGGCAACCATAAACAAAATCACACAAGATACAGATTCCTTATTGAAAACGCGGATTGCTTCGCTTATCAAAGATTATAATTCTGATTTTGCCTCAGAGATCGCCGAAGGATTGATTACACCAATGAGACCAAAGTTGTTTCCAGTTCAAATCAGAAAAGATCATATTCTATATCAACCGAATACCGTAATGTCTCTTCGAGATATTCGTAACATATATCTGAAATGCATAAAGCAACAATCGCAAGTTACGATTATGAAGGAGCCTATTATACAAGGCAACGCAGGGGATAGTGCGCATATATCATTACGCTCAATGGTAGCAACTGCAGACACGTTTAATCTAGATTAAAGCAATACTACATGAATGAACCGACCACCCTCAATTGATGGCTGCTCCTTGACTGGTTCTGAATCAGTGTGACAATAGTTTGCTTGATATAAACTAATTTGATGTTGCGTGAATGTGGCTTGTTCGTTTAACTGAAATGGATATTTTACATTATATCCATTAAGAATAGCATCAAGCCGTACCAAAGCTTCATAGTTTTGCAATACACTCTGATGGTTATTCATTACTAGATATTGATCTTGTCCGAGACTCTTTTATGATATGCTGAAGAAACTTTAGTTCTCGTTTTATGTTTAGCAGATATTGCATATGCTGCGGTTTCATTTTTTCATCAATCACATCAGACGTGCTACGTATCGTATGATAGTAAATCGCATAATATAAAAAGAATACATAGTAATGAAGATAATAGGGTTTTGGCACCATTCGACATGATTTAATAAATTGTTCTAGCATGCACATACTAACATGCGAATACTCTTGATCTCGAATCATGTCCATGAATGTAAGCAAAGACATTCTGATTTCTTTTTTGCGTTGGTGAAGTTTTTCAATTGCCTTTAGAGATCGCACAATACGAATCACTTTTTGTTTTGAAACTGAATCAGAGTCAGTATCTACCACAACTGAATTACCTGGTGATTCAATTTGTTGATTATATGTTGTTGATTCGATAGCGCCCTTGCGTGTAGATTTGTCCGAAATACAAATACTATCTACCGAATCGATATCGATACTTTCTAGTTCACTAAAGGATACAACCTTAGTTCCTAGCATTGAATGAATCCGTTTTCGAAGAACATCAAACATAGTGGTTTGATCATTCAAAAACAAAATCTTATCCCTCGCCCGTTATTTCGTTCTATATTAATTGACCGCTAAATAACATTTAATTAATATAGTTTAACTTCAATCATGGCGCCTCGATGAATTGGCCTTAAAATTGATTGATATATGATTATATAATTCATCGTTACTCGACGACGCAACTTTGCTAAACTTGAACACTATTTAACATGGTTATTCAATGCACTCAATGCAAGGCTAAATCTGCCACTTATGGTTTTGATAAGAAGACTCATTGCAATTTGTGTAAACGAAATGGGATGAAACGTATCGGAGTCAAGATGTGTGAGAAGTGTAATAATGTTCAGCCATCATATGGCTTTGAAACAAAGACGCATTGCGTGAAGTGTAAATTAGCCGGTATGAAACGTATTACTGCACAAATGTGTCAGGTTTGCAAAGCTGTGCCACCTAGATATGGATTTGAAATGAAAACACATTGCGTGAAATGTAAATTAGATGGAATGAAACCTATTGGAGTCAAAATGTGTCAAGTTTGTAATAATGTTCAGCCATCATTTGGATTTGAACTAAAAACTCATTGTGCAAAATGTAAAGTAGATGGAATGAAACGCATTAATCCAACTCTTTGCGAAATATGTAAGAAAATACACCCTTCATTTGGCTTTGAAAAGAATACACATTGTGCGAATTGTAAGTTAGAAGGCATGAAACCTATTCATGGGTTATGTAAATCTTGTAAAAAGGTAAGTGCCACATATGGTATCAAAACTCCCACTCATTGTGTAAAATGTAAAACAGATAAGATGAGTACCATCTATGGTTTATGCAAAGTTTGTAAGAAAGTGCATGCGACATTTGGTATTGAAAAGCCAACACACTGCGCCTCATGCAAACTTGACGGAATGGATAGTTTTGGTAAGAAATGCGAATCTTGTAAAAAGGTAACTCCAGTATATGGTTATGTTACCAAACGTCCGACCCATTGTGTATCATGCAAATTATCAGATATGGAAGATGTAATGAATTTAAAATGTGTTCAATGTGGTAAGAAGCAACCTACTTATGGATTAGAAACCAATAAGCCTACGCATTGTAAAAATTGTAAACTTGATACAATGGATGATGTAATTCATACATTATGCTATGCCGATGAATGCAAAACAAGAGCTAGTTATGGTTACGAAAATACAAAGCCAATATATTGTGCGATACATCAATTAATCGGCATGGAAGACCTTGTATCAAAGAAATGTATAATATGCAAGAAGGTGCCTGTATTTGGATATAAATGGCAAACCCCCACACATTGCAAAACATGCAAATCCGATGATATGGAAGATGTTATCCATAAACGTTGCAGTAATTGTAAAACACGTGCAACTTTTGGATATGAATGGCAAAAGCCGACTCATTGCAAAAAATGTAAAAATATTAATATGGAGGATATGGTATCTATTCGGTGCATAGCATGTGATCTGAAACAACCTTCATATGGATATATTAAGAATCGACCAACTCATTGTAGCGATTGTAAAATAGATGATATGGATAATGTAAAGAATAAGCGATGTGTTACATGTCAAGTAACTCATGTTAGTTACAAATATGGATTGAATTGCGCTCGTTGTCATTTCTATCTTCATCCAAATGATACCAGAATTCGTAATTATAAGACTAAGGAGCAATCATTTATGATTCCATTAATGGAAATGTTTCCAGGCATTGTCTTAGATAAGATTGTTGAAGGTGGTTGTTCCAGAAGACGCCCTGATGGATTACTTGATTGCCTTACGCATGCTATCATTATTGAAATAGATGAGGATCAGCATGTGGGATACGATGAGCTATGTAACAACAAACGAACAATGGAGTTGTTTCAAGATCTTGGCAATCGACCAATTACTTTCCTTCGGCTTAATCCTGATGCTTATAAACGTAATGGAACCCTATATACTGGGTGCTTTAATAAGTCTGAATGCGGTAATCTTGTTATAGACAAAGCAGAATTTGATATGAGGTTTAAGGCACTTTCAGTTGCATTAGAAAGTTTGATTGAAGAACCATCAGAACGTGATGTTACAGTCATGAAACTATTCTACTCTGAATAATCTGACAATTCTTTTTTTTAGCTTTCGATATGGGGCATTATAATATAAATATCGATCATGGCGCCTCCAATTACGCTGCTTAAGCCAGGGTTCTTAATCCCATTTATGGGAGAAAAAAAAGAAGACTTGGACGAGCTTGTTCCATTAAATTATATTATGGATTGGTTTGACAAGAAAGTAGATTCTAAGGCTGCAGATACAATGAGCGACCGTGTAGTTATATTGCTAGCTCGAACGGCCAGTGGCAAATCGAGCTCAATAGCACCCACCTTATATTTACGCTTCTTCAAACGTTATAAGAAGCGTATCGTGATCACGCAACCGCGAGTACTTACTGCAATGGAGATTCCAAAGGATATTGCATTGATTGATGCATATAAGAAGCCAAACAAAGATGGTCTCTCTATTGAGCTATATCGTAATCTTGGTTGGCAGTCTCAGGAGTTTGTTCGCAAGCCAGCTGAGAAAGGTATTCTTTTCTGCACAACCGGTATTTTATTGCAATTTCTAAAAACCATGTCAGACGAGCAGCTTTGCAAAAAGTATAAATTTATTATCATTGATGAGGCACACGATCGATCATTGGATGTAGATTTGATTTTGCTTCTAATGCGACGTTTGATTAAGCGTAACTTGCGCAGAGATCCTCCATTCTTGATTCTTATGAGCGCCACTCTGAATGTTGAGAAGTATAGCAAATACTTTGATACGAAAACCGTATTTGGCGTTGATGGTCAATCTAAGCCAATTGAGGTAATCTATCCAACGATTGATGTTGATGATATTTATGCTAAGACTTGTGAAATTGTGAAAGGGCTGGAGTCATATGAAGCGCAGAATCCATTTGACGGATTGAAGCATGGTATTCGTGATATGATTGTGTTTATGCCTTCTACGGCGCCTATCACTAAAATGGTACTTGCACTATCAAAACTAAATGATTCATTAAAGAAGCCAATACTTCCTCTTGGCATTACCTCCGCCGATATCAATGGCGGTACTGACAACTATCGACTGTTGATGGAGGATTTTAATAAATTAAAGGTAGAGATCAATGGTAAAATGGTGCCAGCATACCGTCGCATTATTGTATCAACTAATGTTGCTGAAACCGGATTAACTCTAGAATCACTTCGTTATTGTATTGATACTGCATTACAATTTTCAGTAGAGTTTAATCATCGCCATGGAAGTAGTCTTATGATGACAAAACCAACTACATCTAGTATGTCTCTTCAGCGAAAGGGTCGAGTCGGTCGCAAACATGCGGGAATCTTCTTTCCGCTATTCACCGAACCTGTATTTAATAAAATGATTGTAGATAATACTCCGAGTGTTATGGTTGAAGATATGACGTCACATCTATTAGCTTTGCTTGTAAGTGAGCCCGATGTGCCATTAAATAAATTATCCGTTTATCAAATGTTTACCCCGCCTTCCGATGATAGTCTAAACTATTCATTAGAGCGATTATTCACTCTGGGAGCAATTGATGCTGATGGTAAGATCACTGAATTGGGCAAAATGATGAATTCCTTCCGTAAAATGAATATTGAGTCATGTAAGATGATTCTTAGTGGTTTAGTCTATGGCGCTTCCATTACAG
>JACCDX010853271.1_pt1 | contig 14825 bp, 10 predicted proteins | sample 7449681 | NCBI WGS metagenome assembly JACCDX01 (sample SAMN15323450, study PRJNA562643) | freshwater metagenome | isolation source: river surface water | place: USA:Blue River Watershed | collected 2017-08-18
CACCGGGTGCGAGGGTTCGCGCCGGCTTGCCAGCGCGCGCATCAGTGACACATATCCCGTTGCCCGCGGCGGGTTCGAGCGCACGTCGAAGGGACCGGGCTCGTAATAGCCGCGCTCGACAGTGACGAGGCTGTTCCAGTCGAAGGAACCCAGCAGCGCCCATGCGGTCACGGCGCGAACGTCGGCGCCATCGGCACGCGTGCGCTCGGCGGCGCGCCAGATTTCCAGAAACCAGCGCAGCTGGTCCTCCCGGTGCGCGTCAATATGTGCCTCGGTGACTGCGATCGGCCTGCGATAGCGAGCCCAGCACTCGGCCAGCAGCGGCGCGATGCCAGGCGTGGGCACAGCGAACGCGCGCGGCGTCTCGATGTCGGCGCAATGAAAGCCACGATAGCTGCCAACATGCGATGCCGGATACAGCTCGGAGCGATGGTCCAGCCAGCGCTCACTGGTGATGTAGTAGTTCACGCCGATGATGTCCGGCGGGCACGGATGCTCGACAAACCACGCAAATTCACGCTCCGGGATGCCTGTCTCCATGAGCCATTCCCACAGCGGGTGCTCGCGGCCGACACGACCACACAACAAATCCCAGGCCAGCCAGCGACGTTCGTTGTACAGCTTCACCAGCGGCGCCATCTCGGGCGAGCCCCAGGTCTTGCCGAGGTCATCGGTCTGCACCAGCTGCGCGTCGGGATTGATGCGGCGTATGGCCTGCATCGCGAGCACGATGCCGCGGCACTGGTTCAGTAACGCATGCACGAAGCTGACGTCATCGCGCTGATGCGGATACCAGACGCCATACAGGCAGGCGAAGCGCGCGGTGGTCAGCGGCTCATTGACCGGGGTGTACCTGTTTATCCACGGATAGCGCGCTGCGACCTGGCTCGCATAGGCAGCCAGTTTGTCGCCGAAGGCTGGATCATTGAGGCCGGTATCGCGCGGCCCGCTGCCATGGTGTACCAGCCCGACGATGGCCTCGATGCCCAGCCGCTTCAGCTCTACGAGTCGTTCATCTGACCAGGCCCAGTCGGCCTTGTCGAGGCCATCGGGCGCGATATGCTCCCATAGCACTGGATAGCGTAATGCACTGATGCCCAGTGATGCAAAGCGGTCGAGGTCTTCGATCCTCGATACATGCCCGCTCCTGTGCAACTGACTGAAGTAGCGATCGCGCACGCGATTGATCGTGCATTCGACACCACCCCACAGTGCAATGCACCCGCTCATCCTGACGCGCCCGTGCCCGATACCGTCGTGAGGCCCTGCGCCTGCAACATCAACCGATGCATGTCATACACCGTCGCATCCCATGAGGTGCGGCGCAGCTTGGCGCGCATCTGCCGTATCTTTTGCTGGCGCTCGGCGGCCGGCATTGCCAGCGCCTGCTCGCAGCTGCGAATGAAGTCCGGGGCTGAGCGTGCACTCGCGACCGTATCCGCATGCATCGCCACCACGTCCCTGACCGGTGTACTGACCACCGGCAGTTCGGCGGCCATGTATTCGAGTGACTTGGTCGGGCTGATGAAGCGGGTCGCGTCATTGATCGCAAACGGCATCAGGCACACATCCCATGATGCGAGAAAGGCCGGCAACAGCTCGTAGGCCTGTTGCCCCATGTAGTGGATGTTGTCGCGGCGTGGCAGCGAGGCCGGATCGATCTTCGCTACCGGGCCGACCAGCACCAGCTGCCAGGCTGTATGCGCATCCGCGATCGCGGCAATCAGCGCGGTGTCGAGCCTTTCGTCGAGCACGCCGAAGAAACCCAACCTCGGCTTCGGCAATGTCGCATGCGGCGCATAAGCGATATTGCGGTCCAGCGCCTTGCGGAAGTGCGCGCTGTCCACACTGCTTGGGAAGCAGTGCACATTCGGATGCTGTGTGCTCTTGGATGCATACAGGCCGGGACCACCTGTGAACACCAGATCGGCGCGCTCCAGCAGCTGCTGCTCATGGCCGATCAGCCCGGCCGGCGGATCCATGAAGGCCGACAGCTCATCCATGCAGTCGTAAATCACCAGCTGCGGGTCGAGTGTGACTAGCAAGGGCATCGCCATCGGCGTGTACAGCCAGGCGATGTGCGCCGGACAACGGTGGCCGAGCGCAGCCAGCTTGTCGCGCAGGGACTGCGGGTCGATGTGGTCAAAGCCGCGCCGTTGCACGGGCTTCATCAGCCGCAACACGGTCACACCGGGAAACGGCTCATTGGCCTGCCAGCCCTGCTCACCCAGCTGCTGCCTGGGCTCGGGCTCCTCGATGAAGATGATCCGGTAGTGACGTGCCAGCCTCGACATCAGCTGTTGCGGTCGCTGGTAAACGAAGTCCCAGCGCAAATGGGAAAAGACGATCAGGGTCTGCACGCAAGCTCCGGCTCGCATTGAAGGAATGCCAAGCCTGTATCTGACCGCGCGAGGCGCGCTCTTGTTCGTCAACAGCGCCGTGCGGAAATGGGTTCCGGCAGCAAGCTTGACGCAGCCCGGCGCTGCGAGAGCGACTCGCCGGTAAAGCCTGACCGTGCGGCAAGAATTTTTCTTCCGAGCAGAAACTATTTCCTGAGGTCACGAACAAAGGGGGATTGCCGCTGGTAATTCTTCCCTTTGAACATGTCCCTGCATCCCTCTCCGCAAGTCGCTGACGCTGTCGCTGCCACCCCTGCTGCTGCCCCTGCTGCTGCCCCTGCCCCTGCCCTTGCTCTTGCCTTCCCGCTGCCGAACCTGCGGCGCTTCGCGCTGCCCGGCGTGTTTGTCTGGTTCGGCATGATCATGGGCTCATGGGTGGGCCGCATCCCGGCGCTGCGTGACGGCGTACAGGTCTCGCATTCGGCGCTGTCGATGGTGCTGGTGATGGGCGGGCTGGGCGCGGTGCTGTCATTCCCGGTGTCATCGTGGCTGATGTCACGCCACGGCGGCCGCATGAGCCTGCGCGTCTCCGGCCTTGCGCTGTTGCTGGTGCTGATTGCGATAGGCGCAGCGCCGACGGTGCCGCTGCTGATGGCAGCGGTACTGATGCTGGGCATCACGGCCAGCAGCTTTGATGTCGCGATGAACGCTGTCGCAGTCCATCAGGAACGCAGCCATGGTCGATCGATGATGGCGATGCTGCATGCGTGCGCCTGCGGCGGCGGCCTCGTCGGCGTGGCGCTCAGCAGCGCGATGGCGGCGATGCAGATCAAGCCCTTGCTGCATTACATGATGCTGGCTCTGCCATTCGCGCTGCTGCTGGTGACAGGCACACGGATGCTGCCAGCCGATCACGGCGAGCGTATCGCGAAGAAAAGCTTCGTCATCCCGCGCGGCGGCCTTGCATGGCTGGGCTTGCTCGGCTTCCTCGGCGCGATTGCCGAAGGCAGCATCGCCGACTGGGCCGGCATCTTCATGAAAGATCATTTCGGTGTGTCGGATGGTGTCGCGCCACTGTCCCTGCTGGCCTTCTCGACGATGATGCTGATCGCGCGGCTGGCGGGGGATCGTCTGAAGGCGCAGCATGGCGCGAAGCGGCTGGTGTCCGGCGGTGCGCTGCTGGCCGCTGTCGGCTTGTTCATCGCGACCTGCGCTGCCGGTCCGCTGATGGCACTCGCCGGCTTCGCGACTGCGGGCATCGGGCTGTCGCTGGTGTTCCCGTTCGTGTTCAGCGCTGCCGGGCGTGAGGGCACCGTCGCGCTGGCCGGTGTCGCGACGATGAGTTATTCAGGCAGCCTGATGGGGCCGCCGTTGCTGGGCGCCATTGCACATGGCATCGGGCTGCAGGCCGCAATCGGCTTCGTCGGAATGTTGGCCATCATGATTGCGGTCGTCGCTGCACGCACGCGCTTGTTGAGTGCGGCCGACAAATAAAAAATGCCCGGCTCTTTCGAGCCGGGCAAAAACATAGCCAAACCAAGCAGGCCATGGGGATAGGAATCGTTAATCCTTATCAGCGCAGGTGATGGACGCTGGCCTGACCATAGACCGGCGTCGGTATGCCTTCGTAACGCGCCTTCAGTTGCAGCGACAGGAACTGCGAGTAATGACGGCTCTGGTGCAGGTTGCCGCCATGGATCCACAGCTGCTGCTGATTGGTCGGCTTCCACATATTGCGCAGCTCGCCTTCCCACGGGCCCGGATCCTTGGTGGTCTGGGAACCCAGGCCCCAGACCTTGCCGACGCGGTCGGCGATCTCGGGTGATGCAATATCGGACAGGAACTGGTTCATCGAGCCATAACCCGTCGCATACACGATCAGGTCAGCCGGCAGTTCGGTACCGTCGGTCAGCGTGACAGACTTCGGATTGATGCGCTCGATGTTGTTCTTGCTCTTCAGCTTGATCGAGCCATTTGCGACCAGCTCGCTGGCGCCCACATCAATGTAATAGCCTGAGCCGCGACGCAGGTACTTCATGAACAGGCCGGAGCCGTCATCGCCGAAGTCCAGCATGAAGCCGGCCTTCTCGAGGCGGCCATACAGGTCGGCATCGCGCTTCTTCATCTCCTCGTACACAGGGATGTGGAAGGTGTGCATGATCTTGTACGGCACGCTGGCGAAGATCAGGTCGGCCTTGTGATGGTCGATGCCGTTCTTGACGGCCTGCTCACTGTACAGGCCGCCCAGTGCGAGCTCCATCAGCGAATCCGACGGCGCAATGTGGGTGCTGGTGCGCTGGATCATGGTGACATCGACACCGTTCTCCCACAACGCTGCGCAGATATCATGCGCCGAATTGTTCGACCCCAGCACCACCGCCTTCTTGCCTTTGTACGCCTCCGGTCCGGGGTGCTTGCTTGAATGATGCTGGTCACCGAGGAAGGTCTCCGCGCCCGGAATCTTCGGCACGTTCGCATAGCCGGACACGCCCAGCGCAAATACCAGCTGCTTGGGACGCAGCACGATCTCCTTGCCATCGCGCTCGACCGTCACCGACCATTCGCCCTTCGCTTCGTCGAAGCTGGCTTTCTTCGCCGTCGTCGAGCTCCAGTAATTGATCTCCATCAGTTTGGTATAGGACTCGAGCCAGTCGCCGACCTTGTCCTTCGGTGCAAACACGGGCCAGTCGTCCGGGAAAGGCATGTAAGGCAGATGGTCGTACCAGACCGGGTCATGCAGGCACAGGCTCTTGTAGCGCTTGCGCCAGCTGTCGCCCGGACGCTCGTTGCGCTCGATGACAATGGTGGGAACACCGAGGCGACGCAGTCGCGCCGCCAGCATGATGCCGCCCTGACCGCCGCCGATGATCACGGTGTCCGGCTGCTTGGTGTAGCCGAGCGTCGCTTCTTCTTCCTTGCGCAGTTCCAGCCAGGTCTTGCGGCCCGGGTGCACGCCATGCTCGGCGCCCTTGATGCGGCGCTCGCCCTTGCGCTCCTCGAAGCCTTTCAGCTCGACCATGGTCGTCAGCAGGGTCCAGGCCTGATCACCCTGATCACCGGCCTTCAGTCGCAAGTGACCGTGGCCACGCGCGACAGCGGTCTCGAAATTGAACCAGGCATCGACGATGCCATCGGCCTCGGTCGGTTCACCGACCAGCGTGAAATGCGATGGCTTCACATGCTTGAGCTGCGAATTCAGCATGTCGGTGATCGCGTCGCGTCCTTCCTGGGTCTTGATGTTCCAGGTGAAGGACACCAGGTCACGCCAATAGCATTCGGGCGCAAACAGGTTGGCGACCGCTTTCAGGTCGGCTGCGGCTAGCGCTTTCTCGAATCGTTGCAGCCAGTCGCTGGCGCGCTGCGCAGGGGTAGCGTTACTCATCAGGCATGTCTCCTTGTGTGGGAGGCGTCTCATCCATGGACGCCCTGCATGCCTGATATCAAGAACTGTGCCACTGAGGGTGCGTGGCAAAGGCCGCAGAAATGCGGCCGGGGCGCGCTTCAGCGGCGGCGAGCGCGCGTCACAGGCGTCACCCTGTCACTGTGACAGGTGTCACACCCCGCGGTCAGAAGGCGACATGATGCGGCGCGACGATGCCTTCGCGCTTCATACGGCGGTAGATGGTCATGCGCGCAACGCCAAGCTGGCGCGCAACCTCGGTCACGTTCCAGCGGTGCGCCTGCAGCATGGCCAGCAGAGGTGAGTCGGCGCCATCGGGGCTGTAGCTGCCTGCAGCGGGCAGCAGGCCCGGACGGGTGGCAGCGTCCGTGCTCAGCTTGGGCAGGTCAGCGACGTCAATGGTCTGCTCGCCAGCCATGCTGCATGCGTAGTCGATCGCATTACGCAGCTCGCGCAAGTTGCCCGGCCAGCTGTGGTGCAGCAAAGCCTCCATCGCGGCCGGCGTGATATCGCGCTCGCCGAGCAAACGACGCAGCATGTAGGCCAGATCACTGCGCTCGCGCAGCGCCGGCAGCGAGATCTGCGCGCCATTCAGACGGTAATACAGGTCATCGCGGAAGCGGCCCTGCTTCACCAGCTTTTCCAGCGGCGCATGGGTAGCTGCGATCACGCGGATATTGACTGGCACCGGTCGCGCCGCGCCCACCGGGTGCACTTCACGCTCCGACAGCACGCGCAACAGTCGCGCCTGCAGCGGCAACGGCATATCGCCAATCTCGTCGAGGAACAGCGTGCCGCCATCGGCTTCGAGGATCAAACCGCGCCGGCCTTTCGGTGATGCACCGGTAAAGCTGCCTGCAACATGACCGAACAATTCACTCTCGATCAGGTGCTCGGGAATCGCTGCGCAATTCACTGCAACGAAAGGCTGGCGGCGCCGCTCGCTGCTCGCATGCAGCGCTTTCGCAAAGTATTCCTTGCCGCAACCGGTCTCACCGGTCACCAGCAGGCTGATCGGTGAATCCACCAGCTTCGCCGCACGGCGTAATTGTTCATCCAGTACCGGATCGCCGCCGGACAGCTCTGCCAGCGGCTCAGGCATGCGCGCCTCGCGGCTTTCGCGGCTGATCGATGGCACCGGTGGCGGCGTCACCACCATGAACAGCAAGCCTGAGCCCTGTGCCTGCATCACTGCGCGGTGCTGCGTATTGTTACCGGCAATGAATTTGCCCAGCTCGTCAAAGCTCACGTCCAGCAGCTCGGAGATGGCACGCCCCAGCAGGCCCTTGCCATCGCCAGTGCTCAAGCCCAGTTGTGCGCCACGGTTATGACCGACGACACAGCCAGCCACATCGAGCGCGATCAGGAATTCCGGGTTCACATCGAGGAATTGAGGCGCCGAAGCGAGGCGCAGAATCCAGTTGCCGCGGTGCCGGTGCAGGAAGGCTGCATCCTCGATCTGACGCGTGAACATCTTCACCAGCTGCAGCGCCAGTGCCTGGCTGTCTTTGGGTTTGGGTGAGGACAGTGCGCTGATGTCGAGCACGCCGATCAACTCGCCCTGCGAGTCATAGATGGGGCTCGTGGTGCAGGTCAGCGGGATGTGGGTCGCGTCGAAATGATCATCGAGATGCACCGTCAGTGCTTGTCCGGTGGTGATGCAGGTACCGACGCCGCAGGTACCGGCGTTGTGTTCGCTCCAGTCGGCGCCAAGGTAGAGACCGGCCTTGCGCAAGCTGAAGTCCAGCCGCAGGTCACCAATGAAATCGACGGTGATGCCTTTCGCATCCGTCAGCAGCACCACATAGCCGAGACCCGACACCTGGTGATACAGAATTTCGAGGCCATGGCGCGCGATCTGCAGGAAAGCTTCCATCTGCTCCTGATGCTCGCGCAGCCGTGCTGCCGGCAGGATGACCGCTTCCTGCATGCGCGTCGGATCCAGCCGGTGCTCTTGCACACAACGCAGCCAGGATTCGCGAATGATGGTCTCATGTCGCGATGCGCTGTGCGCACTGATGCCGCGCTCGGCTACCTGCATGACCGTGTCGATGTGATGCCGCTGCTCGGATTGCATGGAAACCCCTCGCCGTTGACGGGTGAATTTTCGGGCGCTTCACTGCACTGTTGAAATCCCGGCGCAGGCAAAGCAGCTTCGTTGCCCGGGCAGCTTACCGAAATTCACTCTGAAGCGCTGAACCATTTCCGTAGGGAGTGTCGAAGGGATGGTCTTGTTTTGCGGCGCAATACACCGCAATCGACTGCAGCCTCTGCATTCCAGCTCCGTCACGGCGTGCTTAATGCCGTGATGCGGCATCCGGCGCGCAGCGTTCGCCGCGACCACTTCAACGAGGTCGCTTGCACACTTGGAGGAAATGATAGGATCGATCGTGCTCGTGCAACGAGCGCACTAATAACAACTCTCAGGAGACTGCCATGAAAACTTACGCCGCCTTGCTGGCCACCCTGCTCGCTTCTCTCGCGCTGTCGACCACGGCGATCGCTCAGCAAAAAAAGACCACATTGGGTCTGGAGTCGGCCAAGAAAATGGCAGCCGCCTGCGAGCAGTATGCGCGCAAGGAAGGCTGGAACATGGTGATCGCGGTGGTGGATGCCGGTGGCGAGCTGAAGCAATTCAGCCGCATGGATAACTCCTTCCGCGCCAGCATCGAGATCGCGCAACTGAAAGCGAATACCTCGTCCGGCTTCCCGTTCTCGACGCGCATGGTCGGTGAGGTCGCGCAGCAGCGCGTGCCGGGCATCGTGCATGTGCCGGGTATCGTCACCTTCGCGGGTGGTCTCCCGATCATCACGGCCACCGGCGAGCACATAGGCGCGATCGGTGTCAGCGGCGGCACCGCCGATCAGGATGAAGTTTGCGCGCAGGCTGCACTTGATGCGGTCAAGGCTGATCTCAACCTGAAGTAAAGACCGACGGGCCTGCGCTGTGCCGCAGGCCCTTTATCAGCGTCTCGGTATCAAGCTTCCGTCGACGACAGCCTGCTCGCTTACGCAAAGAAGCTCAGCAACTCATCAGCGACAGCCCCGGCGGCCTCTCGCTGCGGGAAGTGACCGATATCATCGAGCACCACGCGACGATAAGCGCCGCTGAACCATGCTTCCTTGCCTGCCGATGAAGCCACCGGATTCACCGAGTCCGCGCCGCCGTGGATCACCAGCGTTGGCGTAGCGATCACGGGCAAGGGCTTCAGTGCGGCGATGTCAGCCGCATAGTGCGGGTCCCCCACCGCATGCCCCCAGCGGTGCCGATACGAATGCAGCGTCACGTCCAGCCAGTCGGGATTGTCGAAGGCTGCGGCAGTCGCCGCGAATTCGGCTTCGTCATACCAGCCTGGGGGCGACCAGGTCTCCCACATCGTGCGCGCAAAACCGCGCGGATCGGCACGCACGGTCTTCTCGCCCAGCGGCGTGGCCATGAACCAGTGATACCAATAGCAGCGCGCCTGTTCGAAAGGCATCGGCTGCGAAGGATCATTGGTGCCATAGCCCACGGACACCATTGCCATCTGCGACGCGAGATCGGGCATCAGGCCAACGGCATTTGCCACCGCGCGCGCGCCCCAGTCATGACCGACCAGCGCCGGCTTGTCCAGCTTCAGCGCCTGAACGAATTCAATCAGATCACGACCAAGCGCGACCAGTTCACCGCTGCGCAGCGTAGCGGCACCGAGAAAGCGCGTGCCACCGAAGCCGCGCAGCGATGGCGCAATCACGCGCCAACCCGCGGCTGCGAGCACAGGCGCGACACTAAACCAGGTACGCGCTGAATCTGGCCAGCCATGCACCAGCACGACGGCACGTGATCCGGACGGATTCCATTCGAGATACTCAATGTCCAGCAAGGACGTAGCGATTTTTCCGTTAACAGCAGATGACATCAGTTTCTACTCGCAAGCAATCAAGAAAATGGGAAAGTTTGAATTCGGTTCAGAGCGAGTTCACGAACGCAATCAGCGCTTCGCGATCTTCGCGCTTCAGGCGCGCAAAGGCATCGCGCGATTTCTGTGCGTCGCCGCCATGCCACAGGATCGCTTCCATCACATTGCGTGCGCGCCCGTCGTGCAGCAAGTCGCTGCTGCCATTCACGCGCGCTGACAGGCCCAGGCCCCACAGCGGTGCAGTGCGCCAGTCACGGCCGCCGGCCTCGAAATCCGGCCTTCCGTCGGCCAGCGCCGCGCCCATGTCATGCAACAGCAGATCGGTGTACGCATGAAAGCGCTCGCCCTCGATCGCAGGCAACGATGGATATTTGCCTGCCCTCAGTTCCGGTACATGACAGACCGCGCAGGCGATGTCGCGAAACAGTTTGCCGCCACGCTGCACCATCAGGTCATTCTTCTTGCGCTGTGATGGCGCCTCGGTCGCCGCCATGAAAAAGTTCAGCGCCTGCCAGGAGGCATCATCCAACTCGGGCTGACCGCGCTTGTAGGTGATGTCCATGCACTGTGTCTGCTTCGCGGTGCAATCATCATCCGGATACAGCGAGCTGGTGATGCCCATGTCGCCCAGATGCGCGGCCGCCACCTGTTGGCTGATCGATGGCTGATTGGCCTTCCATCCGAATCGACCGAGCTTGCGCTTGCCGGTGCTGTCGTCAGCGACATAATTCGGATGACCGTGGTAACCAAGGCGCTTCTGCATCGCGGCCAGTTCAAGGATGTCCTGCTCGCTGACAGCTTCCAGATAACCGAGGCCGAACAAGGGCGGTGTGTTGCGCAGCGAGGTCATCACGCGAGCGTCGAGCGCGCCGAATTTCAGGTTGCTGATATCGAGCACAGGCTTGCGCAACGGGACTTCGGTGCCATCGGCCAGCACGACTGTCTCGGACTGCCAGGTGATACGAACATCTCCCTCGCCCGAAACCGGATCCGGCGTCGGGCCAAAAATGCTGAACGGTTGTAATTGATGGTCATAGGTGGGGTGCGGATCGATGACGCCGGGCTTGCCGTCGCGCGCGACGGAGAGCCGCACCAGTTGCTGGAACACCGGCTTGTGGCCCTGCTCGTCGACCAGCCCGCGGCCGACATTCACATGGCAGCCGGTGCACGCATTTGCATGGAAATACGGACCCAGTCCCCAGGCGCCGTCAGCGCGCGGGAATACGGTCCATGGCGCGCGGAATTGTTTGAGCCCTTCGTCAAAGCGCTTCAACTGCTGCGCATCCAGGCCATCGACCGGTTGCGCGTACAGCAGGTTGTCCGGCGTGCACAGCCGCGTGACGGGATTCCAGAAGCATTCATCGCCATCCGCAGTGGGCGGCGCGCTGGTGGCGGTCTGCGCCAGCAAGGCCAGCAGCAGGGCCAGCCGGGTAAACCAGGGAGTGCGCTTCATGCGGGGCCGGCCTGACGGAGGGAAATGGATTCCCGGTCGATTCTGGCGCATAAGCCCCGGCAGGGGCTTGGATTTTTTGGAAGGCCATTTTTTCCCGTTCCGAATTCCGCAGCGCAGCATCAGCGATGTACACTCTCGCCCCAAGTGCCTCGTTGACCACCACGGGGTCGCGCACTCACCGGGGCCCACCAGCCCGTTTACAAATCAACAAGGGAAAATCATGGCGCAACAAAGAGAGGTCCTCGTCGTCGGCGCGGCGCGTACCGCGATTGGCACCTTCGGCGGTTCGCTGAAGGACCTGGCCGCATCCGAACTGGCCACCATCGCCGTCAAGGCAGCGATAGAACGCGCGGGCATCGAGGCTGCCGCCGCACAACAGATCGTGCTCGGCCATGTGATCAATTGCGAACCGCGCGACATGTATGTATCGCGCGTGGCCGGCATCAACGCCGGCATGGCCAAGGAATCGGCGGCACTGACGCTGAACCGTCTGTGCGGCTCGGGCCTGCAGGCGATCGTGACCGCATCGAACGCGATTCAGCTTGGCGATGCCGACATCGCGATCGGCGGCGGTGTCGAAACCATGAGCCGTGCACCGTACAACCTGAGCGCAGCGCGCTGGGGTGCCCGCATGGGTGATGCAACTGCCGTCGACATGATGCTGGGCGCGCTGAATGATCCCTTCGGTGGTGGCCACATGGGCATCACCGCCGAGAATGTCGCCAAGCTGTACAACATCAGCCGCGAAGAGCAAGACCAGTTCGCCGCCGACAGCCAGCGCAAGGCACTGGCAGCGATCGAAGCCGGTTATTTCAAATCGCAGATCGTGCCGGTCGAACTCAAAACCCGCAAGGGCGTGGTCAGCTTCGACACGGACGAGCATCCCAAGGCAGGCACGACGGTGGAGTCACTGTCGTCGCTGCGCCCGGCCTTCGTGAAGCAGGATGGCACCGTCACTGCCGGTAATGCATCGGGCCTGAATGATGGCGCCGCTGCTTGCGTACTGATGGAAGCCGGCGCTGCTGCGCGCGCGAATGCCAAACCGCTGGCGAGACTGGTGTCGTATGCGGTCGCAGGCGTCGAGCCTTCACTGATGGGCACCGGTCCGATTCCGGCGGTGAAGCTCGCATTGCAACGCGCCGGCCTGACGCTGGACCAGATCGATGTGATCGAATCCAACGAAGCGTTCGCCGCGCAGTCGCTGGGCGTTTGCCGCGGCCTGGATCTCGATCCGGCACGCACCAACCCGAATGGCGGCGCGATTGCGCTGGGCCATCCGCTGGGCGCCAGCGGCACCATCATCACGATCAAGTGCCTGTATGAACTGCAGCGCACCAACAAGCGCTACGGTCTGGTGACGATGTGCATCGGCGGTGGCCAGGGTATTGCTGCGGTGTTCGAGCGCGTCTGATTCATACCGCCTGAACGCACAAGGGGCGCGCCGACCATGTCGGTGCGCCCCTTTTTCTTTCTGCATCATTGTGTCGAGAGGCGATGGCAGCCGGTATGTCATGCTGCGCTTGTCATCTCCTTCAGCCAGCCGCCTCGGTCGAGCACGCAATGCGCATCAGTTCGGCTTCGGGCGTGGACGTCGGCACATCGATCCACTCGCCAACCATCGTGTTTTCCGACACCACCGCACCACTGCCCATGCGTCCATCCATCTTCAGCACGCTCAGCACGCGCTTGCGCAAGTGACGGCAGTTGAACTCGGTCGGATAGAGTACGGAACGATAAGATTTGCCTTGCTCGCTGGCCTCGGCCGCCAGGTCATGCAAGTCCCAGATGATGGCCATGCCGCTCATCGCGACGCGGCGCACGGTGTCGTAATACCGGGTGGCCTCGCGGTTGCGTGCATAACGCTCCCAGTTCTCGGCAAAGGCATCGCAGGCCAATAGCAGGGCCAGCAGAGGCAGCAGGCGTTTCATCGTTTTCCTCGGGTTGTTTCACATCGCTGTCCACCGTTGCGGGCGGACTGATACAGGATTGACTGAAGATTTTGCCACGGGTTGGCAATCGATGAATGAGCCGCCAAAAAACGCGCTCAGAGAGCGCAGGCCAGCGACGAAAAAAAAGGACTGCAGTGCAGTCCTTTCTTTTTTGTCGGAGCCGTTGATCAGGCAGCGACTTTCTTTGCTTTCGCCGGAGCCTTGGCGGCCGGTGCGAACTGGCTGCTCATCTCGTGCAGCTGTTCCTGGTACTTGTCGTACGAGGTCTGCGCCATCTTGATGAACTGCTCGTAAGCTGCGCTGGCGTTGGCGACGCCATGCTTCATCGCGTCGACGAAGGACTCGGTACCGGCCGGCGCGGCCTTGGTCAGGTCGTTGATCAGTGCGTTGACATGCGCCGTGGTCTCGGCAGCGCGTTCCTTGGCGACTTCGGCCAGATCAGCTTGCGCCTTCGACGCGATCGCAGCGACGTGACGAGCGTAGGACGCGGCCTTGTCGGCGGTCGGCTGTGCATGCGACTGCAGAACGGCGATCGCCGCTTGCGGATCCTTGGCAGCCAGTACTTCCTGGGTCACGGCCGACACGTCTTCCATCGACGCCTTGACGGTCGCGATGTTCAGCTCGACCAGGCCCGACACGGTGTGCAGCGCCTGCTCGGTCAGGCCGGACACAGCTTGCAGCTGGCTCTCGATCTGGGTCTTGGTGGCTTTCGACAGCTGGTCAACATTGAAATTCAGGTTCATGGTCTTCTCCGGGATGGGAATCGATGCTTGGTTTGTGCACTGCAATAAAGCGGATTTTACGCGATGAAATATGTCTGTCAATAGAAATTATTGCGTCGCACAAAGAAAGCCATAGTTTCCATTTTTGTTATTTTCAGACCACCTTCATCACGCAAGTCATTGTTTTCAATGACTAATGAGCAGATCAGAAGCTGACCGCAAGGTCCGCGATGCTGTCATCACCCCGCCAATCATGACCATGATGCTGCGCCGCTGCAGCCAGATGGCCGGCTGCCAAAGAGCATTCGAAGGGCATCCGAAGCGCATCCGAATTGCGCCAATGGCAAGCAGCTTCACGTGTACAGTGAGTCGTCGTTGAACGTGCCCGAGAACAGGAGACCTCAGGCACCCGGCCCTCGTATCGCTGCGGACTGGAGAAAAACAATGAAAAAAACGATGTTCGCGGCCCTGCTGGTCGCGCTGGCAGTACTGTGGATCCCGGGTGCTGCATTGAGCGCCGAGCCCGTGGCCCTCGGCGAGAATACGCCGGTCATCATTCCGCTGAAGCCTGCGCAACTCGATGTACTGGTCGAGGGCGAGCAGGCTTTGCGCATCGACGATGTCATCGCGACACGCGAACGCTTCGTCCCGGCTGCCTCCATCGCAAAGCTGGAATCGACCCAACGCTACTGGGTCAGCTTCGAGCTCAGCAACACGGTGGCGCGCGACCGTGACTTCCGTCTGGCCAACCGCACCTTCGGGCTGCGCGACCTGCGCGTCTATGTCGTGCACGCCAATGGCGAACGACAGAATTACGAGCGCAACTACATACAGCTGGCGCCGCAGAACGAACTGATCCGCGCCAATCCTTTCCTCGCGCATGAACCGCCGGCAGAGAGCCAGTTCATCCTGCTGCCGCTGCGACGTGGCGAGACCCTACGCGTTTATGCGAGGGTGGCTCTGGATCAGCGCTTCCTGCCGAATCAATTCAATTTCTTCAGCGTGGTCGACCATCCGCGCTATCTCGAAATGCGGCGCTTCGGCATGTACATCGAAGGCGCAC
>JACCDX010169411.1_pt1 | contig 14819 bp, 13 predicted proteins | sample 7449681 | NCBI WGS metagenome assembly JACCDX01 (sample SAMN15323450, study PRJNA562643) | freshwater metagenome | isolation source: river surface water | place: USA:Blue River Watershed | collected 2017-08-18
TTGGAGTAGCAGCAGCATTTGCAACTGTTGATCCTGAAACCAGAGCGGTTCCGAGAAGCAACGCACTTGCAGATGCAACGACTACGGCACGACGAAGAGCGAAACGAGGGCTCATTCCGTAATCCTTTCAATTGGGGTGTAGCCACGGCTTCGCCGCACTACGAGTGGGTTGAGTTAAGCAGAAAATGTCCGAAAAGTGAATACTGGAGAGTAATCAAAGGGGTGATTTAGCACCCCCAAAAGTAGATTGTTACTGGGTTGTTACTTGTCGGCGCGAGGATCAAGCGCATCGCGCAAAGCATCTCCAACCAAGTTAAAGGCCAGAACCACGATGACTAGGGATGCCGCTGTAATTAGGAAGAAGCTCGGCATCACTGTTACGAAGCGGGTTGCATTGGAAAGCAAGATTCCCCAAGTCGAAGCAGGTGGTTGAACACCGAGGCCTAAGAATGAGAAGACCGCTTCAGATGCGAGATAGCCAGGTAGTGAAAGTGAGACGACCACGATTACCGGTGCCCAAAGATTTGGAACTAACTCCTTCAAAATAATTCGGCGGCGTGATGCGCCCATTGCTTGCGCGGCTGTTACGAATTCGCGTTCTCGAAGTGAGAGAACTTGCGAACGAATAAGGCGTGAGAAGCCAGGCCAGCCGAAGAAAGACAAAAAGAGAATCAAGAACATGATGCGAGCGCCATTACCTTGTGCAACGCCAGTCTTTTCAATGCGATCAACCATTGGCTCGCTAAGGGCTACGATCATAAAGAATGCTGGGAAAGCTAAAAGGAAGTCAGTGAAGCGACCGAGGTAACCATCAACTCGTCCACGGAAATATCCGCCAACGATTCCAACAAAGAAACCAATTGTTAAGGCAGTTGCTGTTGTAAGAATTGCAACCATAAATGAGATACGTGAACCGTAAAGAAGTTGAGCCAATAAATCGCGACCGGTACCTGGAATAACTCCGAGCGGATGCTCTCTGCTAAAGCCAGCGAGATCGCCCGTAGGAATTCCGCTGCTATTTAAGCCTTCTAGGTTTAGATCATTTGGGTTGATCCCAAGTAGGCCACAGACGATTGGCGCAAAGAGCGACATACTCAACAAGATGATGCTGATCGCAGCGGCCGTCATACCTACCTTGTTGCGCTTAAAGCGACTCCAAGCAATCTGGCGGGGGCTACGACCTGCAATTGCAGTGCTGGCACCAGTTGAAGAATCAACTTCTGAGTTGAGAGACATGCGGGCTACTCTATACTTACGAGTACGAAATAGTCATCTGCGTAACGAAATTACTTCTGGAGGCCCCATGATCAATCGTAAATTTTCAAGCCTAGGATCAAAGATCGCAGTGGCAGGCAGCACGCTAGCCCTAGCGCTCACCCTCACCGCATGCGGTGGTTCAGATGAAGCAGCGCAAGTTGATGACCAAAGTCTTGTCACAACAGTTGAAGAAACAGCGCAGGCATCTGGCGGCTTTGATGCACCAGTTGTTACTCCAGACAAGGTGAGCTACACACTCTCTTCACCTGCAAGTTTCACACCAGGAAAATTCGCATCAGGAATGCTTCCAGATCAAATCAATGAGCGCTTTAACGTAACTGTTGAAAATGGATCTGCGGCAGAACTCGATCTGGCAACTCTTATCGTTAAGGGCTCAACCACAACAGGTCCTTGCGTAGATATCTTTGATGGCGATAACCAAATGGAAGGTGCGCCAATTACTCCTCTTACAGCTGGCGCAACTGCCAAGTTCTCATGGGGGCTTTCTTGCCCAGGTAAGAACGGCGAAGATATTTCAGTAGTTCTTTCAAATGGCACAACTAATTTGATCGAAGTAACTGGAAAACTCTCTTAATTAATTTACTTAAATAACCCGTTCACGCCAATTGCGTGGGCGGGTTATTTATTTGTGCGCTTCTTTAGTGCGCTTTAGGTAGGCAAAGAATGGGATTGGGATCAGTACGCCTAACGCCATTGCTACAACCCAAAGCTGTTCCAGATGCGCACCAATCATCAGGCCTGCGATCGCCGGACCTGCTATTCCTGATATCCCCCACTGCAAACTCATCAAAGCGCTGGCGCGACCACGGATATGTTCTGGAGTTAACTCTTGCATCAACGCAGGACTTGTTGGTGCATGAACCATTTCTCCGAAGGCGAAAATTAATTGGCTAAGGCAGAGCGCAATCCCAGCCATAAACATTGATAGGTAAGGCGATACTCCAACTGCCAACCAAGATAAAGCCCAGATTATTGCGACAGATATCAAGGCGGTGTATTTAGAATGGTTTTCAATTAAACGCAGAACCATTGGCTGGAATGCGACGATTGCGAAGGTGTTAACCCCGAAAATGATCCCTAACCAATTGGGCGCTAAATCTAAATATTGAGTGGCATAGATTGGAAGTCCAGATTGAAGTGGGCCGTAACCAAAAGTGAGCAGAATGATTCCGCCGAAGGTAAGTATTGAAAGCTCACGAATCTTTAATAGTTCGCGATAACTTCCTTTAGATGGCTCATGGTCTTTGGCGATGTACTTTCCGGCGTGCGGCGTATTTAATCCCCAGACGAAGAAGAGGAAAACCAAATAAGTAGCGCCATCTAGCCAATACATTATTTGATAGGAAAGTATGGAATCTTCTCTAATCAAGATTGAGGAGATAAATCCACCTACTCCAAGGCCTAAATTCATCAACATAAAGTTAAAGCCAAAGATCTTGGGGCGATTTTCTTCTGGTGTAACGCGCGTCAAAATAACCGTTTGAGATGGCCATACACACTGTCCGCCGAAAGCGAATAAAGTCATTGCAATAAAGGCATGGGTATGCGTTGTTACATGGGCAAAAGAAATTGCTGATATTCCTGAGATAACTAGTCCAACTACCATCACAATCTTTGGACCTATTCGATCTACAAGTGCACCAAGCGGTGCGGTACATGCGATTCCAAAGAACGCTCCCCAGGCCATTAATAAGCCGCCAAAAGAGGTGGTGAACCCGCGCATATCGTGGAGATAGACCATTAATAGCGAGAGCGTCATTCCGCGACCAATAGCGCTAAGGGCGATACCCGCAACGATGCGACGTGAATGTGGATTCAAAAGAGAAGTGAACTCTTTGAAGGGCGCTTTTCCTGCGAACATCAGGGCAGTCTATATCTGAGACAATAACGCTTGTGTCCATGGCCAACGAAAAGAAATTCTCATTTGAGATAAAGAAGAGCGCAGAAAATTCGCTCGCTCGCGTTGGCACCATTTCTACTCCACATGGCCAAATTCAGACCCCCGCCTTCATTCCAGTCGGAACCAAAGCGACGGTTAAAGCGGTACTTCCGGCGGCGATGGAAGATCTTGGTGCGCAAGCGCTATTGGCTAATGCCTATCACCTCTATTTGCAGCCGGGCCCAGATGTATTGGATGAAGCGGGCGGGCTAGCTAATTTCATGAATTGGCAAGGTCCAACTTTTACCGATAGCGGTGGATTCCAAGTTCTTTCACTTGGAGTTGGATTTAAAAAAGTCTTAGCAATGGATGCCAAAACATTTCGCTCTGATCAGGTAATAGCTGGAAATAAAGAGCGCCTGGCACATGTTGATGACGACGGAGTTACTTTTAAATCCCACCTAGATGGTTCGATGCACCGCTTTACCGCCGAAATATCGATGCAGATCCAGCACAAGATCGGCGCCGACATCATCTTCGCTTTCGATGAGTGCACAACTTTGCACAACACTCGCCCTTATCAAGAGTTGGCTATGGAGCGCACCTACGACTGGGCGATCCGCTGCCTAGATGAACATAAGCGGTTAACTGATGTGCGAAGCGAAAAACCATATCAAGCGCTCTTCGGGGTCATTCAAGGTGCGCAATATGAAGATCTGCGCAAGAAGGCAGCGCACGATCTCGGAACGATGTCATCTTCGGGAATTGAATTTGATGGCTTCGGTATCGGTGGCGCACTTGATAAAGGCGCACTTGGCACAATTGTTGGCTGGGTAAATAGCACTTTGCCTGAAAATAAACCTAAGCACTTGTTGGGCATTGGAGCTCCAGAAGATTTATTTGTAGGCGTTGAAAACGGCGTTGATACCTTCGACTGTGTTCTGGCATCACGTATCGCGCGCAGCAGTGCGGTCTACACAATGCAAGGCCGCTTTAATCTCTCTAATGCGCCATATGTTCGGGACTTTAATCCGATTGATGATGAATGTGATTGCTACACCTGCACCAATTTCACTCGCGCATACCTTTGCCATTTATTCCGAGGTAAAGAGATGGTGGCAGCGACGCTTGCAACTATCCATAACGAGAGATTTGTTGTTCGTCTGGTCGATCAGATGCGCCAAGCGTTAATTGATGGAAACTTTAAAGATATGAAGGAAGATTTCTTAGGGCGCTACAAGCACCGCTCCGGACAATCTCGCGATTAACTATCTTTCAGATCTTTAAGTACATCGGCCGCTGCGCCAACCGGGCTCCAGCCTCCAGGAATTAAATCCTCGGCTTCCGCAGGTCCCCAAGTTCCACCTTCATAACTAATCGCTGGATTTGGATTCTTGAGGAGATCTTCGAGAATTTGCCATGATGCAAGCACCGCATCGATACGTGTAAAGCGGAAGTGATCTCCGAGCATCGCAGCGCGCAACAATCGCTCGTAAGGTCCTTGGCGATCACCAAATTCGGCGACAAACTCAACCGACAAATCAACAGTCTCGGTAACCAACTTAGTTCCGGGCTTCTTTGCTTGCAGTGAAATATCCACGCCATCATGAACGCCTAACCTAAAGCGCACTTGATTAGCTGCTGATTTTCCAAAAAGCGCACGAGGAGGCTGCTTGAATTCAACGATAACTTCGAGAACTGTCTCAGGCATTTTCTTGCCAGTGCGAAGATAGATCGGCACACCTGCCCATCGCCAGTTATCAATGAATAACTTCATAGCAACGAAGGTTTCAGTATCAGAATCTTGCGCAACTCCTGCTTCATCCAAATAACCTTCAAATTGGCCACGGACAACATCAGTTTTATTTATATCGCGGATCGCAGATAAGACTTTAATCTTTTCATTCTGCATCGCCTCTGAGCCCATATCAATCGGTGGCTCCATAGTCAGCATTGTTAATACCTGAAGAATATGGTTTTGAAGAACATCGCGAGTAGCACCGACTGCGTCGTAGAACTTACCGCGACCATCGATTCCAAAGCTCTCTGCCATGGTGATCTGAATATTTGAAACGTAGTTTCGGTTCCAGACCGGCTCAAAGAGAGTATTGGCAAAACGAAATACCAAGAGATCTTCAACAGATTCTTTTCCAAGATAATGATCGATGCGGAAAATTTGCTCTTCAGGTAGTAATTTCTTGATGGACGCATCGAGGGCTTTAGCACTCTCTAAATCGCGACCAAAAGGCTTTTCTACAACTACGCGCGCGTGGCGAGTAAGGCCTACGGCTGCTAGCGATTCAGTGATCTGAGCGAAGAATTCAGGTGCGATTGCTAGATAGATAACCGGTAACTTGAAATCCTTTAAGGCGCGAGCAAGCGCAACAAAGGTTTCAGGGTTTGCATAATCGCCAACTATTAGCTGCATCTCCCCAAGAAGTTTGTTGAGCGTTGGCTCATCAACATCTGGCTTACGGGCACGTACTGCCGCTTCAACATTGTCTTTAAATACTTCTTGCGTCCACTTTGAAGATGCCACACCAAAGACTGGTACATCTAATTCGCCCAGCTCTTGCAGGTCGTACAAGGCTGGAAATAACTTTTTCTTGGCTAAATCCCCCGTGGCACCAAAGAGCACCAATACATCTGCGCGCATTTAATTGACCGCTGACTAGTTCTTTGGTTTTTCATTGTGGCCACCGAATTTATAGCGCATTGCGCTTAAAACTCGATTAGCAAATTCATCATTATTGCGTGAAGCAAATCGTGAATAAAGTGATGCGCTCAATACGTGCGCAGGTATGCCAGCTTCGATAGCCGCTTGCACGGTCCATCGACCTTCCCCGCTATCGCTTACTTGAGTTGAATATTCTTTTAGGTCTTCTGATTCATTTAGCGCCTGAGCGGTGAGATCAAGCAACCAGGATGCAACCACGCTTCCGCGTCGCCAAACTTCGGTGATCTGCGGAATATCTAGATCGTATGACGGTGTCATTTCATCCGCAGCTTCGAAGATAGCCAAACCTTCGGCGAACGCCGCCATCATTCCGTACTCAATTCCGTTGTGAATCATTTTTACAAAATGGCCTGCCCCGACTGGACCGCAGTGCAAGTAACCGTATTCGGCTTGATCAGGTGTTCCGGTTTTTCCAGGTGTGCGTTCTGCCGCTTCCAGCCCTGGGGCCAGCGCCTTGAAAATTGGATCTAAAGACTCGACTACTTTCTTATCTCCACCAATCATCAGGCTATAGCCGCGCTCAAGTCCATATACGCCGCCCGATGTTCCGACATCTACAAAGTTAATTCCTTTAGCCTTTAAGAGCTCTGCATTTTTCAAATCGTTCTTGTAATAACTATTTCCACCATCAATGATCGTGTCTCCAGCAGCTAAATGTTGTGCCACTTCAGCGATAGTTGAATCTGTAACTGATGCCGGAACCATTACCCAAACGGTGCGAGGCGTTGGGAGCTTGGCCGCTAAATCTGCAAGTGACGAACTTGTTACCGCTCCTTCTGCGCCAAGAGCGGCAACTGCTTCTGCCGAGAGATCGAAGACGGTTGAGGTAATTCCATGTTGAGCTAGGCGGCGGACGATATTTGCACCCATGCGGCCTAGGCCGACCATTGCGAAATTTGCAGGATTTTGCGCTGAAGTCATGACCTAAGTCTACTCGGCGAAGAAGGCTTCAGTATCAACGATTAAGCGAGTGTGGTGAGAACCACGGACATAACTCGCTGGTATTGATAGATCTGCCTCAATTATTTTGGTCACGGCATCAGCTTTAGCTTCACCAGTTGCAACTATCCAAACTTTCTCTGCGCTATTTATGGTCGCCATTGTGAACGAAATACGAACAGCTGGTGGTTTAGGTGAATCCTGAATTAAAAATACTTGATTTAGATTATCTAAATCCGATCTTCCCGGAAAAATCGAAGCCACATGTCCATCTGGTCCCAACCCTAAAATTACGAGATCAAGATTTACATCAGCCAACTGCGCTGCATAATCGCTTAGGGCTTCTTCAGCCGATCCAGCATCGCTAGAAATAACTTCGTGTACTTTCACATTCGTATTGGTGAGTTTTCCGTGAAAAGGTAGGGCGTTTCGTTCTTTACTATCGCCTTCGACATAACGCTCATCGCTCCACCAAATGTGCAGCCCCGCGAAGTCACTGTTGTTTTGGTTTAGCACTTCAACTAGAGCTTTTGATATCGCCAGCCCAAGGGTTCCTCCAGTTAAAGCGAGATCAAATCTGCTGGTTGCGGTAAGTCCTTCTTCAATATTTTGCAGAAGTTGTGCAATTACCTCAGCAGTTAACTCAGTGGCATCGGCATAGAGCGTTAAATCAAGCTGATCGTCTATCTCACCAAACTCGCCTTCAAAGTCAAAGCTGTCTTCATTCATTGGTTACTCCCCCAGCGTTTTTGGAATGAATCGCGATCCATCTCGTAGATATCTTCTGGTCCATCAATGTCATCTAATTGCTGTCCCTTAAAGTCAAAGCCAAAGTATTTAATTACGGCAATTGATGGGGCGTTCTCTGGGCTTACTGTATAGCGCAACGTCTTTACCTCTGGATGAGTTAAAGCCCAGTTCCACATACCTAATAGCGCTTCTTTCGCATAACCCATATTTTGATATTGGGTTTCGATTCCTAGACCAATTTCTAACATTCCTGCCTCATCAGGTGCGCCATGAAAACTAGTACTTCCAATAACTTCGCGGTTCTCTCTCAGCACAATCCAACGTACAAACCATTTATTAACCAATGCATCTTCTTTTACTTGCGGTACGCGCCAAGCCAGTGGACCCTGAAAGTCGATCAAAGCGCGCAGCGGATTGGTAAATGTTTCGTTGGCGAGAGCAAAGGTGTCATCGCGTTTTTCAAATAGATCGATTAAGCAGTCGCCAGGAATATGGTGCAGTTCAAGTCTCGGGGTGAGGATAACCGGCTCTTTTTTAGCCACTTAGTGCGAGCCGACCTTTGGAAGATGCCAATCAAAGCGAATCGAAAGTTCGCGCACCAGAACTACTACTAATCCAGAAGCCAGCGCTAGCAAACCGGAATTAGCTCCAAAGTAATCACCGGTTACATAAACTAAAGAACCAGCAAGACATGATGTTCCGATTGTTTCGCGATGTAACAAAACCGGTTCAACTTGGCAAAGCACATCGCGCAATAGCCCACCAGTTACCGCGCCAATCAATCCGAGAAAAACCGATGCTAGGAACGGCGCTCCGTGCGTCAGAGCGAATTGTGCGCCGGATACTGAACATACGGCTAGCCCGATGGTGTCTAGCGTCAAAGCAAATCGACCAACTGGGGTAGTTCGCTTCATCGCCAAGGTAATAAGTACTGCAATCGCAACCCCTGCAAATAGCCATGAATAAAGAACCCAAGGGGGGCGTTGCCCAAGGAGGAGATTGCGAAAGGTTCCTCCTGAAAGTGAAGCAACAGCAGCGATAAATGCGATGCCACCATAATCCAGACCTTTATTAGCAGCGATTCGCGCGCCGACGAGGGCGAAGGCAAAAGTTCCAGCTAAGTCGAGAATATTTACTAAAAGGTCTAAATCCACTCACTGAGTATAGATTAGAAAAATCTAAAGAATATAGAGACTCTTTGCCTTTGCAACGGCCTCGTCACGACCAGATGCCCCAATTTTCCGATAAACATTTTTGAGGTGCGTCTTCATCGTATTCTGCGATACGTGTAGCGATGTGGCTATGGCGCTGATTGGAACACCAGTCGCCAAATGACGCAATATCTCTAATTCTCGCTTTGTCAGCGCGGCGTTGAGTTCTGAAGTTTTTTCCGTTCTGTTCTTCAGACGAGAGGTAATCAGAGATGCGAGCTCTTCCAAGTAAACCGTCGGTTTCTCACTGGCAATTTTTATGATCAAATTCAAAATATCAGCATCTTGCCGCAGGAAGGTTTCTTTCGCTCCAACCCGAGCTCCAATTTCAAGCGCTTTCCCTATCGAAACTAAAGCTTGTTTTTCTTTTTCGATATTTACCTCTGTCTCCGCAAGTAAACGGTAGATCTGATCTTTAGCTGTGGCATTTGGGAGATCTTCGACCACAAAGGCAGGCGATTTTTTGCCAATTGCGTGTGCGTGAATCGCTCTAACTCTATTTACCAGTAGGAAAGGTGGGAGTCGATCGAGTAATACTCCTACGCGCTCCCAATCTTTCATCTGGAACTTAATAAATAACTCGGTCAAATCGCAATAAGTAACCAATCCGTTTCGAAGAGTCATTGAGTTAGCACGTTCACGACCTCCTCGGACAATATCTAGCGCCGCAGCAGACTTTCCGTTAAGCGCCAAATCTCTGGCTAAGAAACTCTCCCCTATAAAAGTCCAGATGGGCTGCGACCAGGTATTACCTAAATTGCGAATCTGCTCAAAAAGCTTGAGCGCATCTTCAATTTGAGAAAATTCCAAAAGGCAACGAGCTCGTACGTACATTGCATCTAGCGGACCAAATATTCCTGAATAACCGTGGCGCGCTGCCTGAGCGATTACATTATTGGCAATTAGCTGAGCATCTTTAAATTCGCCAAGGCTTAAAAGCGTTGCTGCATCGATGGCGCTCAGTGAATAAAGAATTAAATTTGAGGTATCCGAACCAGCTATTTCTCTCGCTTCTTTTTGCAGCGCCAAAAGTTCAGATGAATCGTCATAAATTATCGCTTTTGCAGCCATAACTCTCAGTATTGAGATTTTATCCGCGACTCCCAGATCAAGTGATTTATCATCTTCACTGCGAACGCGTTTGTAATCCCTCTCCAACTCATCTGTTAGCCCCAAGGCAAAATCTATGTAAATATTTACTGCTGATATAAATTTTGAAATGAATGCTTCTAACTCAGAGCCGCGAGCGGCCGCCCTCATTTCAGAGATTAGGCTTTGTGCATTTTCATATTGGAAGTCTGCCGTGTAGCCAATCAACTGCACAGTTTGACGCTTAAGTAAGCCCGCAGTTGTGTTATCGCCAACTATGGAAGACATTTGAATTAAATCTTTGCCATGGCCGGTGGCTATTAGCTCACGCATACTATTGCGGAAAAGTGCGCGGTATTGGGTAGCATCACCAGATTCCTTTGCGTGGTGCAAAGATTTAACGTACTCGCGCTTTTCTTGAAAGTATTTGCTTAGTTTTAAATGAATTTCTTTAGATTCTTGATCTGCGGCCTTCTTTTGAAGTTGTAATGATGTTCTAACCAATGGATTGAGGGCAAATTTATAAACTGGATCCGCTGTATATATAAGAAATAGCGCTTCCGTAGCCAGATAGTTCAGCTTGGTTAAGGAGAAACGATCTTGAAGAACGATTTCCGCTGCTTCTATTGAAAACTCCTCAAATATCGCAAGATCTTCAAGAATTATCCGATCCTCTGCAGGAAGCGACCGTAAAAGCTCGGCAACAATTAAGTTAAGTGGTTCAGCCGAGTAGCTACCTATCTCTTCAATTGATTTACTTTTTATTCCTCTACTTAAATTGGATGCAATTAGGTTTACTGCGGCTGGCCAGCCTTGAGCTGATTCTAGAACTTTTCTGGAAGCGGAATCATCTGTAGGTATTCCGTGCATCGCTGCTAACTTATCTACTTCTTCACTTGTTAGTTTTAAATCATTCACTCCAAAGAATTGATAGTTTGGATAGGTAATAAAGTTGGAATAATCAGTTGCCGGAGTTGCTCGTCTGATTGCTATGGCGTGAACATTCATAGGCAGCAGATCTAGTACCTTGTTTGAAACTTCCTCATCTGACCATGAAAATGTGCGATTGTTATCAAAGACCATTACGTAGTGGTTCTCTTTGGTGCCTAATTCCTGAAAAATCTTTGCAAGAGTTTCTGGTGATGCAAGATCTTCCGCCCCTGTAAACCAAGTTGCAAACTTGGGTACAACATTTCTTATTGCTTGAATTAAATGGGCGTGAAACTCAGCAGTTCCATCACGTTCACTTGCCGTGTACCAAATGACCGGATGTTTGCAAAGAGATAAATATTCTGCGACTAAGGTGGATTTTCCAAAACCCGATGGAGCAGAAATTAGCGTTAGCCCAGAACGATCGATGGCTATTTTTTCGAGAATATGCTTTCGGGATAAGAAATTTGGGGGCAGCACCGGTGGCAAGGTGCGCGAAATACCAACCCCTGCGATAACTTCAGCAGGAAAACCTAGATTTACACGATTTGGAGCCACACCTAAGGGTGAGGCATACGCGGGTGAAAGCGCTACAAAAAATCACCCTATTAGGGTGAGATGAGCGGGTGAAATCAGAGGCTGGCGAAGGCTTCTTCGAGAACGCCGAGGGCATCCTTTAAGAGTTCATCGCTGATCACGATCGGTGGCAAGAAACGAATCACGTTGCCATAAGTTCCGGCGGTCAGGATAAGAACGCCCTTGCTCTGGCAATACTTAATTACAGCAGCCATAGCAGCAGGATTTGGAACCTTTGTTCCAGCTTCAACAAGTTCGATCGCCTGCATCGCACCCCGGCCACGTACTTCACCGATGATTGAGTACTTCTTAGCAAGCGCAGTCAGAGACTCATTGAGAATCTTTCCGATGTGTTGTGCGCGTTCAACGAGCTTATCTTCTTCGATTGTTGCAATAGCGCCAAGTGCTGCTGCACATGCAATTGGGTTTCCGCCGTAAGTTCCGCCGAGTCCACCAACGTGAGATGAGTCCATGATTTCCGCGCGCGCAGTAACTGCAGCAAGTGGAAGTCCACCAGCAATTCCCTTTGCAGTAATAATCATGTCAGGAACAACGCCTTCATCTTCGCAGGCAAACATCTGGCCCGTACGTGCAAAACCTGTTTGAACTTCATCGGCGATAAATACGATTCCATTTTCAGTTGCAAATTTGGAAAGCCCTGGCAAGAAACCCTTTGGAGGAACGATAAATCCGCCCTCGCCTTGAATAGGTTCAATGATTATTGCGGCGACGTTATGTGCACCAACTTCTTTTTCAATCTTTGATGTAACGATCTCCAGATAATCCTGCGCCATAGTGGCGAGATTTCCTTCGTAATGGAATGAGTAAGGCATCGGAACGCGATAGATCTCGTTTGCGAACGGACCAAAGCCTTCCTTGTATGGAACATTTTTGGCAGTTAGCGCCATCGTTAAGTTTGTGCGACCGTGATAGGCGTGTTCAAAAACAATTATTGCAGGGCGCTTTGTCGAATGGCGCGCAATTTTGATCGCATTTTCAACAGCTTCGGCTCCTGAGTTTTGCAAAATAGATTTCTTCTTATGCGTTCCGGGTGTGATGCGATTTAGCGCTTCACAAACTTCGACATAACCCAAGTAAGGAGCGGTAGTAAAATTGGTATGTGTAAATGCTTGAACGGCATCGATGACGCCGGCTACAACGCGAGGTGCTGCGTTACCGACATTTACAACGCCGATACCTGCACCTAAATCGATAATGCGGTTGCCGTCTACATCTTGAAGGATTGCACCTTCACCACGTTCGATAAATGCAGGAATAGCCATTCCGAGTCCTGCTGAAACTGCCTCTTTGCGACGTGCGATTAACTCCTGCGATTTTGGTCCCGGAATTTCGGTGGCCAAGTGACGTGATTGCGGGAGAGGGTCCTTTGAGGTCATGGATAAATTATAGAGCCACTTTTTAACTTATGAGCCGCGACAAGTTAGGCTCATCCAATAACGGGGATTAGTGGGAAATAGATGAGAATGGAGGAGACAGTGGAGAAGAAATCTGAACTGCGTCAGAGCGCACCGTTGTTAGATTCCTACCTTTCTTACTTTGAGGCAGATCACACTCCATTTACGATTCCTGGCCACAAACAGAGAGCATCTTTATTAGATGCTGGTTTGGGTGCGCTCGTAGATTCGGATATCCCGCTTTACGGTGGGCTCGATGAAATTAAGTTAACCAATCAGACGTTAAAGAAAGCCGAATCTCTCGCTGCCAAACTTTGGGGCGCTGATTTTGCCCGCTTCTCAACTGGCGGTTCAACTCATGCAAATCAAGCAATCATCTTTGCCCTTGGGCAACCAGGTGACAAAGTTGCTGTTTCGCGCACGGCGCATCGTTCAGTATTGAGCGCTCTAGTTCTTGCCGGGCTTGAACCAATTTGGATGAACCCCGAAATTGATTCAGCAACCGGCGTTCCGATTGGAATTGCACTTACGGAATTGCAGCGCGTATTGCAAGAAAATCCGATTGCAGTTTTATTAACTGAACCTGGATACCTGGGCACCCTTTCAGATTTGAAACCACTAATTTCAGCTGCGCATGATAAATCGATTCCAGTAATTGTTGATGCTGCATGGGGTGGCCACTTTGGCTTCCACCCTGATCTTCCCGACCATGTAATTTCACAAGGCGCCGATGCCTTAATAACTAGTGTTCATAAAGCCCTTCCTGGCTACAGCGCATCTGCCTTACTTCTTGCGCAGACGAGATATTTGAGCGCCGAAAGACTGGAACAAAGTTTTGAAACCACACATACAACTTCACCTGCCGGCGCCCCTCTGGCGTCAATAGATGCAGTGCGCGCGCTGTTGCAGACCCGTGGGCCAGAAGTCCTGGGCGCACTTATTGAAAACGTTAAGCAATTTAAATTAGCTGTGCAGGCAAATTTTGATCTACCTGTCTTTCTTAATCAAAGTGACTTCCCTGTGGGTCGCTTTGATCCAGTCAAGATCGTGCTCCGGGTTCAACAACTGGGAACTTCAGGCGTAGAGATTGAAAAGGCGCTTATCGATCAAGGTATTCGCGTTGAGATGGCCGACCGCGACACCATAGTTTTCTTAGCCACACTTGCGGATACGCAAGCAGATTTTCAAGCGCTTGCTATGAAATTGGTACCGATACTTAAGAAGTTACAAGGTTCACCGCGCGAAAGCGCAACTGCGCTTAGTTGGTCTGTGGTTCCGCAAATTGCGACATCAATGCGCGATGCCTATTTTGCTAAGACCGAAATGGTGAGCGCCCAGGATGCAATTGGTCGCATATCGGCAGATCTAATTGCGCCTTATCCGCCAGGAGTCGCTGTCGTTGCGCCAGGTGAGCTCTTAACCGAACAGATTGTTAGCGGACTTAGCGCTTCTCAAAAAGCTGGTGTTCGCATCGCTTATGCCACCGATCCAACGCTACAAAACTACCGCGTCGTAAAATCTAGTTAGCGAAATTCTCTAAAGCATCTCCAGAGAGCCTAAAGACAGTCCATTCATCCATGGGGACGGCGCCAAGTGATTTGTAGAAATCTATTGACGGCGTATTCCAATTTAAAACCCACCATTGGAAGCGTTCATAATCACGGGCTACGCAGAGTTGAGCCAACGTCTTCATAAAGCCTTTACCTATGCCATGTCCGCGATATTCCGGTTGTACGAAAAGGTCTTCCAAATAAATACCAGGCTTGCCGAGCCAAGTTGAATAATTTAAGAACCAAAGGGCGATGCCGACAATTTTTCCATCGACTTCTGCAACATGACAGAACGCAACCGGGTGCTCGTTAAACAATGAAGTTTGAATCTGATCAACTGTTGCAACCATTTGTTCCGGAGCTTTTTCATAGACCGCTAGCTCGTAAATTAAGCGATGTATGTCATTGATATCGGCGGGATTGGCTAATCGAATCTGCATTGGTTGAGTTTAGGGGAAAAGAAAA
>JACCDX011196412.1_pt1 | contig 14813 bp, 11 predicted proteins | sample 7449681 | NCBI WGS metagenome assembly JACCDX01 (sample SAMN15323450, study PRJNA562643) | freshwater metagenome | isolation source: river surface water | place: USA:Blue River Watershed | collected 2017-08-18
CCCCATCGCGTAGCCCTCGGCGTTGCTGTTGGCCGTGCCGGTGACAGTAAAGACCATTTGCGCGGCAGCGGGGACGACGGCGCAAAGCAGCAGAGCTGCGGACGAGACGAGAGCACGCAGCCGGCGGACCGCCGGTGCGGAAGGGGAATTAAGGGTAACCATGGGGCGGGGACCGTGTGATTCCCGAAGGCTCAGGCAATAGACAATTTTTATCCCGACCCCGGCCGTTTGGCCGAATGGCCCTGTTTTTCACGTGACTCCGTGCCGCGCAATTTTGCGCCGCGTCGCCGACCTCAGCCGGTGCGGAACGCGGACGCGTCAGTCTCGCCATTTTCGCTCTGCGGCGGCGGCACGGCGGCGACCGGCATCGGAGGTGTGCTCTGGATGTCGCGCGGCAGCAGCGCGCGCAGTTCGGCCCAGTGGGTGCGGCCGACGGGCAGCGGCTTGGTGAGCGGCGCCACTTCCAGCGTGATGCTGCCGGACGGATCGCGCGTGTAGCTCCTGATCTGCGTGAGGTTGACGATGCCGGTGCGGTGGACGCGGAGAAATTGCGCGGGGGGCAGGAGCGCGGCCCAGCCTTTGAGGGGACGGCGCACCATCATGCAGGTGCCGTCGCGCAGGTGGACGCGGCTGTAGTTCTCCTCGGCCTCGATCGCGCAGATGTCGCCGAGGCGCGTGAGACGGGAGCGGGCGCCGTCGCGCAGGGGCACGACGTCTTCGCGGGAAAGGCCGGCGGGAGAAACTTGAGGCAGGTGACGACCGAGAGATTGAGCGAGACGGGCTGGGGAGATCGGTTTGACGAGGTAGTCGAGCGCATTGACCTCGAACGCCTGCAGTGCGCCGTCGCCGTGGGTCGACGTGAAGATGACGCGCGTCCCCGCCGACACATCATCCATCAGCGGGAAGCCGCTGCCGTCGCCGAGCGCGACGTTCAGAAACAGCAGGTCGCATCTGACGCGCTGGAGCAATTCGCGCGCTTCGCCGGCCGTCGCGGCCTCGCCGAGCACGGCGACGCCACCATGTGCGAGCAGCAATTGGCAGAGGTAAGCGCGGGCAATGACGTCATCATCGATGACGAGGGCGCGAATCATCGGGGCGGGAGGGGACCGGGAGGGAGAAAGTGGTGCGTTATCCGATGCGTCGACACCTGTTATTCCCGTAGGTATAAATACTATCTGTTTGGCCTGTGAGCTCAGTGCCTTTTGGTTTTCCGGGCTAGGTTGGTTCGGCCCCAAATCGTGCAAAACACTCGTTGTTTGGGGGATGCCAGCTTGGAAACGGCGGTGAGACCAAGGCGATGCGCCTCGCCAAACGGCCGGCGGCGCACGCGTAAACGCCGGGTGTTGTTCGTCACGTCGGCCGTGTCGTTGGTCACACGGGGCTTCTGAACTGAGGAAAATTATCCAGTCGTGGATGGAGTTTCACCTCCAACACACACTGCCCATGTTCACACGTCTGTTCCGTGCCGTGCTCGCTTCCAGTTTTGCAGCGGCACTCGCCTTCTCCGCCGATACGGTGGAACTCCTGCCGGGTAAGATCGCCGGCTCGATCAGCCTCTCCTCCGAGACCGTCAATTCGGGCACCGTCTACGCCAATGCCACCGACGGCTCGGGCTCGGCCTCCAGCTCGTTCAGCGGCGGCGCCTATTCCATCGTCGTGCCCGCGGGCAAGACCTGGCGCCTGACCTTCAACGTCAACGTCGGCAACAACGCCAACATCAACATCGCCACCGCCGACAACGTCGTGGTGGGCGCGAACGAGACCGTCGCCAAGGATTACGCCATCGCCACCGCGCGCATCACCGCGGACGTGCAGGTGGCCAACGGCACGCTGAGCTCCTTCGGCTATCTCCAGGCCAGCGGCAACAATGGCTCCACCAGCTTCTACTCCTACGCCTACAACCAAGGCTACGTCACCGCGCTCCCCCTCGATGGCGTCTACATCTACGGCACGGCCACGCTGCTCAGCGACGCCAACCAATCCTCGACCGTCGCCCTCTCCGGGCAGACGGTGAACGTCTCGAGCTCCGGCGTCACCGCGACGTGGAGCGTCGATGCCGCGTTCGTCTCCAGCTCCATCCAGGGCGCGCTGCAACTCAACGGCGGCCCGACCCTCAACTCGGCCCAGCTCTACCTCTCCGGCCCCAACGGCAGCTACAACTACATCAACCTCGCGGGCAACGGCAGCACGTTCCAGTTCGATAACCTCCAGGCCGGTTCCTATGCCGCCTATGCCTACGCGAACTTCACGGGCTCGTCGCTCTACATGAGCCGGAACATCAGCCTTTCCGCCGGTTCGGTCGAGACCGTCAATTTCGCCTACGACCTCGCCACGGCCACGATCCCGCTGAGCCTCTCCGGCTTCATCACCTCCGCGCCGAACGTCGGCGCGAGCCTCTACGCCGTCGGCCCGGACGGTCTCTCCGGCAACGCCAATCTCGATGGCACGGGCTTCAAGCAGGTCCTCACGGCCGGCTCGTGGGCCTTCTCGCAGCTCAGCGTCTCGAGCTGGGAGTCCACCGGCTATATCTCCCTCTACAAATACGACGCCAACAGCTCCAGCACCACGTTCGCCGCGGGTGACAACCTCACCGTCGCTCCGGTCAGCCTCGATACGACGCAGACCGAGTTCACCTTCGACGTCGTCGAGGCCGCCGGCGCCGCCAGCGAGACGCTCATCAGCTACCCCCGCATCAACGGCTACACCTACCGCTACAACAGCGCCGGCCAATATGTGGGCTACAGCTCCGTCTACGCGCAAAGCTACGCTTACGATCAGGCCAAGCCCGTCGTCCGCGTCGTCGGTGAGCCCGGCACGTATTACCTGCAGGCTTACGGCCGCGTCGACGGCTCCGAAGTCAGCTTCGGCAACTTCACGCTCGAGCTGAAGGCCCCGCTCCCGACTCCGGTCGGCACGGACGTCTCGGTCACCCCGGGCTCCGGCGTCACGCTCGAGTTCGATCAAGTCACCACCTCCGGCGTCACCACGGTCGCGCAACTGCCCGTCGGCCCCGCGCTGCCCCCGGGTTACTCCAACCTCACCGCGAACGGCGCCAAGATCTACTACAGCGCCAGCACGACGGCGGCGTTCAGCGGCTACATCGACGTCTCGATCGCCTACGACCCGACCACCGTCCCGGCCGATCTCGAGGGTGATCTCCACCTGTTCTACTACGACAAGGCGAGCGAGACCTGGATCGACGTCACCACGAGCGTCGACCAAGCCGGCAACCAGATCACCGGCACCGCGCCCGGCCTGTCGACCTTCGCCCTCGGCCTGCCGCACGCTCCGTTCATCGAGTCGCTCGCCGCTCCGGTCAGCATCTCCACCGACACGCCGGTGACCTTCACCGCCACGTTCTCCGACGCGGACCTGAATGACATCCACACGGCCGAGTGGTCGTGGGGCGGCGCCGGCACCTCGACCGGCACGGTCGACGAAGCGGCCCGCACCATCACGGTCACGAAGTCCTTCGCCACCGGCGGCTCGTTCAACGGCTCGGTCACCGTCACCGACGCCACCGGCCGCACTGCCACGCGCACGTTCTCCTACACCGTCGCCGGCGGCAACGCCGACACGGTCGCTCCGGTGATCGTCACCCCGGGCAACCTCACCGCCGAGGCCACGAGCCTCGCCGGCGCCGCGGTCTCGTTCAGCGTCAGCGCGAGCGACGACCAGGACGGCTCCGTCGCCGTCACGCTGTCGGCCGCGTCCGGTTCCACGTTCGCGCTCGGCACGACCACGGTCACTGCCACCGCGACCGACCGCGCCGGTAACCAAGCCACCGCGACCTTCACGGTCACGGTCGCCGACACGATCGCGCCCGCGCTCACCGCTCCGGCCAACCTCGTCCTCGAGGCCACCAGCGCCGCCGGCGCCACCGCGACCTTTGCGGCCACCGCCTCCGACGCCACCGGCGTCACGCTGAGCTACAGCCGCGCCTCCGGTTCGACGTTCGCGCTCGGCACCACGTCGGTGACGGTCACCGCCACCGACGGCGTGGGCAACACGTCCTCCGCGACGTTCTCCGTCACGGTGCGCGACACCACCGCTCCGGTCTTCACCGCGCTCTCCACCAACGCCCCGACGCTCTGGCCGCCGAACCACAAGATGGTCGCCGTGACCGTCTCGGCCGCCACGACCGACGCGAGCGCCGTCACCTATCGCATCACCCGCGTCACCAGCAACGAGCCCGACAACGGCCTCGGCGACGGCGACACGGCCAACGACATCAAGATCACCGGCGCGATGACCGTCGACCTCCGCGCCGAGCGCTCGGGCAAGGGCAGTGGCCGCGTCTACACGATCACGGTCGAGGCCAAGGACGCTGCCGGCAACGTGAGCACGAAGACGGTCACCGTCGGCGTGCCGCTGAACCAGGGCGGCAAGTAAGCCTCGCTCAGTTTCGATTCACTTCGAGCCGGCCGCACCCGCGGCCGGCTCTTTTATTTGCCGCAAGCGGTGAGGTAGGGCGCGACCGCTGGGCGCGCCGCGAAGATGTTATCACGTTCCCGGCGGGCCCAGCGGTCCCGCCCTACCGGACTCACTCCGGCCCGAAGGCCTGGATGCCGGTCTGCGCGCGGCCGAGGATCAGCGCGTGGATGTCGTGCGTGCCCTCGTAGGTGTTCACCGACTCGAGGTTCATCACGTGGCGGATGACGTGGAACTCGTCGACGATGCCGTTGCCGCCGTGCATGTCGCGGGCGAGGCGCGCGATCTCGAGGGCCTTGCCGCAGGAGTTGCGCTTCACGAGCGAGACCATCTCGGGCGTGGCGCGGCCTTCGTCCATCAAGCGGCCGACGCGGAGCGCGCCTTGGAGCGCGAGCGCGATCTCGGTCTGCATGTTGGCGAGCTTGAGTTGGATGAGTTGGTTGGCGGCGAGCGGGCGGCCGAACTGTTTCCGGTCGAGCGTGTATTGGCGCGCGGCGTGCCAGCAGAACTCCGCGGCGCCGAGCGCGCCCCACGCGATGCCGTAGCGCGCCTTCGTCAGGCAACCGAGCGGGCCTTTGAGGCCTTTGACGTTCGGGAGGAGATTCGCCTCGGGCACGAACACGTCCTCCATCACGATCATGCCGGTGGGCGAGGCGCGGAGGGAAAATTTGCCTTCGATCTTCGGTGCGGAGAGGCCCGCCATGCCTTTTTCCAAAATGAAACCGCGGACCTCGCCGTCGTCGTCCTTCGCCCAGACGACGAACACGTCGGCGATGGGCGAGTTGGTGATCCAGGTTTTCGTGCCGCTCAGCTTGTAGCCGCCGGGCGCCTTGCGCGCGCGGGTGGACATGCTGGCGGGATCGGAACCGGAGCCGGGCTCGGTCAGGCCGAAGCAGCCGACGATCTGGCCCTTGGCGAGGCGCGGGAGATATTTCTGCCGCTGTTCCTCGCTGCCGTAGGCGTGGATGGGGAACATCACGAGCGACGACTGCACGCTCATCACGGAGCGGTAGCCGGAGTCGACGCGCTCCACTTCACGCGCGATGAGGCCGTAGGCGACGTAGCTCACGCCGGCGCAGTCGTAGCCGTTGATGGTGGCGCCGAGCAGGCCGAGTTCGCCGAAGCCGCTGATGATGCCGCGGTCGAATTTCTCGTGGCGGTTCGCCTCGATGATGCCGGGCATGAGCTGCCCTTGGCAGTAGTCGCGCGCGGAGTCGCGCACCATGCGCTCTTCCTCGGTGAGCTGGTCCTCGAGGAGGAACGGATCTTCCCAACGGAACGACGGCTTCTTGGCAGGGGTGGTCATGGGGAGAGCGGCACGTTATGACGTGGCGCCCTCCGGGCAAACCAACTTCCGCGGACCAACTTCAGCGCCGTGCGTAGGCGCGGGCGACGAGCGCGGCCAAAAGCGCGAGCACGGCGAACGGTGTCGGCGCCCCACCGCCGCCCCCACCGCCGCCGCTTGACGTCGTGCCGCCGGAGCTGCCGCCACCGGAGGAACCGCCCCCGGAACTGCCGCCGCCGGTGGACGCGGCGCTCAGGCTGATCGTGGTGACCACGGCGTCGCTGGAGACGCGGCGCAGCGCGGCGTTGCCGGTGTCGGCGACATAGAGATTACCCGCCGCATCGAAGGCGAGGCCCTGCGGCTGATTGAAGTAGGCGCCGATACTGTTGCCGTCCTGCAGGCCGGCGATGCCGGGCAGACCGGCAAACGTCGTGACGGTGCCGGCGCCAGAAATGCGGCGCAGCGTGGAGTTGCCGGCGTCGGCGACGTAGAGGTTGCCGGAGCCATCGAAGGCGAGGCCGATCGGGCGGTTGAACAGCGCGGCGGCGCCGGTGCCGTCGCTCGTGCCGCTGACGCCGGCGAGACCGGCGAAGGTCGTGACGACGCCCGCGGAGGTGATCTTGCGGATGGTGTTGTTGGTCGTGTCGGCGACGAAGACGTTGCCGGTCAAGTCGACCGCGATGCCCGAGGGGGAATTGAATCGCGCGGCGGAACCGGTGCCGTCGGTCGACCCGCTGGCCCCGTTCGAACCGGCCAACGTGCTGACCGTGCCGCCTGACGTGATCTTGCGGATCGTGTGGCTCAGGGTGTCGGCCACGTAGATGTTGCCCGTGCTGTCGAACGCGACGGCTTGCGGGCCGTTGAGCGAGCCGGCGAGCGTGGTGACGACGCCCGCGGTGGTAAGGCTGCGCACGGAGCTGTTGCCGGTGTCGGCGAGACGGAGTGAAGAACCGGACAGCGCGAGGCCGCGCGGCTGGTTGAAACGCGCCGCAGTGCCCGTGCCGTCGGTGGAGCCGGAGCTGCCGCTCGTGCCGGCGAGCGCGCTGACGACGCCGGCGGTCGAGACAAGGTGCACGACGTTGGTCGACGGATCGCTCACGTAGACCGCGCCGGCAGCGTCGACCGCGAGGCCGACCGGTTGCGCGATGACGACGGCGTTGACGGTCAACACCAGCGCGGAGCTCACCGTGGTGCCGACGGAGTTGGTGACCGCGACGGTGTAGCTGGCGGAATCGGCGGTCGTGACGGACGGCAGCGTCAGCGTTGAGGACGTCGCGCCGGAAATGGCGGTGCCGTTCTTGCGCCATTGGTAGGTCAGCGGGCCGGTGCCCGAGGCGCTCACGCTCAAGCTCACGGTGTTGCCGGCGGTGGCGACCTGCGAACTCAGGATGGAGCTGATCGTCGGTGCGGTGTTGGTCGATCCACCGGACGACGACGCGGCGGTGCGGCCGAGGCGGTCGTTGGATTGATGAAAGGTCGGCCAGGCGGCGGAGGTGGCGAGCGCCGTGCCGTTGCCGCGGATGGAGTAGAGGCGCTTGTCGGCGGAGCCCACGTAGATCGTGCCGTCGCTCGTCACGAGCGGCGAGGAATCGACGAAATCGCCGGTGGCCAGACGCCATCGCTGGGAGCCGTCGGAGTTGAGGCCGTAGACGTAGACGCTGGCGCCGACGATGATCGTGCCGTCCGCGCGGAGCGCCGCGGTGGAATAGATCTCGGCGCCGAGATTCGTGCGCCAGACGAGCGTGCCGGTGCTGGCGCTGAGCGCGTAGAAATAGCCGTCGATCGAACCGACGTAGACCGTGCCGTTCGCGCTGACGATCGGCGACGCCGCGATACCGGAGCCGGTGGTGTATTCCCAGCGCTTGGCGCCGTTGGCGCCGTCGAGCGCGTAGAGTTTGCCGTTGGCGCAGCCGACGTAGACGGTGCCGTCGGCGCCGATGGCGGGAGACGAGGTGACATTGTCGCCGGCATTGAACTGCCAGCGGAGCGCGCCGGCGGCGGTGAGCGCGTAGACGTTGTTGTCGTAGCTGCCGAAATAGATCGTGCCGTCACCGGCGATGGCGGGCGAAGAGTCGATCCAGTCGGCAACGAGGTAGGTCCATTTCACGGAGCCGTCGGGATTGACGGCGTGGAGCGAGCGGTCGCCGGAGCCGACGTAGATCGTGCCGTCGGGCGCGATGGCGGGCGACGACGCGACGAAGCCCGAGGTCGAATAAACCCAACGCGTCGCGCCGGTGGACGGATTGATCGCGTAGAGTTTGCCGTCCCACGAGCCGACATAGACGGTGCCGTCGGAGCCGACGGCCGGTGCGCCCGTGATCCAGTCGGTGGCGCCGGCGAATTGCCAGCGGAGCGAACCGTCGGCGCGGATGGCGTAGAGGCGCGATTGGGTGGCGACGGTGCCTTCGTTGCCCACGTAGATCGTCCCGTCGGTGGCGACGGACGGCGTGCTGCTGATCGCGCCGGAAGTGAGGAACGACCAGTTGGCGGTGCCCTCTGTTTGCGCGAGCGCGGCCAGCGGCAGGGCGAACGCGAGGAGACCGAGGCGGCGGAGGAACCGGGGGAGTGTTCTCATCACGAGGAAAGGCGGGGAGCGAGGGGAACGCGGAGGCGGAAACAAGCGCCGGTCGGGGCGAGGCGAACGTGCGAAAGTTCCGCGCCGAGATGCAGCGCGAGCTGGCGCGAAATCGCGAGACCGATTCCGGCCCCGTCGGGCTTAGAGCTGAGAGTTGGTTCGAAAAGTCGGGCGGCGGCGGACTCGGGCAGGCCCGGGCCGTTGTCTTCCACGGTGAAGAGCCACGCGTCGGGGCCCGGCGCGGCGCGGAGCACGACGTGGCCGGAGGTGGCGGGGACGGCTTCGAGGGCGTTGCGCGCGAGGTTGCGGAGGATGGCGCCGCACAGCGCGGCGGTGCGGTTGTCGAGCATCGGCGCGGTGGGCGCGTCGACCGTCACGGCCACGCCGCGGCGCCGTGCGGTGTCGGCGAGGTGCTGCGCGATGGGGGCGAGCATCTCGGTGGGGGCGACGTCGTAGCGCAGGCCGGTCTTTTCCTCGCGCAGGAGCGTGACGACTTCGTCGACCATCTCGCGGATGCGGCGGGCGGCGGCGCTGGCGGCGCGGAGTTGCGCGCCCGCGGCGGCCGGGGCGGGTTCATCGAGCGTCGCGAGGCCGGCGACCGGATTGCGCAAGCCGTGGACAAGGTGCGCGGCGATGGCGCCGAGGGCGGAGGTCTTGGCGGCGAACGCGAGCTCGCGGTTGGCGTGCTGCAGGTCGTCGGTGCGGGCGCGGAGTTCGGCCTCGGCGCGGTCGAGGCGGCGGAAGACGAAGCTCAATCCGAGCGTGAGCGTGGCGCCGGTGAGGAACCAGATGGCGAGCGCCTGCGTGAGGAGGCGGCGATCGAGCTGCGCGAATTCACGACGCACGACGGTGCCCTCGATCCAGAAACGCACGGCGCCGGTGACGTCGCGCGAGTCGGGCTCGTGGCGCGGCACGGTGACTTCGAGCGGCTTCTCGTCGGCGGGGTGAAAGCGCGCGAGCGGTTCGAGGCGGCGCAGCAGCGTCCACTCGTCGGCGGTCGGCGGGGTGATGCCGAGCGCGGCGCCCGGGCCGGAGACAGCGCGGCCGTCGAGCGCGAAGGCTTCGACGCCGAGGACGTCGGGGAGGCGCGCGGTGGCGAGGGCGAGGAGCGCGAACTCGCGGTCGGGCGCGGCGAGGTCGAGCGTGCCGACGCGGTCCTGCTCGAGCGCGCGTTGCCAGGTGGTGAAGGCGTGGAGCGTGGCGGCCTCGCGTTGGAGGACTTGGGCGCGGAGCGCGGCGCGTTGCCAGAGGGCGAGGAGCGCGAGCGCGAGGGTGAGCCCGCCGAGCGACGCGGCGAGCAGCCACGCGTGGGTCGGGCGGGGAAATTTCATGGGGTCGCGAGGCTGTCCCAGGAGAGACGGATGCCGGCGTAGACCGTGTTCACGGTGAAGCGGGAGCGGTCGTCGTTGGAGCGGGACTGCTCGCGCTCGGCGAAGAGGAAGGCCGCGACGCGCTCGCTGAAGCGGCGGCTGATTTCCCAAGTGAAGCGGAGCTCGTCCTTGCGGCGCGTGTCGGGGTTGATGCCGACGCCGATGAATTGGACGGGGAAGTCGTAGCGGTTGGCCTCGACGGTGAATTCGTTCTCCCACGGATCGGCTTTCCAGGTGAGGCGGGCGCGGGCGGAGTCGCGGTCGTAGTTGAAGTAACCGCTGCCGTTGTCGCGGCTCGTCTGGCGGCCGAGCGTGGCGGCGAGGCGGAGATGGCGTGCGGCGTCGAAGTAGTGCACGGCGTCCACGTGCGCGTCGGTCTGGCGGGTTTCGAGGTGCGTGCCGGCGAGCGGCCGGCCAGCGATGGTGAATTGCTGACGCGAGTCGTGATCGCGGAGGCGGCGCGCGACGGTGGCGCTGAGCTCCGAGCCGTGACCCCAGGTCCAACCCGCGGTGAAGGCGCCTTCGGTGTCGACGTAGCCGTCGACGTCGTCGCGGTAGGTGTCGCGGCGCGTGCCGGCTTTGGCCTCGAGGTAGAAGCGGTCGAGGTTCCAGCGCACGACGGGGCCGGTGGTGAAGCCCGTGACTTGGAGTTGCGCGGTGGAGAGGTCGACCTCGGTGACGGAGACGTCGAGGACTTGGTCCTGATGGTAGGCTTGGAGGGACCACGCGGCCTTGAAGCGCGTGTCGGGTTGCCAGCGAGCTTCGCCGGCGAAGATGGCGGAGCGTTCGTGGTCGGTGTTGCGGCCGTCGAGGTAGCGCGTCTCGACGAGGTCGAGGTAGGCGTAGCCGTCGAAGTTTCCGACCGGGACCTTCAGCGCCATGAATTCCGCTTCGGCGCGGAGCAGCGTGCTGCGATCTGGGCGCGTCGGACTGAGGAGCAAGTTGTCGCGATAGCCGGCCGCGAGACTCAGGTCAGCGGTGGCGGTCCAAGCGGGCAGTTCGGGCAGATCGGGCGTGGAGGCGGCCGCGGCGAGCAACGGCGCCGCCAGCAGGCCGAGGAGAATCGCACGAGCGGGGAAAGGATTCATCGGGGGTATGACCGCAGGAGTGACGGTGGGTGTCGCTTCGGCGCTACTCTCGCCGTCAAAAAACGAAAAAAAGACACCCTCCGCAAGCCGGAGGGTGTCGGCGTGTTAAACCAACTAGGAAAAATCAGCCGCCGGACGGAGTCGCCGGCTTGGCGGCATCGCGGCGGGCCTTGATGGCGTCACGGATGGCCTTGGCGAGGTCGCGCTGGGCGGACTGGGTTTCCTTCATGACGTCCTGCAGCTGCTTGCGGATGGCGTCGCGCTGTTCGGGCGTGGCGTTCTTGAGCTGTTCGAGGAGCGCCTTGCGTTGGTCGAGGAGCGTGCCGATGGCGGCGCGGTTGGCATCGACGATGGCTTTGATGGCGGGCCCGAGCGCGGCGTTGGCGGGACGCGGCGGGGGCGTGGTGGTCGTCGAGCCGGTGCCGGCGGTCTGCGCGGAGAGCGAAGCAGCCGCGACGCCGAGGGCGACGCACGTGAGGAGGAAACGGAGGTATTTCATGACGGTGCCAGCAAGAGCCTCCGCGATGCCAACGGCCGCGGCCGCGGCGTAAGTCGCTGGCCGTGAGCGGTGAAAAAATTTCGCGCGTCGCGCGGGTGCAGCCGAGTGGGGAACAGTTCCCAGCTGTCGGGGCGCGATTGGGGATTATTTCCCAGCGGCCGTGGTGTCGTCCGAGCCGTCCTTCAGCCGATAGCGGACGTAGTCGCGCGAGACGCCGAGGAGGCGGGCGGCGGCGGAGACGTTGCCGCCGGCTTGGTCGAGGGCGCGGCGGATGAGCGTGTCGATGGCTTGCTCGAGGGAGAAGCCCTCGGCTGGGAACGTGAAGTGCTCGTTCAGCCAACCGGCGCTCGGACGTGCGTCCGACGCGAGGGCGCGGAATTGCAGGCCGTCGTCCGGCTCGAAGACGAGCGCGCGCTCGATCTCGTGGGCGAGTTCGCGGACGTTGCCCGGCCAACGGTGCGCGCGGAGGCGGGCCGCGCCGGCGGCGGGGATCGCGGGCGCGGTGCGGCCGTATTTGGCGGCGATGCGCGCGGCGAGTTGTTCGGCGAGAGGCACGAGGTCGTCGGGACGATCGCGCAGCGGGGCGAGCCGGACGCGGAAGAGGTCGAGCCGTTGAAATAGATCGGCGCGGAACGTGCCGGCGCGGACGCGTTCGCGCAGATCGGCGTTGGAGGCGGCGATGATGCGGACGTCGACCGGGCGCGTGCGGTTGGAGCCGACGCGACGGATCGTGCGGTCCTCGAGGGCAGTGAGGAGCTTCGCCTGCGTCGGCAGCGCGAGGCTGGAAATCTCGTCGAGGAAGAGCGTGCCGCCTTCCGCGGCTTCCATCAGGCCGATGCGCGTCGTGGCGGCGTCGGTGAACGCGCCGCGCTCGTGACCGAAGAGTTCGGACTCCGCCAGCGCTTCGGGCAGCGCGGAGCAGTTCAGCTCGATGAGCGGGCCGGAGGCGCGCGGTCCCTCGCGATGCAGCCAGCGCGCGAGCGAGGTCTTGCCCGTGCCGGTCTCGCCTTCGATCAGCACCGGCGGCGGCGTGTCCGTGCGCTGGCGATCGGCGGCGAGGATGCGGTCGAGCTGTTGCTGCACGGCTCGCAGGCCGGGGCCGAACACGAACGCGCCTGTCGCGGCGTGGCGCGCCGCCGGCGAGGAGGCGCGAAAATCCTCGGCCCGCGCGCGGCGCTTTTCCTGCCAGGCGCGGGCGAGACGCAGCGGGAGTTCCTCGGGATCGAAAGGCTTGGCGAGGTAATCGGCGGCGCCGAGCTTGAGCGCCTCGACCGCGCCGGCGACGCCGCCCTCGGCGGTCATCACGACGACCACCGGCCCCTCCGCGAGCGGGCCGCCCGGACGCAACAGGTCGGGGCTGCGGCCGTCGGGCAGGTTCACGTCGAGCAGCGCGAGGTCGAACTCCTCCGCGCGGGCGAGGCGCGTGGCGTCGGCGAGCGTCATCGCGGCGGCGACGTCGGCGCCGTGCTGCTTGAGCACGGCCGCGAGACGGCGGGCGACGAGGGGTTCGTCCTCGAGGAGCAGGACGCGGAGGCCGGAGAGCGCGGCTTTCACGAAGCGGGATGAAACAGGCGCGATGCCACGCGGCGACAGCAAATCAGCCGCGAGCCGCGCCGGCGCGGTAAGCGGTGATGACGGGCCAGTCGGCGGCCGCGAGATCGAAGCGCTCGAACTCATCCGGCGTCACCCACGCGAGCGCGACGTGTTCGTGCGCATGAGGCTCGGGCGAATCCGGAGTGAGCGTCGCGACGAAGGGGATCATCTCGATGACGACGCGGCCGTAGTCGTGCGTGAAGCGCGGCAACGCGCGCGTGAGCGTGATGGCGCAGCCGAGTTCTTCGCGAATCTCGCGCACGATGGCGGCGGCGGGGTCCTCGCCCGGCTCGACCTTGCCGCCGGCGAATTCCCATTTGAGCGGGAGGAGCTTGGAGGGCGGGCGCTGGGCGAGCAGCACGCGGCCCGCGCGCTCGATGACGGCGCAAACGACGGGGACGGGGGCGGCGGGCGAGCTCACGGAACACACGGAAGACAGGGATATTGCGGAGGGCAACGCCGGGTTGGGCGGAGTGGATGCGAGATCGCTGCAACTTTTCGCGGGGCGGCGGGGTTGTTTCAGCACCATGAAAACTTTCCTCAAGATCCTGCTCGCGGCGGCCCTCCTCCTCATCGCGATCAAGCTCAGCCCGATCCTCTTCATCGGCGCGCTCATCGGCCTCGTCGTGGCCGGCGTGCTCGGCGTCGTGGGTCTGTCACTCGTCGTCGCGCTGCTCGCGGTGGTGATCGCCTTCGCAGTGGCGCTCAGCCCGATCTGGGTGCCGGTGCTCGTGATTGTCGGGCTCGTGGCGCTCTTCAAGCGCAACGAGCGCAACACGCCGCCGCCGGTCGCGGCCTGATTTTTCTGCAATAGGGGCAAACCAGACGCGGCGCCTTCCTTCGTGGAGGCGCCGCGTTTCTTTTTGTGGAGGAGCGCTCCTTGCCTCGCGGCGCGGCCACTGCCTCACTCGGGCTTGTGTCGAAAGCCAAGTCCACCGAATCGAGCTACGTGTCGCGCGTCCGTTTTGTCGGACGTGGCGGCGGCTTGGTGAAGAACCTCGCGGGTTTTCGGAAACAGCATCACACCGTGCCCGATGCGGTGAATCCGGCGACGTCGGGGTTTCTGGCGAAACTCTGCACGACGGAGCTGGCCGAGGAAGGTGAGGCGGTGTTCCAGCGGGCGCGCGAGGCGTTCGGCTACAAGCGCGCGGAGCTCGCGCTCGACGTCACGAGTCCGCACGCGGTGCTGACGGCGAAGGACTTCACGTTCGAGGTCGGCTACGCGCTCGAGGAGGCGGATCCGGCGGCGTTCGCGATCACGCGCGAGCTGCATGGGCTGCGGACGCCGGAGACGTTGCGGCGCGCGGAGCTGGAGGCGGTGTTCGGCGCGCAGTTCGGCGCGGTGGCGTTCGATCTCGGCAAGGGCGTGCGCGTCGAAGCGGTGATCGACGCCGTCGAGGCGTTGTCCGACGGCGCGGCGTTGCGCGTGAATTATCCGTCGGACTGCCGGCACTGCGTGCTCAAGGTCGACGGGGTCGCGGCGGAAGTCGTGTGCGACGGCTCGACGCTCGAGATGCGTTTCCCCCGCGATGGCACGCCGCGGGCGTTGGCAGAGGCGTTCCTCGCGATGCGGGCGGCGTTCGCGCTGACGAAGGACCGCGTGTTGGCGGGGTTGCTTTGAGCAGAAAATAAAAACGGCGCCCGTGGCGGGGCGCCGTGGAGAGTTAGGAGTGATCCCTCGACAGGCTCGGGATGACGCGGCGCGTCACTTGATCATGTCGGCCACGAAGGCGCGCTCTTCGACGAGTTCCTTGTTCGTCGCGGCGAGCTTGGACTTCGCGAAGTCGTCCATGCTGTAGCCGGTGATGACTTCGTAGCTGCCCGGGGTCGTGGTGCGGACGGGAACGCCGGCCCAGACTTCGGGATCGAAGCCGTAGACGCCGTTCGACTTCACGGCGATGGAGTGGATGGCGCCGGGGGTGACGAGCGAGCGGACGTGGTCGACGAGGGCGTTGGCGGCGGAGGCGGCCGA
>JACCDX010798903.1_pt1 | contig 14808 bp, 14 predicted proteins | sample 7449681 | NCBI WGS metagenome assembly JACCDX01 (sample SAMN15323450, study PRJNA562643) | freshwater metagenome | isolation source: river surface water | place: USA:Blue River Watershed | collected 2017-08-18
AAGGGGCAAGGCTGAGAAGTCACTCACATCGGCTGGCGTCTTTCCGGGTCACTCGGGAGGGCGTGAGATCAAGTGACTGGCGGGAAAGCTAGCGTGCCACTGCGCGAGTTGACCGTGAGATTCAAACCAGCCGGCTAAGCATGTAGATCTGCCCGGTGATGGCTTGCGGACGGGGGTTCAATTCCCCCCGGCTCCACCATCTGATAGTTCAGCGATGTTCGCTGAAGTGCAAAGGCCCAAGTCGATCAACGACCTGGGCCTTTTTCTTTGTCCGCGGATGTCCAGATCTGCCAACCGGTGTCCGGTCGATGCGTGTCGCGCGGTGGAGGCGGCTTCTGGGGGCGGACGTGATGGCGGCCGCCCTTCTTGGTGACGGCGGCGCGCGCCCTTGGCGACAGGCCTCGTCGCAGTGCCTCCCGGTTGGGCCGTCGGAGAGCGATTTCCAGCACGGCGAATGGAGTCAGGCTCTTGAATGACAAAGGCCCCAGAGGTTTCCCTCTGAGGCCTGCATTGGTGGTGGAGAGGAGGAGGATCGAACTCCCGACCTCCGCATTGCGAACGCGGCGCTCTCCCAGCTGAGCTACCCCCCCAACGACATGCCGTCAGTATAGCCTGACGTCGTGGCTGCTATCGTTGCCGGTCATGAAGCTTGGCAAGTCGCCCGCATGGTGGGACGCGCAGTACGACAACTGCAACCGTGTTGCTGACAGCGCCGCTGTGTTGGCGCGTTGGGCCGAGGCATCGGCACTGGTGCGGGGGCGGGCGCGGTGCGTGCTCGACGTTCGCTATGGCCTCGGGCCGAGGCAGACACTGGATGTGTTTGCACCGGACTCAGCGTTTGCAACGGGATTCGCGCCGGTACTGGTGGTGCTGCCTGGCGGGTACTGGCGGTCGCTCGATAAATCGGACTACTCCTTCCTTGCGGCCAGCTTCACCGACGAAGGTGCGCTTGTCGTGGTGCCGAATCACGATCTTTGCCCGGCCGTCGGCATCGAGCGCATTGCCATGCAGATGACCGAGGCGCTGGCCTGGGTGTGGCGGCATGCGGCGGCGCATGGCGGCAACCCGAGCCACGTCGTGTTGGTGGGGCACGCGGCTGGCGGCCATTTGGCCACGATGCTGAGTTGCTGCGACTGGAAACGCGTGGGCAAGGATCTGCCGCGCCGGCTGGTGCAGGGCACGGTGTCGCTGTCAGGCTTGCATGATCTGGCGCCGTTGCGGCGAGTGCCGTTTCTGCGCGATGACTTGCGGCTGGATGTGGCGGGCGTGCGGCGGTTGAGCCCGGTGCGCTTTCCGCCGCCACCAGCGCCGCACCGGCTGTTCGCGCTGGTGGGCGCACTGGAGAGTGAGGAATTTCTGCGCCAGAGCCGGCTCATTCGCGAAGCCTGGGGCGCGCGCGCCGTGCCGGTTTGCGAAACGCTGCCGGGTTGTAATCACTTCACCGTGCTACACGACCTGGCGGACCCACAGGGGCGCTCGCACCAGTTGGTGCGACAACTGCTGGGCCTGCGCTGGTACAGCGGCCTCGTGTGAGTGCTCAGGCCGGCAGGGAGACCGCGTCGAGTAGTTCGCTCTCGATTTGCAGCTGCGCCTTGTTCTGCTGCAGGGCAGGGCCGTCGAGCAGGAAGGTGTCTTCCACGCGCTCGCCGAGCGTCGAGATCTTGGCCAGTTGCAAGTTGATGCCGTGGCGCGCCAGCACGCGCGCAATGGCATAGAGCAGCCCGGCGCGGTCGCTGGTGGAGATGGTCAGCAGCCACGCGGTGGCGCGTTCGTCGGGGCGCAGCGAGATGCGTGGCGTGTAGGGGAAGCTCTTGACGCGCCGCGACAACCGCCCGCGTCGCGGCTCAGGCAGCGGGCCGCCGGCCTGCAGCATGGCGGCGAGTTTTTGTTCGACCATGGGCACGAGGTCGCGGTGGTGCACGTCGGCTTCGGGGCGGATGGCCTGGAAGGTGTCGAGTGCATAACCCTTGCGCGTGGTGTGGACCTTGGCGTCGAGGATGCTGAAACCGGCGCTGTCGAAATAGCCGCAGATGCGGGCGAACAGGTCGGGCTGATCGGGCGCGTAGACCAGCACCTGCAGGCCCTCGCCGACCGGGGAGGGGCGGGCGCGGACGACGGGCGTCTGCGTGTCGACGTGGCGCCACAGCGAGCGTGCATGCCAGGCCAGCTCGGCGCCGTCGTGGCGGGCGAAATAGCTCACGGCCAGCGTGTTCCAGAGCGGCTCTTCGGTGCCGGGCAGCTGGGAGTGCAGCGCCAGGTCTTGCCGGGCCTCCTGCTTGCGGGCCTCGATCTCGGCATCGGCGTTGATGCGCGCGCCGCCCAGTGCGCGCAGCGTGATGCGGTAGAGGTCTTCGAGCAGCTTGCCTTTCCACGCGTTCCAGACCTTGGGGCTGGTGCCGCGGATGTCGGCGACGGTCAGCAGATAGAGCGCGGCCAGGCGGCGCGTGTCGCCCACCTTGGCCGCGAACGCGGCGATGACCTCGGGGTCGGAGAGGTCCTCCTTCTGTGCCACGCGCGACATCGTCAGGTGATGTTCGACGAGGAAGACGCACAGCGCGGCGTCGTCGGCGCTCATGCCGTGCTGGCGGCAGAAGCGGCGCACTTCCACGGCGCCGAGCTCGGAATGATCGCCGCCGCGACCCTTGGCGACGTCGTGGAACAGCGCGGCGACGTAGAGCAGCTCGGGGGCGTCGAACTGCGCGGCCAGCTGCGAGCAGAACGGGTATTCGTGCGCATGCTCGGGCACGAAGAAGCGGCGCACATTGCGCAGCACCATGAGGATGTGCTGGTCCACGGTGTAGACGTGGAACAGGTCGTGCTGCATCTGCCCGACGATGGCGCGAAACACCCACAGGTAGCGGCCCAGCACCGAGGTCTGGTTCATGAGCCGGAAGACGTGCGTTTGCCCCAGTGGCTCGCGCAGCATGGCCATGAAGGTGGCGCGGTTGACCGGGTCCCGGCGCCACGCGGCATCCATCAGGCCGCGTGCGTTGTAGAGCGCGCGCAGGGTGCGTGCCGACATGCCCTTGATGCCGGGTGTCTGCTGGTAGACGAGGAAGGTGCGCAGGATGGCGTGCGGATCGCGCTGGTAGAGGTCGTCGGTGGCGACCTCCAGCATGCGGCCCCGGTCGCGGTAGTCGGGGTGGCCCTCGATGGGCCGCAGCATGCTGTGCTCCGAGCCGTTGAGCTGCTCCTCGAGGTTGAGCAGCAGGATCTGGTGCAGCTGCGTGACGGCCTTGGCCGCCCAGTAGTAGCGCCGCATGAGCACCTCGGAGGCGCGTTGCGAGGCGGTGTTCTGGAAACCGAAACTCTGCGCCACGGCGTTCTGGAGGTCGAAGACGAGGCGGTCCTCGCGTCGGCCTGCCACGGCGTGCAGCCGGGCGCGGATGAGGCGCAGCTGGCCTTCATTGCGCTGCAGTTGGCGGCTTTCGAACGGGGTGATCAAGCCGCGTGCGCTGAGTGCCTTCCAGGTGCTGCCGAAGCCGGCCGCCCGGGCGATCCAGATCAGCATCTGCAGGTCGCGCAGGCCGCCGGGGCTTTCCTTGCAGTTGGGCTCGAGCGCGTAGGGCGTCTCGTCGAACTTGGTGTGGCGCTGCAGGCTCTCCAGCGTCTTGGCGCGGAAGAAGGCCTTCGGGTCCATGGCCTGCATGAAGCGCTTGGCCATGCGCTTGAACAGCCGGGCATCGCCAGCCAGGGCGCGAGCCTCCAGCAGTGCCGTCTGCACGGTGACGTCGCCCTCGGATTCCGACAGGCACTCGCCCAGCGTGCGCACCGACGAGCCGATCTCGAGGCCCACGTCCCAGCAGGAAGTGATGAAGGCCTCGATCGCGGTCTTGGCCGGCCCGGGCTGGTGGGCTTCCACGCCGTCGGGCAGCAGCACGAGCACGTCCACGTCCGAGTGCGGGAACAGCTCGCCGCGGCCGTAGCCGCCCACGGCTGCGAGGCAGGCGCCTTCGGGCATGCCGGCTTGCGCCCACAGGGTGCGCAGCGTCTCGTCGACATGCCGCGCGATGCGCCGCACCAGCCGCTCGGCGCCGGCCTGCGTAGGCCGCTCGGCCATGAAGCCGTCGATGAGCGCCTGCTTGCCTGCCTTGAACTGCAGGCGGAGGTTGGCGAGCGGCTGCACGTCAGGCGGTCGCGGTGGCGGCTTGCGTGATGAAGGCGGGCGGTGGCGGGCTGCCGGCGGACAGCGTCATGATCTCGTAGCCGGTCTCCGTGACCAGCAGCGTGTGCTCCCACTGGGCCGACAGCGAGCGGTCCTTGGTCACGATGGTCCAGCCGTCGCCCAGTTCCTTGATCTCGCGGCGGCCGGCGTTGATCATGGGTTCGATGGTGAACATCATGCCGGGCACCAGTTCGTCCAGCGTGCCGGGGCGGCCGTAGTGCAGCACCTGCGGGTCTTCGTGGAAGACGCGGCCGATGCCATGGCCGCAGAACTCGCGCACGATGGAGAAACCGGCGTTCTCGGCAAAGGTCTGGATGGCGTGGCCGATATCGCCCAGTCGGGCGCCGGGCTTGACCTTGGCGATGCCCTTCCACATGGCCTCGTAGGTGAAGGCGCACAGGCGCCGTGCGGCGATGGAGCCGTCGCCGACGACGAACATGCGGCTCGTGTCGCCGTGCCAGCCGTCCTTGATGACGGTGACGTCGATATTGACGATGTCGCCGTTCTTCAGCGGCTTGTCGTTCGGGATGCCGTGGCAGACCTGCTGGTTGATGGACGTGCAGATCGACTTGGGGTAGGGGATGTAGCCGGGCGGGCAGTAGTTCAGCGGCGCCGGGATGCCTTGCTGAACGTTGACGATGTGGTCGTGCGCCAGCTTGTCCAGTTCATTGGTCGTGACGCCGGGCTTGACGTGCGGCGTGAGCATGTCCAGCACCTCGGAGGCGAGGCGCCCGGCGATGCGCATGCCTTCGACATCGGCGGCGGTCTTGATCGTGATGGCCATGGCCGAATTATCCCCGTTGACCCGAGCTTGCCGGGTCAGTCCTTCCAGATGTCCATGCCCATGTAAGCGGTAGCCAGCACGACGATGCCGAAGCCGATGCGGTACCACGCGAAGATCTTGAAGTCGTGGCTGGAGATGTAGCGGATCAGCCAGCGGATGCACAACAGCGCACTGACGAAGGCGAACACCAGGCCCACGCTGAACATGGGCAGGTCGGCCCAGGCGAGGGCGTCGCGCTGCTTGAGCACGGAGTAGGCGCCGGCGCCCATCAGCGTCGGGATGCCGAGGTAGAAGCTGAACTCGGTGGCCGCCTTGCGCGACAGGCCCAGCATCAGGCCGCCGATGATGGTGGCGCCCGAACGGCTGGTGCCGGGAATCATCGCCAGGCACTGCAGCAGGCCGACCTTGAGCGCATCCAGCGGACGCATGTCGTCCACCGTCTCGACGCGCGCCCGCCGTCCGCCCGCCAGGTCCAGTTCGCCGTACAGGCGCTTGTGACGCGACTCGACCCACAAGATGATGAGGCCGCCAATGATGAAGGCCATGGCCACCGGCACGGGGTGGAACAGGTGTGCCTTGATGTACTTGCCGAAGGCCAGACCCAGCACCACGGCAGGGATGAAGGCGATCAGCACGTTCAGCGCGAAGCGGCGCGCCTGTGGTTCGCGGGCGATGCCGGTGACGGTGCGCTTCAGGCGCTCACGGTACTCCCACACCACGGCGAACATCGCCCCCGTCTGCACGGCAATCTCGAACACCTTGGCCTTTTCGCCGACGAAGTTCAGCAGGGAACCGGCGAGGATCAGATGCCCCGTGGAAGAGATGGGCAGAAACTCGGTCAATCCTTCGACGATGCCCATGACGGCGGCTTTGATCAGCAGGATGACATCCACAACAGGGCTCCGGAAATGCAGCAAGAATGGCGGCGCAGTGTAGCCAGCCCATCGCGCCCGCCCCGTTGCAGGAGACCAGCGTCAAGGGCTACATTACTGACCCCTCGGTCACTAACTGCGCCGCTTTGGCCACCACCGCCCCCCGTCAGCGCCGCAAGGACGCACGCCCGCAGGAACTGCTGGACGCTGCGTTGGCGCTCTTCGTCGAGAAGGGGTTCGCGGCCACGCGCAGCGAGGAGATTGCGGCGCGCGCGGGCGTCGCCAAGGGCACGCTGTACCGCTACTACCCTAGCAAGGACGAGCTGTTCAAGGCGATGGTGCGCGAGAACCTCTCGATCCACATCGCCGAGTCCGCTGCCCAGGCCGCCCAGTACGCGGGGCCGATCGCCGGGCTGCTCAACGAGATGATGCGGGCCTGGTGGGCCAAGGTGGGCGATGGCAATGCCGGCGTCGTGTGCAAGATCATGATGATCGAGGCACGGCACTTTCCGGAGCTGGCCCGCTTCTACGTCGACGAAGTCATCCAGCCGTCGAAGGCGCTCATCGGCGGGCTCATCGAGCGCGGCATCCGCTCCGGCGAGTTCCGTGCGGTGCCCATCGAGGCTACCGTGCACCTGCTGATTGCGCCGATGCTGCACCTGCTGTTGCATGAACACTCGTTCGGTGAGCACGACGTCTGCCACCAGACCATGGGTGCCGCCGAGTTGCTGGACGCCCAGCTGTCGCTGTTGCTGCACGGCCTGCTGGCCGATCCGCAAGGCACCTAGAATTTTCCCTTTTGCCGCACCGTCCCCGGAGAACAAGATGAACCTCGAACAAGCCCGCTTCAACATGATCGAGCAGCAGATCCGCCCCTGGGACGTGCTCGACCCCAGCGTGCTGGAACTGCTGCACGTGGTGCACCGCGAGGATTTCGTGCCCGAGGCGCACCGTCCGCAGGCCTTTGTCGACACCGAACTGCCGCTGACGGACACCCGTCGCATGCTGGCGCCGCGGGTGGAAGCGCGCCTGCTGCAGGAGCTCAAGGTCCAGCGGCACGAGAAGGTGCTCGAGATCGGCGCGGCCACGGGCCACCTGGCCGCGTTGCTGGGGCACAAGGCGCAGCGCGTGGTTGCGCTGGAGGCAGACGCCGGGCTGGCCGCTGCGGCGACCGCCAACCTGCGGCGTGCCGGCGTTCTCAACGTGACGGTGCTCAACCAGGACGGCGCCGACGGCCTGGCCGCCGAGGAGCCCTTCGACGCGATCCTGCTGTCCGGCTCGGTCGCGGCCGTGCCGCAGGCGCTGCTGAACCAGCTCAAGGTGGGTGGGCGCCTGGCAGCCATCGTCGGCGGCGAGCCGGTCATGCGCGCCGTGCTGATCACGCGCACGGGGGCCAGCGAGTTCCGTACGGTCGAGCTGTTCGACACGGTTGCGGGCCGGCTGCCAGGGTTTGCCGAGGCGCCAGCGTTCCGCTTCTGAGCGTGCGGGCCGCCTGTCGCCGCCAACTGCCGTCTGCCGCCCTAGGGCGGCAACTCGTCGCATGGCGCCGGACACCGGCAGGCTTTGCGTCTATAACCCCGGTCGCTGCTTAATTCAACGCTTCAGCCAAGGAATCCCATGCCCCTCGTCCCCGTGCAACGCCTGATCCTGCAACCGCTGGCACTCGCCGCCGGCCTCGTGCTGTCCGGCATGGCGCAGGCTCAGAGCCTGCAGGAGCTGTACGACGCGGCAAGGGGTTATGACGCCACCTACCTGGCTTCCAAGGCCAGTGCCGATGCCGCCGCTGCGCGTGCCGCACAGGCCGAGGCGCTCACCCGCCCGACGCTGGGCTTGACGGCGTCCGGCACGCAGGCGCGCAACGATCCGCCCGGCAGTGGCACCAGCATCAATTCCCGCACGCTGTCGGCGGGGCTGCAGGGCAAATACGCGGTCTACAACGCGGCCAACGCGCCCACGATCGACAAGGCGCGGCGCGGCTTCGAGGTGGCCCAGGCCGACCTGGAGACCGCCGAGCAGGACCTCATCGTTCGCCTGGCCACGGCTTATTTCGACGTGCTGGCCGCCAAGGATGCGCTGACCACCTCGCAGGCCAACAAGGCGGCCATCGCCGAACAGCTGGCCTCGGCCAAGCGCAATTTCGAAGTGGGCACCGCGACCATCACGGACACCCGTGAAGCCCAGGCCCGCTACGACCTGGCCGTGGCGCAGGAACTCGCGGCCGACAACGACCTGCGCGTGAAGCGCGTGACGCTGGACCAGTTCGTCGGCCGCGTGGGCGTGGAGCCCAAGGGCCTGGCGCAACCGGTGGCGCTGCCGGCGCTGCCGAGCGACAACGTCGACACCTGGGTTGCCACGGGCGACGACCAGCACCCGTCCGTTCGCAAGGCTCGCCTCGGGCTGAACGTGGCACAGCTTGATACCCAGATCGCCCGCGCCGGCGAGCGGCCCACGCTGGATGCGACCGCCGCGGTGGGTGGACAGAACCTGCACAACAACTTGAACGGCGCGGCGGCGACCTCTTCCGGCGTCGGCACAACGAAGACGGCCAGCGTCGGTCTGACTTTCACCTACCCGCTCTATACCGGCGGCCTGACGCAGAACCGCATCAAGGAAACCCTGGTGCTGGAGGAGAAGGCCCGCAACGACCTCGATTACGCGCGCCGCAGCGTCGCCGAGGCCACGCGCCGCGCTTTCTTCGGCGTGCAGTCGTTGAAGGCGCAAGTGGCGGCCTACGAGGCGGCCGAGGCTTCCAGCAAGCTCGCGCTGGAAGCCACTCAGCTGGGCTACAAGGTGGGCGTGCGCGTGAACCTGGATGTGCTGAACGCGCAGACCCAGCTCTACACCACGCAGCGAGACCTGGCCAAGGCGCGGTACGACGTCGTCGTCAACGGGCTGAAGCTGCGCCAGGCGTCGGGCCAGTTGCGCGCCGAGGACTTGAGCGCGGTGAACACGCTGCTGGATAGGTAACCAACAGCGGCGGCCCCCTCCGGCGCTGGGGCCACCCCGTGACTGACCCCGCTGCGGCGGGGTTTTTCATGCCGGTTTGCTGCCCAGCACGTTCAGCGGAATCTTGAGGTAGCTGACGCCGTCGTCCTCGGCCGGCGGCAGGCGGCCAGCCCGGATGTTCACCTGGATGGACGGCAGGATCAGCGTCGGCACGTCCAGCGTGGCGTCACGCGCCTGGCGCATGGCGACGAAGGCGGCCTCGTCGATGCCGTCGCGCACATGGAGGTTGCCGGCGCGCTGCTCGGCGACGGTCGTCTGCCAGGCGGTGCGGCGTCCGACGGGCGGGTAGTCGTGGCAGACGAACATGCGTGTGGCAGGCGGCAGCGCCAGCAGGCGCCGGACCGATGCATAGAGCGTTCGGGCGTCGCCGCCAGGGAAGTCGGCGCGTGCGGTGCCCACGTCGGGCATGAACAGCGTGTCGCCAACGAACACGGCGTCTTCCACGAGATAGGCCATGTCGGCCGGCGTGTGGCCGGGCACGAGCAGGGCGCGTGCCTCGATGCCTCCGATGTGGAAGACCTCACCGTCCTTGAAGAGGTGGTCGAACTGCGCGCCGTCGGGCAGGAAGTTGCGCTCCAGGTTGTAGAGCTTCTTGAAGGTGGCCTGAACCTCCCGGATGCGCTCACCGATGGCGATGCGGCCGCCGACATGCTCCTGCAGGTAGCGCGCGGCGGAGAGGTGGTCGGCGTGAGCGTGGGTTTCCAGAATCCACTGGACCTTCAGGCTGCGTGCGCGGACATGGGCCAGGAGTCGATCGGCCTGCGTGGTGCTGGTGCGGCCGGACTTGAGGTCGAAGTCGAGCACCGGGTCGACGATGGCGGCGCCGCCGGTGGCGGGGTCGGCGATGACGTAGGACACGGTGCTGGTCGCGTCGTCGAAGAAGGCTTCGATCGCGATGCTGCTGGCGGCCATGGCGGCTCCTGGTCGTTCATTCTGTTGATTGACATTATATTTTCCGGTAAACTGAAGTCAATTCACGGAGACGTCATGTCCACTGCCGCCATCGATCCCGACGTGTTGCGCCAGGCCGCCGGCGAGGCGGTTGGCGCGCTGAAACTGCTGGCCAACGAAGACCGCCTGCTGCTGCTGTGCCAGCTGTCCCAGGGCGAGATGGCGGTCGGCGACCTGGAGGCGGCGCTGGGCATCCGCCAGCCCACGCTGTCCCAGCAATTGGGGGTGCTGCGCGCCGAGGGCGTGGTGGACACGCGCCGCGACGGCAAGCGCATCTTCTACAGCGTGGCCGATGCGCGGCTGCTGCAGGTGCTGGCCGTGCTCTACCGCCTTTACTGCCCGAAGGAATGAGCGATGACGATTGACTGGCAGGCCTTCACACCGCTGGCTTCCCTGGCCGGCGGCGTGCTCATCGGCGCCGCTGCGGCGCTGTTCGTCTTGTTCAACGGTCGCATCGCGGGCATCAGTGGCGTGCTGGGCGGGCTGTTGCGGCCGGCCCGGGGCGATGTCGGCTGGCGCGTCGCATTTCTGGCGGGGCTGATCGTGGCGCCGACCGTATTTGCGATGTTTTCGGCCCTGCCTGACGTGCGCATCGACGCCGACTGGGGCCTGCTGGTGCTGGCCGGCTTGTTGGTCGGCGTGGGCACGCGATATGGCGCCGGCTGCACCAGCGGGCATGGCGTGTGCGGGCTGTCGCGGTTGTCGCTGCGGTCGCTGGTGGCGACGCTGGCCTTCATGGCGGCTGGCTTCGCGACGGTGTTCGTGCTGCGTCACGCCGCTGGCTTTTGAAGGAGCGGAACATGCCTCTCGTCACTGCATGGCTGGCCGGGCTCGTGTTCGGGCTCGGCCTCATCCTGTCGGGCATGGCCAGCCCGGCCAAGGTGCTGGGCTTCCTGGACATCGCAGGCGCCTGGGACCCGTCGCTCGCGCTGGTGATGGTGGGCGCTATCGGTGTCGGGCGGGTGGCCTTCGCCGTGGCCGGCCGGCGGCGCGCAACGCTGCTGGGCGGCGAGATGGCGCTGCCGGCCGCGCGCCGCATCGACCGGCGGCTCGTCGGTGGCAGCCTGCTGTTCGGCATCGGCTGGGGTGTTGCCGGCTTCTGCCCGGGGCCGGCCCTCGTGGCGCTGGGGCTGGGGTTGCCGAAGGCATTGGTGTTCGTGCTGGCCATGCTGGCCGGCATGGGCGTTTTCGAGTCGCTGGAGCGCCGACGCGCGCGCTGATCCTGCGCAGATCGCTGGGCGCGTCGCAAACTGGCGCGAAAATCCGCGCCCATGCTGTTCCTGCTTTCGCCCGCCAAGTCGCTCGATTACGACACGCCCACGCCGCCCGAACTGGCCGACGCGTTGACCCGCCCCCAGTTCCTCGATGACACCGCCGCGCTGATCGACGTGCTGCGCACCAAGAGCGTGGCGCAGGTGCGGGAGTTGATGGACTTGTCGGAGCCCTTGGCCCAGCTGAACGTGGATCGCTACGCGGCCTGGCAGCGGCGCTTTACGGACAAGAACAGCAAGCCCGCCGTGCTGGCGTTCAACGGCGACGTCTATGACGGGCTGGACGCGCGCACCTTGTCGGCCGACGACCTCGCCTGGGCGCAGACGCATGTGCGCATGTTGTCGGGGCTTTACGGCATCTTGCGGCCGCTCGATCGCATGCAGCCCTACCGGCTGGAGATGGGCACGCGCCTGGCCACGCCGGCCGGCGCCAGCCTGTACGACTATTGGGGCGACCGGCTCGCGCTGCACCTGAACAAGCTGGCCGGGGCCGAGAAGGCGCCGGTCATCGTCAACCTGGCGTCGCAGGAATATTTCCGCGCCGCGCAGCGCAAGGCGCTCAAGCCGAGAGTCGTCGATTGCCAGTTCGAGGACTGGAAGAACGGCGACTACAAGATCATCAGCTTCTTCGCCAAGCGGGCGCGCGGGCTCATGGCTCGCTTCGCCATCCAGCAACGCCTGGAAACACCGGAGGGCCTGAAGTCGTTCAATCTGGACGGCTATCGTTGGGCCCCCGAGGCCTCTTCTCCGGATCAACTGGTTTTCCGTCGCAAGCCATGAGTCAACAAGTCATCACCCCCGAACTGTCTGAATGGATCTCCGAGCAGACCCGCGCTGGCCACACGAGCGAGGCCGTGCTGGCCGCCATGCTGAGCAGTGGCTGGGACGAGCGCGTCGCCCGTGACGCGCTGTCGCGCACGCTGGGCCAGACGGCCGCGCTGACGCCGCCGCCCGGCGCCACGAGCATGCCCGAGCCTGACCTCAGCCGCTTCACACCGATCGTGAGTGCAGGGGACCGTGAGGTCAAGGTGCTGATGGCGCTGCGCCAGCCGCGTGTGGTGCTGTTCGGCGGCCTGCTGTCGGACGAGGAGTGCGACGAGATGATTGCGATGGCCGGCAAGCGCCTGGCCCGCTCCGAGACAGTGGCCACCGGCACCGATGGCAGCGAAGTGAATGCCGCGCGCACCAGCGACGGCATGTTCTTCGAGCGCAGCGAGAACGACCTGATCCGCCGCGTGGAGGCGCGCATCTCGACGCTGGTGCGCTGGCCCCTGGACTATGGCGAGGGCCTGCAGGTGCTGCGTTATCGGCCGGGTGCTGAGTACCAGCCGCACTACGACTATTTCGAGCCGTCGCATGTGGGCACGCCCAACATCCTCAAGCGCGGCGGCCAGCGTGTCGGCACGCTGGTGCTCTACCTGAACACGCCGACCGAAGGCGGCTCCACGATCTTCCCGGACATTGGCCTGGACATCGCGCCGGTGAAGGGCAATGCGCTGTTCTTCAGCTATGACCGGCCGCACCCCTCCACGCAGACGCTGCACGGCGGCTCGCCGGTCGTGCAGGGCGAGAAGTGGGTTGCCACCAAGTGGCTGCGTCAGGGCGTGTTCGTCTGACGGCCTGCTTCAGGCAGACAGCAGCCGGTTGATCAGCTCCGGCGTGCTGGCGGCCTGATACTTTTTCATCAGCCGTGCGCGGTAGACGTCCACCGTGCGCGGGCTCACGCCCAGCCGCCGGCCGATGAGCTTGCTGGTCTGGCCCTCGACGAGCAGGGCCGCAATTTCTCGCTCGCGTGGCGTGAGGGCGGCGCTGATCTGGCGGCGGGCCGACAAGTCTTCGAAGCTCCAGATGCCGCGGGCGTGCGGGTCGGCGGGGTCCAGGGCGCGGCCGGTCACATGGCACCAGAACGGTTCGCCGTTGGACAGCCGCCGCATGACACGGTCATCGGCGTAATGGCCGTGTGCATCCAGGCTGGCGACGATGCGCACGCCCGTGCGCTCGAATTCGGCGGCACTCGGGTACAGCACGGCGAAGCTCTGCCCGACGAGCTGCTCGCGCGTGGCGCCGAAGATCTGCAGCACATGGGCGTTGCAGTCGATGATCTGCCGCTGGGCGGACAGCACGAGCCCCACGGGGGCCAGCTGGAAGGCGCTTTGGTAGTCGATGGTGGCGTGGTTCACGCGGGGAGCGGGGCAGGGGAGTCCGGGCGATGCTACCCGGGGCGACGCTGCCGGCTCTGCGACGCCTGACAGCCGGCGCTTGGCGGCATTAGTCAAATTTGCGTAATCGACGTGACAGAAGCCAGGCGATACGCTTCGGCCCTTGTCCAGCAGGAGCAAGCATGAACAAGGTCTACCCGAGTGCCGAAGAGGCGCTGCGCGGCGTGGTGGCGGACGGGCAGTTGCTGGCCGTCGGCGGCTTCGGGCTGTGCGGCATCCCCGAGGCGCTGATCGCAGCGCTGCGCGACAGCGGCGTGAAGAACCTGACGGTCATCTCCAACAATGCCGGTGTCGACGGCTTCGGCCTCGGCCAACTGCTGGAGACGCGCCAGATCAGCAAGATGATCTCCAGCTACGTCGGCGAGAACAAGGAGTTCGAGCGCCAGTACCTGGCGGGCGAGCTGGCGCTGGAGTTCACGCCGCAGGGCACGCTGGCCGAGAAGCTGCGCGCCGGCGGCGCCGGTATCCCGGCGTTCTTCACCAAGACCGGTGTGGGCACCGTGGTGGCCGACGGCAAGGAGCTGCGCGAGTTTGACGGCGAGACCTATGTCATGGAGCGCGCGCTGGTGCCGGACGTGGCGCTGGTCAAAGCCTTCAAGGCCGACCGCAGCGGCAACCTCGTTTTTCGACGCACGGCCCGCAATTTCAACCCCGCCGCCGCGATGGCGGGCAAGCTCACGGTCGTCGAGGTCGAGCAGCTCGTGGAGACCGGCAGCATCGACCCGGACGACGTTCATCTGCCGGGCATCTACGTCAACCGCATCGTCGTCAACGCGACGCCCGAGAAGCGCATCGAGAAGCGCACGCTGCGCGAGAAGGTGGCGGCCTGAAATGACCCTGTTCTGCACAACCCGTTCACTGCCCTTGGCGGGCAACCCGGCCTCGCTTGAGGCCGCTCAGCAGGAGGCTTGACCATGCCCTGGACGCAAGATCAGATGGCTGCGCGCGCAGCCCGGGAGCTGGAAGACGGCTTTTACGTCAACCTCGGCATCGGCATCCCGACGCTAGTGGCCAACCACGTGCCGCAGGACATCGAGGTGTGGCTGCAGAGCGAGAACGGCATGCTGGGCATTGGCCCGTTCCCGACCGAGGACGAGGTCGACGCCGATCTCATCAACGCAGGCAAGCAGACCGTCACAACGCTGCCGGGATCCAGCATCTTCGGCAGCCACGACAGCTTCGCGATGATCCGGGCCGGCAAGATCAACCTGAGCATCCTCGGCGCCATGCAGGTCAGCGCGGCCGGTGACCTCGCGAACTGGATGATTCCGGGCAAGATGGTCAAGGGCATGGGCGGCGCGATGGACCTGGTGGCCGGGGTCAAGCGCGTCATCGTGCTGATGGAGCACGTGGCGCGCAAGAAGGACGGCAGCGAAGACTTCAAGATCATCCCGAACTGCACGTTGCCACTGACGGGGCTCGGCGTCGTGGACCGCATCATCACCGACCTCGGCGTGTTCGACGTCGTGCCCGGCGGCATTCGCCTCGTGGAGCTGGCCGATGGTGTCACCCGTGAGTTCGCGCAGAGCAAGACGGGCGT
>JACCDX011422614.1_pt1 | contig 14803 bp, 8 predicted proteins | sample 7449681 | NCBI WGS metagenome assembly JACCDX01 (sample SAMN15323450, study PRJNA562643) | freshwater metagenome | isolation source: river surface water | place: USA:Blue River Watershed | collected 2017-08-18
TTAATAATTTCATTTACTAAACTTCAGGATTGTCATACTAACTAATTTATTCATTAATAATTTCATTTACTAAACTTCAGGATTGTCATACTAACTAATTTATTCATTAATAATTTCATTTACTAAACTTCAGGATTGTCATACAAAAATTTATAAAATAATTCAGGATAATAAAAAATAAAAAATATTACTTTCTTAATTTGCAAAAACAGTAAAGAATTAGTCGTCACGACTAGTTTATACATTAATATGACTAAAAAATTACTGTCCCCAGCGAAACAAAAACAGTAATAAACTTTCCTGGAATTGATTTTATTATCTAACCGGATTAACTTTAAAAATCATAAAAATAGCAAACTAGGTTATTTTTAAAAAAGTTATGGTTTAACCAGTAAATAATAATTATAAATATATATATTCATTATAAATAAGATAATAAATTGTATAAAAAAAACAATATTAATTTATTACCATAATTATTAAATTTAATATATTTCGGTATCGTATGATATAATATCAACTATTAAATATTTAATTAAGTTTATTTACACGTATAATTTTTTTTAATAATTAATAAAATATTTATTTTTATTTTATTAGTAATTACAAAGATTGTCTATTTTTATAAATAATATAAGATGCGAATGATAATACTACTGCAATTAATAAATATTTATAAATATTAGATTGACGTTTAATATCAATCGGGCTAAAAGAATTAGAGTCCATAATAGATTTATATACATCAATAAATTGATTATAGGTTAATACAGGTTTGTTATTGCGTTTATTAACATCGTTATGAACATTAAATAAAAATTTCATATAAGTTTCTTTAGAAGATAAAACCTCTTGCATAATATTGGAGTTAAGTTGTTTAGAAAATTCATCTTTACATATATCACATGGTAAAACTTTAGCAAGAGCGAATAAAAAGGTAAGATGAGCTTTAATATCTTCTGGATTAGGTTTATCAGGATAGGCCATACTTAATAAATGTAAAAAAATCCATGTAGAAGGTCCCCAAATTTTAGGTTCCATTATTGTTATAATATTAATACATATAAAAATAAAATTAAAAATATTTATTTAAACATAATTAATCTTATGAATAATTAGTTATATAAAAAATGTTTAGCACAAGAAAGTATATTCCAAATGTAAAATATTGTAATAATTGTGGAAAGTTTAAACATACAACTAAAGAATGTCCCGAACCAGTAATAAGTTTAGGTATGATAGTATATAAAAGAATAGGTCCAACGAATATAAAATATGCAATGATAAGACGTAGAAATACAATAGGTTATGTTCAAATAATAAGAGGTAAGTATGCTTTTAGTGATGAAGAATATATTCAAAAATTATTTAATGTTTTAACAGAGAAAGAGAAAGAGTTAATAAAAAGAGGTAGTTTCAAGGAAATGTGGGAATATTTGTGGTATGATGAAAAATATAAAAAGGTAAGTGAAAGAACCTTATATGAGTATAATTTATCGAATGAAAAGTTTCAAAAGTTAAAAGACGGTTATTTAATTAATGAAAAAAAAGTATCATTAGATTATTTTATGAATAATAAGGAACTTGGTAATCATAAATATGAAGAACAAGAGTGGGGATTTCCAAAAGGAAGAAGAAAAAGTAAAGAGGGAGATGTGCAAACAGCATTAAGAGAATTTTCAGAGGAAACAGGAATAAAATTAGATAAAATATTTTTAAATGAAGAAAAGGTAAGTTTTATAGAAGAATATAAGAGTTATGATAATGTAGTATATAGAAATAAATATTTTTTAGCAGAATATACAGGAGAAATAGATAACACAGAAGTAGATGAAAATAGAGCTGAACAATATTCGGAGGTGAGTAAGATCCAATTTATGGATTTAAGTAGTTGTATAGGAAAGATAAGAGATTATGAGACTGAGAAAAAGGAGGTAATAATAAAGGTGCATTCATATATAGTAAATGGAAATTTGCTGTAATAAGTAATTAATATTATTTTTATTATAAAAATATAATAAATATAATAATGGAAATAGATGAAGATTTAGATATTGAAGAAGTAAAATTTAATAGACAGAAATTTATAAATTATTATGAAAAAGATATAAATGAAATAATAAAAAAAATAAAAAATAAAAAATTAAAAGAGGATGAGGAAAATTTTGAAATAATAGATAAATTAATAGATGAACAAGATAAAATAGAAAAAGAAATAAATGATTCAAAAGATAGATTAGAGAGATATAAATGTGAGGCTCATATAGATATAATAAAAAAATATTTAGAATTATATAGAGATAAAACTGAAATAAAGAATTTAAAAGATACAAATCAATATCAATATTATCCAGAATTAACAGACCCAGAATTTAATAAAAAAATAATTCAAAAAAAAGAATTTTATATTAATAGGTTTTCATTACCACAAGGTAATTTAGAAGATGAAAAAACAGAAAAAGGTTTTACAAAATCACCATCCCAAAAATTTACAAAAAATTATATATCACAACAAACACCATATAATGGAATATTATTATGGCACGAAGTCGGAGTAGGAAAAACATGTACATGTATAGGTATAGCAGAGAATTTTGTTGATTTTGTATATGCAAATAAAAAGAAAATATTAATTTTAACACCATCTACAACATTAAGAGAAACATGGATGGATGAAATATTAAATATAGAAAAAGAAATAAATAAAAAATCATCAGGTTCAAATTTTAATTTACAATGTACAGGTGAAAAATATACATCTGAATTAGAAATACCAAATGAATATTTATTAAATACGGATAGTAAAACATATGCAGAAAATATAAGAGCATTATCGTCTGATAGAAAAAAAATAATAGAAAAATACTATGAATTTATGGGATATAGAAGATTAGCAGGTATAATTGATAGAGAATATCAAAAATATAAAACAAGGGGGTCAAAGAAACCAGAAAAACAAATAATAGAATATATAAAAGATAAATTTTCAAATAGAGTAATAATAATGGATGAAGTCCATAGTGTTAGATTGGGTGGTTCATCTAAAGATAAAAAGGCAATACCATGTCTAGAATTAATAGCGAGATATGCTGAAAATACAAAATTAATTTTAGCGACAGCTACACCAATGTATAATGTATCAAAGGAAATAGTGTGGTTATTAAATTTATTATTATGGTCAGATAAGAGAGCACCAATAGAAGAAGATGATATTTTTACAAAAGAAGGGTTATTAAAAGATGATAAAAAAAATTTATTATTAGAGAAATCAAGAGGTTATATATCATATGTAAGAGGTGAGAATCCATTTTATTTTCCAATAAAACTATATCCATTAGAGAATACATATATTCCGAATCCAGTATGTGCATATCAAATGGGTAAATGGGTTAAAATAGAAGAAAAAAATAAGATAAATGCGAAAGATATAATATTTTATAAAGATAGTTTATCAAATTGGCAATATAAAAATTTAATTAATGAATATAAAATAGATGAAAATAGTGATGATTGTAAAGAAGTAGAAAAAGACGTGTATAATTTTGATGAAGAAGAAGAGAATGATGTAGATGAAAATATATCAGATAAAGATAAAGATAAAACAAATAGAATTAATTTTAAAAAATTAAAACAAGCATCAAATTTAATAGTTCCCACATCTGTAGGCGGTATAGAAATAGGCGAACAAGTATTATCAGAAACATTTAATATAACAAATAATGAAATATATAGTTATAAATCTCATGTGAAAAACATTGATGGAGAGTCTTTTTTTCATAGACAAAATTTATATCAATATTCTGCTAAATACTTTAATATTTTAAAATGTATTCAAAAATGTCAAGGAAAAGTATTTGTTTATTCAAGATTTATATCATCAGGTGTAAAAGGTTTTGCATTGGCATTAGAAGCTAATGGATTTATGAGATATAATACAAATGGTAAATTAAGCACATTCTTAGAAAAACCAGCAAAAGATAAATTCTGTTCAATACATAATAATTATTGTAATCCATGGTTAAAAGATTGCCGTCAAGCAACATATATTTATGTAGATGGTAAAATACAAAAAACCGATTTAGGTATATTAGTAAAAGAATTAAATGGTGAAAACATGAATAAAAATAATAATGGAGAACATATAAAAGTAATATTAGGGTCAAGCACAGTAGAAACAGGATTAAATTTCTTTTGTATTCGTGAAATTCATATAATGGACCCTTGGTTTCATTTTAGTTCGATTGAGCAGGCAGTTGGAAGAGGCGTAAGAAAGAATTCACATAAAAAATTAGAAGAAGAAAAGAGAAATATAACAATATATTTACATTGTGCAACAATACCAGAAAATAGTAAAAAAACAGTGAAAGAAATGCCAGATGAATATATTTATAGAAGAGCATTTATTAAAAAAAAGATGGCAGCTGAAGTAGAAATATTATTAAAAAAAAATGCGGTAGATTGTGCATTAAATATATATTCAAATTATTATATAAAAGATTTATATAAGGATAATGATATTAATTTTGATTTAGATAGAGTATCAATATTAGATTCAAATGGACGAAGAAGAATAATAAGTTTATTTGATAAAGATGGTAGTATTAGATGTGGATTTGGTAATTGTAAAGTAAATTGTGTAGCACAATTGAAAGATAAAGGAATATTGAATACGGACACATTTGATGAACATCAAGCAGAAGAAGATATATTAAATATAAAAGAAATAGTAAAACAATTATTTGAAAATAATTTTGCATATGATGAAGAGTATTTAATAGAATATATTCAAAATGAGAATAAAGAGTTAGACTTAGATATAATATATTTAGCTTTAGATGAAATGATAGAGAATAGAGAAAGAATAATAGACAAATATTCAAGACCAGGATATATCTTAGATATAAAAGGTTATTATATATTTCAACCTTTAGAAATAACTGATAAAACAATACCAATATTATATAGATATATACCTAATTATTCAAAAAATCAATATTATAAATTAAGTGAAGATGATAAAAGTAAAATAAAATATAAGATAGATGAATTAGATATGGAAGAAGATATAAATAAGAAAGATGAAACTCAAATAGATACAGAATTAATATTGAATAAATTATCAGAATTTAAAGAAGATATTGAAAAAAATTTTAGTGATTATCCAACTAAATATAATTATGAAAAACCGTTAATACCATCAAAATATTTATTAGTATGTTATAGATTAAATAATTATTTAGAAACATTATCATTTAAATCACGAAATAAGTTTATAATAAATTTTATAAATAAAATAATAAATAATGAATTATCAACTAAGAAGAAAAATGGGTTTAATGAAGTAGATATAGCAAAGATGTTATTAATATATTATGATACTCCTAAAACAATACCAATAATAATAAGAAATATAAAATATAAATATGAGAAAGAATATGATTTTGAAAATGATAGCAATATAATAGGGGATACAAAGAGTATAATTGGTTATCAGACATATGATGAATTGGGTGAATTATATTATTATGAAGTAAAAGATTCTAAATTAGAATATCAGCCAAAAATAAATGCAAAATATAGTGGAAGAAAGGATGTTCCATTTACACAAAATGATTTAAATCAAATAAAGGATTCAATATTAGGATTTGTAGCAATAAGTAGAAAAAAGATATATGAATTTTTTTTAGTAAATAAGGCGGATGGAACATATGAATTAAAGACAGGTAAAAATGATAAGATATTAAAAAAGAATGATAGACCAGGTGCTGTATGTGGAACTGCATCAGGTGGTAAAGATAAAATAGAGTTGATTACAATAATAAATTCATTATTAAAGTATAATAAATATGATCCAAGTAATAAGACAAGTTGGTCCGGAAAAGAAGAGTTATGTTTAGAAATTAATTTATTATTAAGACATAATGATTTATTTAATCCAGAAGTAAATAAAGAGACAAGATATTTTTTACGTATAGAAGAAAGATTTTTACAACAAATAGTAAATTAAAAAAAATTGATATAAAAACAAATATTAATTTTAATGTATATAATAAAAAGAATTATGACAGATACAAATATATATTATCCGCAATTATTTGAATTAAAAGAATCATTAGATTTATCTAAAATTGGAAAAATAATAGATATAAATTCATATTTAACAGAAATAATAAAATCTAAAATAGGTAATAAATGTATAGAAAAGGGTTATGTATCAAAAGATTCAATACGTATAGTATCTAGAAGTATTGGAAAAGTAAATACATCACACTTTAATGGATTAGTATATTATAATTTAAAAGTAGAAGGCGCTATATGTAAGCCAAGTGATGGTGATAGATTATATAATTGTAAAGTAGTGGGAATAAATAAAATAGGTATATTTGCAACATTAGGACCATTACAAATAATAGTAGCAGCAATTCATCATGAAGATACAAGTTTTTTTGAAAAAATAAAAGTAAATGATTTAATAACAGTTGAAATAGTAAATTACAAGTTTCAATTAAATGATGATAATATAAAGATAGTAGCAAAATTTATTCAAAAAGAATAGAATGGATAATAAATTTTTTATTTTATACGCTAAATCAAAATAAAAAATTTATATATGTTGAATATAGAATAATATAATATGATGTCATTAAATAATTCCAAAAAAAATAAAGAACAATTAAAAAAAGAACTAACTAATTTAACTTATATAGAATTATGCGAGGTTTTTAATATAATTCGTAGTTCTACTGATAAATATACTGAAAATAATAATGGTGTATTTATAAATTTAAAAAATGTAGATGATTCAACCGTATTAAAAATATGGGATTTTATAAATTTTGCTAAAAAAAATAAAGTAGTATTAAATGAAAAAAATGTTGAGCCAATTTCAATAAATCCAAAGAAAAAAACAAATGATTCAAAAAATACATATGTATTAGAAAAAAGTTTTGTTCAAACTGAACTTAATAGAATTAAAAACTTAAGAGATGACTCATTTTCATTTCAAAATTTTTTAGAAAAATTATCAACAACTAATTTAAAACAATTTAATTCAACTGATAAAATAATATATCCATCACTTAAAAATAATAAAACTAAATTTGAAGGTGTAAAAGCACGTTTATTACGTAAATGTAGAGATGTAAATAAAAATATATGGGATAATAATGTTAATAATATTGAAACTAATAATGATGAAGCGGACGATGAAGTAAATAATAATGAAGATGAAAATAATGAAGAAGAAAATGATGATAATGACGAAAATGAAGATAATGATGATATAGATGATAATATAATAGAAGATGATACTACTAATGAGTTAATAGAAGAAGATGAAAGTGATTTAGATGATGATTTAACAATCTAAATAAATTTGATTTTAATTTAAATCTAAAAACTTCTTGAATAAAAATAATAATAATGTCTTATTTAATTAACAAAAAATTTATGTTTTTATTATCTAAATTCAGAGAACTAAATAATACTGAAAAAATAGAGAATGAATTAGATAAAATACAAAACATAAAAAAAAGGGATTTAAATTTGAATAATATTAGTTCAAATGATAAAAAACGTAAATTGAAAGATTTATTTGATTTAATAAATGAAGATAATAAAATAATTCAATCATCTACAAAAAATAATTTATATAAATCAAAGTTATTAATAACATCAGATGATGAAAATAATGAAGATGATGATGGATTTATAACAGTAACTAAGAAATATAAGAATAATATAAAACAAACTTCAAAAATTAATAATAAGAATACTAAATCATTAACAAATTTAGATACTAGTAAATTATTGATTGTATCAGATGATGAAGATGATAATATTAATATTAAAGAGATAGAAGTTAAAAAGGTAAATAGTAAAAAATATGGAAATATATATTTAGACAATTTATCTAATGATAAAAATATAATATTAATTAGTTATTTAAAAACAAAAATAGATGTATTAAGTTATTTATGTTTTGAATGTCTATCAGATGAAATATATATAATGCAAACTAAAGATAAAATAAATACAATAAAGGAATATAAATTAGATTGTATCAGTATATTTAATATTGAAAATTTATTTAAAACTTGTAATTTTACATCAAAGGAATGTAAAAAATCCGATTTAGATGATGTATTTACGAATAATAAAGCAATTAATAAATCAATGTTAAAAGTAATAGGTGCTGTTCTAAATATAAATATAATATATTTAAAAAATGATGAAAAAGAGTTTTTAAATGTATTAAAAGATAATAGAGCAACAATATTAATAATAGAACATAATGAAATGTTATTTACAGTTAAAAAGAAATCAGGATTTATACGAGGTAATGAACTAGAAAAATATGGAGTAATAATAAAAAGAACATATTCAAAAGAATCATTAGAAAAAATGAAATTAGAAGATATACAAAATATAGCAAATTCATTAAACATTGATATTAAGAAAGATGGTAAAACAGGTAAAATAAATAAAAAGAAAGAAGAATTAATTGAAAATATAATTTAAATATATTTTTATTTTATAAAAAATTGATATTAAAAAATAAATAATGATTTAAATAATAATCAACAAATATATTATAAGAATGACTAAATTATTAAAAAATGAAATTGAATTAATAAGTGAATATGATGAAAATGTATTATCATCATATAACTTTGATGAATTAGAATTAGAGATGCGTCTCGGATTACCAACTGAAAGATTTGGTAATGAAAGTAATTTAATAAATTATGCCGAATTTAAGAGGGTAATAAATCATTTAAATAAAGTCTCAGTAAATGAGAAAAATATAAAAAATAAAAAATCATTAGATATTTTTATAAGTAAAACAGAAAAAGTAAATTTCAATGAAGAATTAAATAATTTGAGATTTACTATTAATGATATGGATAATATTGGAAAATATTGTCGTTCAGGATTATTATCAAATCATGAAGTAATTTATAAAGGAAAATTTGAATGGGATAATAGAGAACCTTTGAAAAATGGTAAAAAACCATTATGTAATGTAGATATCGAAAGTTATAGATTACGTTTAGGTGGTAAAGTTGAAATTCAAATTAAAGAAGAAAATACAGTTAAATCATGGACAAAATTAATAAGTAATATTGAAAATAAGAAATTATTAGAATATATGGATTTAGCAAATAAAGAATATGATTTAGCAAATAATTTAATCAATAAAAATGGATTTGACAAACTTTATAAAACATATCGTTTAAAAGACCGTTCTAGTTATTATATAAATTTATCTGATAATATAGATGCACGTATCGATTGCACTATTGTTAAATCATCCAAATCAGTCGTAAATGACTATGGATATGAAGAACAAGTTGGTGTATTAAATTTTATTGATTCAAATATTGCGGAAGCAGATGAGAGATATGAAATAGAAGTAGAATTCATAAGATTATCTCCATTAAATCCAGGAGAATTAAAAAAAGTAATAATTGATTTTATATATACTCATTTATCAAAGATTTATGAAGTAGCATATGATATACCAATTTATACAACAACAACTGAAAAAAACGATGTTTTATATTTATATAGTTTATTAATTAAAAATATTTTAATTGAAAAAATGGAAAATAAAAATGAAGTATTAGAAGATGTATCTAAATACCGTGAATTAAAAAGTAAGGGTGTAAATATTGATACAGAAAAATTGCAAAAATTATTAGATAAATATCCAAGTCAATATCATTATTTTAATTTAGTAAAAGATTTGTCTAAACAAGTAGATGAATTATTAAATGAAAATAATAAAATGATATCAAGTATTGAACGTAATTATGAAAGAGGTGAATATATGAAATCAAAGTATTTCATGAGTCCTAAAGTTGTAAGTATATCAATGGATGATATTAGGTCTGAAAATCCTAATTCGATATTGAATGATTATACAGTCACTGAGAAAGCAGATGGTTTAGGTATGTTACTATTTAAAATTGGTTTAAAGAATTTAAATTATCAAGAATCAAAGAAATATGCACCGTATAATAATCGTTTATATATGATTGATTCAAATATGAATGTAATAAATACAGGATTAGAATATGAAGAAGATTCATTAGTAAAAGGAAATATAATCTTTAATGGTGAATATTTAAGATATGGTCGTGGAGAAATAGCATCAACACGTCCAATTATTAATAAATATGGTATATTTGATACATATATATATGATGATAAAGATACTAGAAATTTACCATTAATTTCAAATAATAATGATGATGAAACAAGATTAAAGTATGCCAATATTTTTATAAAAAGAGTAGAAGGAAAATTAGTAAATAATATTTCAAATTTAGAAATATTTTTAAAAGAGTTTTTAATAGCAACTAATAATTCAAATATATTTCAAAAAACTAAAATAATATGGGATAAATATAAATCTGGAATAATTAATTATAAGTTAGATGGAACAATCTATACACCTTTAAATGCACCAGTTGGATTTAATGATGAAAATTATAATTATGATATAAAAATAAATACAACTTGGATTCAAAATTTGAAATGGAAGCCTCATGATGATAATACAATAGATTTTTTAATACAATATGAAAAAGATACAGTAGCATCATTAGGTAATAGAAAATTAATGCAAGATAAAATAAAAAGTTTAGTATCAATAGAAGAATCTAAAATAGTGACACATAAATATAAGATAGGAAATTTATATAATGGTGGTCATGAAATATTAAAAACAACACCATGTTCAGATAAAAGAATTGAAAAACAATTTGGAGTTCAAAAACCAATATTATTTAAGCCGAAACATCCACAAGATGATGATATATATTATGGTTATTTTCCAACAGAATTAATAAATAATAAACAAATAGTAAAAGATTTAGAAGGGGAACCAGTATTAGATAATACAATTGTTGAAGTAGCTTATATAGGTTATGAACCAAATGATATAGAATTTGAAAAAAATAAGAATCTACGTTGGAAAATTTTAAGAACAAGACATGATAAAACATTTTCGTATAAATTAGGTTTAGCTGAACAAAAAAAGGCATTTGAATTAATTAAGAAGGCTATTAAATTAGCTAATTCCGAATTAAATTTAAATGAAAAACAATTAAATTTATATGATAAAGTATTTAAATATATAAGAGATATACCACAAATAAAAAATAGTATTAATGGAATGGTATCAAAATATGACATATTTAAAAAAAATAAGAAAATCATAGAAGAAAAAATATTATCACCATCTGATATTGATGTAAAAAATATAAATTTTGGTAATAATGTAAATATTGCTGAAAATATTTGGATGTCAATGCATAATCCTGTAACTGAAAGTATAATAACAACCGGAAAAGGTATTCCGACTATACCAGATGAAGAAGATAAATATTATTTAAAACCATCTAACCCACAACATAGAGATAAATCAATAACAATTGGATTACAAAATTTTCATAATAAATTTATAAAAAATAGATTATTAATAGGAAATGTTTCAAACTTTTTAAGAAAGTCAGGTAGTCAAAGAATAACCTTATTAGATTTAGCATGTGGAAAAGGTGGTGATATCGCAAAATGGCGTGATAATGAAATCGATTTATGTGTCGGTATAGATACAGTTAGAAATAATATATATGATGAGAATGATGGTGCATGTGAAAGATATCAATTTTATAAAAATCAAAAGCAATATAAAGGTAAATTACCCGAAGTGCATTTTTTAGTAGGAGATGTATCAAAATCGTTTGAAGAAGAAAAAGCATTCGAAGATATACAATCATCCATATTATATAAAAAATTATGGTATCCAGATATGGAATATAGAACTAATTTTAAAGAAGTAGGATTTGATATAGTATCAATAATGTTTGCATTACATTATTTTATGAAAGATAAAACATCATTTGATAATTTAATCCAAAATATAAGTAAAAATCTTAAAAAAGGTGGTTTCTTAATTGGATGTTGTTTTGATGGTAATCGTATATTTGAATTATTAAAAGATTTACCATTAAATGCAACTTATAATATAAATTTATCTGGTAAAAATATATTGAGATTAATAAAGAATTATGTAGCTGTAGATAATAAATATACAGATGATGAGAATAGTTTGTCAATGCAATTAGGTGTATATATTAATGCAATTGGAAAAATTCATGATGAATTTTTAGTAAATTTTAATTATTTGGTATCTGAATTATCAAAAGTAGGAATATATCCGGTTAAACAAGATGAAATGGAATTAATGAATTTACCTTTATATACTGGTAAATCATATGGAAGTTTTGAGGAGGCATTTAAACAATTACAAAAAACATATGAATCAGATTTATTAGCAAAAGATATTGTAAATACATTAACTGAAGAAGAGAAAAGAGTATCATTTTTAAATAATTATTTTGTATTCAGAAAAGAAACCGAATCAGAAGCATTAATAAATAGAGTAGTAAATAACTTAACAATTAAATTACAATCTAGAAAAGATATAATAGAATGGATACTTGAAAATAAATGGAGTGAAGTTCGTAAAATTATACGTGCAGAATTAGGTGAAGTTGATAATGATACTTGGAATATTATTATAGAAAAAATGAAATCTGGTATAAAATCAGGTGATATTATTATTCAAAAACCAAGTAAGAAAATTAAACAATCTGGTTCTGGTAAGGATACTAAATCTGAAAAAGACAAGAAATCAGTAAAAGATACTAATTCTGAAAAGGATGAAAAGATTGAAATTAAAACAATATTAATAGAAAATCCGGTTCCAAGTATGATAATGTCTGAAGAAGATAAAACAGGAGAAGTATTAGATGATAGCTCTATTTTAATAATAGAAGATGATATTAAAGAGCCAGAAATAATAATTTCAGTAGAGAATGAATTAATTCCGAAAGAAACAATGGACTTAATAAATAATACATTACAAAATGATACATTAGATACTCCAGTGTGTGAAACATTATTAGAAATAAGTGATAATGAATCAATTGATGAAAAATTGGATGAACAAGTTAATATAAAAAATATAAGATTAGATATTTCAAATCCAACAAAAGAAACAAAGATAGAGTCTTTAAAACCTAGAATAGTAAAAAAGATACAAATATCAAAGAGTAAAAAATTAACAGCAACACAAAAATCTAAATTTATGAAAATATATGATAATTTATATAAAACATTAGATAATAAAGGATACTTAAATCCAGATATAACATCGATACCTCCAAAATATAGAGAAACAATGAATGAATTTATTGAAACATTTAATGATGATTTATATATAAATGATGAGGAGGTAAATGAACGTATAAATAAAATAAACAACGTATTAAATAAAATTAAAAAATAATAAATTTAATTCAAAGTATATAACTATTTTTATTTTGAATTAAAAGTTATAATTTAAAGACAATTATCTATAAAATAATAGAAATGGATTTAATAAATAAAAATATAATTCAATTGAATCATGAAAAAGATAATAAAATAGAAATAGATTTAAAATTTATAGAAACAAATGAGTTTCATGGGTATGATAATGAATTATATATAATACTAACAAAATATAAGTCAATGATTGATAAAGTATATACTCAGAAAACATGGGATTTTTGTAAAAAATTATCGAATGAGTGTGAATTATTACATATAATATTAAAAAATAAGCCTCAAAATTTAGGAATAGCAAATTATGATCCAATAAGTAGAGCATTTTTTAAGATGTGGGAAATAATAAATGATTTTAATATAGTCGATATAAATGAAAATAAGATTATATATGCAGCACTAGCGGAAGGACCTGGTGGATTTATAGAATGTTTTAATTATTATAGAAGAAAACATAATAAAGGAAAGGATGATAATATACGATGTATGACTTTAAAATCGAATAATGCAGATGTTCCTGGATGGAAGAAATCACAACGAATAATAAATGAATGTTCTGAATGTGAAGTATGTTATGGGGATGATGGAACTGGTGATTTATTAAATAGAAAAAATATAGAACATTTCATAGATTTATTTAATGAGACCAAAGCAGATTTATTAACAGCCGATGGTGGATTTGATTTTTCAGATAATTATGCAAATCAAGAGTCAGCAGCCTTTCAATTAATATATTGCGAAATAATAACTGGATTAGGTATATTAAAATTAGGCGGTAATATGGTAATAAAAATATATGATATAATGCATACAGCTAGTTTAGATTTGATATATTTATTAACAAAGTATTTTAAAAATATATTTATATCTAAACCAAATTCATCAAGAAGTGCAAACTCTGAAAAATATATAGTATGTAAAGGTTTTATAGGAATAGATAAAAAAGAATTAAGAACATTATTAGAATTAGTAGATGAATTTAATATATTAAAATCACAAAATAAGCAAATAACAAGAATATTAAAAAATCCAATACCTAAAGAATTTATTGATGTAATTCACTCATTAAATATACATTTTATATCTAGACAAATAAAGTCTATATTAAAGATTGTATCATATACAACTTTAAATTTAACGAATCAGGATATAAATGAGATAAAAAAAGAACAAACAGTGTATTCGATAGCATGGTGTGCAAAATATGATTTTCCGATAAATTTTAGGTGTAGATATTTAAGACAAAATAATCAATATAATTTTATACCAAATTTCTAAATAATATAAATAGACAGTAAGTAAAAATAGATTTTGAAAAATAAAGATAAATATTAAACTATTAAAAACTATGGATTTTTTTAATAATTTAATAAATTTTAAACATAATGAGTTATTAAAAATAGAA